>JAAUXT010126974.1_pt1 | contig 21280 bp, 16 predicted proteins | sample 7278171 | NCBI WGS metagenome assembly JAAUXT01 (sample SAMN14350112, study PRJNA611818) | marine sediment metagenome | isolation source: surface marine sediment (1.8m) | place: French Polynesia: Moorea | collected 2018-08 | reverse complement strand
TGTGACACCATAGAGGAAGGTAGCCTAAACCACTGAGCTCCAACTCATACTCTACAATAAACTATACTACAACATCACTACTGGGGCTTCACTCATATATACAACAGTTGTCAAAAGGTTGCTTAAAAGATTCAGAATTGAAAGATTCTGCAAATTGTAAAATGCATTTGTTTCAATGACGGTTACAAGATTTGAACTCATGTCTACTTTTTGTATGTTGTGGTTGGCAATGCACATACTTGTGACCTTGCTTATCAAATTCAAGCTGATTTCCAATGACAACAATTCAGGCAAGTTCTTTATGGGGCACAGCTCTTTAAATTTGTTACCTTGGAGCTGAAGGAATGACACTTTACCTAGTTTACTAAAAATGCCCCCAATGGAAGCATTTGTGCTGTTGAAAATACAAACTGAGCGGTACAGTGACAGATCAATATTTCTGATGTTTAGGTGGGTATTCAAACATTGTATGGCATAGGATAAACAAGTGCACATGGAAGGGCATTGTGCAGCAACTAAATCACACATTTGCTCATCTTCACCAAATGGGCAATCTGTGAAATTATCACATTGATCATCAGGATGAATGCAGATTTGTGCCTTTTCACATTTCAATAACCCAGAGCAATAAATTTGTTGCCCACATATTTCCTCTTCCTGTCCTTCTGGACAGTCCCATTCACCATTGCACACATAATTCCATGGTAAGCAATGAGAGCTTGGACATTTGAACATTTTGTTGCATTGGAATTCACTGCATTCTTTCAAATGTCCTCCAGTTCTACATGGATACAGAAGGTTAAACTTGTTGATCCTAAAAACACAGATGTCAGACATGTCATAACACTTTGAATGTCCAGTCTTGCAGGGGAGATGATCTGTCTTTGTGCATGAAGATGTTGACTCTTTTGTGAGTAAGTTAATGAGGTGTTGCTCATCCTCTGATTGTGGTCCACAGTCACTCACAAGGTCATTGACAAACTCCTTGTCCACAGATTTGTTATTCTGACACTGATAAGTTTCAGATTTTGAAGTTTCAATATTTTCCCCTTTCTCATTGAAATGAACACACTTGTTGGTTTTTGTTGTGTGGTAGAGTTGCAGACAGTAAGTTTTCATTTCAAGCCGTAAATACTTGCAGAATCTATATTTTTGGTCAGCAATCATTTGATTTGCAGAGCAAACACAGAAACTTTCATCTTCATCAGAAAGAGAAGGACAATCTACTTTTTCATCACACACAAGTTGTGCAGAAATGTATGTGCCATCGATGCACTGGAACAAATTATTGTTGAACAGTATTCCAGAAGGCTTCTTTCCACACACAATAAATCCTCTAGTAAACTTTGTTGGGTTGAGCTGTGTGATGTCATATTCAAACCTTCCCAACACAAATTCATATGTGTGTGACATTGGCAAATTTTCTTGCCCAAAGAAAATAATTGGTGGGAAAATTGTAGACACAGCCTGAAAAAGAAACTCCAAAATGGTTATGTTTGTCAAATTTTCAAAATCCATGTTGCTTTTCCTGCAGTGATCCTTTGCAAGCTGTTTATGTTGGCTGTTGAAGTTTTTGAGGCGAATACATCTTGATCCTGAGTAGATGTCGATTTTTGAGCATCCTGAAGTGTTTTGTACTGAAACATCAATATTTGAAAGTGAGTGCCTTGAACAAATGGCATCTGGCAACAATGCTTCTGAGCAGTTTATGCTGATCCAATAGGGTTGTGCCAGATTTGAGATGAGCATTATGGTGCAGGACTCCTCATAAACCACAGGCATCAGTGTGCTTTTGGCGTGGTTCTTGACATGGGACAAATTCAACTGCACTTCTTCTGGTCCCTGTTCTGGTTTCGATAGTTTCGGCCATGTTCTGTTTCTTCTCATTGAATTCAGCTCTGAGAATGATGACCACAGGTAAGCTGTCATGTAAGCCCAACTAAAGAAACCTTGTTTAAATTTTATTGTGGTGGGTTTTTCAAAAAATGCATGTGACCACTTTTGATATGAGAGGGGTATTCTTGAGTTTGACTTGACCTGAAAGACAAAACGCACAAGCAGAAATTTAGAAATTCATGAAATAAGTGCATCACACTTTTTTCACCAGGTCTTACTCACCCCAACAAAGTTGCTGGATCTGACTCCAATGTAAACAGCTTCACTTTGAATGATTTCTGTGGTTGTCTGGAGAAATGACAAAAATGCCTGAAGCTGCCTGTCACCATGAAAGAAAAGTAAATATTCTGCCATATCTGTGCATAAAGACTGTGCTTCCTTCCATGATCTCAAACTTAGCTGGCCATTGTTGTAGCATCCCCTAAAGAACAAGTATTTTTTCATTGGAAAGTTCTGCCCTATTTCTATTTGAAAGCAAGAAGATGAGACATCAAAATGTATGTGTGAAACATCTGTGCATTTTTCAACAGTTTCATTTTGCATAGGTTGCATGGGTTTGTGCTTCATCCAAGATGCACAAAGGTTGCCATGGGATGAATTTGAACTTGTTTGCTGTATGGTCACATGTGAGAATGTGCCTTGAACTGAAAACATATGTTTGTCACTCAATTTGGAAAACACCAAGTGATTATATTGACGCACTGCACAAGAGGCTTCTGCAGCAAAACGATTGCTCACTTGGTTTTTATATTTGGAAAGAAAAAACATATTTGTCATGGAAACACTTGCACAAACATAAAAATTATTGTGCTTGTCTTTTGTTTGCAAAAATACAAGTTTCAGAGTTGTGCCACTTTGACCATAGTACTTTACTGGAAAATACTTTTTGTGTTGATTGATATGATATGCCTTAGCTGTGCAGGGGAAGACAGACAGCCTCAATCTGCTGTTTACTGAAGTGTCATTCCACCAAACACTGATGTCCATCCATGTCAATGACCAATGCTGTAGTACTGTATAAAAGGCCAGACTGAAACCATGGATTGGTGTTCGTGACACCAAAACATAGGTTTCCATTTGACCAATTTTGCTGTGTATTTTGTCAGTGGCTGAATTTGGTCCCAACAAATCCATTTCGTCTGTTCCAAGAGAACGGAAAGGCGAAGAAACAGGTTGCCAATTCTTGCGTCTGTAGAATTGTGTTGAAAAGAGGCTCACCTGATAAACAATGGTCACACCATGAGTCTGAAGAGGTTGTGGGACAAAGAACAGACCGCAATCTACGGCTCTGTGCAAGGCAGAATCAGTTTTGTTTCTGTATATTTGGATTGTTCCACAAGAATTATATTGCAAAGAAAAAATGAACACAAGTTTCAGATTAGTATTTCTTATGGGAATGTAGGGCCAGACTGCATGTGGGTATTTGGACTCAGCAGATTGCAATGTGTTCAAGTCCAAATCAAAATTTGGAAACACATTGATGAGCGCCAAATAGTTTTGACAGAGTGTTGCTGAAATATTGTTGATGCAAAGTCTATTCAATGTACATGGATCAAGTGTAACTGCTGGGCATTTAGTGCAGGAAAGAGACAAATTCAGGTAAATACTGCTGTATTCTCTGTATGAAAACCCAACTGCAATGAATGTTTCATTTGTGGAATACATGTTTTGTTTCTGTATCAGACGCTTTAGAAGATGTCTCTCATCATGACACAGAGAATATGCCCTTGAGATGTCAGTCAGTCCTTTCTGATCATGCAGACTAAATCCACCAAACATGCAAGTGTCACTGTAGGGTCCATTGTACAGAATTTTATCCACTGTGACATTGATGTAATAACCAGAATGAGTTCTTAATTTTGCTGTTGTAAACAAATCAAGCCCTTTTGATTTGAATTCTTTCACTGATTTGTTGTCTTTTGATAAATTGATACTGAAGTCAAAGTTTTTCTGCATTGAAATGAAATTAACTTCTAAAGGGCAAGTGTACCTGGTGAACAATATCATGAAACACTGAAAACCAGTTGCAATTGTTTGATTTGCACCACCCAACAAGATTGGAGAGTCCAGACCTGGTCCATCATGAATTCTCAAAGCCAAATGTTTGGTTCTGTTGACATTGATGCAAAGTCTTTTGTACTGCTCAACTTGTAAAAGAAATGTGTATTGCATTGTTTTCAATGGAGGCAATTTTTGCACACTGATCATGTTGAATGTGGCAGGGAATCCTTTTATTGGCTTGCTAACAACAATGTCACAGTCAGTCACACTGAAATTAAATCTAAGTACAGTGTACAAGGGATCTTTTGGTGGTAATTTGAGTACAACAGTTATTGTTGAAGTTGTTGGATAAATACGCACAAGAGGGTACTGGCCACACAAGATGTGGTTGTGTGCAATTCTCCTTGAGGCATAGGATATTATCTCCAATTTGCCCAGATAACATTGTTTGACATTGTATGAGAAATATATCTCATAAAATGTCAAATTAAGTCTCAAGAGGGGGTCCAATGTGAATATCCATGTCTTTTTGTGATAGTCTCCAAGAGATTCTGTCTGGTAACTGTTTGGTACCCACCAAAAGACATCATCCTAATGCAAGTCTTTGTCATCAATGTCTACAATGGACCCTGAAACCTTTGTCACAGCCTTTGCACCTGAGAATCTTTTACAACAAGTAATTTTACTCAATCTGGAGGAAAATAACCTGTAAAAATAATGACTTGTTGCAAATATTGGTTCAACATATTTATCATTGCAAATTCTATTTTGTCAGTGATCAATTTTTCAATAAATTTGTCATTGTACTTTATCCAAACCTTGGAGCCAAACATTGGGACAGGCACATGTAAGTGAGTTTTGTCACAAAGAACATTCCCATCAAAATTCCACACCAGTAGCAAACAAACAACCAAAACAGAGAATTGGTTGTCATGTCTTTTTTGGGCTGGATGAGCTTCATCATATAGTAAAACAGGACAACAATTCACACTCCCTTTCAGGCTGCGATAATGTGGCCACTTATTGGGCCAACACTTGTGACAAATTGATTGTCCTTGAGATGATTCTCCCCATCTTGGATCACATGACATCTGAGGCTGGATCCTACAGCTGAAAACAGAACTGGTGTTCATCAAAAGCAATTAGTGATTTTGAAGTGAGACCTCATGTTCTCTGGTGTCATGTTGTGGTAAATATTGGTTTCTGTTCTTCTTTCTGTTGGTGCACAGCAAAATAGAAGTTGTTCTGTTTGATTCTATGTTGTCAGGAATCTTCACCAAACTTTCTGTATTTCTTCAGTTATTTCTGCTGTGTTGCTTTGTGTGTTAGTCAGCTCTTCAATGAGCAATGAATATGTGATACCTTGAACTTCATTGCACTCAATTGGCAGAAAGTAAAATCAAAGTCAGTTTGTCTTGGAGATCACCCATGACATTGTCTTCTTTCAAAAGTGATAGCAAGCACTTGGTGACAATCACACAAGAAAATGTTATTCAGTGTTTCAAGAATCATCAGAGGAAGCAAGAGATGTCATTGATGGTGACATGTTCAAATCACCCAACAGTAACATCATCATCATCATGCAAGACACATCAAACTGTGAAGAACAGGAAAAGGAAGATGCACTTGAAAATTATTTTCCTGCAGAAGTTCTTTCATGTTCATAACACATTTCACATAAAATTTGGTTTGTGCTGTCACTTGTGATTTGAATTGTCAAAGAGATGATGCATTTGGGTAAGCACAAAGTTGACCACTGAGACTTGTAACAGAGCAAAAATGTGCAAACTTTTTTTGAAAACAGCTGAATTCCTTGGCACTCTCCACAGAAATATTTTGTTTGATACCCTGGGATGGCAACAATGGGTGAGAACAATACTGCAGGAAGTGTGTGTGGACCCAACACTACCTGTTGTGATGATGTGCTGGGAGATCTGTTCATTCCTCTACAAAAAGTGGTTTTGGATTTATGTTTTGTCTGCTTTGATTTTGGGACAAACAGAAGTACCCTCGTTGGGGACATTCTTGTGCATCCTTTCACACACCACCAACATTGTGTTGTGCTTTGCAATCTTCAAGTGAACAGATCATGCACAGGGATGTGTGAATCGGAAGATTTTGACACTAAATCTGCAGAGAATATGAGTCTGATGCCATACTCACAAACTTTCACACATAAATTCACATTAACACTAGATGTGCTACCAGCTCCTATAGGAACCAATCACATCTTGTAATTAAGCCGGCAGTGGTCTGTAATTAATTGCAGCAGGTGAGCGGCACCCGCATCTGAGATGCACTATCAGTTTGCAAAGTGATGATCTGTCCATTTGTCCATAAAATGTGGTTTGGGATTTATGTTTGGTTTGCTTTGATTTTGGAACTAACAGAACAATGTTGGGGACATTCTTGTGCATTCTTGCACACAGCACCAACATTGTGTTGTGCTTTGGAATCTTCAAGTGAATAGATCACAGACAAGAATGTGTGAATCAGAAGTTTTGACACCAAGTCTGCAGAAAAAACAAGTTTGATGCCACACTCACAGACTTTGCCACATAAGTTCACATTAATTTCACACACAAACATCACCATCAGGTAGTAACAAACTTGCACAAATCATGACTCAAGATGTGCAGAAATTGAAAGCACATGTGAAAAGTAGCTTTGGAACTGGTTTTGCTTTTGATTGCCTGTCATAGATGTGATTTATTCTTTTTGCATACTTCTGGTGCTTTTTTCTGTAAAACCAGACTCAGGATTTGTTTACACTATTGTTGTTTTTCATCACAAAACATAAAATTCACAAAAAGAGAACTGCAAAATCTTTTCCAGCATTTGGCAAAGTCAGCCAACTCAGGAGAATTGCTCATCTGTTTTGCCAGTGATGAAAAGCCACATTTGCTGCTGTTTCAATTAATTCAGTATTCTGACCTTGTGTGCCAAACACATGTTTGCAATGTTGAGATTTGTGTGTGTGCAAATTACTACCAATGACAGAAGCACAGATTGTTTGTGGTGGTTGTTGTAAATCAAGTCCTAAAACTGGGAGTGTTATTGTTTCAGAGACTCCAAAAACTACTCAGACAAATAAATGCTCCAACCACACATTGAGTGATTGCTGTAGGCAGAGAAAGTTTCCACAATGCTGTTTCATGCACATAGCAATGGGATGATCTCAGGTAGGACAGGGTCATCACCAAGACCCTGAAATGTTGCTGTGCTGGGGCAGAGTAATCTGCTTCTTTTGTGCATTGTCAGTTGTCAGGGGCTGTGAATAATCCTCATTCTGGTCTCAACAAAGGGTGCATGTTGATGATTGTCATCATGCTGCAGGGATTTCAACCAAATGACTTTTGACTGAGTGTGCAATGAATTTCCTCAGTGGTGATATCAATTTGGTGTGGAAGAGCAAAGTTCTGTGGGTTATTAAGGGAACTAGTTGACAATTGTGGCCATGGCATTGAAATAATAATCCTGTTGCTTCTTGGAGGTCAAGTGAGGGGTCAAAACCACAATTTTTTCTTTTGAAAATATGGGGTTTGAAATGTTGCACAGAGAATGTAGATAATTGTAAAAATGTCTGGTGATGTCTTTGTAAAGCAGGGACTTTTCATGTGCATTGTGACTGTCTACTCTACAAGAACTTTGGGCCCACCAATTTTTAATTGCCAGATCAAGACAAAGAAACCAGGCAGGGCTTGACAATTTGATGATCCCACATTGAAAAATTGAGCATCAGCACATGAGAAAACAATCACTTTACTGTGTAGATTTTGTAAAACAAGTCAGTCACTGTGCAGCAATCACCAATATTTGTCTAACCATGTTTTTTTTGCCAAAAAATACGCAAAGTTTGTCAGCAGCCCAAATCATTGCAAGAAGCCGCATCTGAACTTTGCTTCTACAAGTGGACAAGAAAACTGAGTTGAGATCTCAAGCACAATGTTCAGCCAGCTTGTTATGGTGAATGCATGTGAATGGTTATGACAGCATAAGTATGGTTGTTTTCAGATTTGAGAAAACAAGATAACCAGGAGGTCACATGTCATGCGGTCAGCTGTGCAGACCCACTGGCCAAAGGGGGGGGGGTGCCAGCTGAAAATTTTCTAAGTCCAAAACCGGGGCAGGGGGTCCCTCAAGACCCTAAATTTTCTAAGTCCAAAACCAGGGGGGCCCTCAAGAGCCAAAATTTTCTAAGTCCAAAACTGGGAGGGGGTCCTTCAAGACCAAAATGTTCTAAGTCCAAAACTGGGGCGCAGGGGGCCTGCTGGCCAAAAAGTTTCTAAGTCCAAAAGCCCTAACAAAATTGAAATTTTTTTTGAGGTCAGATCTGGACCTCCCAGCAAATTTCCCAATGGGGGAGCGCTCTGGGTCACAGGTCACTGACAGACACTACTGACAATACTAGTCAACTTCCCATGACTAAAAACCCAAAAGCTTTTTCATGTGAATACTTCTTGAGCAAGGGGATGACACACCATGGTGTTTTCTTGGTGATTGTAGACAGACACAAATCTCTTTGTGTGCACAGTAACCAAGGAGCAGTACTGGTACACACATTGGTCTTTTTCATATTTTATGGTTTCTTTCACAGAAGCAATCCTGTTGGTCATGCTCACAGCAGAAGTAAATTGTAATTGGAGGAACATGAACCTGTATGAGGTGCCACAGGACATTCCAATTTTGGTTGAAGAAGTGGATATCTCCAGCAACAACATAGCATTTCTTCCTGATGGGATCTTTGAAGGACTGAGACACCTAAAGTGCCTAGATCTCAGCTTTAACAATATTGCTGTGATTGGAGCTCAATCATTCACAGGACTATGTGCACTGAAGCAGCTGTATCTCAAAAGCAACAGAATTTCCACTGTTTCCAAAGGAACATTCTCATTTCTACCAGAACTTGAGAGGCTGTACATGCAAAACACCAACATTTCTCTGATTGAGGTGGGATCATTCACAGGATTGCATGTGCTTGCCAGGCTTTTTCTGATGGACAACAAAATGTCTCAGATACAAACTGACACATTTTTGGGGTTGCACAAGCTGTGGCATCTCAATCTAAGAAATAACCACATTTCTGAGATTGAAATTGGATCTTTCACTGGACTCTACAATCTTTACCAATTAGACCTGAACAACAACAAAATGTCTGTCCTGAAGAATAGAACATTTAGAGGGCTTACTGCCCTTCAACAACTGCATCTAAGAACCAACAATATTTTTATGATTGAAAAAGGATCATTCTTGGGGCTTCAGAAAATTTTGCATATACATCTCAGCAACAACAAAATTTCTGTGATCAAAAATGGAATTTTTGTTGAACTATTTGAGCTGGAAAGGCTGTATATCAGCAGCAACAGCATTACAGAGATTGAAACAGGTTCACTAAACAGACTACCTAACCTACAAATACTTTCTCTTTCCAAAAACAACATATCTACAATTGAAGCTGGATGGTTTGCCAGGCTGAATAATCTCACCTCACTATATGTCAGGAAGAGCAGAATTTCTTTCTTGGATAGAGGGGCATTCATAGGACTACACAAGCTTGAGTACTTACATCTTGAGGACAACCAAATTTCTGTTGTTGCAAATGGAATATTTGCAGAGTTGCAAGAGCTGAGGTACATTTGTCTCAACAACAATATCATTTCAGTGTTGGAGAATGGTTCATTCAGCAGACAAGAGAAACTAATTTCTCTAAACCTTGAAAACAATCACCTCTCTATGATTGCAAATGTATCATTTGCAGGACAAAAGAACCTTGAGAGTCTTTGGCTTGATGCCAACAACATCAGTGAGATTGAGCATGGGTCATTCTTAGGGATGCACAAGCTCAAGTGCTTGCATCTCACCAATAACCATCTCAATGTCATCAAAATGGGAACATTGGCAGGACTAAAAAGCCTTGAGAGTCTATATCTAGATGCCAACAACATCAGTGAGATTGAGCATGGGTCATTTGCAGGGATGCACAAGCTCAAGTGCTTGCATCTCACCAACAACCATCTCACTGTCATCACAATAAGAACATTTGCAGGATTAACAAGCATTGAGAGTCTATATCTAGATGCCAACAACATTTATGTCATTGAACACAAGTCATTCTCTGCTATGCCTGAGCTTGAAGTCCTGAATCTCAGTTACAATGATCTTCATGTCATTGAGAAACATTTGCTCCAGAGACTCAGTAGACTTTCTGAGCTACATCTCAATTTCAACAACATTTCATTGATTGAGATTGGATCATTTGGTCAATTACATAATCTTCATGGTCTAGTTCTTCACCACAATGACATACATGTGATCCAGAGAGGATCATTCTCAAGACTGCATAAAGTTGAAAGGCTGTTTCTGCACAGTAGCAATATTTTTGACCTAGAAGATGGATCATTTGTTGGAATGAATCAGCTCAGGAAACTCTATCTTCACAACAACAAAATTTCTTCTGTGAGATATGGAATATTCAAGAGGATGAGAAAGCTTTGGATACTTTACCTGAACAAGAACAATATTTCTGTGATTGGTGCTGGACCATTCAGAGGACTTGGGCAACTACTTTCCCTAAATCTTGCACAAAACAGAATATCTACCATTACCAGCAGGTCTTTCCGAGGACTCAGCAAGCTAATTAATCTTTATCTGAACAACAACCACATTTCTGTAATTGAGATATCAACTTTCACAGGACTGCAGAATGTCCTGAAGCTGCGCCTGCATTACAACAAGATTTGTGTTGTTAAAACTGGGTCATTTATCGGTTTGCAGAAGCTCACCTGGCAACTGACTCTCAATCACAACAATATTTCTGCAATCCAAATTGGCTCATTCACTGGACAGAACATACTAAGGCAACTGTGGCTCAACCATAACAGAATCACTCTCATTAAAAATGCAACTTTCATTGGGCTAACCAAACTTGAAACCCTGTTCCTGAATGACAATAAGATTTCTGCCATTGTGGTTGGATCATTCACAGGGCTGCATCATCTTAAGGAGCTCAATCTGGTCAACAATGAGATTGTTGTCATTGACACCCAGTCATTTACTAGCTTGAACAACCTGGAGGTGCTACTTCTCAAGAACAACAGACTTTCTGCCCTGAATATTGGTTCATTTGTTGGACTCAAATCTCTAACAAGTTTGCATTTGGACAACAACAATATTTCTGTCATTCAGAAAGGAACTTTTGATGTTCTGTATTCTTTGAGAAGCATTTCATTTCACATCAACAGACTGACATCCCTTTCTCCAGATCTGTTTATCAACATACCACGATCCCCTGACATCAGGATAGACTTCTCAAATTTTAGCACTGATGACAACCAGTGGAACTGTTCCTCCCTATGCTGGGTAAAACATGAGGAGGAGCACAAGACCATGAAAGTGGAACAGAGTCCGAATTGCCAAGATGGGTTCATCTGGAGCTCTCTTCAGTGTGCTGACAAAGGTACCTTTCTGCAAGACATTTAGACTGTGTGACCCTCTTGATTCAATCTCACAGAAGCACCAAAAGAACTGAAGCATGGGGCTCAATCTACATATTGAGTTTTGAGAAAGAAGCACATCGAATACAGGCTTCCTCAATCAACACCCAAAACCTTTTCATGGCATTAACTTCACTCTTAATGGTGTTCACTTTGCTTTCCAATGGTTTAATTTGTCCCACCTCATGTGCTCAACCTTGCATCAAAAGCTTGTTGGTTGGCTGCAGTATTGATTCTAAGTGTATTTGACTTGCAGTGCTGCTTGTCACCTTTGTTGTGTGGAGTTTACTCCATGATTTACACAGGACAATTAGAACAATAACTTCCTGAAACCATCAATGGTGTTGTGTGTAGAAAAGTGCACACTCAGTGCATAGATGTATGATCATTTTTCCAGGAGTTTGTCCAGAGCCAGGAGGTGTTCCACACTATAGTCGGGACTTGTACAATGGGCCATATAATATTGGGTCTGAAGTGATCTACAATTGTCACCAAGTAATAGAATGTCAGAGTGATGGGAGTTGGAGCAGCACAGCAGCAAACTGCACAGGTGACAAGTGTTGTCAACAACATAAAGCTCCCGTAAAAAGGAAGGGGACACTAGATTCTGAGCTTGCACATTCAGCTCTGCAACAGGATCAGATTTCCTTTCTCAATTTGTTGGTTGAGTTGTCAGGTTTGTTGGGATGTAGTTATGGCTGGCAATTTAGCTGTTAAAAAGAGCACAACAAACCAAATCTCTTGCATTCAATTTGCATTTGCAACAGTACAAAATACAGAATGAAGGTTTCTTCAGAATGTTTCATTTGTGTTGTAGACATGGACAGCACATTGACAAGAGTGTCAGTCAAACTGATTCAAGAATTCAGTGGATTCATCAAATCACACAACTCATGGAATAACCCAGTGACACCAATGATTCTTGTCACCATAATTTTGGCAACTGTTGGTCCTGTTGGAATATTGTTTGCATTGAAAAGGTGTGGTTTTCTTTGAGAACGGAAGTTTTCACAATGATGATCTGCACTTGTCTTTGTCTGTCCACTGTCATTCTTGGGAACTAAATCTAAGATTGATATATTTTATGCTCTCTTCTGATAGCATGCTCAAGAAGATCAGATCCAAACATGCAGCTGCAACAAACACTGACCAGAAATGCAATATCAGTCTGGAAAAACTCACTCAAAAGCTGGAGAAAAACGTGGCAGCTGAAGTAAAACTTTGTTGGATTGAGCCAAAGAGCATCAGATTGGACAAATGTCTTGGTCATGGTAATGACACTTGTCCCTGGAATGCTGACAGACACAAGTATGAGCATTCACTGTGTTTCATATTTTTGTGTTCTCATTTTCTCTCAATTCAGGGAACTTTGCAGTGGTTTGGTCAGGTTCACTGCAGCTGAAACGAAGTGTGAAAATAGCTGTGGCAGTAAAGAAGAGAAAAGGTAAACATTTTGTCTGGAAACCATTGTTTCTAATCACAAGCCTGCATCTGTTGTCCATGATAAACTTTGTTTTTATGAACAGAATGGAAATACTTTAGCACACCTTGACACTATTGTGTTCCAGAAACGTCCTGAAACTCCTGGTTGAAACAAATGTGTCATCAAAGTTATTGAATCATGGCTTCTTTGTTTGTTTTGTTCACTTGTAAACAGACAACTGTGAGTTTGCACCTGGGGTGGGGGTGTCCCATAGAGGAGAACACAACATGCCTGAAATATTTCACAAAATGTTTTTATTTTTTATTTGTTGCTGACCATGTCAAGTATATCCCAAAAATGACAAGGCTGTTCTCACTTTCGGAGTCTTGGAGACAAGGCCACTTCAAACATCTTGTTCCTTTCTACATTTGTTACACAAGTATTTGTCATGCTTCCTGCAGGAAAATATGCAGACACCTTTGAAGGTTTTCTGAGGAGCCACCATGGACAAGAAGAAGTGGAATTCCATGTCAAAAAAGTTGAAGGTAAGCAGGGAAATAGATGTGAGAACACAGCTTTGATGATGCCACAGTCCAAATGCCTCACATTTGTAGAAACAGAAGCATTCTGTGATGAATTGACTGTGTCTTTTCCTCACAGTTGAAGTTGAATTGGATCCTGCTATGGTACAAGACTTTCTGAGTGAAGTGATTGTGATGAGAAAGTTTCACCATCCCAATGTTATGAAACTGCTGGGAGTGACAGTCCATGAAGACAAGCACTGCATCATTCTGCCTCTTATGAAGATGGATCTGAAGCAGTATCTGAAACAACACAAACAAGTAGGATTCTAGAATGTTTCAGATGTCAAGATCACCTGGCTATTTCCTTCATCAGTCCAAATTACACTTGTCTTTTTGCAGAATTGCTCAGCAAATATTCTCAAGTCATTTGCACTGGGAGCTGTTCATGGTATGGAATATCTGGCCAATTTAAACATTGTTCATCGTGATTTGGCTGCTAGAAACTGCATGTAAGTTCAATTTCATGTCTGTCTGTTGACTTGTCCTCAGTTGTCATTTGCGGAATGAGAAATGATGTGGTTTGCATTGTCAGGCTGGATGGGAATTTGACCCTGAAGGTCTCTGATTTTGGGCTTTCAAAAGATGTTCAAGACAATGAATATTACAAGGTAGAAAATACTGCAGTAGAATTACCAGTGAGGTGGATGAGTCCAGAGTCACTTACAGATTGGATTTTTACAACCAAAAGTGATGTGGTGAGAAAATTTTTTGTCATTTCCAGGACTTCATGACTTCTCCATAAAATCTATTTTCAGTGCAAAAATGGTGCCACAAACTTTTTCTGCCTGTTTGTTGATGCTCTTTTGGCTTTTGCATGCATCTTGTTGCAAGGGCTCAGATTCTGTTAGTTTGATGTTCAAGAAACCAAATACATCATTTAACTCCAGACAAACCACGAAAAGTTCATTTCATGCTTGTGAAAGAGGTAATGAAAGAGGAACCAACCAATTGAACTTGACGTCTTGGGTGTTATTGTGTGAATGATTTGTTCTACTTTCAGTGGTCATTTGGTGTACTGCTCTGGGAGATTTACACATTTGCGAATTTTCCATACAAGGGAATTTCTGATCTTGTATTGATCAGCCACCTGAAAGCTGGAGATCGTCTATACAAGCCGCCAGTGCTGAAAGCCAATGAACTGTGAGTAGTGTTAATTTTTCATGCTTGTCTTTTCTGAGAAGGTTGTTGGAATTGGCTTATTTTTTGTTTTGTGAGGTATGATCTCATGCTGAACTGCTGGGAATGGCACCCAACTGCAAGGCCTACATTTTTTGAAGCAACAATCAAGCTGGATGAAATCTTTGGTGAGGTGAAATGAAACTTGTGATCATTCTGTCAGTATTTATCATCATTTGTAACAAACAGATCCTGTGAAATTGTAGAAGAAAAAGCCAACCACAAAAGGATTGAAGATGCAGTGGATGAAGATGTTGTTTCTCTATGTGAGGAAGCATTCGAGAAGAAACCTGATCTCCCACCACGAAAGGCCCATGACCAGGGAGCAAACTGAGACCCAGAAGAAAATGCAACAATAATTTTTGTGGTTCCTGGTCAAAGATTGGTAAAAACTGAAACTTCAATTTTCCCTTGAACCTCACTGGGAGATTTTCAGAAATATGACCACCACTGAGCTGGTCAAAATATAATGTGTGACTTGGCATTGCCCCCTTCGTTGGGGAAATTTTCTTCCACTGGTAAATCTTTGTCCAAACCAGCTGAATGAATGCAAAGCAATGTGAAATACTTCAATGTATTTATCTTGTATCTTTTTAGTTGTTTTCAACAGGTTACTTTTGTCTTCAGCTCTCCATTGTTGGTTGGTGTACTTGGAAATGGCCAACAGGCTGCGTAAAATGGGTCAACCCTACACATGGACTTTCCATAGAAATAGAGATAATTGTGTGCAGGAATACAGGGTTTATGTGGTTGAGACAAACACAATGGTCTACATCTTGAGCCACTCACATGGCCTGGGTCACTGCAGTGAGTGCAGTCACTTCTCACTCTCCCCACACAACTTCACCCCACACCAGTTTGAACATGTCAACTTCAAGAAAATATACCACTGCATTGATTGTCTTACCATCTGTGTCACTTATCACTTTACTGACCAGTTGCTTCAGGTCTTTTGTGCTTTGTGTTTAATTTTGCATTCAAAACCTCAGAGTATTACTGGTCCCTCAAGGTGCCATGGTTTACAAAACATCTTTGTGCTCTGTTTTGAAGAGAAGATCTGTCAGTTCAGGAGTGACAAGATTTGGTACGCGGGCAATCAGACACCCCCTGCAAGCCCGCCCAGCCTGCTTCCCCCAGGTTTCTTTGTCTGGGTCTGTGGATTCAGGCCCAGAGGCATTCCCACACACAACCAGAGCCACAGACAAGGTTCTCAAAGGAACAGTTGGTTTTATGAGGGTGTGGTGTACTTTATTTGGCAGCAAATGTTCATTGCACTGAAAACCTATTGATTGGGCAGTGCAGTTGAACGCACATTGAGGTTTCACGCTTGATTGGTCTCAGCCCAAGGGAGACCTGCACCTCAACCCATGCACAATCTCCTGTGCAATTTCCTTCCCCATCCATAATCTCTCACATAGTCTTTGTGTGTGATTGATTATCAGTACCATTTGTGTTCAATCTTTGTGTTCTGCTATTTCTGCAGGATTATAATGTGTGCTGTCACTCTGCTTCATTGTGTATCAGCAAAACTCATCTGCCTGTTTAATCAAGAGTGACCTTTTTGTTTCCACCAAGGTTTGGAAACATGTTTAACTTCATTTTGAACTCCTACATATTCTGACACAGTTTTGTCATAATGTACGGAGTGAATGTTCTTTGTATATTCATTCTTTTGAAGCTCACCATTTCACTTCTGGAAGCAAACAGCCAAAATTGGTACAGAAGAGTTGACTTCATTGAAGGATGCAATTTTGTTTCAGAGCAACATACTTTTACAACACAGTTGTCATGTGTGCTGAGGTAAGAGTTGTCTGGTTTGTCCTTCCTTTCCTTTCTTGTCTGTGTGTCTGTGTTTTCATATGTTTTTTCATACTGGTGAATATATATATACAGGTGTGAAGATCAGCAAAACTGTGTTGGTGTGGTAATGGCCGAAATTCTTTGTGAACTCATCTTTCCTAGTGGCCCAATTGGCTCTTCTGTAGCATCGAATAATGGAACCATTTTCATAAAGGGTTTGTTGGTTGAAATTTCAAGCAAAGTGTTTGTGTCACTTTTCTCGGAGACAACAAATTCTTGCAACTTTATTTGTTTTTACTCCAACATTGTAAACATGTATTGAAATATTTACCGCAGACCAAAAGGTGTATTGGCCAGCAAATATTCCAACACCCCAAGTTAAAGAGACCTTTGAAGATTTGAACAACATTCAGCTGCACAACAATCCCTCACCTGTTTGTGGAAAGGTGGTATCATGCTGTGGTTTTTATGTCTGCAATTTCCCTCAAACACTTCGTTGTATTTCTACAAAGATAAAAGTTAAAATGTTTACTTCCCAGGTGGGGAAAGGACTTAACTTTGATCCCACCCAAATGCAGTGGGCAAACCTCACAGCCTTGTACAAAGTTCCTTGTCTGTGGATACCTTCTGAATGCTACAGTGGTGCCACTTTGGCAATGTGGCTCAAAACAAGGAAAACTGGTGGTGGATTTGAAGGAATTTTTGGCACATCTGACAACCAATGGAAGAGTGAAAAATGGATGATTATTTGGACAGATGACTCAAAACTGGGGTACTTGTTGATGAAACTCTCATTTTCAGTCTTCTGCATCACAAAATTGTGTTGGTACTGAATTGCAAGAGAATTTGAAGAGGTGAACTACAGTTCTGCTGATTACAGTATGCATGATGCCAGTACATGTATCTCTTGCAACTGATGATTCTATTGCAGGTTATCAGTGTACACAAGATCACAAATCTTCTATTTGGAACTGGTTACAATCCCTGTTGACTGGTTTCACTGTGTGTTCATATTCTGGGGACCAACCAGTGGAACCTCTCTCCACATCAATGGAAGCCTCACTGGACATGCCCCAATAGGGGCTCACCTCAACACAAGTACCACATCAGGGGATGTGGTCCTGGGAAGAGAATATGGTGAAATTGATGTACATTATGCTGATGTTTCTGTTGATGAGTTGTACTTCTGGACTCAGCCACTAGATGCTGCTGCAATTTGGGAACTTTACAGTTGGTACTAAAGAAAAGTACCATTGGCTGACACAAGTGGAATGATTGCATCTGAGACAAAGAAAAAATAAACTGTCAAGTAGAAGAAAGCAGTGTATTTACTTTTTTGAGGCCATGCAATAAACTACACCTGTCAACACAACTGTTCATCTGTCATGCCCTTGGTGCTTTGGTAACAGGAAATTTCCCATCATTTGTGAGGTCTACATTGGGTTTACACCTTACAAAGGGTGCTTCTTGTTCTCAGGCCTTAAAAACATCTTTGGTTTTGACAAAAGCTTGCTGGTCCAATAGGTATCACCAGATTTGGTTCCTGAACATTTGTACCACCCTCTATTAGCCCAACTTGCTTCTTGCTGGTTTGTCAGGTGTGGATCTGGGACTGGAGGCCCTGATAGGGCCCAACACACTATCACTATCACTGATCATTTGTATGCCAAAGGTCCCAGCTGACCAACAATGTAGCAGCCTTGGACAATGACAGCAATAACATATTGCTTGGAAAAATGTTTTGTTGTGCATTTGCATACACACCCACGTATTGCACCAGGAGCCATCAGAAATCAACCTCAGTGTGATCCTCACATAATCTGTACGCAATCTCCACTGCATTTTTCAATCAATAGTTTGGTTCACTTTTCGGGTTGGCACACTAATGCCAATGTTCAATCCTGTTTGTGCCATTTGTGCTGGTCGAATAATGTACCCTGCTAATGTGCCTGATAATGTACCAGTAAAACTCAATGGTCTCCCTGTTTTTATAGCTTTATTGTTTCCACCAAGGATAAAATCTTACTTTCTACAGAAAAAGGAAACTTTCGTCTCAGATACAGAAATCAGCTGCAATCATGATCATTGCAAAGTTGCTTTGCATATTCTTTGTTCTCAAGCTCACTGCTACTTTCTTTGACATGATGAATCAAAATATGTTCCGAAAAGTAGATTTCATCCAAGGTTGTTTATTGGTTTCACAGCAATCTTCATTTGAAACACAGTTGTCTTGTGTGTTGAGGTAACAATTGGCTGACCAGTCTTTTCTGCTGTTGATTGATATTTTTCTTGTCTGATGTGTCTCTGTTTGCCAAAAAGCAAATTTCTTTTCACACTGGTGAAAACTACAGGTGTAAAAATATGAATAGTTGTGTTGGTGTGGTGATGGTTGAAAGCCATTGTGAACTCATCTTTCCTGGTGGCCCACTTGGGTCTTCTGTGGCATCTTACAATGGAATCATTTTTATGAAAGGTTTGTTGATTTGATCTGAAGCAGGTTGTTTGTCACTTTAGTTGTCTCGTGATGTCATTTGGCTTCCTTTCTGTCTTGTTGTTTGAAATGTTGATGGCAGACCACAAGATGTCTTGGCCAGCAAGTGTTCCAGCTCCCCAAGTTCAAGAAACATTTGAAGAGTTGAACAACTTTGAGTTGCACAACAATCCTTCTCCTATTTGTGGAAAGGTCAGTGTATTGTTTTGTATTATTAATTTTTATTTCTTGATGAACAGCTTGTGATATTACTGTAAGAACAAATGTTGAGAGTTTCTGTGTTTCTTAGGTTGGGAAAGGGCTGCATTTTGACCCTGTACAAAGGCAGTGGGCAAATCTGACTGCTTTCTACAGAATTCCTTGCTTGTGGAAACCATCTGAATGTTACAGTGGTGCCACCTTGGCTATGTGGCTAAAAACAAGTCAGACTGGCACAGGATATGAAGGAATTTTTGGCACAACAGACAAGAACTGGGAGAAAGAAAAATGGATGATTATTTGGAAAACTGACTTCAAACTGGGGTAAAAAGGAAACAGCTTTTGTAGCATTGTCAGTCATAAAATGTTTTGATGGGGAATGTTTGGCACTTGTTTGTAAAAAGCACAAAGAATAGATCATGACAAATTGCTGAAAGTAGCAATCATGCCATTGGGATCTCTACTTACTGTGTTTTAGGTTTTCAGTGTACACCAGATCAACAATCTACAGCTGGAAATCAGATTCAATCCCTGTTGATTGGTTCCACTGTGTTGTGGTGTTCTGGGGCCCAGATAGTGGAATCTCTGTCTTCATCAATGGAAGCCTCACTGGATATGCACCAACAGGTGGTTCTCTTTCAGCAAGCACCACATCAGGAAATGTAGTTTTTGGAAGAGAATATGCTGAAAATTCTTATCATTATGCCAATGTTTCTGTGGATGAGATGTATTTCTGGTCCCAGCCTCTTGATGCCACTGAAGTTGGTGAACTTTACAATTGGTATTGAAGGTTATTTTACAATTTCCTGACACGCTTTGCAATAATGTGGCTTTGAAACCGAGAATAAAGCGATTTGTTTGAGGCAAAATGTCTTATGTTTTGAGGTCAAAGCAAGCCCCGGTGGATGCACAAGCATGCAGTGCAGTTTAGTGACCAAAGCCAGATTTGTGTTGAAGGAAGCTGTGAATAGAACATTCTGACCTCAGAGATTGGTACTGATAACGGATTCAGCCGGGGATCTCACGTTTGTGAATTGGTCCATGTGAAAAGGTGTTTTGATGTTTTGAAGGTCTGAAACATTGGGAATCTGACGCGGTTCTTGTTTGAACAATGTTCCATCAGAGCCAACAGCAAGGCTCGTTCAGGAAAATGCAGAAGAATGCAATATGTTGTGGCTCTCAAACAAAATGATTGAAGATTGCACCTAGAATGCTTAATTTAATACACAAATGTTTGAGTGATGGGACAAAAGTTGGAAGTGTTATTGTTTGACAAGTCCAGAAATGCGGTTGAGCTGATCTTGTTGAACAAATGAATCAAACCATTCATCTTTGAATGGCAAACAGAAAGTCATTTGGCATTTTTCCAATTTTCAGTGAAGGTACATGTGATTGCAAATGCCAAGCAAGCACACAAAAGGGGCCCCAAACCATGTGAGCTTCACACATTTCTTTGTTTTCACTATGTACCACAAACATCCCCACGGTGAACGCACACAGTGGAATTTTTACATTTGAACGGTTTGCCACATTTTAGGGTTTGGTCACACATTTCTTCTGTTTCTTCCCCAGGGACAATCCCACCTTCCATCACAAAGGTCAATAAAGTACAACAGGAGCCTGGATATTGCTTTTCATATGACACTCAAATTGTAAACAAAGCTTGCTGTTTACCACAAAACACCCCCATGCACCGGCAACATGAGCAATGGATTCTTGCTGTGACAATTACCGTTTTGAGAACAACAAAAATTGGGCACAAGTGGCAACAGCTCAAGACTATCAACATAAAAATCATCAAGCAAGGAAAAAGTTGTATTTCTGAGGCAGACAAGTAATTACAAAGGCTGTCCAAAATTTATAAGTCTACCATTTTGAAATTTTCACTCTGAAGCTCTGGAAATGTTTCTCCTTTGAAGCCCAAGGGCACTTTTGTGGAATTTAAAAAAAGCAATTTGGCCTCAGAACCACACATTTCTGCCAGAAGTGGGACTTAAAATCTGCTAAAAAACAACAATTTTTTGCCAAAATGCAATTTGTGTTTTGACCTGTTCAGCTTGCTCAGGCCAGTTTTGTACACTTGATGCTGTGTCAGAATCTCTGAAACTGCGAAGGTTTTCTGCTGGGGCCGTGTATAACCTGCAAATTGGGGTGCCTTGACTAGGATAATTTATAGTGGCATACTTCTGTCCAAGTTCTGATGCTGAGCGTCAAAGCA
>JAAUXT010061688.1_pt1 | contig 21281 bp, 35 predicted proteins | sample 7278171 | NCBI WGS metagenome assembly JAAUXT01 (sample SAMN14350112, study PRJNA611818) | marine sediment metagenome | isolation source: surface marine sediment (1.8m) | place: French Polynesia: Moorea | collected 2018-08 | reverse complement strand
AGTGGCGCACATCGTTTTTATATGTTCTCATTTCTGGATGCAAGGAAAGTTCACAACCGACTGCGATGGATCGGTAAGACACGAAAAATGGCAGGAACCAGCGGGAACTCTGTTAGTGGCTCTTACCGCGTACAGATGTGCGAGCCAATGTTGGAATTGATTGCTCTGCACCCACAATGGCACCGTCCCCTGCTGTGGTGTGGTACTTTCCCTGGACGGACCTAGGCCTTGTCGGCGCGCGGTCCATTTGGGGGAATGAAGAACTTTCAACTCTGAACAGAAACATTTTGTGCTCAAGTCAGGGGTCAATTTTACTGTGTCGGACGAGAGGCCAGGGCCCCTCTGGGTCAGTTATCAGGTGGGCCCACCCCTCTGGATCAGTCCTTCCACTGTTTTCCCTTCGCGGCGCCAACCAGGCCATTCACTCCATCTCCCTGATTGCTTACCCTGCGATGGATGCGAGCGGACCCGCCATGCCGCATCCACGGCCTGTTTCACACTGGATACGTCACTCTTTGCGCGCCTGTACAACGGTAGACCAGGGCTTCGTTTACACCGGTGCGTCATGTGCATGTTGCGTTCAAGCACTCCCTTCAGGGGAGAGGCAGGTTCACGCTGTGTCCATGACGAGTTCCGGCTCCGCATCCAGTGTAAAACAGCTCAACTCGATCCACGCTGTTCGGAATTCGATCATTGATTCCGCTCTATTTATGGAACTACAAATGGCGTGGCTTTCATTTCTGAACTGTCTGGCGTTATTTATATTTTCAAAGCATGTCACTCTTCGTGCGTGAAGGGATCGAGCTTCAGAGGAAATTTGCCAAAGTAGATCTCCTCTGTTGCGCGTTTCAAGCTGCAGAACACGTGGCCTTGACTTGCCACGCAAAAAATGCTAAAAATTGCTCCACTGCTGACCCTTACAGGGTTCTTCCCATTGCGCGTGTGAAATTTCCACCAGAACTCAAGAGTACTGTGTTGTTTGCGTCTGAGAATCGAGAGCCCCAAACCCATTTTTGTGACGCCACGATTTTTTCCCGTTCCTGGTTCCAATGTTCAATGTGTGGCCGCCTTGGAGTAGAATCCCAGAAAGAACGAGTTCTGGCCTCTCTCTCCTGACCCTGCATGGGTTGAGTCTCCTTTGACCTGGATCGAGCCTCTTGTTTGCTGGAGGAATCAGTTGACCTGGTCAGTCTGCGCAGAATACAGACCCAGACTGTCTGTCTGTCTGAACTTCGTACCAATGATTTGTTCACATGCTGTTCGTTAACTCGTGCTGACCCTGACATGTCGTTCATCCCAAGCAACAAGTTACGTGCTGCAGAAACTCCCTTTTGATCGTTTCTTCTGCAGAGTCCCCACCGGATGCTGCTTCAGGCGTACGTGCATGAAGACACACTCGATTCCGGGCCCCGCAGTAAAAGCTTGGGACCTTTATCTTCGGGTCAGACAGGCAAAGTACTGTCTGCAGTGGCTCCAGGGGACGCGAGGCCGCAGGCCACGCCATGACTGACCACTGTGAATGTCGAGTTGGACGCTGCCAGGCGCATCAGAAGAAGAAACACGACAAATTGTTGACCTTTGCCTTTGTTCCCCGACGACTGAGGTCAAACAGAATTCCAGAACTGCTCCGTGCCACCCCTTGGGCTGAGAACCAAGTCTGGCCGCAAACCCCATCCTTGATCAGCTGGGGCCTCGCTGTCCCCATCCTGAATCCGCCGGAGCACCGCACTCCCCAGACCCGGCCACAGACCCACCTAGACCTGCATCGCTTGAAAGCAGAACGACGTCCTGTTTGTAGACTCTCCGGCAATATTCACGACATAAACCAAGGTGCAGACGGGTGTAAATAACACAGGGAGGAACAGCCTGCGTTCCTTCCACCCTGCTCCACAGAGAATAATAAAAGAGAGAGCGAGAGAGGTAGAGCAGAGAGAGCTGGGGGCTGGGTTCACGCGTCGTGCGTCACGCGTGGTCTCCGCGCACACGGCGATGGGCGTGGCGTCGCGCGCGATGACGTGGCGCCCATTTGCTCGTGTCAACACGCAATGCACGACGAACATGGTGTGAACCTGGCTCGGAGTCGGGAGAACCAAACGGAGGTTCTATAAATAGTCTATTTGGTATGTATGAGAGTTTCCCTCTATGTACAGTACAGCAATGGAACGGACCGTAGAAATGAGCAAAAAGGCTCGGTGTGTGAATAATACATCCTCCCGCGGTACATCAATGGGACGGGTGTAACATGCCATTTACTTACTTTTTCCTTTTGGAGTTCTGCTCCAGGCGGTTTCACACAAGGTGCGTTTCATCGAGATTGGTCAGTAGATCTACGTACCATCTTCCTCAGCACTTCTTTTGCTGACACGTTTTCACTGAATGTGACGTTCATTGGGGTCAGCGATCTTCCTGTGGTCTCCGACCAGAATTATGGAGGTCCCTGGGTACGGGGCCGCCCCTCGTCCCTCACTGGATATGCCTCGGGACCCTGCATGGGCCGCAGCAAGACTAATCCTGCCGGAGTACGAGACATGTGCGCCCAGAACAGCATCAGTGGTGACACTGTGTGATCACTGCATGCTCCCCAAGCACCGCAACGCATACCAATGCAGTTTCCACAAGGCATGTACCGTGTACCGATGTCAATGCCCGCTGTCAGTAAACGAAAATGTCGTTGCTGCGGTCTTCACCCTGACGACCAAATCCTGGGTCTGCCTCCAGCAGTGACCAAATTCCTAACTGCCGACAATCGCAAGTGTCACAGCTGCAGGAGCGCTGCGATGAAGTGCTTGGCATTGGACCCGTGCTGTCTCGTTAACTTCTGACCTTTCACACACACTGACAAGCCGTGGCTCGAATAAGCGCCTGGCATGCCGTTGTACAGGAGCGCATCCAGGATTGGGTTGTGCACCACTGGGGTCCTGATGCCAACTTTGAAAAATGAAGTGAGCAGGTTGTTCGTGTTTTGACTGTCTCTCTCTTTTGTCCAGTCGGGCTCAAATATTTCCCTTCTCCCTTCACTCTATGTCAGTCCCGGTTCTGCTTCTGCTTCCACCTGGAGGACCCAGACCCTTGTCTCAGAACCTGTTCCAGCACCGGAGCCTGGTCGCTTCTGCTTCCCCTTCGCAAGACCCTGGACCCACCACTGCTCCTTTCCTCAGACCCTGGACCCACCACTGCTCCTTTCCTCAGACCCTGGACCTGCCCCTGCCCCTGCTCCAGCGCTGTACCACGTCGCGCCCCATGCTTCGTATCGACGTGACCGACAGAGATTGACCACGCAGATATGCCTGATGGCGTGGCTCATGCGGTATCGTGGACATGTGCACCAAGCATCGTCTGTTCCTTGTGCAAGTCAATGGGCGTTGCGCAGAACTGTATAGGCCCACAACGTTTCCAAGGCACATCCAGTGAGATGCATTGATGCATTGCGTCTGAACGGTGAACTCGCGCGTCCGGTGCAGCGGATCCAGGGGCCTTGATGGGCTCAGGCTGCTCTGACCCTTCCTCCACCTGCTTCACACCAGATCTGAGTCACGCGTTGTGTCCATGTTCTTTTTGATGGCGTTGTGACAATGCAGTTCAATGAAAAGTGCAAGGATGCAACACGCGACGCATCCAGAATTTGGTCCCTGTGTCGGATCCACCAGCGGGCCGCTGCTTGGTTTCCGCCGCAGACTTTCAATTGAATTGCACCGTGGACCGGGCACTGAAACCTCCTAATGGGGAGGTTTAAATGCAACACGTCAGAGGTTATTTACATTCGGTCGCCGGTGCGATGCAGCTCAAAGACCAGGACGCTGTCAAGTCCGATTTTGGTGCGTACCGTCGTCGCGTGATTGTTTTCTCTACAAGCTCCTGTGACAATCAACCCTGTTCCGTCACATGTTGTGTTTTGGAGCACCCAATACGGAGCAGTTTTCACCAGGGGTCACGTTGCCATCCAAGGATTCTCTCTACTTTGCACCGCGGGCAGAACTGGAGCAACAAAAGCTGAACCTCCCAACTGGCGCACAGGACACGTGTCAAGGCTGCAACAACAGTGCCAAGAGAGAGGCATGCAGATGAAGGCGACGTCCATTGGTCTATAGGTTGGGGCCTCATGTGCAGACAAATACAGACGTCCACTCATACCCTTGGCCACAAAAAAGGACAAAATTTGATGAAACATTATAGCCTCCACTTGGAGTCTGGTGACCACGTCAAGCACAGCTCCCAACAACAAGGGTTCGGTGCAGGTGCACGCTGTTTGCAACGCTTCATTCATGTTCTCTGTGTGCGGCATTCCTGGTTTCAATCTGAGAATTGAAGGCGAAGGCGCAGAGCGGGGCCACTCAGCTCCCGTGGTTCTTCATTAGACGTCACGTTGTTGCTCAGGCGCAGCTGGTTCGGCCTAATTAGAAGCGAGGACGCCGAGACATGCGCACTGCCGTCTCCGCGACGCGTGAGCGATGTCGGCCCATCACGCTATGTTCGAGGACCTTGGTGTGGCCCAGACCAGCCGTCTGCGCACGTTCATGGGCGTCGGACCACGTCACCCGGAACCCGTGCCCGGAGTGACGAAACGCACTCTTGGGGAATTTGCTGATCGAGGTAAACGCGGTCACATCTCCCGAGGCCGGGTTCACACTGGATGCGTGGCGTCGCTGCACAAGGCAGTTGGCGCTGCGAGCAAAGACCCAAAGACCTTCTGCAGGGACGCAACACAGACGTGTCCAGTACGAACCTTCTCTGGGAACACGACAGCTGAAGATGATATTTTCCCTCGCAGACAGGTAAAGTTATTGGGTGCCAAAGAAGGTGAATAGTATGTTGGAGGGTTGTTCAGGACGCAGTCCGCTGTGTGAAGGATCTTGGCATCAGTGTGGCAAAAGAAAGAACCCAAAACGCGATGAAAGGGGCCGAATTTTTTTTCACTGTTGCCCAAAAGTCGAGCTAAACGAGCCCAACATGTGCCTGTGTGTGCCAAGCGGTGCTGGACGTGAGCGTCCCAGCTGTTTGAAAGAGCGCGGTACGAGTCCTCAGGGACGGACGCCCGAGAACACCAGGGCGTGCCAGGGCCGCATCCAGACTTTGGTTCAGAGTGTTGAGGTTGGACCCACTGGAGATGTTTCTTTTATTCAGGCTGGCTTGTGTTGACCTGGGGCAGTCCTTTTGAATACCCGCCCCGATGAAGTTCTTCAGGTTTGGTTGGGGCCGAAGAAGGCTGCCTCCAGCTCCACCCCTGGGAGTCCTCCACCCCGAATCCAGCGTCTGGTGGAGGGTCGGCCCCGGGTCCGCCCCTGCCAGTCCCCGCCGCATCCAGGCACCGTGTGCAGCTGCCGCTCAGGGACGTGTCACGTTCCTGCTGTGATGCAGCACCACAGATGCAGAGTTCACGGAGCTCCTGCCGTCCCGAGACGTCACTATGACAACAGCCGTCACTGAGACCCGCAATGGTGTCAGATTCCAGCAGTGCGTTGTCCAGGGGCGGATCCAGGGGCCCATGAGGTCTCTGCGGAGTGACGTCCACAGGCACAAATCGGAGTCTTTGCAGTACGGTGTCCAAAGGGCGGGCCCAGCAGCCCCCGGAAACCAGCGCCCAAAACCCAGAAAACATATCTCCTCTGGGAATTGTGGCGCCAGGTCTGACAGCTATCGGTTTTGCAGACCAGTGTTGCTCCCTCTGCCTGTGGAGCCGGGGGGTCGCATCAACCACACACGCACACGTGTCCCAAAGCCGCCTTGGAAACCCCATGGTCTTCGGCAGGGAGTTTCCACTGTGACGAGGATTTCCAGTTGTAACCCGCATCCACGCCTCGTGTGGGCGAAACATGGCTGTCTCGGGGGGGGGGGGGGGCGGGGACGCCAACCGATGCAGGACAGTTGAATGCGCATTTGTCGGTGACTGTGGAGACTTGGCGCGGGTCTCGAGCACCAAATCCACATTGGACAACAGACACCACGGGACTCCAAAACCTGTCCATTCCCAACACTTGGCAGTTGCAAGGATATTCATGTCAGTTGCACTGACGAACACGTTTGTTTGCTTTGCTTGCTGTGCGGTGTTCGGTTCACAGGGACCGTGTCGTGACACACAATGCTTGCGGTGCGGGCAAAGCCTTCTTCGCATCGACTCAAAAGTGCAGATTTCAAAAAAAAGAGACTTCGACTGTCGATCCAAAATGTTACCGCAGCTCCAAGTCCCGAGTCAAGTGAGAGGCTCCAGGTTCCGTCCAAAATGCCGAGATAATTAGTCCGTTTGTTTCTGGATCCAGTCGCAGGTTTCTTTCAGACCAACAGAGAATGAGAGGACAGATAGCGGGCTCAGCCTCGGGGCAAAATCCCAACTCCACACAGTCCAAGGTGTGACGTTTTCAGAGGGGAAAATCAGGTGAGGGTTCGTTGTCGGGGACTCAAGGGCACATTTCAGCCAGAGCAGGCCTTGATCCCACTTTGTGTTTGTGTCCAAATCAAAAGTTGTGGTTTGTGGCCTTGTGAGGTTTCATCTTGCTCGTGGACCCGCTGGAGCTGGGAGAGCAACAAACACCACCTGTTTCCGTGACAGATCCGTGTTGCACTCGCAGTGTCCGCATTACGCGGGGGCCGAGAAAACCAGAAATCACATCAGAGCGACATGTCTCGGCCTAATGGATCTCGTTAGGGGAGTCTGGGCTCACGGAGGCGGCGCGTGCGACGCATATCCAAGGGACCCAGGACGCCCTGTCTGTCCGAGGCAGGAGCAGAGCTTCGGACAGGGACGTCGAGCTGTCCGTGAACCGCGTCCGAAGGACGCTCTTCTCATTTCATCGTCATCTGTCCGAATGACGGAGAGGATACTGCCCAGCTCCACCTGCAGACGGGGAACACGGGGTCATGAAGCCAAGATACTGGCCCAGTCCCTGGATCTGGGGAACCTCTGCCCCAACATCAGGTGGGGACATCTGCTGCTTTGAGTGGTGATGTGTGAAGCCGAAGTACTGCACGGAATGAAAATCGGTGGTCTGCTAAAACTCCCCAGTGCCCGGTCCTCGCAGCACTTCGTGTTGTGTGACGCATCGCACTGATTCGACCCGTGTTTTCTCTCGGATTTCGAGGATCAACGGACTAACGCTGTGAATAATTCGTGAGGTGCCGGCGTCCTCAGAGAAATTAGCCGCCGACGATCTGTACTTCGTCCAAGACGGATTCACGAGGGCGCCGAGCCCAGACCCTGACCCCAGATCCACGGGGAAGGGCACAGAGACCCCCAGAGAACAGACACCATCTCCTCGCCTGATTTAAGTCCGTCATGATCCGTCCCCAGAACGTGAGGCATGAGCGCGAACTACGCCTGATTGCCAGGCTTGTCTGAAGGCCCAATACACACTGCACGGGCTCGTCGTTCCACACCGCAACGGTTGCGTCGAGAGCGGCACCGCCCACTTTATGTGCCAACGGGAGGCGTCTTCGTGATGCATGGGAAGAGGACGCAGCGTCCGTGGCTTGTTCCCTGACTCTCCCGGTGTGACACTGACCAGACGAAAACCACGAAACAGCGTTCGTTGGTTTCCAAGGTTGGGAGGGTAACCACTGCGCGGTGTTTGTGTGCGGGATGTCCCACACATGCACTCACAAAGCTTCTCCCATCAACGCAGGGTACGTGACGCGTTGCTCGAGTCAGGGTCAATTGATGTGCGCACATGGACATAGTCCATTGAATTGCACAACGAGTGCGTGGCGCATCCAGTGTGAACCCAGCTGTATCCCTGTTGTACAGCCAGCGCGGCGGGTCCATACATTATACATACAGCGTGCATGAATTTCTAATGTCGCTGAGCCAAACCTGCCTCTGGGGTTACCACTGTGTGTGCGAGGCTCTTCCTGCTCTTTCAAGCGAGCGGAAGGCAAAAGCATCTGTGACTGCCCCCGTGCAATCAGCATAGAGATTGTGTGATGAAGCCATGGTGACTACAAGCAACGCATAGCCTTGCGAACAACCACACCAAACATGTTTAGATGTTTCAACGCTGTCCATGGCCCTTATCTGGAATGATTTAGGGACACAGGGGTAGATACATGGGGTGCAAGGTTAGGTTCCTCTCCCTCATCCCTGATGAAACAATGTTCCCCTCATCAGATACCAAGGCTTCTCCATTTCACCTGTCTCTTGTGGAAGTGATCGTCCCTCCCCACAGGGCTCACCCACCTCACCAAATGCCAGATCCACTCTGAGGCAACACTGGTTGTGCGCACAAGAGGATGATTTTTTCCGTGTGCAGATTGCGGGGCACTCTCGCGCTCAGTGTCCACCGGACAGGAGTGCTTCAGCCTGTCAGTGCGGCGAGTCGCGCCGTGTTGACGTCCAGGCCCAGAGGCCCTCGCGACTGGATCAAGAGCTCAAGCGTGGACAGCTCCAAGCCGAGCCGTAGAACCGCAGGTGTCAATGGTCTGAGCCACACCGCACTGGAAGCTGTGGCGCCCACCAACCAACACGTTGTTTGCAGAGCCACGCAAGGTGCGAGCAGATCCAGGATGATCTGCTCTCTCTGTCTCTCTGTCTCTCTCACACGCACACACACACAGATCCTGGCTTTTTTGTCCCCCTTCTGCAACACAATGTTTGTAGTTTGCCTTTGGCCCCCAAGAGCTCACCCTCACAAAACCAGACCCTTGGGGTTGAGTTGAATTGCAGATGATCCACCCCTAAACGCAGCTGCTGCGTTCCTTGGCATGCTTGAAAGAAAGGGACCATTCCGGTCTCCCTTGCGGGTGGGGTCCCATCCACATCCTGAATCCTGTTCTGAACATGGATACAAACTCCTGCACCTGCAGAAGGCAAGGCGCGCGATGCTGCTGCTCGCTGAGGCTCGCGTCGCTTCGCACACTGCGGGGCTCGCGTCGCTTCGCACACTGCGAGGCTCGCGTCGCTTCGCACACTGCGGGGTTCGCGTCGCTTCGCACACTGCGGGGCTCGCGTCGCTTCGCACACTGCGAGGCTCGCGTCGCTTCGCACACTGCGGGGCACCATCAATTATCCACGTTCACTGAGGAACAAACGAAACGGTTTGCAGCGTTTCAGCCACGGATTCTACTCGTCTGGCCCAGTTCGACGTCGCCCATTTTGAACTCGCTGAATTCGAACCCAAAACGAACCACCCAGTACGCAACTGGTTTACTTCAGTTTCAGGTGGAGGGGCGATCAAGTGAGTGTGAATGGCTACGGTTCTGTGTCCTGTGTGAGCACTGCCGTTCGCGCACACTTTTCTGTGTGCTACAAAATTATTCAGGCTGGGAACGTTGTGTGGCGCCTTACAAGTCAGTTGGCCCTTCGTGTGTCGCGTGTCGTGAGTTGCGTCTCTGCACAGATCACTGGGCCCTGCGTCATCGTCAGCCAGCCCACCGAGAAGCCATGGGAAGCGACACAGCAACTCGTGAGGTGCTCAATGCAGTGCCGCACTCGGTGACTTGTGCAGCGTATGGCGCAAACAAATTTGTCCATCCAAGGGACCCCGCCAGGATTCAATACATGAGGCACCCAGTGTGAAGCAGACCTTGTGCAGTATTCCCCAGATTAATGAATCCATTCTGCCCGTGTTTAGATTCACAACACAGAGTAATGTACTATCACGATGGCAACCAGCCGAATATGAGCACACACGCGTGTGTACCCAGCACTCAGAACAAAAACCCGACTGTTCCAAAGACACGCGCCCCTGCCTGACACGAAGCGCTGGCCGCGAAAAATAGTGGGGCGATTTTTTCGAAGGGGGAGTCGAAGTGGCAGCTCCCACAGCTCTGCAGATTCCCAGAGCCCTCAACGAAATCCTGAATCCAAAAACGCAGGCGGACCAAAGATTGGGTCAAGGGCCCAACCCGCTGAGGTCCCGATTCCAACCACCACAAAAACTCATATCAGACATGTGCGGGGCAAAGTTGGAGGGGTAGTTTTCTTCAGAAGGCCCTGTTGTCCTGGATCGGTGCCTGGAAACAGAGCTCTGTCTTGCGATGACGCAACCTTTTGAACCAGTACAAGCGTGACCACTGCGACGCGTGCTCAACGTCAAAGTTTGGTGTGCAAAGTATGTTTGCCCGTGATAATGCAAAAGGCAAGAAATTGGCACCAATGTTTCACGTTGGCCACTATTTCTGGCGGTGTCAATATTTAACGCGACACTGGGTTCACTGCGGAAGCAGTGTTCGATTTGGCGCAGCAGTGCGTTCATTCTGAACGTTCCATTCGACCAGGGTCTGATCCGGGTATCGCTCGAATGGGGCCCTGACCTACAGGGGCAGCCATTACCACCTTGAGATGCGCACGGACACGATAACTCGTGCTCGTACATTGGACCATCTTTGAGTGAAGGATGCATGGCCCCTGGGTCCTCATCCACGAGATCATTGGTAGCTACGTGCACCGGCGCGAGGCCACAACGAACACGCCCTGCAGCGCGCTCCAGGTCCACACCACATCGAACTCGCCCCTGGTGCGGAACAAATCGCGAAAACGTGCAGCCGCAAACGGTTCGTGGTTCTTCCGACACAAGCCTTTCCTGTGCAGATTGTGTCATTTGAAGGACTTGGACTTTCCTGAAATGTCGTCTTTCGAATCACTGTCACAGGGACGAGACAAAATGGTTGGGACGGAGGCGCGAGCCTCGAGAAAAGAATTGTGTTTCAGTTTCAGAGACAAACTTGGAATTAAAACCAACCATCTCAAGTGGTTGTCTCTCCGCTCCGACCTCACAGGATTGACACTTATTGATACTGACCACACCACGACCTTGATGGAAAGCCCAAAACGTCACGTTCCGGTGAAGATACCTGAATTAGGACTTTGTGCCACCCAGATCATGCAGGCTAAACACTGTGCAATTCGATCGGCTGACATCCGCCAAGAAGACAAACTTTTCCATTGCATCAATAGGTCAGTGCCTTTGCGGATCCAATTGAGGGGTGGTCTTTATCCGAGGCAGGGTGTCAGAGTCCCAGGACCCCAGTGGGTTCGCCAGAGCAACAATGGACAACAGGACCTGTTTTCACGGAAAAAGACTCCGGCTCGACAGAGCCCCGGTCAGGTGGAACAAAGGTGTACCTTCAGTAAGTGCTCATTTTCTCCCTTTCGGATACACTGTACTCACGAAGCTCAGAACAACACACAAGTCTCATCATCCCTTTGTGGTGCAGAAAAAGCCTGTTACGACAGTCCATCACCCATCCCCTGTTTGTGCGTTTGACATGCATGATACAGATCACATGCATCGAGGCCCCTTTCATCACGCGGCCTCCCGACTTTATTTATTTATTAGTCTATTGTTGCCTGCAGATCGGCTCGTCCGTCGCGAGAAAAAGCTTCGTGTATTTTATGGAGGCTGAACATGATATGCTGCGAGAAGGGGCGGATCCAGGGCTTCCACAGGCGTCGGCGGTTTGTCGCGCTGACAAACTGCACCGTCTCGGAGAACAGAATTTTCGCCAATTGTTCCTGTCATGACCCTCGGCCCTTCCACTGCACGAATGCGCTTGCTGGAATGGCTGAAGTTTAGTGGCTTCAGTGGTTTCTTGTTGGCACGAGATTTTTGGCCCCTTTTCACCGATTACCTTGGCAACCGATGTTTTTCCATCTGCGGTTTTGCACTGCACGCGCTTACGAAACACGATCCAACATGCCAGCACACACGCACGCCCAAGTGCAATTCCTAAACACATCAAACTGTCTCCGACGGGTCAACTCCGGATGTGTCTGGGCCATTGTCACTGTGGTTGTCACCACGATGTTCTGGTCTTGTTTGATGGCCACAGCACCTGCTGCGCCCCCTGGATGTCTTGCGACTCCAGAGTCAAATCAAACGAGCAACTTCAATGTGAAGCAGATTAGGGTTCAGCCCGAGGGGTCAGGGTGGGGCCCGGGGTGGGTGGACAAGGTGGGATCAGCGTGCAAGCAGGTCAGGTCAGGGTGCGGCCCAGGAAATGGGTGGATGAGGATGGGACTTGGGGGTGGGTGGACCGAGGTGAGGCCCAGGGTAGAGGCAGGTCAAGGTGGGGCTCAGGGCATGGGCAGATCATGGTGCGGGCAGGTGTAAATGCACCACAGGCATTTGGGGCTGCCTTGGATGTGGTATTTTTGCTGAGAGTGTTGGGAGTTCAGGACTGCAGCGTCAGCAGTTGCCCTTCTTGACTGAAATGTCACACAGGGATCAATATCCTGCGACCATACGACCAGTCAGGAAGAACCATGGCGTCTTCTCAACACAAACAACACCAGCTGCACGGTTCACAACAGAAATCTCTATTCACTGCTCCTGATTCGCTGGATGGGATCCAGATCAGTTTGAGCGGCCCGAACCCAATGGAGACTGACGCAGGTTCGAGACGAGAGGGTTCGAAAGGTTGTCCCCTACGATAACATGGAACAGACATTTGCTCAGGGGGCAAGGAGAAGGGACCGAGCCATTTATCCGGGTCTGCCCCCGCAGGTATCTCCAAATAGTTCTCACGCACAGGCGCAGTCATCGTGTTGGTCACGTGGTGTGCCTCCGCCAACCGTTCCCATTTCCGGCAGAGCTCTTGTCGCCGGAAGCAGCAGGAAAAACGTGCTTCCCTCCTGCAATTACGGACGTTGACTCTCTGCAGAAAAAGCTTTGCACAAACAGGCACCTAAAACACAGGGCTCCGGTGGGACCCCAGCAGAGGTGGGTCCAGGATCTGGTCAGGGGTGTCCGACTGCCTTGGGGGACTCACATCTTTCTGAAAATTCAAGAAAAATTTGCGCCTGCAGCGCAGGGGGACCCCTGCCAAAAGGTCCGACACGCTTTCCCCGTCTGGCACCCAAAGGTACCGCCATCAGGCGTAAAATCCTCCCCGCACGCCTTTGTGTTCGTTGTTGTTTGGAGCAGACTTCTTCCTCAGGGACGAAGTGTCATCTCAGACTTATTCCTCAAGCATTTCCTTGAAGCTTGTCTGACCTGCAGCAAAGCCTTGTGCGAAACTCAATTGGTCGTGAACCAATATTCTAGCTGCCCACTTGGACCACAGTGCGACGCATGTGTGGGTGAGAGTCGCATACATGTGTGGGTGTTTCCAAGAAATAACACACACAGACACACACAGACAGACACACACACACACACAGACACACACACACACACACACACACACACACACACACACACACACACACACACACATGCACACAGAAAACACATTCAGGCCCCAGCAACGTCCACTTGTGGATTTCCAAGACATTTCATTCCCATTAACCTAGTTCCTGTTCCTGCATGCGGACTGCAGCCTTCTTGAGCTTTGCGTGGATTGAGTTCCAATCGTCAGACGACCACAAGAAACAACGTTTCACTCTGCGACTGCTTTCACCCAGGCCGGCAATGCGCAATTCGCTCTGGTGGTTCTGTGAGGGGGTTTCTGATGAATCCCCACAGCAATTGTTTTCATGTCTCACTAATTTTGCGCACCAGGCCCTTGTTCTCACCTGCAAATTGGGCACAGAGGCCCCTCGGTGTGGGAATGGGGCCCCTGGAGGGCCGGGTTGCCAGACCACGTCGCGGATCCGTCCCTGAAACGTAACGCGAGAGTCCACACGAGAACCGTTCATCCTCTCCAGATCAATACCCAGCCTGCAACAGCCATTTACGAAATTAAAAACGACAAAGCGACGGCAGAATTTATGTGTGTGAGTTGTTGGATTTGCATGACAGGGAAATGTACGAGCTCACCAACAGTGAGTTTCAGCTCCGGATTGTGCTGAACCTTGGATACCGTGCAGCGGGATCCAACCACTGGGAGGTCAACATCCAAGCTCACGGGGAATTGAACTGTCTTTCCTTCTCAGGTTTGAAATCGGACAGAAAAGTATTCTTTGCGGGACAAGGGGGGCAGGCCCATTTTGTGTCAACCTTGTAGTGTGTCCGTCTGAGGAAATCATGGGTGCGCCCCTGACAGGCCTCGGTCCGCAGGCTCCAGCACTCCAGCTGACAAGATTGATTCTCGAGGTCTTGTAAATAGGACGCACCCCGTGGTGAAGTGCAGCTCCTCCAACAAGTGTACACGTCGAACGAAGCCACGGCGGCATTCATTAACCCATTGTCCCAAATCCTGTTGCCCACTGTGGCAAATCAAATTTACTCACCAGCACCTCGCGATGCTTATTTGGGCATGTTCTATTTTTGGCTTGAAGTTAACGAGGGAACTGCTGTGTACCGTGTTTGTTGCAAAATTTAGAAGTTGCTCAAGTGCTGCTTCAGGTCTTTCTTCTGGTGTCCTGCATTTGCTTCTCTCATGCATGTTTTGGGCGGTTCTACGTCGCACGTGCTGCACGCGTCAGAACGTGAGACAGCACTGCGACGTCGCTGGCGGCGCAACACCCATCGACGTGACCAGGGACACAACCCCTGACATATCTGGCTACACTGACAGATTCTCAAGTTGATTCCTTGCCTGTCATTCTTTTTCCAGTTGAAGGTGTTCATAGCAGGAGGAGCTACCCGAACACACATTTGGGAGGGGAAAGCGATGCTCGTTTGCTGTGGACATATGCAGAGAATTTTGTGACCCTCCTGGGAGAGACCGACAAAATCCCAGAGTCCCAGAAACCAGGTGCCGTTTGACACCCACTGCCAAGCTGCTGGTGCAAAGTTTTCAGCAAGAAAAGCGTTTGAAACTTGTGGACTGGGTGCAACAAGCTTGGCCCCTACTGAACCATGTCAACCAGTTCTTTGTTTTTCCTTGGTCACGTTTCTGTAGACTAGGTTCTCGGAACATTGCGTCTCTCCTCAGGCCTCAGTCCCCGCTTTGTCAGCTCCTGTCTTCATCCTTGGCTGTCTCTGTTAACTCCTTCACCTTCAGCGTGACCGGATTGGCTCCACCCTCCCCATGATCCAGGACTGTGGCAGGGGTCCCATCCCGGTGTAGGCTGGTGTCCAACCCTCGCATAGAGGGCCAAAAACAAGGGCGCAAAATTGCTTTTGGGGCTCGGAGGGGCCAGGTTCCCAGCTCCCCCTTGGATCCGCGGGGTTGAGCAGGTGCCTCCGGGCGCCAGTCTGCGCTCTGCCAGCTCCTGCCTCTCTTTACTCGCAGCCCCTTCCACATCAACAGAAATAACAACCTTATTACCCGCCTCGCACCACAACGTCGCCTCGAGCCGAGTCAACAGGTTAGAAGATTAATACGCCGAGCAGCCAAGACTCATGAAGCGTGCCAAATGAGGGCAGACACTGACGTATTGATGTTCGATGAGCTGTCAATGCGAGTCAATACGGAAGGCGCTGAGGGTCCCAGCGCTCAGGGGCGGATCCTCGCGAGAGCGCCCCAGCTCAAGAGCTATCTCCAGCGGAGAGCACCCGACCCCAAGGGAAGATCCATGTACGGGACAATACTCAAGGGAAGGTGCTTGTCAAGGGCAAGGGCTATCCCACGGGCTTCTCAAAACTTCAGGATTAATGCACTGAACGGCAAACATTTTGCACCTGCCAGGGCAAGAAATTGGAGATCATCCATTCAGGTGGAGGTGGGGAACCCCTTACGTAATCCTGAAATCTCCACAGCACCCGCCCCAAGCTCACCTCTCTGTGTCCGCAGTGAAACCTGGATCCGCTCCTGATCATCCTTCCGTACGTACGGCACTTGGCTGGTTATTGATAAGGAGAAGGGAGGAGATTCGTGGCGTCGCGAGAGGCGTCGATAATTCACCAGTTGTGGCGGTTGTGATTGGAAGGTGATTTGTTGAACAGAATGATCGAGTTCAGAGGTGGATTCAAGATTTGGTGAGGCTGATCGAGCGATCCCAATGCCAAACAGCCAAATGGGTGAGGTTGCTTTATTCTTGGGGTCAGGGGAGTACTCCAGAGCTGTCTTTGAAGTTTATGACGCTCCTTGGCGTAAACGTGACGACGAGCAAGGCAAACGGGTTGAAACAGCCCCGCACAAGTCTGACTCGAGCCCCGTCGCTTGTTGCGTATTACTCTTGTGTGGCAGTCCATAGAAAACAACAGATGAACAACAATGCACCACACACATAACGTCATACCTAGCTTTGGGACAAAGCTTCACCAGTGGCTCATGTGGGGGGACCCCGGCCTGTTACACGTTCGGGACGTTTTGCGCTGTATTCGTGGACAAGTCTTGAATGAGTTCTCCCCATGCAGGCTGGCGTTGAGTCGGACCGTACTGCATGACGCTCCAGGGTGAACCAGGCCTGATGCAAGATGACGCGTGACGCATCCAGCATGAACCCGGTTCTCACGGCGCATTCAGATATTGAGGCCCCCATTATCACAGAGAATAATCGATGTGAATTAGTAATTTGTGTTTGTGAGGATGTTGACGTTATTGATCGGATTATTGCTGCGCTTGGGTTGTGAATGGAAGTTATATTTTGCGGTGAAGTGTGATTGGGTGGGTCAAGCCTTGTACGGTGCGTCTGCTGCAATATGGAGATTCAACAGTGAAGAAGGGAGCAGGGGCGGATTGGTGGCACAGAAACTGTTTCTGGTGTCAGGGACCTGGGGTGTCAGGGACCTGGGTGCAAAATCAAACCCCCTTCTTGTGTCGTGCAGGGGAAACTGGAGGTTCACTGCCTCTCACCAGGTTCCGGTCGGGCCTGGTCTGGTCACCCTGACCCTGCCGGCTTGACTCCATCGCCCAGACCCTGGCCCTTCTGTGCTGGCCCCGCCGCTCTGACATGGCACACACAGCACCAGGTTCTTCCTGGCATCCCGGAACTACCTGCCCTCCTACCCAGTCTTTCTGGGCACAGTTTGGCAGAATCCATGGGTGAGACATCACTGGTCTTGGGCGACTGTTCACAGGGCCGTTTCCCACTGGATGCGCCAAACGTTGCGTCTCACGGAGAGCCAGTTCACACCGGCTGCAACATGCCTTGGGTCTCTCTTTGCAAGTTTGCGTGATTTGTGACGACCCAGCGCACAAACTTCACTGTTGTGCAGGGGAATGCAACGCACAATGGTTTCTGGGTGGACCAGGCCTCATGTTCAAAACGGTATTTCTGGGTAAGAGTGAGTGGGAGGAGGCTCAGACACGAGGAGGGAAGTGAAACAGTAAATCAGGTGCCGCGTCCCCATTGGAGCAGGATCCACCGTCGATGCGCAAGTCAATAAGCACTGCGTCCGTGCACTCTGAACACAAAGAAACGCAATCTGTGATGGCGTGGCTTGTAAGGAAAGCAAGGCTCGCCCGACACGTCTGGCGGGAACCCGGACTGACACAGGACGTGACGCGTTCGGCGGGAACCCGTCGGGAGCCCGGCCTCTCTGAAGCTGTTCGGCGGCTTCAATCAACCCCTCGGTCGTAAATCAGCGGCGCGGGCTCCGACTCCGGCCGGTCAGTCCGCGACGCGACGCGCCTCGGCGTGGCGGAGCTGCCGCCCCGCCCCCTGAATCCGCTCGGTCCGCCCGGGTCGCGCGCAGGCCGGGCGGCAGCGGCGGGGAGCTCAGCGGGGCAGCTCCGCTCGCGATGAATGGGGCCGCGAGGCGCCACGAGTCTGCGCCGCCGCCCTCGGGCTGCTTCACACCGCGTGCGCCGTGCGTCGCGTCTCCACACTCAGAAGTCAACGGATGTTGTACCGTCGATATCGACGTGCACAGAGACGCAATGCATGACGTACCCAGTGTGGGCCAGGCTTTCCACTGAAGCGGGCCGGCCGCTTCCGTGCGTGAGCATCAGCTTTGGGAAACAGGGTCGTGTGGGTCTGAGGCACGTCGTACTTGGGCCCGAGACTGAAGGCCTGAACCTGTCGGGCTGCGTTCGATTGGACAGGCCAATGCACCGCATTTTCATTTGATTCAACGGAACATGGCGTGCGCGCACTGGTGTATCAAATCGAACCCGACCAACTGTGGATACCGGACCGGACCTGAGGGTGTGATCGTTTTCGATTTGCGCCACCAATGCCCTCAGTTCCGCCGCATGGGCTCAACAGAAAGCAGGCAGTGCGGAGTGCACTTCTTGGTGCACCTCTGAACAGCTTCTGTGCGTCCCAAGTGCTCGTCTGCTCCTCATTTGCGAACCACTTGGCAGGAACTTGGCCACGGACCACGGTAAAAAAACGTTTCCGCTGCCCAAACTTCTCACTGTGTTTCAACGCCACAATTTCAAGAATCAGGACGCAGTAGTGGAACCACGAAAGGGTCGAGGTCGTGCAGACTTCAAGAGAAGCTGTCTCCAAACTTAACAAAGCTTCCACATGCAGAAAACAAACACTTTGCCCCAGACGCCGTGCAATTCTTGAGAGAACAGATAATTTTGTCATGGAGCCTGAATGCTTCTGCCCCGGATCCGCTTCTGACTCACCAGCCTTTCTCTTCGCTTCTTGTTCTTTCCGTCGGACCACTGGGCCATTTCCTCCATTTACCTTTATTTACGATGGGTCCAATAGGAAGAAAGGACATGCGAGGGCCGAGGGCGGATCTGGAGAGTCGGGTCCCCTCTGGCCTCCATAACATGTGTTGGATTCAGAATTCTCTCTGCCATGGAGAATCAAATTTTTCCAAGTTGACGGTTTCCCAAGTTGTGGGTCGTCTCCTGGGGCGCGGGCCCCTCTCAAAGAAATGCTGGATCCACCCCTGTGTCTCCTGCAGTTGCCACCCGGTCCCAGAAGTCATTGCTGTAGCCATAAATGCACTTTTAGCATGTCGTAAGAAAAGCGCAATTTGGCATGTGTTTCCGGACGGGCTCAAGTGCTTTCTTCCTTCCTATGCGCGATAACTTTGCTGCCACCGGGTTCACACTGCAAGCGTCACGCGTTGCACACCTGTGCCCCGTCTATGGGTGCGTCATCCTTTGCCATGCGTCGCAAGCATAACGTATACCCAGCGTGACTGAACTCATTCTCGTTGCAGCACTGTTCCCGCTGCCGTACGCAAAACGCTTTGCAGATCAGGAGGAACATATGTACTTTGATGAGCAGGGGCCGGGGGCCCAGCTCCCACGGTCCCCTGAACACCCCGGTGATGGGAAGAGAGAACGTGTGCGCCCCACGAATCCAGCATTCATCAGCAGGAACTCAGAAGGGACGTTTGCGCCACGGCTGCAGACGACAAAGACGAAGGCGTAAAACAATTTTCAGAATCTCCATCCGTTGGCGCAATGATTCAATGTTTTGCTGCAGAAAGACAATGTTTGAACAACGAATGTTAAAGCCGCACGTACACACGCACAGCTTCCCTCCAGGGCAGACATCCGTGATGCGATTATTTCAACTCGATTAATTTACTAATTCGGCCCAAAAATCGACCGATAATCGACGCAACAGGTTCTCGGGGCAGTCAGGCAAACATGTCACAGATTCAGGTCTGGTTCACACAAGTTTGACACGTCACTGCTGCAGTCTGCGTCGCCCAACAAGTTTCTTTGTAGCGTGACGTGTGTTGACGTGCTTCCCTCTGAATCCGATGCAAGGTGCGTGTGGTGTGAAGCAGTCCAGAAGGCCGTTCAACACTATTGATCATCTATTATGAATGGACGAAACTCCTCGTTATGTTCAGGTGGGAATTTAGCTGCGTGCAACACACAGCGGTGCCCCGCAATGGCCGTGGCCTGTTTCACATTGGACGCGCCTTGAGTTGTGTCCCTGTGCAAGTCAGCTGGCGCTTGACTACTGCGAGGAAGCATCCAGAGCACAGGCCCAAGGAAGTGGATTGCTGGTTGCAATGGGTCACCAGCAACATACACACACACGCCATGGCCATACGACCACGGGCTTCTGGCATACGACATACACTCGCATATGCAGTGCACGTACAGTCAGGTACTCACGAATGCGCACTATTTTCACGACACGTGTCGGCTCAACTCTGACGGACTCGCACGCCCCTGTAGTTTGTGCATTGCAACATCGCTGGCAACTACTCATAGTGGTGCAGCAGGTCTGAAACTTGTGCATCTGCATCCAATTTCTGAACATTCTGGACAAAATGTGTAAGAGTCTCTGCATCTTGACTTCTGCGTCGTTCATCCAGGTGTCCGTACTGTTCGCGTGCGCATTGGCTGAGGCGCGTGCAGCTGAAGAAGGAGGGTCAGAAGGCCCATGTGACACTGCAACGCCAGGGTTCATCTCCTTACCAGCCGCGTGCTTGGTCCTTGCATTGTTGTTCACACCAGGTGCGTCAAACGCTTTGCGTCGTGTGTTGCGCGTCTTAAGCGACGATGCAGCCCGGAGTGACTCGCACAGGGGCGCCACGCATGACGCATCCTGCACAACAAAGGCCTCGACCAGCCTCCAGGCTTCATCAAGAGGCAAATAGGACCAGACAGGCGGAGCTTTTTTGTCTATTTGTGGCTGTTCTGGAGGAGGCTTCTTTCCCGGAAGGGGAGACGCGCCCGGATTACGTAATTTCTACTTCCGGTGGTGGTGTGCGAGTGCAGCTGTGGCTCGGCGGATCGATACGGTCCCCGGCCCGGTGCGCCGCTCTCCTCGCGATCCGGCTCCTCCGCTCGCGTGGTGCGCCGCCCGCGTCCTCGCTTTCTTTACAATCAGGTGCTAAAAATAACGCCCACGCGTCGCAAACAAGGAGATCCACTTGTTTGCTGCATTTGGGGGACGCAGGGGTGTGGAGCTGCAGGCACTGGCCACACTGCAGGCACTTCAGACGCAGAAGGCACAGAAGGCGTCTGAGCAACTTCAACTCTTGCACGTGTCAAGCGTCTGTTTGTGGCAGCTGATCGCTCCGTGGTGCACAGGAATGGGGTTGCGGACCCAGCACAGGTCCCGACCCTGCGAGCGAGGAAGACTGAACACCAACAGCACTTCAAATCTATTTGTTCGGATGAAGGTGGCGGCGGGGACTGGTCTCACCTCCCCACTGGCTCCGCCGCTGTCTATATGACTCAGATTTTTCTTGAATGAGCAATGGCCCCTCTTCTCCTTGATACCGTCGCTCGCCTGCGGAAATGTGCTTGTTGTCCATTGTTCATGCAGCAACAGTTCGCCACGTCATCTGTTGCTAATGGACAAGCGCAGCCACACCGCGTCGGCCACGGACCATGGCACAAAACACACTGTCACCTAAACTACCTATCCAACCTACCCCGTCGCTGTTGCATCAAACGCTCGTCTCCCCCGCGCTGGCAGGCCGGCCTTTTCGTCGCTGTTTGAGCAGCGTTGCGTTACTGGTCAGTCACTCACGCGATTGCGATGTTGTCGACGTCGATCATGACTACAAATTCGACATGTTTGCTGCAAGGATTTTTTTTTATTAACAGAACAAACAAGGAGAACAATTCAAAGAACAGAAATGTCTTCGTCGATCTAAACTAGGCAACTGAGTCAAGGAATGGAAACAAGAGAGAACAAAGTT
>JAAUXT010111691.1_pt1 | contig 21284 bp, 30 predicted proteins | sample 7278171 | NCBI WGS metagenome assembly JAAUXT01 (sample SAMN14350112, study PRJNA611818) | marine sediment metagenome | isolation source: surface marine sediment (1.8m) | place: French Polynesia: Moorea | collected 2018-08 | reverse complement strand
TGCTGCTGACATACTTTTGGAAGAGGCTGCCTATAGGTGCTTCAATTTGGCTCGCACCGATTTGGCTCATCAGCCCAAATCGTGCAACCCACCTCAAATCACCTAAAAATACTGACTCTGTCAGCCTCTGTGACGTCTCCCCTGCAGCAGTGTCTGCCAGTGCACACACATGCACACACACACACACACAGACACACACAAGGTTTTACAGTGCACTTTTTCTGTGAGACTGAGAGCCTGTCAACCTCGATGATATCTGTGCTGCTGCAGTGTTTGCGTAACGCTCTGAGTGCCCACTCTCGACGAACACCAGACGCTTCCTGCAGGTAACAACACTGCAGGTCTGCCTGCAGGTAGCAGGGGCGACAGGAGCAAACATGTGTTGCGGACCACCATTCTCGGGAAAGTTGTGCGGTTCACCTGGTATGCAGTCAGTGTTCCTTCCACCCAGACCTGCATCCAAAGCTGCCTTGTCTGCACGCGTGCCCAATCCCCACGTGGGTTTCACCCTCAGGGTGCAGACACACTGAAGAGCGACGTGTTGTCCCATCGTACTGTCGCGTCCTGCTGTGGTGTCGCCCCATTGGGTTTGTATAGAGGCTGCTGTTGCATCGCCCCAACCACTCCCAGAGCAGTTGGGAAGACGCAAATGCTGACGCATGAAGCGACGCTACAGTCGCGGTCGCTTGTTGCTGCGTCGCTGGGAGTGTGTTCCCAGCCTCATTCTGCTCTCTTCAAAGTTGCAAAGGCAGAGGCAAAAATAGTTTTTGGCTTGGAGATGAGAGTTATTGCTTTATCTTCTCACAAGATCAAAGCACTGCACTCAAAGAATGGCACACCCCGCTGTCACATCCTGCAAGTTCACGTGCTGTTCGTCGCGTCCCGTCGCTTCAGTCAATCCAACTCGAGCGTGGTTGACCAGACACCCTGCGTCCCCTGAATTTTACCGGACCTTGGGAAAGAATCCAATCCACGTTTGTTGTTTTGTTTTGAGACCAGCAGAACCTATGTTATTCCTTCGTTGAGCAACTGGAAATCTCTCTGGAGCCCTGTGGGACTTTGCTTTCAATCACAACCGAGACTTGAGGCCTGTTTCACAACGGTTACGATTCGACGTTTGCTGCGCTGTTTGGTTGATGCGCTCATATTTTTGCACGCAGACGCAGTGCTCAATGCCGGGGCGAATGCGGAGTCAGGGGCCCGCCCCCTCACCCTCGAATAGACCCAAATTCTCGTCTTTGCAAGTTGCATTCATGAACGTTGAACTCAGTCCTCCAAGGACGGCACCCCTAACCAGACCCATCATGGACCCACTCGGAAAACGCATCTGGTGTGAATCCAAACGCCAGAGTAGGGTTCGGGGTCAGGCCCCTTTTCGTTCACCACTGAATTGCAAACCTCAGGAGCAATTTTTTTCCCGATTTAAAAGAAGAAAATAGTTTTCAACTGAAGTCTGTCTTCCATTGAGGTCACTCCTGATCACATCATGGACCCACCCAAAACCGCATCTGGTGTGAACCCAACCCAACTCTAGACGACAGGACCCAAATAATCCAGAAGAGAGGATTGTGTTTAGCCTGTTGACCCTGAGTCCACAGCGCCGGGAGGATCTCGGGCTCGAGACGTGACTGGAACCGACGCCGCGGCAGGAGGCCCCGTCCCCCAGGTTTGGAGAGACAACACGCAGACTGGACAGGGCGAAGCACTGATTGAATCCAGCAAAAACAAGCATCAGGCTGGGTGCACACCACCACCGACGGGGCAGTTGCAGCACGGAACAGCCCGTCCAGGGGTGTGCCGTGCAGGGAATGGCTCATCGAGCAGTCGGGGTGATGGGGCAGCCCATGCAGCTGCCTGTCCTGTGAGGTGTGTCTGCATACATTGGAAACACACTGGAACAGTAATCTGGACGGGACTGTCACGGCACGGGGTTGCCTGTCTGACCACCCTGTCGGTGGTTGTGTGTCCTCAGCCTCAGCGGCACACCCCAGGGGGCACGGGGCCACGATTCCAGGGGACAGGGTCCAGGGCTCATCCATTCTGACCAGAAGTCTTTTGCCACACACAGCGCCACCAGGTGGCCGAACTCTACACTGTGTGGTTTAGGACCGTGCTTGTCCCTCTGGATAACTCAAGCCAGCCAAAGCCTTCATGACTCGCTTTTCTGGGCGATAAATTCCGTCTCTTTTTGTCACTGAGACCCACTGTACCAGCCACGTCCTCACAGGGATGAGGTCAGCTCGTGTCCATTTCCCGTCTGAACCGGAACCAGCACCATATACGGCTTCGTGGTCTCGACCACAACACAAATTAAATCTGGACACGACACGAGCTGTAAACAAGTTCCAATTCATCAATGGGAAACACGCAGTGAGTTATTTATGGGAGAAAATGTATTTTTACGTGAACATCATTGTGACGGAATCTGAGTCAGAAATGTATCTTCAAAATTGCAACAAGAAAGCAGCGTGACAATCACTTCGTCCGAGACTTTCCCACACATTATTTCTTTGGTTTTCAGGGACCAGTTCAACGGTTTTGCAGCGTTGCTGTGCGCAACATGGGCAGATGAACCAGACCCGGCGGAAGGCAATGGGGCGACATACTTTGCAGGACGAGGGGGTGGACCCAAGGACCCCTGGATCCGCCCATTTGATCCAAATCCACGGGAGCTTTCCGTCTGTCAATCAAACTCGCGCGTGTCACCGTGCTCAGCTTCCCGGATGTTTGGGACGAAAAGGCAAAACACGCGAGAGACTCCGGATTTGGAGCGCGACCCGTCGCATGTGCGGAGTCCAGATTAGATCCAGGGTCCTCAGGTTCAATCCGGCAATTAACTCCCGCTTAACGACTCAGCACTCACCGCGATCAATCAATATCAGATCAATTACCAATGATCCACGGTCCACTGGGCTCCCACTTCTTGAGCTGCGGCCAAATGTTCATGTCAAACTCAGCAACAAAGAAATGTGGACAAAGCAGTGAAGTTTTCTTTGGAGCTGCATTTGAGCTGTTCACAATGAAAACGTGCAAAAGGTGTGAATTTGTCTTTTTTTGCAGGATAGTTCCTATTCTGGTGTACAGAGAAAATTGGAAGCGGTAAATTTTCTTTTTTTCACAATTCATCCAAATCAGCTTTGCTCAGGAAAAACTTCGCCACAAAGAAGACTCGTATTTTTGCGTCTGATGGGACAAATAGATCCACGTGAGAGGGACTTGTGATCGGCGTGAGTTTGAGTGAAGCTGAGTTTCTCTGTCTGTTCCTGGGGACCTCAGGGGGTAATTCAGTCGTCTATATTCACTTGTGCACAGCCAGCCACAAATGTGAGCAAATCCGTGGAAGATTGACTGGTTAAGCCCAGTTCACACTGCATGGTACAGTCAACCAATGAGCCAAAGTTGGGGGGGGGGAGAACGCTCTTTTGCGAGTTGCAGCAGATCAGTCTAGTGTTCCGTCAAATTTTCTGTTGGTCCTGGAAGGTTGAGGCCGAATGGGCTGGATGTTTTCATGTCTGTTGGAAGTCATTCACGTCTCAAACGCCTGGTGTCGCAACGTAAGGCGCATCCAGGGTGAAGCACGCCTCGGCAGAAATTGACAGTCAGACGGTCGCAGTCACGGCTCTCGTAACTTCAGCACAACTGCAATTCTCGTGACTTATGCGCTGTGGTCAATGATCAAAGTCTGCACGGTGTGCGCGAGGTTTGTACACCGGGAGTGCGAGCAGAGCAACCAAAGCTTTTCCGTACACCATTGCACTGGTTTTGGCCATTCTGGACAGGACCGCCCGCCAGGGGGCGCAGAGTGCTGAGAGAGACCCATCACAACGAAGAGGATGAAAACGGAATGTATCAAGTCTGCTAAAATGTGAACACAAAGACCTCAGCCGGATTCAATGGCTTCTATTTTTGAAAGCGTAAGGCCCTGGACCACAATTGAAAAATCTCTATTGTTCTTTCCCCAAACCACTCGTGCAGGGGCTGAGGTGGTATTTTTGCCCGTGAGATCCCTAGTTAGGATCCCCATCCAGGGTCCTGTGTCGGCTGGAGCCACAGCTGGTGATACAATGAGTCAGCGAAACTCGACACCGTTTGACGTGTACAATGGGCAATTGAGGTCATTTTCATATCATTTCACTTGTTGCTGACTATGTCTTTTCGTGAAAATCTGTCTTTTTATTTTTTGTGAGAAGGAACATCCCTTCAAGTCCAAGTCATTGGGGAGGTTTAGCACGGCCATATTTTCCAAACGCGCGGTGCTTCAAGTACCAGATATGGTCAAACTTGCCCTGAATTTGCACTGGGAGCCAATGACATTTTGTGTCACTGAGCTGGCAATTGGGGCACGTTGGAAAAGGACCTGACGTATTTGCTAAACCTCGCCATTGGTTTGGTCCAAGTCTGTTGCAGTACATAAGACTGTGAGTCTGAGAGAAAGAGACTGAAGAGCGTGAATAATGCAGAAGAAACCGAGACGGAAACCACTGCGCTCCACCGATCATCGCTCACAGGTCCGACAGCAGTGCGTCCCTGCAGAGGGTCAACGGGTGCAGCATGGCGAGGGGCGCCGACAACACAGATGATGCGCCTGGAGGTGCATCAAATGCATCTTCCGGGTAAACAACGTCGCACATCACTGTGGGACTTGACCAATCCTCAGTAGGTCCGTCTGGTGCAGTGATTCCAGACAGAGCCTCTCAAGGGTTGTGTACGCCAAGCCTGGGTCGTCTGTTGTGCCTGTCTGCAAAGGGTCCAACAGAGGACGGCTTCACCCAACTGATCACTCCCTCGGAAGAGTTGCAGTATTTGGGGCCTTCAGATCAATCAGCTGAACTTTCCAAACCAGGTGTCTTCGTATGGACTCACGTAGCGTTTGCACCGGATCATTTCTCAATAGACGCAGCAGGTTGCGCCGCTGACCGATCCTGTTTAGGCGCGGCTCGGACGGGTCGGGGACGGAGACGGAGCTGCGCGGGCGATGTGCGCAGCGGAGCGGAAGCGATGGGCGCAGCCACGTGAGAAGCAACGAGAAGTTCGGGAGGGTCGGAGAGGCGGGATGCAATGATCTGCCGGAGTCTTGAACGTGAAACTGGATGCAGATGCTACTTCAGCGGCCTTTCCTGCTCCAAACGCAGGACATCACACACGCACACGCAAACACACACACACGCACACACACACACACACACACACACACTTGGTACAAGCCGTCCCATCTCCCGCACAATACTCAATGGTGTGCACATACACAAGCGCGTACATACACACTTCCACACACACACACACACACACACACACACACACAAGCGAATACGGACCAGGCCACAAGGCAACTTCACCCATTTCTTTGTGAGGAGTGTCAAGACACGTCTCTTTTCCTAACACCTCTGGTGCAGGTGGTTCAGCACCCTGGCATAGGCTGGTTCTGTCGGACACCGGGTGCGTCCAAGATGTGGTCAACCTGCAAGCTACCCCACTGTAGGAGGAAGGACACCCTTCCTAAATGACAGAGACCCAAGGAAAATAGCACTCGCAGGCGTCGACCGAAGCCCCCCCCCCCCCCCAGCCCACCTTCCCGTTTCAAGGAAGTCCGCTTTTTGGCGCTCCAACAGGCCTCCCCCTCCCCCAGGCTGGAGCCGACCTGCCCCGCCACGGAGGCGCGACGTCCGGAGGGAGACGGCTCGGCGGCGCTATCGTCTTCAGGCCTGAGCGATCCCGCCTCCTGTGTGGCCGACTGACACCTGCCCTGTCTTACCCACCTCTATCTCAACTGGGCGCAGCAGTTCAGTCTTTCCCGCAAACTGAATAGACACTAGAGTGAATAGTTGAGAATGTGTGAAGGAGGTGTGAATTTGTGTCCAAAACTCGAACTCACTGGAAATGTCTGCGCTTCCCGTCATTTGATAAACATGGGACACGTTACAGAACAAAACTGCAGGAAAATCAGAAGATGCTGAACTTGTCACAATTGGCGAAGTTCCTCGTGTGCGCGAGTTCAGGTTTACATTCCTCAGAACAATGATCAATTGAAAAAGTCAACCAAACCCGTTAGAAATAATATCTTGTTGGTGTCATGGCAGGCGCCTCAGGCAAATTATCCCCGCCCCCACAGACGAGGCCGAAGCCTGACTTCAGTTGCCTCTGCCCTTGAAATCATGAGCCGGGTTCACGCCATCACATCAGATGCGTCAAGCATCACATCCCTTGGACTGATCATGGTGCGCTACGTCGCTTTCAGGCTTTCAGTTACTGGATGCGTCACTGAGCAAATCTCCCGCGTTCGCTTTGCACACACACAACATTTCATTGAGGGTTTTCACATTGGTGACGCAGCCACAAAAAATTGATGCCTGCGTCAAAAATTTGTGATCGGTCTGGACTGATAATTTGATGCTCTCCATTGGGCATCATGTTGACTTTAACACCTGTGTGTTAAAATTTTGACGTGCACGTCAAAAATTCTGACGCCGCCCAGCCAATGTGAAAACCCTTATTGGCTTCGTCAGGGGGACATGGAGCGTGACGCAGCACGTGTGAACTGACCAGACATCCCACGGGTGTGACAGGAAATTCATGAGGACATTGATTTTGAGTGTGAGTGTGCATAATGGAGGGAGGCCTGTCTCAAGGTGTGAGAGTCCTACGTGTCAAAACGCCGCCGCGGCCACGTCCTATCCGTCCCAAACAGCTGCAGGGGAAGCCAAGTTTCCCATCCCTCCAGCGGATCCAGGAGACAGGGACCCGCCCCCAACACCTCAACATTTTTTCTTCACACCCCAACCACAATTTTTCACTGTGAGTGGAAATTGTTTCTCATTCTTTCAAAGTGTTTGAAATTTTGCTTGTGCCCACGAACCCGTGACCCAAACAAAAATAAGCTCCCTTCTGTGTTTTGAGGCTCCAAGGATCAGCCACTCGCCCAGACGGAGTCAGTTCTCCCTGCTTTCCCAACCCTGGATTCACTGGAACAGCATCCATCCAGAGCACTCTTCACAATGTACAAAAGGTGCGCACAGGGTGCAGCTTGGTGCTCTGCTTTCCTCTGTCACCTTCACCTGTCAAGTGATTCTGAGTGCCTCTCTCACTCACAGCACTTTCTATCTGCAGGCTCGCCATTGTGTCTTCAACAAAACTAGAACCTTGATTTTCCCTGAGCGAAGCGTCAGGCAGGACTCACTGTTTGGGTGTCCCGACACAGTGACACAACACAAGTTTTTCAGTGCAGAGACACAACATGAGGCATCCAAAATTCATGAATGCAGCCTCTCCCTCGTATCTGGCTGTTCAGGCGCTGAAACTCGCCGAACGCCCTTCCATTCTCATCTCAGTCTCAACTGCGTGTTACTCTGTGAGTAACTCACTCCCTTCTGGTCCCAGTTTTCACCGCGCCAGCCTTTCCACCCACCCAACGGGGACCCATGTGTGGGACACAAAATGAATCAAGAATTCTGTGTGCACCGTGTGTAGCAGAGGTTCCCTGGGGTCAAGGTGTCAACTTGGTTTGTCCTTTATGGAAATATTTCCTCTTCTCTGATTGGTCCTCAGCTCAGCAATAATTGAGTTTGTTGCCAAGTTGTCAAGTTTGTCACTGAGCAAAGGACAAAAAGGACAAAACAAATGTCCTGGTTTCTTCAACTCGGTGGCAAACTGGATTTCTGCCCTTGGAATCTAAGGATCCAGTTTGTCACCCTTGGCCTGATAGCCTTGGGTAACAAACTGGATCCTTGGATCTGCAGGCAGAAATCCAGTTTGTTGCCGAGAAGAAACCAGGACATTTGCCATTTGTGGCCGACAGAGAACGTTCAACTGTTCTCTGCAGCTGTTCTCCTTTTCACTGTAAAAAGGTTAAAAACAAGCAGATTCTCCCAAATCCGTCAACCAAACCAAGATTCAGCATTGAAATCTTGACTCACGTCTTGAAGTCTCACCACTGTACTGAGTCTCCCCAAAATCCAAGGATCCCGCCAAATCCATTGCTTCTTTCCCAACCAAACCCACACCAAAAATTTCAGCATTGAAATCTGGACTCACGTCTCCTGCGGTTGAGGTGCCTCATCTCGAACTCTGCTCCCGCGTTTCTGCGCGTCCTGCGCGCGCCTCCTCCTCCCTTGCGCGCGCGCACGGCTGGGCTCGCGGGGTCCGTCTCCCACCACGCGCGCGCAGGCGTCAGCTCCTGATAGACGCGACTCACGTTCGAGTGCAGCACGTCGCACAGGTCGGTGCAGAGCCCGTTGACGTAGTGCAGCAGCGCCGGCGACGGCGCCGCCGCCGGAAGTCGCGACGCCAACCCAAACATCGCACCGGAAGTGACCCGCGTCGCTCAGTGTCGCAAACGAATGTTTCGGCAAGCGAGGTTTGGTCCGAGTGCGACTGCCAATTGTGTCTGACTGAATGGTTCAGTCACTGCACAAAAACCATCAATTTACATCGCATGGGTCTTGAATCTTCGAAAATTGCACGGAGCCGCAAAATCCACCAAGACTGAACGATGCACCTTGCAATGAAATTGTACACAAAAATCTCTTCAATTTTCCAGCGTCCGCCCACAAAACATTTGATTTTCAGTTGTGTGAAAAATCAGTGAGAAGTTATGTCCACTTTGAGTAATGTCCACTTTGTTCAGCGTCAAACATTCATTTCCTTCCTGGACACCCAATTGTACGTACGAAGAGACACGAGGAACACGAAGAAATGCGCAGAGTCTGTGCTCAAAAAGCCTTATCCAGAACCAAAACGCTTCCGTCAACCGAACAACACTGAACTGGCCAACGCAAGTTGCTCAACCAATCCAATCTTCTGCTTTCCTCAATTGAAGGAAATTGAACCAGTTTTTAGTTTCCACTCCACACCTCCGTCACGGAGTCACAAACCGAGACTAATCCTGTATGAGCGGATTGAATCCTGTCCCCGCCTCCTCCCTCCGTCTCCCGCTCATAATGACGATCCGATTGACCCGTCAGCCCGAAGAGGAAACTCATTATAAACACAGGGCCTCACTCACATCCGGTGCGGACCCCCCGCCCCCTCCCCGCGAAACACCCTCAAAAATCACCGCTCCTCCGCGTTGCATCGGGTTGGGAACAAATCTGGAATTGACACGTGCACTTTGTGGGGAATCCTCACAGCAGATTTTACCCGTTTGGTGCACGGTAATTTTCTTAATTTTGCACTGAGATCTGCCACTCGTGTTGGTAAACTTCACAAAGCCCGAGGAAAATATGACAGAGAGATTGCTTTATGAGTGTAGAAGTTGGAAAGTTTGCTGTGAGCGGGTTAGTACGGGGAGGTTGTTGTGGGCGGGTGGGGTGGGGTGGGTGGGGTGGGCGGGGGTGAGGTGGGCGGGGGTCCTGGGAGGCGCTGGAATTGCTACACGTCGCTCTTTACGCAGGGACGCGTGAAGCGGCGATACCATTCACGGAGCCACTGTCAGAACTGACGCTACTGCGGGGCAGTCGTTTGCAGAGGTGCTCTGTGCGTGGGCTTGCTCACCCAGCAGTGTGTGGCTTGCTTGGGGCAAGTCCAGGGATGCTTGATGTTTGTGGGGATGCATCATTCGATGCATCCAGTGTTCGACCGTACGACACCCTCTGCAAGATTTGGCAGTTTGAAATTTTGGTTTGCAAATGCTTCATGATAGATCAAAAGCTAAGTGGAAATCTCACTGAATAACCTTGGCCCTTTTGTATGAAGACAAGATTTCACAGTGCAACTGCGCACGAAGTTGCGCCTCTGCTGTGAGAATCCTGAAACAATACTGATTGTCCACAACACGAAAACATCCAAAGCCAGAACTTTGACTAAACTTTGGAAGTCTCATTTTCTTTGCTTTGTTCACATTCTGGCGAATGCCACATCTCAGAGAGAACAATGAGAGCTGTGTGTAAACTTTGGGGCTCTCATTTCTACCACAAGAAAATGCAGCAAGATACACAGCAAAAGTCTGCGTCTCACGACAAATTATTTGTTTGTGTGTGTGAGAGAGCGAGAGCGAGAGAGAGAGAGAGAGAGAGAGAGAAGAGAGAGAGAAGAGAGAGAGAGAGCAAGCAAGGGAGCGAGGGAGGGAGGGAGGGAGGGAGAGATAGATAGAGAGGAGACAGACTGAGAGAGAGAGAGAAAGAGAGAGTAAGAGAGAGAGTGAGAGAGAGCATGAGAGAGAGACCGAGGGAGAGAGCGAGCGAGCGAGAGCGACAGACAGAGAGAGCACATTGTTCCGGGTCAGGGTGTCCTCCCCCCCCCCCTACCGCCCCGCCGCCGGTTCCCCGGAAGTCTCCCTGTCATCAGCACCGTGAATCCGGACGCATCTGGGCGTCGGGTCCGAACTGCCGCCGGGGGACCCATCCCGCGCGGATCAAAGCTTTGAGAGGACGACCCCCGAACCGGACACGCGCGCGTGTGGTCGATTCAGGTCGGGTGTAGAGGGGAATCGCGCTGCTTGGGCGTCGTGCGCTGAGTCCTGCACGAGTTCTCTGGTCTATTTGGACAATGAACGCTGTTTCGCTGAATTCAAAACGGCGACAATCAAAGAGGTTCAGCACGTGTAGCAGTTCAATATACGAGGGCCCCATCCACACAGCTGATGATCCCGATTTGCTGAACTCTGTTGATCTGTTTTTGTTCACGATGAACTGATGAGGCACGTCGTACCAGTTGTGTATATACTTCTCAACAAAGAAAATCTCCGCATGTCGAGCTGGACCTCCGTGTTGGCTCGAACAATCTGGTGAGCAGGTGACTTTTCAGACATTTGCACTGTTTCGTTTTGTAAGGGATTGGAAGGGTGGGGGGGGGGCGCATCAAAACTGCATGAACACCAAAATCGAAAAGACGGCAGCAACCAAACTTCTTCCATCAGAATGCCTCGTTCGTTTGTGGCCTTTTTGCTGAATCAGAATGACGCACAACGCAAAAAGGCGATCCATTGAAATATGCCCATTGAGCTCCAAAGATCGTGTGGTTAATTTTGCACAACTCGTAAGACAGGGGAAAGACCTGTTTCAATTGCCTCTTTGTATTGCAAGACAAAACGGTTGTTGGGCCCAACGCGTCAAAAATAGCTTCAAAGGTTGGTGTCATTTGGTTGTGCAAGAACTACCACTGCGATGCAAGACGCACACCGGCGCAGACCCTGAGGCTGGGAGACAGACTACTAGCGACGCAGCAACCAGTGTTGTGCAGCTTCATAGTGCTGTGGCATCGCCCCATTGGGTTTGGATGGAGGCTACTGTTGCACTGCCCCAACCACTCCAGGAGTGGTTGGGGCAACCCAATGGGGCGACACCACAGCACGACGCAACATTCAGTGTGTCCGCACCCTGAGGTTCTGTTCACACTGGATGCGCTACGCTTCGTGGACTACAACGCAGAGCTCATTCACAAAACTCCGTCACACAGCGCATGACGCATTCAGTGTGAATCATGCCTTGAGACAAAAAGCCGTTTGGCCCTTTTGTGCTGCACAAAGCTTCAAAGCGGCCCACACGTCACAGAACGTTTGCTCCTGGTTGATCAATCCGACCCAAGGTCCTCGGGACACGCGCTGGCTGGACCCGATCCAGGGCCCGCCGGACTGCAGCCGAGGAGCAGCGTCAATGCACGGAAGCATGGTGCCAAAACAGCTTGGAAAGATAGTGTGCAAACATTTTTTGTCTTTTGTGGGGCGACACTGCACTGTGTTTATGCATGTATGTGTGTGTGTGTGTGTGTGTGTGTGTGTGTGTGTGTGTGTGTGTGTGATGTCCTGAGTTTGCACGGAAGCATTGTGCCAAAACACTTTGGATAGATTGTGTGCTTTTTGAGGTGTATTTTGTCTTGTGTGGGACGACACTGCTTTGTATGTGTGTGTGTGTGTGTGTGTGTGTGTGTGTGTGTCAACGTTCGTGCGCCCGTGCCCTAATGAGTGTGTGTGCCTGTTAGGCAGGTAAAGAGGCACAGAATAACGAGAAACCGCTGCGTCAGGAAAGCACAGGAGGTTTCGTGCTGAGGTGCCATGCGACAGCAAGGGACCCAGTCACAATCTGATTTGCTTCTCCGTTTGATCATTTCAAACTGGATGCGTTGTGGCACAGCACAATTCAACTTCTCGTCATTGCACAGATACACGCAACTCCTCCACTGTGAACAGGGCTCCGCCCTCTTTTTCTCTGGCGTCGTCGCGTTGACGTCATCGCGGTTTACTCTTCCAATCAGCACCTCACCGCACCGCACCACCACCGCCGCCGCCGCCGCCGCCGCTGACGACGAAGCGAGTTGTTTGAAATGGGATAATTCTTCCTGCGCTGAACTCGAGTTTCATCTTCGCCTCATTGAGTTTCATCAGGACTGCAGGTGCGAGCAGAATCAATACATGAAACACGTGCGTTGTCATGCTCATCACCAAGCATTGCGACTGCGCGGAAAAACACAAGTAATTTGTTTGAAACAATACAATTGACCTTCAGGCTCCCTCAGCAAAAACACAACACATTCTCCAGGAAATGTCAGGGAAAGGGCCATGCCCTTGGGCTCACCCAGTATTTGACCCTTGGAGGCAACTTTTTTGGTGTGTGTGTGTGGGGGGGGGGTCGGCAAAACGTCACAATTGCTGGCCATAACAGACATCCCATCCATATCAATTGACACGTGCTGTAACGCATAGCGAGCCACGACTCCCTGTGCTAAACCTCCCTATTATATTTTGTTATTCTGACGCCTGTATCCCCCCCCCCCCGGACGGGGCTGGTCGGGACAGCCATCGCTCCACGTCCATTACCACATTGTGGAGAGGCACTCGAGCGTGAGCGCGCCGCCTTCAGCGTGTGATGCTATTTCTCATGCAGCTCCGATAGCGCGGGCAGGAGGCGATAATACAGGCGCGATACACACTGCTGTGTTATCAGATGAGAGAGAGATTGGGGCTTCAAGTGGCCAATCCAGGATTCGCTCGGAACGGGGGCCCAGACACAGGAACACGGCCCCTGGAGGGGGCGTCTCAACTCAGAAAATGTTTTGATGAGGGGGATGACAGCCTCCCGGTGGAGGCGGAGGGTGGCGGGCCCCCGGCCTGGATTTGGTTCTGGACTCGACTTCCCCAACGCACCGCGCATTCACTGGGGAACTGGAGCTGCAAAATCCAAGGCGTTCCGTTTGAATACAAGCGTAGTGAGAAAATTGCGAGGAAGCACCGGCGTCTCAGAAGCTCAAAAAGCTGAATCGATCAAATTCACAAAGTTTGCGGTCAGTGATCACTCACTGCTGTTGTTTGGCGGCTGTCTGAATTGGAGGGTTGGACTGTGCAGTGACACCGGTGACACCAGCAAGTCGAGCCTCTCAACTTGACAGAACCATGGGGAGGTTGGAACACTACAGCACGACTGAAAACTTTGGCGCGGCACAAAAGCCTTGTTCCAAGGGTCGTGAAGGTCTGGTTCAACTGAGACTCCATTTTACGTTCAGTCTCAGACTCATCGTCCTGAGTTCCAAAAAAAAAAACTAGATTTGTTTCCAAGTTGAGGTGACCCACACCTTTGGCGGTCGCCCCTCTCCTGACCAAATCTTGAGAACAACGGCAATATCAGGTACACGTTGCCAATTTGTCAGCTCTGCGATGTCCCTCGCTCTCGCTGTATGGGATTCACGTTCTGGTGCGGCTGAAACGACCCATGATTTATTGAATACGCACTCTGCGGGCCACTCTGCGTGGGACACAGTGGGAGGATCAGGCCCTGAGTCCTCTTCATGCTGAAACAGCAAGTGCACAAATCACAGTCCTTGTGGTTTGGGGCGAGCCTCTTGACTGGCACGCTGTGATTGGTACTCAGGTTGATCTCATTGCTGAATGACTGAGGTTCATCTTGGCTGGACCTGAGCGTGTGCTGTGGTACAATGCATGTGAACGGAAAGGGATTTATTTCTGGTGGAGCTGTGGAGCTACAATGGGTGTGAATGTTGGGGTATTCATTTGGGAGTGATAGTCAGGTGCCCCAATAGCCAGATGGGTGGCACAGACAAATATTTTCCCAGATGACCTTCTTTGGCTCCTTCAGTGGTTGTCTTGAAATTTGGGAAATTATGTCCCTGATCTGGTAAATTTTGGCACGGTAGCAGACACCGGACTGGTCTGCTGAAACTCTTAATATGCGGTCAAATCCCTCACAGACATCCACACACTCCAACGCATTGGAATGTCGTACGGCCTGACGAGCGGAGAACAGCGTCTTAGATGTGCAGGTGTTCGGGCCACAATGGCCTTTTCTCCCGGTTTGATGCTCGTCAATAATTGAGTGCAAAAAGTTTGCAGCGGGACCCTTGTGTTTTTGACGCATCGCCCTCGTTGTGAAAAGACCAATCGTTTAGATTCTATTGTCTCTCAGACTGTTCTTCAATGGGACCAGTAATTGTCCTCTTGGTGACTTGAGTGCAGGACTTAACAACGTTGGACCCATTGTTCCAGGGAAAGAGCCTCCTGCGGATCCAGGGTCCCCCACATCGCAGATTTTTTTTGCCTTTTTCACAAGTTATTTCAAAACCAGTGAAGCTCAATGCAAGGGACAGAATCCAGTGAGGACCTGGTCTGCCTCCTTACCCGATCCTGGATCAGCCGGACAATGCCTCAACGCGTGACGCACCCGGTGTGAACCTGACCCCGCTCTTCGCTACTACGTTGTTGTTGCCGGGGTGACGGAGCGTGCGGTCTCCCGGTGATGTGTGAGTGATGTACACTGATACGGCTCCCTCCGCTATAAGGGAGGTTTAGTTGCAACACGTGGGAAGGTTTCTACTCGTGTGACGTGCGATAACAGGCTGGAAATCAGTTTCACTCTTTTAGGACATTTTTCAGAAATTTTTCAGATATTTTCTCCCTTTCACCAATGGCTTTTCTTTCACACAACTGATCTTTCCCTGAAAAAAAAAACGAAGAAGAAAGATCAACAAGTCACTTCTGTAGAGGGAAGAAAAAATAACACAGATTTTCCAGGGTGAAAGGCCATATCGCACGTAGCACGGGGATGTCACACGTGCTGCAACTAAACCTCCCTATAGACTCGGCAGCGGCGCCGCGCCGGGCGCCGTCCGGCTCCGGCGGCGGAGGCGGCACCTGCTGCCCTCCGCGTAGCAACGCCACGAAGCCGCGGGACAAACAGCCACCCGAGCCGCCCGCGCAACAGATTCGGGCCTCACACACTGCACGCGTTGCACATTGATATGACGTCTCCTGTGGGGCTGGGCCCCCTTGACTCCCCAAACTTGATCTGCCTCCGTATTTCTTTGTGGCAGGCGGGGTCCTGTTTGCTGCTTTTCCCATTGAATTGTACTTGTTGACGCTGGGCCCCTTTGCCCCCGCCCCCGAAATGAATTTCCCTTCCTCAATTATGAGCCCCTGCATGAGGCGTCAAGACGAAGATCTCCCGATGGTGTACCCGCCAGAGACCTGTGTTCCTGTGCTGGTTTTCTTGCACGCTTGGTTGTTCTTAACTACTCGTGAGATTCTATTTTTGGGGCTTGTTCTCGAACAACCAAATGTACTAGAAATTTGTTCCTGAACAACAGAACTGGTCATGAGTATCCTAATTTTGAAGCCAGTCTCAATGGCTTCGCCATCTCGACAGCCTTCCAAATGTGGGTGCTCTGGACCATTTCTACAGTTCAGGAACCATTACATAGTTGGCCCTGGGACCACACACGTTGACGCAGCGCCCACAAATTTGAGCAGACCCTACGCGTGTCGCATCCCATGTGAAGCAGACCTGAATGCTCGACAGATTGACGCACTGTGCGAACTTGGCTTGGCACTTGTGTCCGCATGCCTCGCCTTATTGGTCGCCAAACACCAGTGCAGTGAGTTATTTGTATATTTCGAGCTGGATTGGACAAACAAGAGGACAATAAAATCTGGACGTTCACAAAGTGCGGGAAAATTCAGAGCTTGGTTATCAAGCAAAAGTTCTGTCTTCACGACCACTGCAAACCTTCACTTTTGCAAAAGTTGCTCAACAGATCTTTGCCTGTTTTGGCATTGGGAGAAGAATGAGCTTTTCCGGTTGGGTCAACACCCGTGTTGATCAGGAACGGTTTCTGTTGTTCTCGCTCCCGTCGTCCTCCTCTCTGTGCTGGGCAAATTTGTGGTCAACTCGTTGTTGTTGGCAAAGCAATAAACAAGGACCTGAGGGGGACGTTGGGTCATGCAAAGCGACACTGCGATACAGACGGCGACGCTTTGGCGACAAAGGTATTGAGCACGCGTGCCATGCGAGTAGCACTTGTGGTGCGTTTGCCTCGCCCATTCTCCCTTGAGGCTGGGCGCGCACAGGGCGTCGAGTCGAAAATTTTGACTCTGAATGATGTGTCATGAGGGCTCTCATTGACTATCCCCACACTTCCCGACCTCGACCCACTCCACTCCACCCTCTTTTCTTTCACCAGCATCCCCCACCCCTTCCACCCCACCCATCCACCCCACCCCCCCATCCTCCCGCCCCCCCATCCGCCCTACCCCACCCGTCCACCCCACCCCACCCATCTACCCCACCCCACCCATCCGCCCCACCCCCCCATCCGCCCCCCCCCCCAGCGGTAACTGCCCCCGCGGGCCTCACTCCCCCGCTCCCCGCTCTGACTGATGAAGATTGGGCCAATCACGGTTCCCGCGCACCGCGGGGGCCTATTGTTCAGCGCCGCCCTAAATACTCACTAAATACTCATTCGGCGCCATTACTGCCTCATAAACACACAGGTGACGCGGGCCGAGCAAACAGTGACTTCCGACCCAGGGGATTGTGGGTTGTAAATTTCGACATTAGGAAGTTTTAATTTGAGGGTTTTCTGCATGGCGCTCCAAACACTAAAGACCACGACATTGGGCAGCCTGGGTAAAGGGTTTCGCATGTGGACCCAAGAATGAATGAATGCGGTTGAAGACCCTCTCCTTTCATCCGTAGGTGGGAATTCCACTTTGACACAGGTCCGCATTTTGTGGGTCAAAGCCCCTCCTCAGATAGGTGTCAATAGACTGGATGGAGGCACGAATTGTCTGCTGATTTCTGTTTCCCTTTGACTCTTAGTCTGAAGCTGTGTGTGGGAGAGATTGAACACTGATTGTACAAGACATGAGTGCTTGGGTACACGTGTGGGTCAGGTGAACGCATACAAATTGAGTTTTCTGAAGCACGCGACATCACGTGTGAGTGGTACCCACGAGGTTTATACAACATCCCGAGGATATTGACCTGGGCCGGGACGTCAGGACGTCAACCCCGCTGTTTTTAGCCCCACAGCGAAGCTCATCAGGGTCATAGAGCTTCAAGCCGCTTTGTCCTGTGATATTTTGTTCTGAGCTGGAGCCAAGTCAATCACAAACAAAAAGCTCAGGAATCACGATTGTGGTTGAGTGGGCCGGATCCAGAGGTCGTGGGTCGAGGGCAGAGGTCAGGGGGTGAGGGCTGGGGCTGGCGCTGGCGACTGAGATTTGGGGTCTTGGGGGTTGAAAGTTGAGGCTGGAAGTGAGGGGCTGTGGGCTGGTGGCTCAGGGCTGGGGTTGGAGCTCGGGGCCAAGGCGCTTGTGGGTGGAAACCAGGGGCTGTGGTCTGAGGGCTGGGGCTACAACCGGGTGTTTTGGTGGCTGAAGGCCTGGATCTAGGAGTTGGGAGCTGGGGGCTGGGGCCGGGGCCGGGGCTGGTCTCCTACAGCGTATTCTGGGACCGATTTTTGTGAGGCAAAGATGCAAAAGACAATTGGCCTGGGACCCCTTGATTCTCAAATACTCAACATACATCTTTTGCTACCCGTGCGGAAAGGCACAACATGTGTTGGAAAAAGCACAGCAAATGACGCATTTACGGCTGTTGTCCATGCTTTGTAAGACCTCGTTTGTGCAAGTGGTTTCTGTGCTAATTGGTCAATGGATGGAGCCTTTCATGTGGGACCTGACTGACCCAGAACTGGACAATGCTGTTTCCGCAGGGCTGGGAAACACGTGAGGAGGCAACGTGTGCAGAAACTTCAATGGCCACAGGTGCCGAGCTCACCATGAGTGCGGTTTGCGTTCCATCACAGCGCAGATCGCACAACACGTGCGAGGAGGATTGCCACAACGTTTGGGCGGACGTTGGGTTGGCTGCTGCGTTGCTTTGGTGGCTCTCAGGCTCGAAGTTCAATATGCACGTCAAACGCACTGAACGGGATTCGAACCCTGGATCTCAAGACCGGAAGTGATGCCATTCTGCACCGGAAGTTGCAAAGCTTGCAGCAAAACATATTCAGCACAACACAACAAAAGTCATTTCGTGAAGTTTATACGCCATTATGGAGTGCGTGCCACACCCCTCCACCCACCATCACCCGATTGTCCGTTTTGAAAAAAAATTTCTCCTGAAGTCGAATCATCCAGATGTAAGACGCAGGTTCGCAAGCTGAGAACAATGTGTTTGACCTGCCGGGCGTCAACCTCACTGTCTTCGCCATGAGTCCCTCACGAGGGGCTTCACACGCCGTGCGTCGCGAAGGAAGTTTCCTTTCCTGGAACACATTTGATTAGCGACCACGAAAGTCACTTCTAATAGGGTTTCCCAACGTCAATTGGCCAGTAGCAGCAGCTCTAGTGGATCCACTGCAGGATTGGGCTGCACTCAGGAGAGGGTCAGGTCCAGTTCCGACTGAAGTCGGTCTGACCCTGGAGTGGCCAAAATTGGGATTGTGCCAGTAGATTCTGGGTCCACCAGTGTTGTCCTCTATTTGGGACCCAACAGACAGCAGGACAACGCCATTTACAGATGCTCTGTGTGCAACGTGTGAGGAGGGAAACGTGCGTGGAAAGTTGAAGGAGGAGTGTGGCCTCTTTCAGTCTGCTTCCTTCTCTCTCATCTCTCATTGTCATTCTCTTCCCTAGTCCTTCCCCTTTCCTTTGCTGCTGTTTGCCCTGTCCCTTTCCTTCTCTTCATCAAGTGTTTTGTTTCAGCTCTATTTTGGCTACATCATTCAATTGGGCAGCAAATACAAAATTGTCTCGGTCAAAGCAGAGCCACAAAACCATGTCCTGCATGCTCATCGTCACAGTTTGTGTGGAAAGCGTTTGTTTGTCTTCCCGCTTCGTTAATTTGTCGTGACATCGGCGGCGTGAGATCTTGCCCAGTTTTTCGTGTGCAGGAAGGGTGTCTTGTTCATGTTGATTTGTTCCAGCGAATCCCCTTTCTGAGGATAATGACTGTGTTTGTTTCAATTTTCAGGAAACCCAATTCGCTGAAAGCCTTGCGTGGGGTTCACACTGTGTGCCTGCGTTCAAGGCTTTTCACATTGGGTGACTCGCGGTCGCTGTTCGGGCTGACGTCAAAAATTCCACCTTTGGGTCCAATGTTAAATTTTGACGCTGGCGTCACAAAAAACAACCGCGCGTCATTAATGAAAACTACTTCCAGCTCACTTTCCCTGGTCCTATTTGTTGACACAGGAACCAATGAACATCGTCTTCAGTGTGAACCCAGCTACAGCGGTGCAGTGCAGCCCGTGTGTTTGAAGGGTAATTTCCCCCGCGTGCTGTGGACCTCCGGTCCAGTTCCTGACCAGGTGACCTCCAGCTGCGTCGGACGCGTTTCCGAGAACAGCCCGGCGACTTGGAGAGAATCCAGGGCTGGGGTCCCCGTGGTGTGCAAACCGGATTTGGCTGACGTGGATGTGAGGGCAAATGACCTCTGAATCCGTTAAATCTGTGGATACTCAAGAAAGTGAAATTCAGCATTGCTCCTAACGTGTGAAATCTACCCTCTCCTGGACTGTCCGTCTCAATACGAGTTGTTCACATGGATCAGGTGCAGAGGCTAGTTCACGACGGTGTGACGTTCAGTGCGAGGACCTATGGGCAGGACCTTTCACGACCCCGTGTTGGAAGGTCTGATAGTTTTGGACCAAACCAAAGGTCATCCATAATGCATCTCAATATCTCTGATACCACAACATCGACATCACCACCACTGCTGGCGTTTGGGATCCCTACTCGTTGGGTGGGTAGCTACTGCGCGTTGCAGGAGAGAGGGGGATTATCAGCGCTGCTCGCACTGAAAGCAGCGCGCGGGATTGCCTCTTGTCTCTGTATTAACGCAATTACTGCGGTTTTCTCGCTGCATGCAGACGGCTCATTTGTACATGTACGAGCACGTCACACGTCTGGATACTGGATACAGCTCCGGATCCACGGGGACCAGACACCGAGTTTTCCTACTGGAAATTGTGGTGCAATTTTAACCCCCCCAGTGCATTGAGACTCCATTTGATTTTTCACTCGTGCAGTGAGCTGTGAACATTGCGCTCTTCAGTCCCTCTGCGCTCAGGATCAGCAGGTAGGATTCAGGGATCCAGGGGCGACGATCCCATGTCCTTCATCAAATGAAGCCCCTTCTGATTTTACGCCGTATGTTCAAACAAACTTGCCCCAACTGAAGATTCTAGACTTTTGGTGTTGAAATTTTTTGTTGCTGAATGCAGGCTTCGAGTTGACAGGTTCATCAAATATTTCACACTGCAGTTCCCTCACACGCACTCTTTTGTGTGACGCAATACGTGTCTTCAGTTGCCGTTCAGAACAGGCGCAAAGTGTCCAATGTGCACCGGGGTCAAGGACCTGGGCTCCAAATAGCTGGAGAAATGCGTGAAGAATTCAATTGGCTGCAACAGTAAATAAGAGATGAGCTCCAATCCTCGCGGCCTCCGTGGATGGGGCGGGATTTCGGTGGAACCCTTCAGTTTGAGGCGCGTTCCACACTGGATGCGTCACGGGTTGTGGCCCCACATCAGCCAACCCGCGCGCTGGGTCATTGCGCAATGCATTTGGGGTTTTCACATTGAGTGACACGCGGTCATTCTTTGGGCTTGCGTCAAAAAATCCACCATTGTGTTCAATGTTAATGTTGACGCCGACGTGAAAACCGCCATTCACTTGATTTCGTGGAGGGTGGGTCGCTGACTCAATGCAACGCGCATTGACTTGTACGCAGCAGGACACAGCGCATGCTGCACAGCCAGGCACCGACACACAACGCACAACGCATCCCGTGTGCAACACAGCGCCCCTTGATTGTGCAAAGTCCCTTTAGGCCAAAGCACCATGTGGTAGAGCAGTATATGGCAAGGTGGCTGAAATGTCGCCTGCCCCCCCGCCCCCCACCCCCCCCCCCCCCCCCCCCCCCGCCCCCCAAACCCCCCCCACCCCCCACCCCCACCCCCCACCACCCCCCCCAAAAGACACGAGGGACCACACGCGACGAAAACACAGAAGTCAAAGAAAAAAACCAACCACAACCACAACACAACCACAAAACCCACAC
>JAAUXT010086098.1_pt1 | contig 21284 bp, 18 predicted proteins | sample 7278171 | NCBI WGS metagenome assembly JAAUXT01 (sample SAMN14350112, study PRJNA611818) | marine sediment metagenome | isolation source: surface marine sediment (1.8m) | place: French Polynesia: Moorea | collected 2018-08 | reverse complement strand
GGTAAGAAAGACTCTTACCTACTGTCTACTGTTCCCCAAGGATCAGGAAAAATTCACACTCAATCGACAAGAAATACTGCCCAATCGGGAACTTAGATTTCGTGCCTCGTACATCACAACCATTGTGTGAAAGTGAGAAAGCAAAAACAAACTTTCCTGGAGAAACTCTCTCTAATATTTCGGTTCACCAGAGTCGATCGTTGTTGGATTCCGGATGATCTCTTTGAGCCTTTTGGCCTTGTCGAATTGACTCGACTGAATATTTTCTTGGGGAGTTGGAGCATCCTCGTTTTCGCGTGAACATGAAGGTGGCACCTGACTCGCTCCCAGCGGGCGTGTGTGTGTGTGTGTGTGTGTGTGTGTGTGTGTGTGTGTGTGCGTGTGTGCATGGCAGGATCAGACGGAAAGCACTGCACTCACCCAAGCAGCAGAGACAGAAAAAAAATATGAAGTTGGAGAATATTTGACATTGAGAGCTTTGAAGAACCTTCATGGTGCAGCCTCTGAGGAGATGGGCCTTGGGGGTGGGGACAGTCTGGGTCACAGTCACAAACTGACGGATATGTAGTCACTCCAGCCACCAGGTGGTGAGCTCATAAAGCTCAATATGCCCTTGGGAGTGTACTGGGTTCATTATCTGACTATTTGTACCTCATGTGAAGGGACACCATCAAGCTGAACTTGGCCCCACATCACAATTGGCCTGAATGACCATGTCATTTGGCCAATAATTTTGAGCACCCCAGAACAAGTGGAGGGTTTGCAAGTGCACCCTGGCAGTCTACCCACTGACCATCATGACACCCTGACACCACTTCCCCACTGTCTTGTATTATTTTGTATCTTTTTTGCTGTCTTGATTGCTTTGATTGTGCTCACAATACAAGCTGCAGTCAGCAGAATCAGCTCTTCTTCCCCACCCCTGGGCTAATTGTATAATCACACACCCAGTGTACTTATCTGCCTCAGATTGGATCAGAACAAAGGGACTTAATTTCTGCACCGTTCATGGATCCAGATTTAATTGACAAGTTCAGCACCAGCACATTGTAGCAATGGCCTGGTCTCAGAATTCCCTGGCCTGTTCTGCCTAGAAACAGTGGTGTCAACAAAAAAAATCATGTGATTGCTGACCCCAGATGCAGTTGATTGGTAAATGCTGGGTGTGCGTGTGTTGTGTCGACGTGTAAGTGCCAAGCAGCCGGCTTACTGTGGGAGAACAAATCCCAGGCTATTCCTCAAATTCACGAGACTTGTTCACATTTCGAACCAAGCGCGGTCTGTGGGGAATTTTCCACTTTGTCCCACATCAAACTGGCAGAAAATACTTTTCTGGAGCTTGTCCATCAGACAAAATTTCTCTCACCGGTAAGGTTTTGAAAAGTGAGAAAGACCGGAGAAAATGTTTGTCCGTCAAAATTAAAACAAACAAGCTTCAGTCGCACAAAGTTGACGAATCAACGAACCTTTCAAGAAATAGCCCAGGCAAGTCGGAGCAACAGAAAGAGTCAGCCAACACAACCATGCCTGTCCGCTGAGCAACTTTTGGGGCCAGACATAAAATGGCAACAAGACGCACCACCGACAATGTGTCCCATTCCTCTAAGGTTGTAGTGTTCGTTACGTCCCTTCAGAGAAGTCCTCCAAAATTGATGTTATGTCTGGCCACTGGGCTATGTCTCTAATTCAGTTCCTTGAAACAGACGAGACTCTTGTGACTGAGTGCCAGGTTTTGTTCTCCATTTTCGTCACCACGAAGATCCGCGAGCCGCCGTGATGGCAAAAGTTTTTAACTCGTTGGCAACTCACTTGAGTCGTGAAGCTGCCCTCGCTTTCTGCTCGGGTGAGTGAAGCAAAAGGCCTGAGTGTCAGCCGCCCGTCGTGGTGGCAGAGCGTGTGAACCACGTGAGTGAAGAGTCGTCCCGGAGCGCCACTGCGTCTCTCGGCTTCGAGAACTTCAACCTTTGCCACCTTTCCACACGTCCTTCCACTTGTTGTGGAAGTCCTGCGCGTTCTGAACACTTATGCCTGCAAATAAACCACACAGCATGGTCAGCTATCAGACAAGACTGCCTGGATTTGTTCTGTCGGAAATCTTTTGCTCGAGCAGCACTTCCTCCCATAGTCGTGTCCGTTTCGCTAACAGCGTGAAATGAAGTGGATTTGATCAGTTCGCGCGTTACCTTCTTGCTGCGCGGTCTGCAGGGTTTGCTTCACCCTGAGCGACAGTTTTGGGTCGGCGGGGCTGCAGTTGGTGAGGATGCTGACGAGCCCCTTGGTGTCGCACTCGGCACTTTGCTGCCCCAGGTACCGGCAGCAGTCGACGATCTGCACAACCCGCCTGCACAAACACACAGAGATGAATAACCACGCGAAGGAAACTTCAAAAGTAAAGCACTCAAACAGCACGCACCACAGACGCTTTACGTTCGATACACGCTTGGACATCTGCTTTTCCACAAGTTCTTTCCACGCACAATACCCCTTGAAAAAGAAACACATCAAACGTACCAGGCATCTTTGTCTCTTTTCTTCAAGTTTTTGTGTGGGATGGTTGTGACCTTCTCGTGATATTTTTGGGCTCTGATGTACCTGGCAAAGAAAAACGTTCAGAAGTTGACAAGTTGACGATTTATTTACAAGGCCAGAGTTTGCTGGAGCCTCTGTTCACTTCGTATGCATGCATTGCCTTGAAAACAGACACCAGCATGCCAGATGGGTGCAAGTGCAATAACAGGTGAATCTACGATCTTCGACTAGAATCTCCAGTCAGTCCAAGTGTCACGCAAAGGGGATTCCAACAAACTTCTCCAAGAAGCGAACACCCTCTGCCAAACTCAACAAAGCCAACTGACCTATTTCCCTTGTGAAATTCCGCCTCCAGCCAGCGAATGGCATCTCTGGCACCTGCTGCTTCTTTCTTCAGCACGTCCAAATGGTCAATCACTGCAAAGATAACACACCTGCGAAATCACTTTCACACCTCCACCGTTACTCTCTTCACCCGCCAGTTACCGAGGCCGTTACCCACATCTTCAGCCGCCAAGCATTTTTAGATGATAGCTTTCCTTCAGTCATCACATCATCCCACGGTAAATTTCTCAGTATCCACTGCACAACTTGGCAGGCTAACCAGTGCGTGTTAATCTTCGCAAAAGTGAATTACTCTTTGATGCGCCTCGAGCAGATGATCATAGAACAACTTGATTAGTTCTGGTTCGGCAAACTTGAGAAGTCCACGCCGACGATGACCCAGGTTTTGGAGGATTCAAACTGACCAGCGAGTGGTATGATGACGATGAATCTGGCGGAGGCGGCGAGCTGCTTAACAACGGGCAGATTGGAGCACAGCACGGACGCGTCGGGCACGAGGTAGGGCGAGAGCGAGGCGGGGTGCGCGGCGGCGGTCAGCGAGCCCTCGAGCTGGCTCACCTCGGCCTGAAGCCGCAGCTGCGCCATGTCCTTCATCAGCTGGTTGCGGCGCGCCTCCGCATCCGCCTGCAATACACAAACGCAATACACGTCAAACAAAACGACAAGAATGCGACCGCACAAGGCGTTTCACTGGTTTTGTCAAGCCCAACTGAAATGCATCGCGTTTTCTCAAAACTGAAAGGACGCGATACGTTTCACCTGGTGTAAATTCCACAGAGCGTTGCATCACAGACCCCATTATCTCATCTCCCCGCGGTTTGAGTACACCATCTGGCAACGTGACACTGCCGGGAACGAAACGTGAGCCACGGCACGCTATCTCAGTCAAAACGAGACTAATCGTCTCGGGTTTCACCAGCGGCGCTGGCTACGTCCGAACGTACAACTTTGTGGTTCGAACGTACAACAGGCCCAGTGGAGCTGGCAAATTCACTCCGGTCAGTACTGTGCGTCAAATATGATGCAAACATTGTGAAAACTCTCTGTGGTTACAAACGTTTTCCCACATTCCCCTATGTACTCGTTTCTTCCTTTCCAATGATGTTGGTCAAGGATTCTTTCTCAAACAAGAATCCGCGCAAGATCGCTTTGATCAGAGTTGGATTTTCTCACAATGAATTTAGGCTCCAAGGAGCAAGCGCAGCCAATAACTGAAAAGAAAGGAAAGTAACAACCCTCCAGTCAATCTGGAGAGTACTCGGGGTGGGTGGGGTCCACGTGGGATACTCCCCACGCTAGCAACCTGACATCACTCATATCTGCTTCGATAAACACACGGCCGCATTAGACACTAATTGAAAACAAATACACGGGGTGTGTGGAAACATGAGAAGCGTCAACAGATTGCAAACATCCTCTAATAAACAGAATCAGAAACGCAGAACGGGACCTTGGCGGTTGCGCTGCCCCGTACCGCTGCCCCTCGCACTGGACCACTGACCTCAGACCGCGAACGAGGGGTCGTCCAAGATGTGCAAGTGCGTGCACATGTCGCTCGGCGGACTTGTACAGATGAGTTTCAATGCTTGAAGGTGTTTTTCAAGCGAATTCAGAAAACTCACACACCAAGTCCCTTCTTGTTTTTATGAACCTGCGGGTGCGATCATGAAGTGAATCACGAAGTGAGGGCCATTTCGTACTTGGTGACTCGTGACTCTCAGCCGAGTCCACCGTGATTCTGAGACATCATTCACTGACAGGTCACAACGGTTTTTTTTTTTTTTTTTTTAGAAAACGAAGGGGCTGGACGTGGTTCCACTTCCATTCAAACAGCAGCCCCGACGCAAACACAAGAACAATGTGATTTTGGGAGCCCACACGAGCAAGCCTTCTCGAAAAAGTCTGGTGCGATGCGGTCAATACGCACTCCCTTCCTTTGTGCACCCTGACAAACCCACGAAAAAATTATTGGTTTTTGCACCGAAAGTTCTGCACTTGTGTTTTCGTTCCTCGGTTTGTTCTCTTTGCCAATTACCGCGCGACGCGTCGAGCAGCTGCGCTGCGGGGGGAGGCTGCCAGGATGCGAGGTTGAACGCGAAAAGTTCAACGCTGTCTTCTTCACTTTGCAGAACCTATCTCAGTGAAATGAAGCTGACAAACAGTTCGGCAAGCACGTGCTGAGTTGAAGATCAATCGACGTGACTCAGCTCCAGTCTGTGGCAAGTGTAAACACACGTTGAGCTAGTTTTTGCCAAGGTGCTCAACGATTTCACAAAGTTCACATCGCACCACACGTCGTCCTGCATCGCGGGACTGAAAAGCCACATGCACAAATACCGGAACGTCCAAATTTTAGAACAGAAAAGTGGCTTCAAAATGCTGCCCAGCATGCACAACATACCTTCACTGAGATCAGTTGTGAAAATATTTACAATCTGACTAAACAATCAACTCTAAGCTTCTTGCCTGGTCAATATCAAAGTATTCAACCCGAAGCCAAGGGTAATGTTTGCTGACAAGAGAAAGGATGAGGTTACAGTTGGCCAGGTGGGGGGCAATATTCCTCTGCGCTATTTACAAATCTTTGTTGGAAGCTAATATTTGCTTTTGCACATCTTGTCAGGCATAAACAAACACTGGAACAAGATTTTGCATACAACCATCTTCGGGATTATTTTCGATGCTGTGAACAGCAAAAGAAACCAATTTTTCCGCAGGGAACCAATGGACCAAGTGGCCCAACAAAGAGATTCCTAGAGTGGAAAACCAGTTTGGACAGGACATTTTTCCAGGTGAAACGGAGTTAGTTTTAAATTGTGGTGCCTTCTTGTGCCTTCCGAAATGCGTTCGCCGCTAACTTCCCACGTATTGAAAGTTGTCCACGTGAACAGACTCCGGGTGCATTTTGTCCCGTTGGTTTGGAGGACTGAACACATCTGGTGCAAATGAACATCAAAAGGAAATCACACCATCGCTCACCCAAATGGTGAGCTTCACAACCACCTGATCCGACAGCCACTAGATATCTAACGGAAGACGAGATTTCATGGCAACTGGAATCTCGAGGGAAGGGGAAAACTCGTGACACACAATCAAAGTTCTACCCTTTCGTAAATGTGTACTCCCAGAACCTTCCCCTCAATCCACGGGAGTAATTTGGGTGCAGCCGTTTTGCAATCAGATCAATCCGAAGATGCGAGGAGACGGGAAGAACATGTTTGTCTGCAGCTCCGACGAGTTCTTTTCGCAGCTGGCTCATCGCCTATCTTCAAACTCAAAGCTTATCAGATAATTCAGCGAGCTGCCTTGGCAGACCTGAGTACTCGAGGGGAGGTCCGCCGGTTCCACGCTGAGTTAGACTGTTAGCGCTTCGATATCACTGGACGGGTCCATTAACTTGTGCTGCAGGGACCAGTCAACACATGCCGTCCAAGAACGAATGTTCGCCGTTCTTGCACAGGCAAACATGTCGTCTTCTACAAACTACAAACGATGGATGCACTGAGCAAATTAAAAAAATCGTCAACGACCCTTGAGTTGTGCCCAAATTCTGCACGCTCGACGCTTCTTAGCATCTCGCCAACTTCCTCGTTTTTCACTCTTTGCTCTCCAATATGCACTTGCAAACAGAAATTGGTGAAAAGATGGGTCACAGAGCAAACACAGTAATTCTACCTATCCCCTTTCTCTTTTTTCGCTCTCGCAAACACTGACGTTGAAGGCAAAAGAAACCACTGTTTGCGTGGCCAATTTATACAGTACATGTTTGCCCAGGCATAATCGATGTGCAAATATAGGCAGCCCATAAAGTGGATTTCCCAACAACTGTTTGTGTCAGAATGACAGGAAATTTACTCCAACACAATTCGGGAACAACTATTTGTTCAGTTGCGCAAATATTTGCGCATCGATCGTGTCATGTTATATGATTCCAATTCAAACAGAAACCCCTGTCCTCTTATTCATAATATTGCTCTTCGTTATTAAACGCATTTGTTTTTCGCTCGCTCTCGCGGCGTGAACTGGATAGCAATAAATCCGTTCTTTGAGCGCCGCCGTGACGTCAACAAGTCCACACGTCGTCAAGGCACTCTGTCCATCTTCCACAAAATTGCATCCAATGTACACCAAGACAAATTTTCTCCTGCAAATGCAGATTTGATGTTTACAAGCTGCTGATCGAATTTGTCTTCAGAGCATCAGAAGTAATAATATTAGCCGGCAAGGACAAATATGGACTAACTTGGGGAAGAGGAACAAAGACAAACACATTAGGCAAGTCAACAGAAACTGTGTACTTTGCTGGGGCCTTGTTCATATTTGTCAAACCGATCAAATACTAATATTACCAGAAAGTTTAAATCTCACAGCGGTAAACTTAAGCAGAGTCACGAATCTTCGATTGAAGCAACACGAAATGTGCATCTGTCTTCAAACAAGGGGGAAAACTTCCAAAGACCCAGATACAACAGACAAACAAACGCCCAGAAGTAAATGAGATGCGCTCCAGTGTTGCTCACATAACAACCACCCTCCAAGACAAACACGCACACATCTCCGTAACTCCAAACTGTGCAAGTCTGCGACGATGGTCCAGCTCGTTAAAAGTTCTCCACCAATCGATTTCCTAAATGTTCGACAAATATTTCCTTGTTGACACGTCAAGAAAACGGGGCATCAAATGCGTTTTAACGAAGAGAACGCCAATTAGATATTCTCGCATCAATTACACTGGATGAGATTTCAATCAATTGTTCAGAGTTTTGAAAGTGCACTTGTCCCGGCTCCGCGCTGTGTCGGATCCCCCAGAGCTTTGATAGTCTTTTTTTTCCACGTACTCGTACAAGGAACCGCTCGAGCGATCCTGACCGAGAGGGCGCCACTTCCTGGAGCAGTTTTCACACAAAGCAGCGCGTTTGTGTGCGGCTCGCGCGTGTCTCAGATGACAACCATCGCGCCAGCTTTCGGAGACAAAATCCAAAGGCTGATTTTTTCGTCTTGATCAGAAGGGCAAGAAGAATGTTTTGCAGAACCTACACTCAGCCGGTGACATCAGCGTCCACACACAGCAAAACAAATACACTGTGGATAAGAACACTTGATGAGGCTCTCTTCACCTAAATCCACTGCCATATCTGTGGAGCACTGAGTGGTTCACAAACACGTAGATTGTCGCATACTTGAGCCACTTATTCCCTCTCGTTGCTTGTCGTAGCCCGCAAGGATTTTCAGAAGGCGTCATCTTTCGATCATTCGCGTGAGGGCAATCAGAACAACAAGAACACTGTCCTGTTGAAGACGCGAGGTTTCTGTGACCATTGCACGTGCGATTGTCGTTGCAATCATGTCACGGCAGTGTATGACATCTGTCACATCTGGCAGCCATTGTGTCCTTTCGTTGCATCAATTTCGTACCGCATCGTGCAGGCAGGTCACACAGGAGGTGACAGGGAAACGCCTGACTGACATTGTCTCGGAGGTCTTGATACAGTCTTCGCGTGTCAAATCAATTTTCGTCTTCGACGCATTTGAGCGTTTTGAAACAGTTCAATCGTGGCCATCTGCATTTGCCAAACCACTTGAAATTTTCTTGGTATCAAGGGTTCTTCTGGGCATGACGATCACGGGAAAATTCGACAGTGTGACGATGTGGCCTTTCACCAGAACGAAAATGTGGAGAGAAATCACCACGACTCGACGACTCCACAACTGCAGACTACCACTCGAAACGTGCGCAACCCGGAGATCAGAGCGACACAAAAATCCCATAAAATGTGTTTGCCTTCAGATAAAAAGCAAAGGTGTTCGGTCAACAAACGGACGTGATCTTTACTGCGACACGAAATGCCATTTGGATACGTAAATCAATGGGTTTTTAATTAGTACACTTTCTTCATATCTTATCTTGGTTTTTATGTTGTTCTATCTTTTGTAGCGAGTCAATAACACTTAAAATTATGTAAGCACTTCAAGATCGATCTTTATTGATCGTCTACCTTTTTGCGAACTTAGGGCGTAAGGAGCAGAGCTGATAAACTGATCGAGCATTTCCACTTGAGCACGTAATCACCATAAATAAATCGAGTGATCGAAACTCGGCTCAGTGGAGAGGACATTTATGGAGGTGCGAAGAGAACGGACAGAAACAAATTTTATGCTTTCTTCCTGCGAAAAGATGAGCTCACACAGGAATCAATGTCCACGATGCCAACAAATGAGCGTGTGAGAGAAAATCCCCGGGGACTGCACAAGAAAAACTCGCACATTATTGTGTCGACAGTGACATCCCAAGTTTGGGCAACTTAGCACAGGATTTGATCTTTTCGTATTGTCAAACAATGAACGGAGCAGCTGATTAACTTCAGAAGCATCAGCGGCTTTGAGCAAAAGATCTCTCCTGGTACAAAATCAGTTCAAGTTTCTCGAGTGCTCTCAGATCATGTGATTTACGTGATCAATAACAAATAACATCACAGACTGTCACCATTTGAAACTGAAGGGCTCTCCAAATCTCAAGTAGCCCCATAAAAGGTACTCTCTCCGTCGTAACAGACACGCAACGCCCCTTGTCTTGGCTCGATAGATTTTCAAACTGTCGCAACCACTTGACAATGAAGTTGGCTTCAAACAAACAGGGTGACCCACGACTGCACCTTCCCGTCTCGTTCGAAAAGTCACGCAGTTCCAGACTGAACCATCTACACAAAGACAAATTATCTCTGAAAATATTGCTCTTGAAAGAAAGTGTTGATGACTTTACAATTTATTAGCTCTCTTCACATCAGAATCAAGTTGGTCTGTAATGGTCTTTCAGAGTGCCTCTTATCACACCCCAAAGTCCATACTTCAACCTGAAAATGATACAAATTTTCACAGGCACCTCGACCTCGCAAATTATCAATCAAGTGAACAACCAGCTCCTTGTGTTTGCCAAAAACATATGGAGTGTGTGCTCAAGCAAAGGTGAGGCCCTGATAAGGCTACAAAGTACCCGGAGCGAACAACTTTGCACGGACCTTTTCTTTCAAAAGGCAAAGTTTCCCAAACGGGGTTCTATGTTTATTCTAAAACCTTGAACCATTGTGTCTTTTCCGGTTTCTGACTTCACGTTTTGTTCCAAAAACTTGCAGGCATGAACTGCCAATGATCTCGACCCGACAGATTCTTCATCTTGCCCAACCACTTTCTTGACCATGATTTGTGGCCATCCAATCACCAACAAATCGTCCAAACTTTCTAAAGTTATTGTGGTTGTAGTCCTTGTAACAAAAAATACTTCAACAAATCAGTGTTTGACACGCGTCGAGCCTGCACGGCTCTCAGCCGGCACCACTCATGTCTACCAAGTTCGAGAAACATAGTGCTCAAGAGATGTCGACCTCTCGCATCTCAGCAGCAAACTGCAGCAAATAGGAGGTGGGGACGGGAGAGAATCTGACAGCCTTGGAAAAAGTGGAATTTTGTTGTAGATTTGGATCACATCGCATCACATTCTGCGAACGTTTTGCAACCTTTGGAAAACAAACAAGAAGGTCTCCTTCGGGCTAGTCAGTTTCTCCGAGCTCTGACCATGGTTCAGTTAGCCAGCTGGCCATTTGCAGGGGGGGGGGGTAACTCAACCATCGAAAAAATTCACCAGAATCATTTTTGGGCCAAGAAAAATATGAATTTTGTCCAAATTTGACCATTTTGCAGGGGAGGCAGGTAACTCAACCGTGTGCAAAAATGAAAGTTTCTTTTAAAATGGCCTAAAAATCATCTTGGTGAATTTTTGTGACAGTAGAGTCCCCCACCCCCCATTCAACTCAACTAAAGGTGACCACACACATACAGACTGATGGTGACTACAATAAGCGCGCGTCCTATGGGCACAGCCGGACCGCGCGGTTTTCGTCCCATTTTCGGTGTTGGGGCGCGCGCGCGTGTATTGCCCCTCTAACTTTGCACCCAGTTGGCGGGAGCCGTTCCAAGAAGACCTTCCGGAAATCTGGAAACGCGTGTGAAAAAATATCTCGCCGACGAGGTCGGACGGCGCGTGTTGAAGGAGCCCCCCTCCCCACACACGCACTTTGCTTCAGTGACCTTCAGCTGTGAAAGTTGAAGCGGATCCGTCCCAAGATACCGACCGAAGCGAAAACCCAGTTCAGTCGGCACATAAGCAGAAGCGGTTGTCTACAGAAACGGCTGCGTTAAATTGGAAAGTGACGTTGGTTTTGCTTTTGCATAGTCAAGCAAATGTTTGCTCATGGAATTGCATCAAAGTTAAAATATTGACAAAAGCTGCGGCTCCCTGCCTCTTGGCAAAGCCCAATAATAGGCTGAAAGTTTACACGGCAAACATGCCACTAAAAAGCGCATGACTACCGATGGGAGAATCTCACACAACAACTACATATCACATACATGACCACGCATAGTACACAGACGCGAAACTTTTCGTCCATTTGTAAGAAGTAGGGATGTCTTTTTATCTTTCAGCTTCCTTTCCCCCAGCTCCCCATCTTTTTGAGTGTGACGTGTATTTCCCCACAGCCACTATTTGCTGAGTGAAAGCAAGCAAACCCATCTCACCAGCAAACATTTAGTCTCGCACTTTTTGAGCTCGAAAGTTTGTTTTGAACCATTCTAGGCAAATGTTAACATTCTCGTTTTGAAATGCCAGACAGCAAAACTCGGAAAGGAACACGCAACTTCTGCTTTGTGTTATAGTTGGAAGAGATGTTCCTAAATGGGCACCACAAGTCATATTTTGAAAGAACCACAATGCAACTTTTTTTCAAATTGTCTGAGCAAATGATTTCCTCTCAAAGCGAGAGGCGAATACAAGCTTCCAAGTGCTTTTAACGTCACGCAGTGAACGCCAAAGAGCAAACATGTGTTGGTACTCACCATTTGTTGCTGAGCAGATTTCTCATCCTGTTGCGATTCAATTTGTAACGGTCCAAAGAACATGCATTTTTCTGCATCGTACGTGAACTGAATGCTTTTCATCTTCGCAATGAAGTACCCGAAGCGACGAAGGCTGCAAATGCGCAGTATGGTCTGAAAACAAAAATACAAATGGTCACTGGCCAAGAAGAAAATTTGTCATTTTGTCGAAAGACAAAAACAGCTTTCAGCAACGAGTTACTCGAACACTGTAAGTGTCACACATGGACACGATCTTGAACATGTATACAGAAATTGACAAGCGCTGTGCTGGGCAACTGAAGCAACCTTTCCATGGTCCCAGAACTGAAATAAAAAAACAGACAAGAAATTTGCTTTGATCACGGAAAGCACCATGTGGCGAGCCGCACCTCCTGCTGCTTGGACAGCTTGGGTCTGTCGCTTGGAGAGAAGTTGAGTGAGCGCTGTTCGTCCTCGATCGGTGGAAACACTTGGAGGTGCACGTCCTCAGTCAGAGGAAGCGACGGGGTCCAGTCGTGCGTGCGCGCCTGCTCCACCGCGCGCTGCACCTCCTCGCACCCCGTCAACTCTGATGCGATCAACCACAAAAATGAAAAAAAACCCTGTTCACATGCTGCTGCACATGTATGCAACCAACCAACATGTATGCAAGTCACTTGGCTGATCCCTTGCTGTTGTCAAGAGTAAAAATTTCGTGTGCCAGACAATGTGACAGACACAACGACACCCCTGAGATCACTTTCGTGAGATGGCACCACTTCACAAAACAAAAAAAGCGCGCTTTATGAGCGTTCAGCAACTGCGCGACACAACATTTTCATCACAACTGTGCCTTACCTTCTCTGCAGAGGTCCGCCTCAGTGGGAATGAAGTTGAGAAGGACGGAGAGACGCGACCACAGCGCCTGCGAGCTCTGTGCGCACGTTGCAATGACGTGCGGATGGCAGCGCATCCAGTCGCAGTGTGTCTTCACGCAGCTCAGCAGTCCCTCGCTCGACAACACGTGCAGCGTGCGCGCCACGCGCCGCTCCTCCACCTCCGTCCTGCAACATGCGATGCGCTTGTGTGAAACATGGCCAACTTGCAGTGGATATGCGTGTGCACTTCCTTTGAAAGAGTGCCGCAAAATTGCCCTTGCGCGCACACTTGGAAAATCGCAAAACTTCCCTTGCGCGAACACTTGGAAAATCGCAGTCTGCATGGTGAGTGAACTTCGGTAAGTTTGGCAACATCGACGGACTTGCTCAAACTGTTTCAATGTGTAGCACGAACATATTGGCACGATTTTGTGTGAACTCAAGAGGGGCCGTCAACTCGTGTGATACCTGTCGATGACGCTGTCGCCGCTCTCGTGGTCAGTCTCGGCTCCTTCGGTATCCATCTCACTCTCCGTAGGAAGACTAGAATTTTCTGAAACCAATCACACTTTTTTCAACGCTCGATCAGTGTTAGGCAAAGCGACATCAAGGCTGCAGCTCTCATTCGTGTCCACATGATTTTTTTCCCCGAAGAACAGAACTTTCCGTTTTTTGATTTCAGACGTGCAAAGTCACGTTGATATTCAACGCCCGCGGTGCCAACCCGATGACGATTCAACAATTTTATCACATTCCCACAAAGTGAGTTTAGTTCTGTGGCGCGGGGAGCAAAGCAATTTTCTCACTTTGTGTTCCTCGACAAACAGCCCAATAAAGACTTCAAACTGAAATCAGAACGAAAAACGAACCGGTGTCGGTCGGCACAGATGTGGTGTCTGTGTCAGTTTCTATCACAAAATTTGCAAGTTTCTCAGCAATCTCTTGGACGTGCTGAGCCTCCGGATCCTTGTCAAATCCTGGCGAAGAAATCACATTTACGACAGTCAGACAAGTGAGGATTTCCAAAGACGTTGCGCGCAAGAATCAGGGAAGAACAAGAACGTTTGTCAGTGGAAACACGCGCTTCGGATGCAGCGGCTTCGGATCCTGCGCACGGTTTGAATGTGCAAATCATTGCCAGAAGGTGTTGTGGGTAATTTTTTTGGTTGTTTGTTGTGTGGTGGTTTGCAGAAAATCTTTGGAAAAGTTTCTGAGAAAGTTTCGTGTGTTGAATGAGTACACAGTGTTGTAAAAACAGAAATGTTTGGGGAAAAAGTGGAAATATTTTTTCTGAAACAAGACTGCAACACGGGGACATTCTGGCCGTGACAAGTTTTTGCGAACGTGCTCACCCACCACCTGGCCAAACAAAGAGAGGCAATGGCCCAAAGTCCCCGTCATTGGAAAACAACATCTGGCCCCACTTTGCGGCCGCTTCGCGTCAACAAGCATTGCGACGCATGCGCGTCATTTGCACAGGGACGCAACACGCAATGACGTGAACCTCAGTCTGAGGGTACAGATCGGAGAATCACCCGGTGGTATAGCGACGTCCTTCTTGCCGTGGACGACATCCTTGACTGTGGCGAGGTCGGCGCCGTCGTGGCGGTCGGCGCTGAGGAGGCGGCTGAACTGCGAGAAGAAACTTGATGAGTCGAGCAGCAGGTCGGTGGGGAAGTCCTGCAGGTACTCGGTCATGTCCGCCAGCACGTCCGCCTGGCTCAGCCCGTTCGGTACACTACAACACACGTTAATTAACTTGAATACAAACTTTTTGCATGCACCCAATTTCCAGTGAGAAACAAAACTGAAGACCCCCCCCCCCAAATAAAATAAGTCAAATGTGAGATGTTCATAATGTCTAACGCTTTGAACAAAAATCACACTTGTTTGGCAGCGTGGGGCTGGTGTTGTTGGACGTCGAGCCGTTGTGGTTGTTGTTCTTCTCTCGCGACCATCCAACGCCGCCACTAAGCAGATCGCCGCCCGAGAATCCGGGCCGCAGCTCTTGAGACACCATCAGGTTGTCCGTGTCCGAGTCGGAGTCGCTCGAGTCGGAATCGCGCGTCGCGTAGTTACGGAGCTGCAGCCCGTCGCCCGAGTCGCTGTCGCTGTCCGAGTGGTCCACGTCCGCACCGCCTGAACCGCCACGTGACAACGAAAACGCGTCAGTGTCACATCAGCGGCTTCCAATTTCTTCGCTTGGGAGGTGAAAAATCACACGCCGGCACACCCTCTTTGGCACACATCCACGGACGTTTGAGGCAGACAAGCAGACCCTTTTTGTGTTGTTTGATATCACAGAAAATTTTGTGGCACAATGTTTTCTGTATAGAGAAACAACGCAGGACTGTTGCAGTGTATAGTGTACCTTCACTGAGATCCGAGTCGTCAGAGAGGCTGAGGGCCATAGTCGGCGACTCTCCTGTCGTGTCGCTGTCGTGCCGCCGCCGCCGTCTGTAACGTATCTTGCTCAGCTTCTTCCGTCTCTTCTCAATCTGAACGATTGAACAGATCGTCCATTCACCCTGACTGGTACGTACAGGATAACTCCCGATCACGAGACTAATACTGTGTGAGAACAATTCGAGTGGCGTTAGCCACAAGAGGTGTTTTCACACAGTATCAGTCAAGTGCAAGGGAGTTATCCTACATAGACCACAGATGTGGGTCGCTGCTTGCTCAGCACATGACCAAGATACCCAAAGTAATACACAATAGCGACCCTCATCTGTGAGCTATACAAACGGATGCTGTGCAAAAAGACAACTTTGATATCACGGCCGTTCCGAAAGAACTGCACCTTTTCGATGTCTTCTTTGAGCTCATCCTCAGAGAGGCGGCTGGAGCCTCGATCGTCGATGTCGTCCAGCAGATCATCCGATTTCGCCACGCTCTCACAATCCGTAGTGTCAGTCAACACCTTCTCGTCTAGAGGCAGAAAGAGATCACTCTGGAATTCAACTCAGTCTGAATCAGTGCCTTCTCCGGTTCAGCTTGTGACCCCGGTGAGTGAATATGCGACCTAATTCGTTTGCACTGAGTGTTCCATGTGTGCAGAGTGAACACGACAGATGATGCTGTGCGTACCCATGTTGTCGGCGTCGAGGTGTTTGTGCGGGTTTTCCAGTTCGTAGAGCGCCGCCTGCAGTCGGATGACCACGTGGTTGAGCACGTGCGAGAAGAGCGCCAGGCTGAAGGCGATCGCCGCTGTCACAGTTTTACTTCCTGCAGAAGACAGTTGGGTATTCCAATGCGACATTCTCCAAGGTAATCACGAGCCTTTCTGTCAAAGCTGTATTGCTGTGGTACGTGTGATGGAACTGATCACTTGCCAATTTGACGTGTTTCAGCTGTGTTCGAATGAGTTTTGAAGGCAATCAACCAAGGCCCTTTTTACGCCAACACTTGTGCGTGTTCAAACGAGACAGTAAAACACATGAACTGGTCGTCTATTCAGCCACCCGGGAGCTGGATGTTGTGTAAAGGATTCTTGAAATGCCATCGCTCAACACAACACCCGTGTGCCTGATCTGCGCGAAAAAGCTACACACAGTGCAACAAATTGTATGTATCACAGCAGGAAAGTAAGGGGAAACCGCAGGGTCTTTTCACGGTCTTCATGGGCCCTGTTTTTTACGCAATATTTTTTTAACAGTTTGATCTTCAAGAAGGAAACTTCACCCAAGTTTTTTCCCCCACAAAGTTCAGGAGGAATTCTGTGCACTTTCATTTTTGAAAATTTGCAATGGAAATGTGGGTGATGAATAGGGATTCTATTGTGAGCAGGTAGAAAGACTCAACAAAATTTAAAATCTAGAAAATCATTTTTCTCGTTGTATCATTTTCAAACAAATCAGGCTTTCATCTGAAGAATATTTTGTGAAAGTTTGTGGTGATTTGGTCACATATTGGCTCTACCAGATCGAAAAAGACAGGGCGCACGACGTTCGTGAAAAGAGCCCTGCTCAAAATTGACCTTTCTTCTGAAGTTGGAAACAGAGCATCTGGCAGATGACGACGACCTTGAAGATCATCTCGTCGCTGAGATGCGCGGCCTTGTCGTCGGGAAGCATCACGTCCTCGTCCATGTAGCCGAGCGCCGAGTCCTGCGGCGGCGCCGCGTAGAACATGCACAGATTGAAGTCCTGCAGACACGACTGACACGCCTCCTGCAGTTCGCGCGGCTCCAGTCTGCAGAGTCACATCACAAGTCAATTTGTTGTTTCACCCGTGCAAAAGATGGTGGCCGAATCAATGGCAATCTGTATGCACAAAAGCAAAGAAGTTGGGAGAAATTACGAGCAGCCCGCGGGAATTCGCCAAAGTCTTACTTCACGTCGGCGGTGTGGAAAATATCCACGAGGTGCATGAATCTGACGAGGAAACGCTTGATGTCTTTGGAGCGTTGCTGGTCGGGCGGTAGATCGCGAGGCGACTTCTGCGATAACTCCGCATGGCGACGTCTATTCTTCTCCAGCAGGCGAGACAGGTTTCCCCGAGCTCCGTCGAAGCTGTTCATCGCGCAAATGCTGGAAATGAGACCATTTCCACCAAATGTAAAATGAACATGACTGTTTTTCCCTTTTTGTGTTCAGCAGCGCAGCATTGAAGATCACCTGTCTTGTTTACTTTGTCACCAAGTCAGCAAAGTTTTAACGAAATGGTGTGGCAGAAACGTCGCGGCGGGAACGTTCGGAAGTTGCACGGAAAACGGTCCATCAGATTCCAACTGTTGTCACCTTGACTGAAGAACTTTACGCACTCACCAGCGCAGGTAGTGATAAGCTGCGTCCACATTGTAGTATCGTCCACCAGCCAAAGTCCCCAACTGGTTGTGGGGCATACCTGCAAGGTTAGGAACATCTTCATGTCCTGATGGCGTCCCGATTGTTTTGTTTCGCTGACTGGATCGCACACAAACACGGGTACACAAACACGGGCAAAGCAACACACCTGAGTCGGGTAATAGGGCCAAAGCCTGATGGTAATACCGCTGAGACAAGCAAGCACTTTTCACTCCCAGAGTGTCGTAATCCTGATGGTAACGAGCTGAAACGAGAAAAGAATTTCGGTAGTAGCTTGGGACTGCTGAATGCAACACAGCGTCAGAATGATAAAATGGTTCAAATTTACGCTAAAACGCCCAGTCTTCCGACAATGACGCAAAACCAAAACATCTGGCGTGAATTCCGACCGGTCAAATATCAGGATGCATCAACATACCAATGTCTCCCAGATACACAAGACACCTGTGACAGGCCTTGGTCGCCCAGTCTACAGTCGCTTCATTGACTTCTTTCTTGTTCGCGAGCGGCTTCTTGTCTGTCAAGAGAACAGGAACACTGCCAGGTTGAAGACGCCAGCTATGTATGAGGTCGATAGAAATACAGTTTTGTCTGTAGGAGAGGATGGGTCACTGTTTCGTTTTGAATTGAGAAGGGTAGTTTTCCTAGTACTTCAAAAGTCCTGATCATTTCATTGATGTGTGAGCAAATTTGGTATCTTTCTCAAATTTGTGAAAATGTCAAACTGTGAACAACTAATTTCTGCTTTTGTTGTCAATTCACGTCAGTGGAAACAAGAGATCGGAAATTAAAAGCGTGACACTCCACAAAAAATTTTCGTGGACGAAGTTTTTTGAACATTTTCCACAAATAATTGATGGATTTTGAACATGATGTGTCTGCAATTGGAAGGGGTCTGCATGTTATTTTCACAATTCAACAGGGAATCATTAGACTATCTACCCTGCATGTTTGAAACAAGAGACCGGAGATCAGAAAGTGTGCGATCTGCGATCTACAATCTGTAAGTGTGACCTTGACTTCCCTGCCATGGGGCCACAACTGTCTGTAATGGGGCATGGGGTAAGGTTCAGCAAGGGTTCTGCTGCCAGACCTCTTCCCCCCCAAACACACACACACACACACACACACACACACAAAAGAACACACACACAGCAACACCAAAGTGATTGCATAATACGCACGGTCGTGGTCGCGCGCTACCCCCCCCCCCCCGAAAGGAAAGAGATCTAATGTCTGAAAATTGAAGAAAAGTGCTCTCACCTCACACAGAAAGAAACACATATACGTGCATGAGACATCATAGTTATTGCAACAAGCGTGCTCTAGTCACAAGCGAGCCGCACGCACAAAAAGTCAAGGGTTTCTGACAAAAACAGAGAAGAAGCAATTTGACTGCGTCAGAAACCAAACTCAGGCCTTGGACTCAAGACTGAACGCAATGTATCGTGAAATTGCACGAACTGAAAGCAATGTATCGTGAATTGCACGAACTGTCGGAAGGATTCAAATTTTCATACAGCTCAGACCCTTCCCCTTGCTTCACAATGACTTTCATCCAAAACACAGCTTTGTTCACGTGACAGAAATGAGCTTTGCTGAGACATGATGTCGCGTCCATTGATCACATGGACAAAGCTGCGAGCAACTCACGAGATTTTGGTTCAGCAAACAGATGAACGTCAACGATCCCGTCCAGTCGAAGCATGAAGTCTTGCTGCAGTTTGAAGAGCAAGTGGTGGTAGTATCCGGCTGCTCCAACCAAATGAGTTCTGAATGCACTCTCCAGTGTTCTGTTCGGTTTCATTTGCTGCAAGACGAATGAACACGGTGCGACCACTTTGCTGGGTCGGCAAAACGGAATTTTTTGAGATTGTCCTGAATGTCACGGGAAACTGTCTCAATGTCCGAGGCAAACAAACCTTCCTGTTGTGTTTCATCAGTTGTATTATGTCATAGTAGACTTTCCTCCACAGCAGTTCTTCCGCCCTTCTTCCGTACTCCACCGGCTCAAAGAACATCAGTCGCTCACAGTACTCTTGCAGCCTGGAACAACAGGCGCATTCGTTCTCTATTTCGTTGTGTGTGCATGTGGGCACGTGGAACATGCTCCAAGAGCGAAGCGAATGGTCAGTGCACACCCGGTACAGAAGGTATGACAAACGAACACCAGCACGCTCAGTGAAATGGACTGACAAAGCGGACACTAGGACACCAAAACTTTTATTGGCGCAGAGCTTTCTCACCGCTGGCGCAGTCCCACTGCTTCTGCAGAGAAGATATCCTTGTAGGCTTTCTTCTTCTTTGTTTTTTCATCGATACGTCGAATTGTATCCACAGCAGCCCTGGTAAATGGAAAGACCAGAAGTTCCGTATCACAGCCGTCATTCAGCCTTCCCATCACTGGATCAGTCAAATACCCACGTGGCACGCGCACATGCTGTTCTCGGTCAACACACGCAGGGAAACCAGGTGGTCTGCCGTGGGAGACACAACCTGGCCGCCTCATACTCCAGACATAAGAAATGAAAGAAGTAGATTTGCAAATCAACTGTCCTCTTTCACACCAAGTTTGGATTCTGCGTCATGAGGTGAGGAGGACCTGTACCCGAGACGTGCAAAGACACAATCTTACACCTGTAGAACAACATTGGTGGTGCAAATAAGTTTATTTGCAGGTAAAGGGAGTGCCCTCTGCAACGAAGCTGTCCGAGAAGCACAAGGAGTAAATCTCAAAAAAAATCTGTTCGAACATTCACCTGTATACTTTCTTAGCCCTGTCCACTTCAAGCTTGGCATCGACTCCCCGCGATGAAACCTTTTTCATCCTGGCTTCGGAAAGCTCAAGCCTTCGCTTGGCTGTGTTTTTCACGTCATCAGCTGCTGCTTGACTGCTTGGGCATTGTGCTAAGACGTTTTGTTTTCATTTGAAAAACTTTCCATGGCAGTCGCCATTGTGGACAGTGAACGGGTTGATAGCTGTGTTTTGCCATGTGCAATTGAACGTGCTCGTTTCCGGTTGGCGTTTGCTGTGTGTGTTTTTACACTTTTACAATGCCAGCCACACCCAAACGACCAAATTCAGTGGCTAAAAAACCCCAAAAACATGTCAGATTGCCTCGTATCACTTGTAGATATGGGTGGCTCTTTGTTTTCTCTTGTATCGATTGCACGAGACCATTCCCGCCTTCGTGAAGCTTTGGACAAACTTGCTGACTGCCAATTTGATGGAAAGGTGGGTTGACTATGGGTGGCACGATGGGGGAACTGCACCCCGTCAGTTGGAATGGGCTCGGGTGGTGGGTGGGGGAAGGCGAAATGGGGTTCTTGGCTACTCCCACTCTCCATCCCATGGGCAGGCTCCCTCACAGACAATTTTGGTGAGGCATTATGTGGAGTGACTTGAGAACTCACCTTTAGTTGCCGTGCACCACCAACCAGATGAGACGGTTGAACGTGCGATGGCTCGTGGGGCCAAGGTTAAAGTAAGCCCTCACAGTGTGGATAACCCGGGGGTGGGTCTTTGGCAACTGCTGCAAATGTGCCTCCCAAGCCAGTCACCGGGCTACGTTTTGTCTGAGAAAGGCAATCAAGTCTTGTTCCTCCTGGTTAGGCTGAGCAGGCTGCACGTACGTGTGGTTTGCCACCATGACAGTCAAAGACAGAGTACCAGAACTACGAAGGGTCACATGATCACCGCGGGGGGGGGGAGGAATGCTTGGTAATTTCCAGCAAAATAGCAGAATTTTGATATTAAGAATATATTACAGATCTAATGTATTTAAAAATTAAATAAAAAAAAAATTAGAAAATAATTAAATGGCTGAGGCCAGCC
>JAAUXT010039328.1_pt1 | contig 21286 bp, 22 predicted proteins | sample 7278171 | NCBI WGS metagenome assembly JAAUXT01 (sample SAMN14350112, study PRJNA611818) | marine sediment metagenome | isolation source: surface marine sediment (1.8m) | place: French Polynesia: Moorea | collected 2018-08 | reverse complement strand
TTTGGCCAGCGGAACCCCCCCTCCGGGTGATCTTGTTCAGACATTGCTTTCTCAATACACCATTACCTGTATCTTTACATCTGTGGAGCACACATCTCAACTGTGACACGCCGTGTGTCTTCACCGCCAGGTGACCTTGTTGTGGTTTCAGTACCGTATCCTGGAGGCACAACTGCTCTGCACCTTGCGACGAAAAACAAGCACAACAATTGCGTGAAAGAACTCATTCTCAACGGAGCTGATTACAATGCCATCAACCAGCACGGACACACCAGTCTTTACACCGCTGCGAAGCAAGGGTGCGAAGAGATAGTGCTTACACATCTCACCAACGCAATTGGGAGAGACATTCTGTCCCTTCCAGTTGAGGACTCTGGTGAGTAGGATTGTGGTTTACAGGTTGTTTTCTGGCTTTGAGACAAAGGCTTGCAGGTGCTACGCTCTGTTGGTTCAGTGATCGCTGTGATACAACGCAGTTGTTGTTTGATTCCCAACCTCCAGGATACTAAGAGACAACATGATTCCAGGTGATACGCCAGTGCACGAATGCGTCAGGCTGGGTATGGCTGCTGCGGTGAAGGAACTTCTGAAACACGGCTCCGACGCCAACCACAGGTGGACAGTATTTCCTTGTCGCGTGCAATTGGTAAACAAGAATGCTTTGTTGCGCGCAAAAGCAATGCAGTCGTGGCCTCACGAGACATTGTTTGCTTCTTCACAGAAACGCGTCTGGATACTCACCTCTACACTTGGCGTGTCACAATCAAGACAATTACAATTTTGAAATCGTCAAGGACATTGTGCGAAACGGCTACAACACGAACGTCAACCTTGTGACTGCAGAGCCCTTCTGTGCTTCACACCATCATCAGATCTCGGGTACAGTTCGCTCACGTCATTTGTACGCGAGGGAATATTGCAGCGGGCCAACTTGCAAAGAGCAAACAGATTTTAATTTTTGCAGCATTGTTTGGACTTGGTATGAAATGAGAAAGTTGTCTTCAGGTTCGGTTTCGATTTCAAGTTTTGTCCCTCGAGTGTTTCGAGTAATAAATCATGTGGTTTGGTTTCCGGGCCAATTTTCCAAATCTGAGTCTGGTATTTGCAACGAACAGTCACTTGTGTGTCTGCAGGAGCGACTGCTTTGCACTACGCCTGCTTCAAAGACTCGGCTGTGTACGAGAGGCGGCCAAAACTCGCCGCCTTCCTCATCGCTTACGGTGCAAACTTCGACCTGTGCAAGAACAGACATGCGCAGGCGCTGCTCGGCGTCGAGTTGCGTGGGTAACTGTCCCAGAACGTTCTCAACCTGTCTCGTCCGGTTACTTGAGTTCGAATTCCTCCGTACAGATCATTTTCAATTTACCGTACCGTCTCGTGTATAAGACGCACGTTTTTGCCCCAAAATTGAATGTCAAAAGAAGGGGTGTGTCTTATACATGAGTATGAATTTACTGTATTTTTAATGACTCTTGGTACTAGAAAATAGGACCAAATCTTGGGGTGCGTCTTATGCATGAGTGTGTCATATACACAAGACGGTACGGTATTCGTCGCTGCACGTCAATTGCGACCACTGTTTGTGGACGACTACCAATACCAGCCTGAGAAAGGACTTGTTGTGGAGTTCCAAACTGTAAATGATGACAAACAGTCTTGCTTTTCCGCTGTCAGCAACAATCTCCCGTCAACAAGGCAAGCCCAGCAAAAAGACCCCAGCAATTTCTTTTCAGGTCGTACGACGATGACCGCATCATCCAGGCGATCACGAGCGCGCTGCCGGTGCTGCCGAGTCTCGAGTCGATGAGCATCAGCTACACGCCGCATCTGAAGCGCATCAACCCGATCCCGAACGACCGGTACAAGTGGTACGTCAACCTGAAGGACAACCCCAGGTGAGCTGCTTCACTTTACGGTGACAATTTTCTCATTCCGAAGAAGTCAGTGAATTCAGAAATGTTCTGTTTGGCAAGACCATCTGGATGTAGTCACCACACTGGCGGGATTGCCAGTTGCTCGCAAACGCTTCTCTGATGTCACGGTTATGCTTGAACGCTGTGTTCATTTGCAGAACCCTGCAACACTACTGCCGCTGTGCGGTGCGGCGTGAGCTCGGTGTCGGGCGGCTGCGGCGAATCCGCGAGCTGCCACTCCCAACCACGCTCAAGGAATTCCTCCTCCTCGACTTCGATGACCTGCGGTAACGGTGGATGGATGTTTGTGGAACCCAAGCGGTGATTGGTTGGCACTCGGAGGCACTGGGAAGCTTTGCATTCAAAGTGAACTGGTACCACGCAGCAGTCGCATCGATTTGCTGAGGTACTTGAAGGAACAGTTGCAATGTTGTAATAATTGACAGAACACGAGAATCAAGGAATCAAGTGTGACGTGAACTTGGACTGTATTTGTTGGCATTGGCGGAAAAGTACAGATTGACAGGAGTGGTGCAAAGTGGTTGAGTTTGCCTTTGTTGAAATGGAACATTCCAGATGTCTGCGAGATAGGACAAGAGTTTATGGTCGGGACTTTGAATTTGTGATAGAATTCAAAGCCTCTGTGGCCGAGTGTGTGTGTGTGTGTGTGTGTGTGTGTGTGTGTGTGTGTGTGTGTGTGTGTGTGTGCGCGCGCGCGCGCGTGTGTGCGCGTGTGTGTGTGTGTGTGGGAGGGGTGTCAGTGAGAATTGTCAATGGTGAGAAACAGTCATTTGTTTCGGGCCTGAAACCTCCATGTGTCACCAGAGGACGGTGCGCAACAACGTGTACTGGGAAGAAATTTTGTTTGAAGTTTTGAACTTTTGGATGCTCGTTTTCAATTTTAATCCGCATACTTCATTGTGTTTGAAAGTGTGTTTGCCACATCCTCGATCTATTGGCAGCACATCCTGTGCTGTTGATGAGACAGCAAGTTAGGGTGGGCTTGTTGCGTTTTGTTACATGTTGCAGCTGCCACGGGCAAGTCTGGGCCATTTTCTTCACAAGACTGCGTTTGTTGGTGCCTTCGTGTTTGGAGAACTTGTTGTCAAAGTGTCTTGTGTTGATCAACGTGTTTTGTTTCAAATATGTCTCACTTCATTCGATTTGTGTGAAAAATACAGCTTGAGTATTTCCTTTGTTAGTTGGCCAGCACCTGTTTGTTTTTGACCTTCAGAAATTCTGGGTGCTCGTTGAAGTATTTCAACCCGCGCGTGCGAGAGACCACAATCGCTTTAACAGGAAGTTGCCGTGTTTTCCGTTCTGCAAATATTCCATCTCCCACAGACAAAAACCGTTTGAGAATGTCTCCAAGCAACTGAGTTTTTCTTTTCAAGCTGAGCCCTCACCCCTGCTGACAAACATTTATCGATTCCAGGTGACGTCTCGACATCTTCAAGGCCCGTATGCATAGGTATCACATTCTTCCCGAATCGACTTCTGTTCCCATGTTGCACTGTTTTCTGGAAGTTTGGCCTTTTCTTTGCCACTTCATTTCGAAATTTGTTTCACTGTGATCTCCAGATCTATTATCGCGTCTGTCACGTGCAATACACAGAACACTCGTTGTATTCAACTTTTTGGCGCGCACTTGGTTTGTTTTTGTGAACTGTGGATTCGAATTTTGATGCAACGGTGTTCACACTTTTATCAAACGTTTGGGGTCAGCAAGATTCGTAAGCACCATTTTTGTTGGTTTTGTGAGGTAGGACGAAGAGTTATGGTGCAGTTTGAGAGGATGCGTTTTGTATGGCTTGTACATACTCGTACTGTTGCGCTGAGCCCCACATCTAGTCACTGGATGACCCACCCGCGTTGATGACAGAGCATTCACTCTCCCTGTGAGCACAGACATGCGTTCCGGTGTAAGTACCAATGATGTTTGTTTCAGATACTTGTTTCATTGAAGTTCGCAAAGTCTAAGACGGTTGTTGTTTCCAGTTTGTCCTGTTGAGCTTGCCGCACAATGAACAACTCTGCAAGATCTTCTCGTTCCGATTTTATCATTTGCGAGATCTTCTCGTTCCGATTTTATCATTTCCTGACTGTAACTGTCAAATATGGAAATAAACGGTATTTTTTCACAAGACAGGATGTAACGAACGATTTTCATTCTTGTTCGTTTGGGCACAGCTATCAAACTTGCAGAAAAGAGCGCTCTGGTCTCCGGTTGATCCCCCCCAGCTCTGAAAGTCACGAAACACAACAAGTGTTCTTGTTAAGGAGCGTGTCCAAAGCGCGTGTTCGCTCTGTGTGGTTCTGTGTTTTTGTTTGAATTCAAGTCACTCCTGGCTTTGAGAATTCACTCTGAAAAAAGTTTACGCTTCCACACGAGGATGATTCAATTCTGCATGAAAAATTCGTGGAACAGATTGAGCATCACAGACACAATATGCCAAGATTCACACTTTGCGAGTTCACTGTTCATCCAAACTTGACCATTCAAAATCAGCCGTAAATCACCAAAAATACGTCCAAGTAAAATCGCATTTATCCACTCGTAAAATTCAGCAACAGAATTTCCTCACGAACACACTGAGATCAGAGCACATCAATACTGATCGGCCATCATGGCCACGAACAAGGCCGACCAGCCAGTGAACGGGTGGCTGCCCTTCCCCTCCCCGGTCATGTCATTGTATTGCTCCCACACGTACCCGCTCGATTTGTACTGCTTCAAAATGTTGTCAATCAAATTACTTTTCAGTTCCGTATAAATTTCTTTTGCTGTTTCCTGGTATGGCCCGTCCGTGTTTGCATAATGCTGCAATGCTCCCACAGCCAGATAGTTTATGTTGATCCAGATGGGACCTCTCCAGTACGGCGGGTCATGTTCTGTGTTGTACTTGTTGTACAATGGAGCCGACTTGGCCAAGGACCGCAGCCCAAACTTTGTCCACAGCAGATTGGGGTCCTTCAAGTCTGTCAGTATTTTGCCCAACTTGGGCGAATCTGCGTCAACTATTTTCAGCAGAAACGGGAATAAACTGACGTATCCAAAAGAGTCAACAAACTGCTCCTCGGGAGGGGACTGCACAACTCGCTCCTTCTCGCCCGGAGGCGGAGGCCGCTGTCCAGGTTTCGGCTCCTTCGGTTTCGGCCTCTGGAGCTTGGCCTTGTTTGTGTGGAGTCCGAAGTCACTGTACTGCTGGCCCCTCTCCGACCAGTGCAGCTCGTCCAGCAGACGGTTGTCCGTCAGATACTTGTGCGCGTCGTCATACACCTTCCAGTCTTCTCCCAGTGACTTGGCGATGTCTGCCATCACACCTGCAAACAGTAACCAGATGGTTTGCGGAATGAGAAAAGTAATTGCTGGCACGATTTGCGTGTGTGTGAAAACTGACGTTAACGCGACGCAAGAGCAAATGTTTTGTATCAGCTTGAGGGCCAAGCCGACAATAGATTGCACAACCAACGGTGATGAAACTCGTGCCGGAAGAACCCCTGAGTTGTCTGGACCACCTCAGTTCCTTTCCGAGGGCAGTTTCAGTTGAAGGCAATGGTGTCGACAGTGAGACCGCACGGCCGACTCGACTGACCTGAGGCGAGCGCGACCCAGCAGCGCAGGTCGAGGTGGCGCTCGGCGCTGGTCGGGTGCGACGCGCGCGGGTAGTCGTCCAGACCCGACGACAGCGTCTTCGGGTTGAGCTCGCGCCGTGTCGTCGCGTCGCGTCCCTTCCACCGATACGACCCCGCGACGTCCCCCAACTGCAAAGAGAAAGAGAAAGAGAGTGCGTTCTGAAGAAGCGGCATATTGTATTGCAAATTTTGTTTTGAAATTAACATCGACAGTTCAACTATTCGAGGCTTGACGCTGGAAAACGTTTGACCATAGATACGAACCTGTGACGTGTTGTACCAGTTGTACCAGGCCTGCAATCGTGGATACAAATGCTTGAGGTATTCTCTGTCCTCTGGCTTTTCGCTGTTGATCAGCTGCTTGACTATCAGTTGAAGCGGAAGGAATAAAGTCGGAGGGTTTGCGTTCTGGTTATGCTGCACAACGAATTCAGCAGGAACCTTCGATCGCGCCTCGGCGCCCAAGATTTGTTCCCTGGACAAAAAAGAAAACGCAATTGTTAGAACTACACGATGACAGCACCGTAATACACAGAAAAGACGCGTGATGCTTGGACAAGAATGCGCATCTCTTCGATGAATTCACCAGCAACTGGCGAATAATTTTGGACTGTAACCTGCAATCAAATCAAGCGAATCGGAGCAGACCTGGGAATCCAGCCTTCGGTGTTCATCAGATCCAGCCAGTGGCCGATGATGTCCTTGGAGATCTCCACGTCGAACTTGCTGATGAGCAGGTTGTGGAAACCCTCGTCCCACAGGAAGCCTCGGGGGAAGAACGACCGCGACGGCACCGCTGCGACAACAACGCGTCGAGCATGAGAAAAATGGCCTGAGCGTCTTTCGAAGAGAAAACGGAATATGTTGCACAGAAGGAAGCCTTGAGCTTTGCCATGAAATTTCAGACAATACCAGTGTAAAGAGGAGCGTTCCAGTATTCCAAAGGTCCTTTGGTTGTGTAGTCTGAGGCCACGATCGATTGGCCGGAGAAGTAGCCAATTCCTCCAACCATGTTGCTAAGCGCAGCTTTTGCGTATCCAATTTGATCTTTGTCAAAACTGAAAAGACATTTTGTGTGAGTTTGGACACGACTACGCAAAGACCTCACTCGCACACTCAAGAGCGACCGCACAACACATCAGGCGAGGCTGGTTTGCGCACCCTTTCTCCTCCAGTTTGAAAGTGCCTTCGAAGTTCTTGTCAAAATTGATGAGATGTTTGTTGATCTCGGCCTGGTACACCTGTCCACTGAGAGGATTTGGACGATCGACGAAGCTGCTCGACTCGAACAGAATTTCCATTTCAAACGGCAAAGCCACGGTGACCTGAAATTTCCCAACATCATTGATCAATGGATTTGTAAGCAGTGAATGACAGATGATTCACGTGCAGAAACTCTGCGAGCAGTGCAACTTGCCTGATGCACCATAAAGTTGGGCTCCATCCCTGCCTGATCTCTCGGAATCATGCGCCCGCCGAGTCCGAGATACTTCAAACTTTCTTTTCCCCAATCAAGTACCCTGTTCGAAGAAATCGTGAAGGTGACAGTTCGTGGCAGGCAACAGCAGCAGCACCAAGAAAGAATTTTGAGGCGAGAAGTTACCAGTGCCACACCTGAAACCTTCCATCATCTTCTCCTTGAGTTGGTGCAGACCAGGAGCGATCGTGATCAGATGATTGGATTTCTTTACATTCGCTGATCTGGGGAAGGACATGGTGAAATGTCCCAGTTCCTCCGTGAATCCCGAGATGGACACTAGTCGGTTCTTCACCACCTCCTGTTGCAACCGACCATCATCCAGCGCCATGTACCAGAAAAGCGACACAATCGCCTTCTCGGCGCCAGGCTGCAACACGACAGCGCGACACGATGAAGCATTTCACTTTGATGGCTCAGCATCGCTTTTTTTAGCATTTGGCACCAGATGTCCACTCTCCCAAACTATTGAAGTGTGCGCTGTCTGGTCATCAAATAGGGGCAACATACCCTGGGCTTGACGTTGATTCGCGCGGACCAGTCCCCACCATGCTGACCGCCAGGCCGTTTCACGAAGTCCGTTGATACGGTGTAGTATTTGTCAATAATTTCCTGTAGACCAAAGTTGCGTCCGTCGTGGGCAAACCAGCTGTACATTTGGAGTCCATCGTTCTGTTCGCACCAGTGTCTGATTGTGGGAGACATTTCACCTGGCGCAAAGAAAAAGGGACTCTGATTTGAGCGACAGGTGCTTCGTCTGGCACAGAAACAGGACTCAAATTCAAACGACATGTGGCCGAAGTGAAGCATTTCTGCTGAAAGTGGTTGCCAATTGTAGTACCCGTAAATTGAGTCATCCACATGAGGCCCACAACTGGTGAGCGAGGACTTCTGGTCTTCAGGCCAAAGTACACCCCAGAGCGGTATGTCCCCCAAAATCTCCCAGGGTCGCTGAGAGGCAGGGTCGCTCCGTTCTCAATCATCTTGGGAGCCTCCAGAGGCCTTCGAACCATTTCTCGCATTTGGTCCATCCACCAGAAGTAACTGATTGCAGTGACCACGGCTATCGGTGTGACGATAACAATGAACCAACCAAGCCTGAAAAAAAACAGAAGGAAAATTTACTCTTCACGAAATAACACGAGGCCTTCATTTCAGAAAGAGACAGTGGACTACAGAACAGCATGAGCACCTTCCTGATCAACAAAGGCATCAACGGAAAACAATGCAACACCGACACAGGAACATTTTTCCAACATATAACGACGGCACAACCGAGGAAAAAAGAACTTAGAAGACAAAAAATGGGATGGAACTGAAATGAAAACAGCGGGTGTCAGGATTGTCTTACCGAGACAAGTTGAGACTGCGGTTTTGTCGGAAAATTAGATCGCTTGCACTGCTTTTGAACAGCAACAACAGGCTGACTGTTCCAACAATGAAATACAGCACTGGCCGATATGTTGGTCTGGACACAATCACGAGGCCCCAGAATGCCACTTGCAAAACGATGAAAAATATTTTCACTGTTTCGACGAGGGTGCCCATGTTTCCAAGTGAAACCTGAGGCACTGCCCAAAAACTTGACTCAAAGCAAAGCCAAAATGTTTGGTCTGCCACACTGTCTCTCTTTACTCTTGCGAGGAAAGTAACTTTGTGCATCCATACTTGTCCATTTTCCCTTGTGCGTAGGGCCATTTGGGATCCGTGTAGTCTTTGCTGTAATCGTGAGCGAACTTCTTCAACACGTCACCACTGTTGCTCGAATGCCGATCCCTCCTCCTCACTTGATTGTGGTGCTTCTTGCCCATATTTGCAACTCCTGTGGCACTCCAGACTACAGTAAACCAAACGAAATGTTTGTTGCAGTCCCAACGCGCAAACTTTGTGCTGAATTTGGGCAAAATGAAGCACACGAACCCAAAAGGCCGCCCAACGAGTACTTTCCCGGTGGACTTGCTTTGAACAAGTATACGTTTGATAAGGCTGGCAAAGGTCAGAATTTTCGGGCGACAGCGTCCTGTTTACTGACCTAATTTGCAGATTTTTGTTTCTCGTTTTACTGTTTGTTCAGGTGAAATATTTTCACTTTGGCTTCGTGACAAGTGATTTAGTGTGAATGAAGAAGGGTGAACTGGGCGTTTGCACCCAGTGGACAGTGTTGTGTCGAAATTATGCTCGCAGAAAGGGTCAATTCTGCCAGAGATAAGAAATGTTCCACTTTGTGGACTCCGTGGGGTGATCTTGGCTGATCTGTCTCGAGGTCCTGAATATCGACTTCAAACTGTGGACTCTGATGAGGTGAGCTATTCTTCTTTTGTCACCATGAAGTGCATGAGATTGGCAAAGAAGACACCAGCACAGCTCCACTGGTGGAACAAGTGCCCACATGCTAGCCCCCGCCCCCGCCCCCTCAATCCCCAGAACACACTTCGCTTGGGCTAATTTGGCATTCGTGCAAATACATCAGCTTCTGTTTTGTCACAGGAAAATGACGTATTGGCGAGAAGCTGCGTCTGTGATTCTGGTTGGGCAGGAACACTCTTCGACCGCCAGTGACAGCAAAATATTGATGATGAAACGGAGTGAGAAGGTGTGCTTTGACAAAACTGTTTTGTATGCAAACTTGTTTGTGATCAGTGGCTGCAACATGAAAATTCAATCCACGGAGTGTTGTTTTTTTTTTGCAAGGTGTAATGGTAACCATTTTTCAGATGAGAATGAAGTTGAATGTTTCAGTGATGCGTTTCGTCTGAGACATGTTTTGTTTCTTTCAGCTGTCATTCATGCCCGGTGTGTTCGTGTTTCCTGGTGGTACATTGGACGAAAGCGATCATTCGGCCAATTGGAAAGGATATCTGGAGAAATTTACCGGCAACTCCACTGCAACAGTTGCGAAATCTTTCCAGCTCATTGACCCTGCCACAAGAGCTCCAATGTTCAAGGTGAAACGCTCCTGGAATGTGCCTGCGGAAATCGCTTTCCGGATCTGTGCTGTGAGGGAGTTGTTTGAAGAGTCTGGAATATTGCTGGCAGCATCGAAAGACACTTTTAAGTCAACAGAGAGAAAGTCAACAGGATCTGTTTGCAGTCTGGACAGACCTTCACTTTCCAAATGGAGACAGCGGATTCGTGAGGATGACTCGCACTTCCTGTTGATGTGTCAAGAGATGAGTATTTTCCCGGACATCTGGGCTCTCCACGAGTGGGCCTGTTGGTTGACTCCAATCAGTGTGAAAGTCACTGAACCACCTGCGAAACCGAAGCGATTTGACACCATATTCTACATTTGCTGCCTTAACAACATTCCGGTCACTTATCAAGACAATACAGAGATGATTGCCACAAAGGTTAGACTCCTCACTTGAATTTTGCTTGTTTCCAATGAGCACGAACACGAAAAGCAGGAGAGCCACAGGTGATTTGGTTGTCTGAAAGTGTCACACCTTTGTTTTCAAACAGTGGTTGACTGCTCATGATTTGGTGACTGGTGGTCTGCAACTGAGGTATCAAATTCGAATGCCTCAGCTTCTGGAACTTGGAAAACTGGTTGATATGTCCTGGAGAGAAATGGTGTTGCACTCCTACCAGAGGTACATGTCAGGCTCAATTTGTACAAAGGGAATGCAGTCCGTGGGGTATGAATCCTGTTGACACGATTGAACGCGTGCATTCCTTTTTGCAGGTCTCTGAAAGGAGTCGAACAGTGGCTTCCTGAATTCCAAGTCTGCAATGATGTTGTGTGCGTCTTCTTGCCAGGTAATCTCGGCGAATTACTTGTTGTCCAGCAAGCGTCTTCAACTTTCCAGAGTCAGCAGAATATTTGCATTCGAGTAATTTGATTATCAAACCCGTGAGGATTTGGTACAATCCTCGACAATCCAAATGACCAAGTAAGGCGCAAAAAAAGCATCGTACGAAAGACAAGCACCTGGTCCCAGAAAACATCTTGGTGTGGCCATTTCATGTCCGAGCTGATTTCAATTCCAGGAGACGATTTGTATCCCCAAGTGGAGGACCCTGAAGGTCTGAAAGACCGAGAACGCAGCCTCGGTCTGAGTTATGAAGAATTCAGGAAGAAATCCCGGCGCGTTCATCGCTACGAAAGAACAAGCAGCGGTGTGAAGTACATCTGCAACATCGTTCTTCCGTTCGACTACAAAGTTCCAAAAATTCCCAACAGCTCCACAAGCCAGTTGTGATTCTTTGACGTGTATCCGTTTCCGACATAAGAACCTGTGCGTGTTTTGTTGAACTTCTTGTTGTGAAATGAATGGTGTTCAACACAACTTTTGATTGTTCGTTTGTTTTTCCATGGTTTTACGAGATGGTCACTTTGCGATGGCTTCGCTGACAGGTTTATAGAACGTGAAACAGTTTGCCAAGCGTGTGACCGCAATCACCGAAATGCACACGAGAAATGCGTTCTTGTGTCTCTTGTTCGCTCTTTTCATCGAATGCTGCAAATCTTCTCATTTGGTTCGAATTCATGTTGATCTGAACAATGTCGTGGCAAATTTGTCTCACTTCTGGGAGAGCACAGGGTTTTGGTAAGTTCTGCATGAGAAGTTCATTCCAGACTGCAGATCCATTCTGGATCGAGTTAGATCTCTGCACCGTGATCTCAAGAAATTTTGTGCTTTTCTGAAAATTTTGATTTGTTTTTGCAGCCCACCCACACCGCACGAGAACTCATCACAATGGCTGCAAAGTGAAGACATGATGCAGAATTTGAAACACATTTCGTCAGTGCCTTTCAGCGGCATCAAACAAGTGCGGATTCACTGGCTGCTGGACACTGTTCAGGTTGTTGGGTGAGGTCTTGTATTTTGAGCAAAATTCAGCAACATGCAGACAAATCTGGTCCACCTCACAAAACAAAATTCTGATTCTCATAAAAAATTGACCAGAAAGTCTTGTTTCGTGTTTTGCACAGTGAGACGGAGAAAGCGTTGACTTACGACTTCTCGCGCCTGGACACCTTCGTTGAGCAACTTTACGAACTGCAACTTCATCCAGGATTTGAACTGATGGGGAATCCGTCCAACTATTTCTCTGATTTCACGAACGAAACTCAGGTCTATCTGTGGCGGGACCTCGTTCAACAAATTGGCAAACGATTTGTTGGTAGGTTGTACACCTTTCTCACACTGCGGTAAATCTCAACGAAAGAGGCACGTTTTCTGACGGACAAAAATTTGTTGATTGCAGCGTTGTACGGCCTTCGCGTTGTACGGAGGTGGAACTTTGAGATTTGGAATGAGCCTGCTGGCCACAGGTTCGATGGATTGAATTTTACAACTCAAGGTGATTTCTCGCGACCCCTGCACTTGTCAGAACTTTGCTGTATTGGTGATTCATGACTCTGCACAAGTCTATTGCTCCCGACCGCATGTGTATTTCAGGGTTCTTGAATTACGTCGATGCTTGTGCTGAAGGCCTGAGGCTCGTGAGTCCGGAGCTGAAGATTGGGCTCCCCGGAGGATCCTGCAGAGACAAGTGAGGAGGTCGAAATCTGAACTTCAAAATTCACTTTTGTTTTCCGTCAGTTTGTTGGCAGGATTGTTTTCTCGTGTCGTTGACAGATACAATCCGAAGAACCTTTGCTGGGCAACTCTAAATCATGTGCAAAACGGCAAGAACTTCTTTTCTGGAAAACGAGGCATGAAAGTTGCTTTTCTCTCGTTCCACAGAAAGGTACGTTTCTCAGTTGTGACAGGCATTGTCAGAGTGCAATTGGTGTTCTTCCCGACATGGACTGTTTTGAGCCCAAATCTCAATCAGGGAAACGAACCAAACAACACTGAAGTCATCATGGCAAAAGAAATGCGGACGTACGAATATCTGAAGAAGCACCTTCAGAGCCTGGTCCAAATTCCGTTTTACAACGAGTAGGTTCTCGTCTCTTTCTTGTACTGTGAATTGAACAGTGAAATGTTTGTTTTCCAAGTGCCCTCTCCACATACAATGTGACGCGTGTATTTCAGTGAAGGGGACCCCCTGGTGCGGTGGAGCAGAGACCGGTGGTGGCGTGCGGACGTCACGTACGCTGCGATGGTGGTCAAGGTGAGGCATTGAGGATTTTTGGTCCCCAACTTTCGCACAGAACGGAAAGATGACCTGAAGAGTTTCCGTGAGTTGAGTTGTTGCAGGGGATAGTGATGCACCAGAACAAGTGGTTGTCTCAAGGAAAAGGAATACCAACGTACGCACTGCTGAGCAATGACAACGGATTTCTGAGCTACAACCCGCACTTTTTCACCCAACGTACATTGACAGCGAGGTATGTTGCAAATTTGGCATTCTTTTTGTTTGGTGGTCCAAGTCTTGCTGTGGGTGCCAAACGACCTGATTTCTACGATTGCCATGAAAGCCTTTTCTGGGTGATGTCAAACGAATTTTCGCCCTTGAAGATTTCAGATGAACAACACATCGCCACATCACGTGCAACTCATGAGAAAGCCAGTGCTGACCGCGATGGGTCTCTTGGCGCATTTAGGCGACGTCCAGGTTGATGCACGAGTCACAACACACGGGGTTCAGGGTCTGACGACTGATAGCGTTGGTGCACTGGCAACCGTCCACAATCCAAGCCCATACGGGGAACAGGACAGGTCAGTGAGATGGCAATGATGAGTCTGTTACAAATTTCAATTTCTTCTGTGTGTTCTAGAGCAGGTGATTACAGTGTCAAATTGACTGGCAAGGTTCTTTGAGCGTAACTCGTCCCTGCTGGTGGTGTCTTTGTGGTTTGGTGTTGGTATTGATGTGTGTTGGATGCTTTTGTTTCTGCAGTTGGCAAGCTGCCGTTGTCGTTTATCACAGTGAAGACACTTTCAACGTCACTGCTCAAGGGACGCTGAACGTTACGTTTTCTTCTGCTTCGTTGCCACAAGGTAAGACAGAAGCGGTCTCGTTTTTTGTCAACAGGAAGAAACACGGGAATACTTTCTTGTTTCTGTTGCACGTTTCTTTGTTTCCGCCCTTCCACAGATGCGATGTGTGTGATTTATCAACTGAACAATCGTGAAACAAATCCTTACACTGAGTGGGTTCAGAGTGGAAAACCCAAAACGCCCACCGTTCAGGACTTCGCACGAATGAGAAACCAAGAGGTAAAGTTTGGTCACGACAGGAAATTCTGTGCTCAGAGATTCGTCACAGAAGCACAAGCAAATTTCACTGTCTGGACTGAACTCTTTCAGAATCCTGTACGTATTGCTGGTCCGCTGCCATTTCGAGGCGAGGAACTTCAAATGTCCCTCTTTCTGCCTGGAGTAAACCTGATTCATATCTGCGCGAAAGCAAAGCGCCCACCAGATCAGGTGACGGTCGTCCTTTCTTCCCAACACCTCTCGAAATGTGAGTGTTTTCAGCCTTGCCGTTTCTGCTTCTAACAATTTAGTGCGTTGTTTTGTTGTCTTTGTTCAGGTCACCGGTGTCGACTTCCAGAACATCACAGCTGGTCAAGTGCTGATCAGTTGGGATGATTCGTGTGTGAATGCGAGGTGAGACCAACGAACAAGCTGTACCAGGCAGGGTTTTTTCGTTTCTGTTGACATTCAAAAGGGGCACGAACTTGGAAACTCAAAACCAGAAAATTGATGGTAGGATTCACATGGACTTCTGTGTCCGATATGACAAACTCGTGGGATTGTTGTTGCTGGAAGTCCGAATGGTTTTTTTTCAGATGTATCAAAACCTACGAAGTTTATCACTCCGCCTCCCAGAAGGGTCCGTTTCGCAGAGTGAATGCTGATGATACAATTTTTAATCTGTTTGTTTTCGTCGGACGTGTGAAAGGTCAGTGGAGGCGTTTTCCTCAAGGAACAGTCACTTTGTGGCGGACATGCTTCGCCGATGGGGTGCCACGCCAAACACGCACACGCACTGCCTTGTGTTGACGATCTTTGTGTTTTTGTTCTCGGCTTTCAGGGGAGAACGAGTCAGTTGTGGGATTTTACAAAATCAGAGCTGTGGATTACTGGGGCCGACCAGGCACGTTCTCTCTGATCACGCCGTATCCAGGCCAATCACCGCCCACGTGATCAGTTGCCACCCACGTGACCGCTCACATGAAGGTGAATCGCATTCTTCCATTCTGTGCCAAATGGACAAAAACAGAAACTTGTGCAAATGTTGCGCTGCATTTATATTTGCAACAATTTTCACACGTAAATGACCTGCACATTTTGCACGTTCAGAATGAGATTATTTTTTGAACACAACTGAGGTAAAGAACTTTGTTTTGCATGCAGTACTTGTCAACTTGTTGGGAACAGAGAATTTGTCTGAGATGATCAACATCTGTCTTGATTGTGCCATGTCTTTTGATCACACACGCGCACATGCACAGACACAATCTAGCGTTTGACAAGAATACACAAGTGCGACTAGACCAATTGGAAGAGTGTGCCAAATTCAGCAGTTGTGTTTTGGCAAGCTTGATTAATTATAATGCTGCGACCACGACTCAAGTTCGGGGGAATTGCTGTAACCTGTGCCAAACAATAGCTTGAAGTTTGTCAAAATTTGGTGTCGAGTAGAGCAGCTGTGCACAGCTTTTTTTTCACTGCTTGTGATAACTGCAGTCACCAGACCTCCGAGGTGTTGGCAGTTCTAATTCCAGCGACCCTGAGGTTGTCTGGCGTAGCCCTGCTGCCCTCGGTTCTGTCGCCTCGGTTGTCTGGAACTCTGCAACTGCTCCACTTTTTCGGTCATGTCTTCGATCCTTCTGTCTTTCAAATCGCACAGATGCTCAAGCTTCTGAATCTTTTCTGTCAACATCTGCAAGGAAGAATAAAAAACGTTTGCGAACTTTGCCTGTCCGTGTTCACCCCGAGCAAGCTTGACAAATGGCAATACGAAGTAATTAAGAGTGAAATAAGTCTGTACACAACGCAAAACATTTGCTTGTGTGCATGGCTGATTGAAATATTTGTTGTACAACATGCACCTGAATAGTCTCAGTTTGTTGTGCAATGAGCTCTTCCTTGGCGGTGAGTTCCTGCCTTGGCACCATTTCATTTCCTTTGCGGCGAGTTCGACTCAAGTTTTGCAGTGATTGCGACTTGTTGAAACGCCCACCCCCGAGTCCTTGTCCCGTCGGTCTGGCTCCTGCAAAAGTCATTCAAAGACACAACCTAAGATTCGGTCCAAAAGGCCATTGAGGGTCCGTGAGAAAGATGCAAAACAAGCCGAAATCTGGAAGGAGGGGAACCATTTCATTCGGGTTTTGCAATCAATCTGAGCGTCCAGGTTCACTTCCCAGTGAGACATCAAACAAAATGCCGCGGAAAAATAATGCAACGTGCCTGTCCCATATTGATCAGCCTCCGGTCGGTTCTTTTGGTCAGCAAGGTAGAGCTCAATTTTGTCTCGTAGAATAATCAGTATTTTCTCGATGGCCCATTGCTGAGCATCGATGACTTTGTTGATGACGTCTTCTTTCAACTCGATCTCCAGGTGGGAGAGCACTTTCCTGAAAGGTGGAGTTCCTCTCATGAAATGTCGTGTGTGTCCAATAATCGATGTTTCTTTCATCGCGGAAGTCGTTCATTGCGTCTGAATAATTCAAGCAAGTCAATCGGAGTTTTACGTCAATGATTGGAAAATCGATTGAAAACACCAACTGCCAAGTGACAACTATGCAGATGCACAACGCCAGGGACACCGAGCGGAATTTCTTTTGTTTGTTGGGTGTTCACACACACGCACTCACACACACACACACACACACACACACACACACACACACACACCTGTCAAGCAACAACCAGTTTTCTTTCTTTGCCTTCGCGCTGTTGGCTGATTGGTAGTTGTGCCTTTCAACGAGACCGGGTATGAAGTGATGCACCACTTCTGCCGCCATCACTGCAAGACATAGATCTAAATGTAAGGACAACTGCAAGAACATGGCAAAGGGGTGGCGTGTGCCACACACTCGTCTGGAATCGTTCGTCAAGTCTCAGTCATGAAGACATGAAGCCAAGTGGAAACAGTGTCAGAATGAAAGCGACAATCAAGCGGTGTGCACAAATTGTAATGTCACTTCCTTGGTTTCTCACCTCCATCGGCAAAGTCCCTGGATAAATTTTTCTTTGGCCTGCTCAGTGGGATGCCATCCACCCACATGTAGAGAGCCTCCAACTCCTCATCCGGTATCGGTTTCACGTCTTTTCCGGAGATCACCCGAGTGTTGAATCTCCTAAAACCTGCCATGAGCCGTTATAACCCGAAATAGCCCCTACCAAACCATTTTCAGAGCAAAAACACAAATTCGCCACAGTCTGATTGCTCTGGTTGCACGGAAACGTGATGCACAGCTGTCCCGCAGCGCACCTGCAGCCACCAGATGTCACCGCTTCCCGCGGTGATTTCCCGCCACTTATTTCAAGCACAGTTCGGTCACCTCAATCAATCAGGAGAACAAACACAATGGAGTTCGCTTTGACTTGAAAAAACACATCGTTTTAAGTCCGCTTTTAGCGTTTATTAGTATGCTCTTCGACCAAAATAGACATTTTCTCTGTTGTAGAAAAGAAAACCAGGGTTTGTACAAGTTCTTACTGAACAACAAATTTCTTGAGTATGGCAGCAAAGAGTGGGCTAACAGATACCCTGCAACAATGTACATGAAAACGACAAACAAGACAATTTGCTCCAAAGCCGCGATTGCAAACGACATCAAAGCAACAGCCGTGAAGTCTTGAAAGAGTCGCCACGACGGCAATCCGGGATTTTCTTCGATCGGCGGCGTGTGGAGAACACCTCAAGGCCAGAAAACGCAACCTTCACAAGGGTTCTAAAGTTCAACAAGAACACTGAAAATTATCACAGATTACATTCTCGAAAGAGCTAAGTTTCCAAACTGGTCAAACATCAGTACAGTGTAGCCACATTGCAGCCACATTTTTCCTCATTGCGTGAAAGTAGTTTGTTTTCACCTGTGACAGTCATAAAAAAATTCCGGCACTAGAAAGAAGTCTTTTTTGCACGCATGTACATGTACACATATTTCCATGTTTGTAGTCAACTAACGCAAGGTCACAGTGAATTCCCATCCTCCAAAAACAAACTTTCGAAGTGCAAACAATTTCAGAACCGCCATGATTTCAAATACAAGAAAATACTGAGCCAATGCAGCTCGCAACAACAGTGGAATGTGCGATGTCCACTTTGAGTTCAAGCAGCACACAACAGCATTCCTTTTTTCAAGGTCATCCCAACGCCAACAACGAAAGTGAAAGACAAACACAAAACCTGCGTTCACAAATGAACCAAAATCTTTTCTTGTGCGCAAAAGTTACAAATACTCAACAATTACTGGGACAAATCTCTTTTGGAACTCATCGAAAACAGGGAACTGAACAAAACAATGGTTTCGAGACAAACGCCTCGGGCACAACAAGCCCAAGATCACTCTTCACTGGTCATGCGCTGCATAGAGAAATTTCAAGTAACCTGGTCAGGACACTGGGTTCACTTTACATAAGTACACGAGGGAAGCACCTTCCGCGCGGCTCCTGCTATTGCTACACGGTGAGAAAGCGGGCGACGGAGTCGTCGAACCAGTCCCAGGACGGCAGGTCATGCTCGTCGAGCCACAGCGCCACCGTTGCCATGGCACCGATCCCGAGGAGTAGACACACCACCTGCTTCAGCGACTCCCTGCAACGAAGAGCAGGCCCTGTGTAAACCTCCTGTTTGAGTCAGCTGTGCTTTGCCTTGAAGCGTTGACAAACACATGTTTTCTTGGACACCTGCAAGATCCGACGGTTGCTTGCAGAACTTTCCAGTCATATCGACAACACACAAACAACCACAACGAAAATACACAGGGTGATCCTGAAAGAAACTGACGGTCTCTGTGTTCCCTCACAAGACAAGGTTTATTCGAAAAGCACAAACCGTGGGTTAGTTTCCTTGAGAAGATCTGGAACAACGGTCACCAAGGCGACGTAAATGAATCCGCCCGCAGTGAATGGCAAAATCCACGCAGTTCTGTTGCCTAGAAACAACAAAACGTGTACCGGTGGATAATTTTCGTCTCTGCAGAAACTGCCAATGGTCAACATGCGAGAAAACCCAGTGCAGGGAACATAAAGTCACGCTATCAAACAATTATGAATCATTTTGAAGCACTTATCATACTTTGCATCATCATCTGAAGGTCACTGTGCATTTCATCGGTCTGAACAACAAAGCAACGAGCATAACACAGGCGCGTGACTTCGTTCCCTGTGTGCTGTTGCACGTTGACTATTGACAGTTTCTGCCTCATAGTTCTGTGCAGCCGAATTGTTTGGTCACTTCGCTGAAAAAAACAATCTTGCTGGTCAAAGTGCTCACCTGCTTCCTGAGCCGATTCTGCAACCAGTGCAGTCACAGCTCCAAGTAAACCACCGGTGGCCGTCAGAAGCTGAAACAAAGTGAAAAATTGGCAGTTCGAACTCCACTATGTCTGGTCTGACCAAGATGCTCAGAGGTTTCACATCGTCTCCCCAGATCCTACCTGGCACTGCGCCGCGTTCCACCGGTTGAAACCCGACTTGAGTAAAATGGCGAAGTCCCCGACTTCGTGCGGGATCTCGTGCATCAGTATGATGATCGTGGTGATCACGCCGCTCTGAAAAATTCACAAAGAAATAAACTGACGGCCCAATAACCTGTCTGCAGATCGAGAGTCCAGAATGACTTGAAATTTTCAGTACAGATTCTTTTCCAGAAAATTCACACATTGAAAATGCTGAACATGATTTCGACATTTATTTTTACCTTGGTGCTGACACAGTAGCTGCCAGCAACAGCCAGGCCGTGTGTGAAATTATCTATCACATTTGCAAGCAGATTCAGCCAGCCGCTGGTCTGAAGAAGAGAAGGGAAGAACACTCAGGATTCTCATCTTCAACAAATCACTGCAAACGAAGAACGAGGTGAGACCGTCTCGTCTCGTCCGTCCAGCACATCAATTCACTCGCAACAGGTTCTTGCATCAGAAGAAAGCCCTCCGGCGCATGATGCAGTGATTTAGCAGGTGGATGAACACAACGCGTCACCGTAACGAGCTGTCTGAGGAGCCTCCCGAAAGCTGAATGGGCAGCGCAATCAGTTCCGCCAGGAACCTCGTTATCAGTCGCTGCAGACATCTTTTACGGACGCGACACGTTTTGAGCCCTTTGAAGAAAACCGGTTTTGGAATTTGGGAGTTCCGCGTGAGGAAGTGACATTTTCTCGGAAGTTCTGGATTTTATGTCTGCTTGTTTTCATTTGATCCGTGCCGCTTCAAAAACTTCCTTTGGAAAGAGCATTGTTTCCGAATGTTGGCTCGCGGTGTACTCATTACTCCGCGGATGGAGTGGCTCTGGCGCCGGGAAACTTAACACACCAATCGACACGCGATATGTCTGAGCACAACGCATATGAAGAGCCACATCAAGACAAACGTTCTGAGTCAACAGAGAAAATGAATATTTCTAATGCATGAAGGACATCTGCGTTGCACTGTGCATTAGAGACAAAGTTTTCCGTCTCTCAGATTCTCAAGTGGTATTTTCCTGGTTTGCTGTGGATTGTACGGCACAAAAACTTCCCTGAACAAAATTAAATCTTTTTTTTTACAAAATTTTAGTCACATGCAGAATCGATTGTTAACTTCCTCAGGATTGCATGATCAAACACTTCTCAACCCAATGTCGTGAATCTTTGGTGTGACTTTCACAGCTGGCATCAGTGGTTTCCGTGAACATGAATAACGCAGTTTGATTTTTGGGATCATACCAAATACACTGACGCTCGCGATTTTTTCCACAAATCTGCGCCTCATACACTCCCACAGTTTGTACACCCTGCGTTGGTAGTTTCCGTTTTTGCCTTGTTTGTCAGTGACAAATTTCACTGGCTGCGTCATGTTCTGAATCCCATTGTCTTTGTGTTTTGCTGACTTGAGGCCGTGGTTCAGATTCGGCTCTTCGGTTGCGTCGTGACTCCCGAAATCTGTCATCGTGAGTAGTATTAGGGCCCGTTACTTGGTGCACACTTCACGTTTATTGTTCATATTTTTCAGGTTTTTTTCACCGAAAGAAAGAGAATTGTGTGTATCTACATCTCGAATCAGCTTCAGCTTGCGATGTTAAATAAAATTATTCAGTGTGGAGTGACTTGAATTCGACTCACCTTAAGAGAGATGGTGGGCAAGATGAATGCCCAGAGCCAGTCGGATAACCACCATCCTAAAACTATGATTGTACACCAGGGATCC
>JAAUXT010070175.1_pt1 | contig 21288 bp, 26 predicted proteins | sample 7278171 | NCBI WGS metagenome assembly JAAUXT01 (sample SAMN14350112, study PRJNA611818) | marine sediment metagenome | isolation source: surface marine sediment (1.8m) | place: French Polynesia: Moorea | collected 2018-08 | reverse complement strand
CTTGCAGACTGACAAAGGATGGAGCTTCCAGGTTTCACCCCCCCCCCCCAACAAACACAGGGTAAACCACAACTATTTGCCACCCCTCATCACAGATTGAGACGCTCCTGGTTCTGCCCCTGGCACCTGCATCTGCCACAGCAATGGTTGGAGCAGATCCCAACAACGTTGTCCACCTTCCAGCATCCCGGATCTTCCCAGTCCCCGGACCCACCCCACGAACCTGCCTGACGCGGACCCAGCAGCATGCATCAACAACCACAAAGCCCCGGATCCAGGATCCACACCACGACCTGCTGCATCATCACCGGCTCATTCGGATCAAATCAAACCGACAGCGACGGGCCCGCGCCCGCCGAGTGTGTGACGCTCTGGGTTCGTATCCGTCTGATCCATCTGATGTAGGACCTGTTTCACACTGGACAATCCACATGTTGCAGCTCTGCCTGCACAAGCCAGTGTGCACTGCGCCACTGCTTGCGACACACAACTCATTGGCGAGGTTCAGCAAACCCGTCCGGTCCTTTTGCGACGTGCCCCAATTGCCAGATCGAGTGATACAGATAGCATCTGCTTGTCATTGGCTCTCAGTACACAAGTGAGTTTTCTGGACCACTGATCTGGCAATTGGGGCACCGCACGTTTGCAAATTAAGGCCGTGCTAAACCTCGCCATTGACTGCATGAAAGCAGTGCATCTAGTCGGGAGCAGGATCAATTCACATGGATGTGCCAAGCCGAGACCTGTGCACCAGTTCGTTTCCCATTGAACATGATGCACACTAAACCAGGCAAGAACGCCAAAGCAACGCACGACGCATCCAGTATGAACCGGGCCCGGTGCTCTGGGCCTGCATCTGAATGGAAACCATCTGCTGAGAGAGACTCCATGCGTCGAGCGCAGATGCTGAAAACAACGTTAGCGCTTCTGACGCATCTGTTGTTTTTCCTACGGAGCTGCCGAACTGCACAAAAACACATGCTTCGTGGATTCCGCACTGAAAATGCCAATTCTGATTCCGACGCATCAGTACCGCAGCCACGCCTCCACAATCCAGACTCGCCCACGCAGACAGACAGACAGACAGACAGACAGACAGACAGACGGGTGAACAGACAGGCAATCCCATCCATTCAGCTGGAAGTGTGCGCGCGCGCCCGCGCGCGCGCGCGCGTGTGTGTGAGTGTGTGTGTGTCTGTCTATCTGTCTGTGTCTGTATCTGTGTGTGACACTGTGTGCACGTGTCGTGTACATCTGTGTGACACTGTGCGTGTGCGTGTGTGTGTGTGTGTGATCTCCTCACCAGCCACACACGTATTCACAACGCAAATCAGACACGCTTCAAAGAACAACATCAACGCCCAAGATCTTTCAACGCTTCACGATGTCGGCGCCTGTCGCCTGTTGACCAGATGCGACCCCTGGACACGGAGCAGATGCGCACTCTGCTTAATCCGGTCAAATCCGGCTCATCCGCGGCTCCGGACGGAATCCAGGGCACGTGAACACATGCGGAGACTGGATTAGATTGATCCAGCCCCCAGGGAACCCAGACTGGACTTGCTCTCCTCCCCCGGCACACACACACACACATAGTCCGTCCGTCCAGCCCAGTCCTGTCTGTCTGTCTATCTGTCTGTCTGTCTCTCTCTCTCTCTCTCTCTCCCTCTCTCTCTCCCTCTCTCTCTCCCTCTCTCTCTCTCTCCCTCTCTCCGATCCGCCCCTGAGCCTGAGATGCGCCCTGGATGCGGTGACCCCAGCTTCAACTGCGCGCGAAACTTCCCCGGAGATGGAAAACAAATCTGAGGCACAAGTGGATCCAGGGTTCCGCCACGAGGCTCTGGGAGAGGGGACGAATAACTTTTGTGAAGCAGGAGGGGGGATGTTCTCGAGAAGCGGTGGGGCGGGGGTGCGATTCCCTTTGCAAGTGGACCTGAACTCGACACACAACACTCCAATTCGCTCTGATTCACACCCGATTTCACGACTGTGGCTGCACATGTTTTCCATTCTTCTCAGACAATCAAAATTGAAAATGCTATTTCGGAATTCAATAGCTAGTGGAAAACAAAGCTGTCAACACTCTTCGAAAGCTTCCACGGGTGTACGTTTCGTTTGAGTCTGAACTTTGAGATCTGCGCGCAAAAAGTTCTGATTGTCAAATTTGATTCTTTTCTCAAGAGTCCAAGGGTAGACCACACTGTAGCAAAGTTCTCGAGTCCAGAGGCACGCACATGAAGTTCTAAATATTTTTCTCTGTAGAACTTCGTGCTCGAGTCTCAACACGCGAAACGTGACCCCTGGACGCATCTGAAGGTGCAGAGAATGACCTGGGTGGGGTCCCGTCCATCCACACAGCTTTGTGCGTGCTCCATCAAACTTTGTTTCCCATCACGAACCCATTTCTCAGTGGCAACTATGTTTCCACCTGCGGTGCGAACGCACTCGAGAAATTGGGGTGCAAACGGGGCAGATCAGAATCAGTGCAACGTGCACTCTGAACACCACATGGTCAACGTGCGGCGAGTGCACGAAACATGTCAGAACAATGGACGCGAATTCTGCATGCGCTTGTTCTGCGGTGATTCCTTGGCAAACTCCACTGAAAGACATCATTTGTGAACGAGTGCATGTGGGGACGATCAAAATGGTTGCGCGTGAACGTCCAAGCAAAGCAGCACAACTATGTTGTCCACACAAGCATTCCTGTCCCAACCCCCATCATGATGCACCCATGACCCCTGGAAAAATATTTTCTACCGTTTTGCATTGACAGGCACCCAGAGGTTAGTTTGCTTGCCCTTCCCCACAAGTCTGTGCCCTTTGGACGCAATCTGGGCATACCTGAGCTGCGTCGGGTATGCCCTCGTGCGCATACCCTGGTGTGGGTACCCTGGATCCGCCTCGCACCCCAGACAAACTGAGTCCGAGTAAATTAGTCACACGTGACTGCAGGAGCTGCAGCAGTCGCGCCGTCTACACTGCACTTCGGGGCCGAACTGGTTCACGTGCAGCACAATCACGGTCAGAAATCCGTGCCTCGTACACGTGCGTTTGGGCTTTGGATCTGCCACAGGGGCGCATCCAAGCTTTGGCCATGGCGAGGGAAACAAACACCCTGGGGCTGGATCCACACGGCAAAAGGAAAAATTCCGCATACAACGAAGCCCGAAAAATGACCTTTGTGCACGCAGAGACCAACACCTCTTGAAAGCTCAGTCCAAGGGTGGAACGGACCGACCTGCATGGCTGCGTCCTTGGCCGACCACGCTGGTATGAAACTACCAAGCACGCTATCATGACTGTTGCAACGATTGCAACAAATTGCACAACAGTTGGTGAAGTAAAAACGGCCGCGGGGCCTCAGACGAAGCCTGTCATGTCGAAGAACTGCAGACGAACTCTGTCACCTGCTGTTTGCGGCAACAACCACAAATGCAGCTGCGTTGCAGCAATTTACATGCAGAATCCATAAAGTTAAATACAGCTCTTTGTCTGAATCCGAAGGCAGTATCAGTCACAACCAACGCACCCAACACGGTTCTTTGGAAAGGAGCTTGGAGAGAGCATCTTTTGTCGATCTCCCAAGCTAATCAGAATTTTTCTTCAAATTTGCGATTTTTTTTTGGCTTCACACGTGAGCTGCAGAGCCCGGACCCACTGGGTCCTGTTGTTGCGTGCACACTCCCCCCCCCTGTACTCTGGAGGTGAAATCTGCATGACCCTTGTCGCCTCAACCCTGGATCCATCACACGTGCTGTTTTTCCTTCTCTTCCCTGCGCATGTAACGCCTATTCCCTGCCTTCCTGCAAAACTGCGCCTTTCTGCAGATTCGCTCGTTTGAGATCTGATCAGCCCTGTGATCAGCTCTGTGATCAGGGTGCAGCACGCACAGGCTGAGCGCACGCACCGCCGCGAGACACGCTGCAGTTCCCAGGTTACGGAGTATCCACAGGCAAAACGTTCCGTGTTCCAGGTGCCACTCCAAGATAGATCTCAACACTGTTCTCACACAACCGTCTCATCAACGTGCACTTTTCTGTTTGGAAAGACAGGGTTCTCACACTCTACAAAATTGGTTGCTTTGAACCAACAGAACATGTATTTCATGACATTCAGTCGAGGAAGGAGTTCTGTAATTGAACAGGAACCATTTTTGCAGGGTGAGAACCTTCTGTAATTGGAGGACACCCGACAGGTTTTCTATTTTGAGTTGCAGGATCAACGTCTTGGCGCCCAAAGAACGCACGCACACACACCTCTCTCCACACACGCTGTTCGTTCCTCTCCCTCAGCTTCACATGCACACAGACAAACAAACACACACACACACACACACACACACACACACACACACACACACACAGTCTTTCAAAACACGAGGAGAATGCTGATCTGAACCATACCACAATGCGGTTTGTGTTCCAGCACCTCCATAGGGATCAGATTCCCCACATCTCCAGGTGATTTGCTTCAGCGCTCCCCCCCCCCCAAAAAAAATCCTGTGGATATGATCACAGATTACAGACATGCACTCAATCCAGATCTATTGACTCCACCTTCAATGGAGAGACAAATTCCAACAGTTACCCTCGAGACTCCAGAATCCACTGCCTCCATCAGAAGCGACTCCAGCATCCGAAGCGCACGGCTCGTAAATCCAGATTCTCGTGTTGATTCGCGAGGCAGAGTGTTGGCAATGGAACTGCAGTGCTGAGATCCAGCCCGAGAAAATGGGCTTCTAACAGAGGCGGCCGAGCGGGCGCAGCCAACAAATTAGCAACAGAAGCCTCTCCACAAAACCCTCCTGCCTGCTCCCCTCCCCTCCCTCCCGCGGCTTCTTTACTCTTTCATGGACCATTTTTGCCTGCAGGGTTCGCACGGGGAGAAACGGGGCCTCAGTGAGGTGGATCCAGGCGCAATGGTTGTCACAGATCTGCTGAGAGGGCCCGCCCTCCTGACCCCCGGAGAAAAATCGACCCCTGATTTTGCACCGCGTGTTCAAATTTCTTTGCTGTACAGAACAGAACCTGAAGTGGTCGTTGAACCCCCCGCCCCCTATGATCAGGTCCCCAGCCCATTCCATGGAGTCATTGAGTCTCAAAATTAAACTTCTCGGCCTCCAATTACATGCAAAAAACAACAACTCCACAAAGGTTTGAACGCCCCTTGTATCAACCACTTGATTCCGCCCAGGGTTCAGTCCGAAGAAACTTCTGAAGCTGCTCTTTTGCCGTCACCCTCGGCTCACGAAGTTTCCTTTCTTCAGAAGCCAAAGCACGGGAAGCTGTAGACATGGGGAGGGATTGCGTGCGAACACGACAGATCTCTGAAACATGGAGAACAAACACCCACGATGGTGGTTCCAACTGCACACGGCAAATGTTACCTCAAATCAAGACTCAAAATTTTCAACAATTTGTCTGTATGCGTTCTTCTTCGTCTTTCCGTGGGAGATTTTCTTTCCCACATAACTGAGGGGGGTGTCTCTATGAGCAAACACTCACGTGGCATGCAGCCGCGGACCCCGGCCCTCCAGACCCTCAGGTCTCCCATGCAGAGCCTCTTCCTGCGTGTGTGGCTTGGAGCAGCGGGAGGTACACACGCAGGGAAAGGTCAACCCCGGTCACTCCCTCATCGGACAACAACCTTCACCTGCTGTGTCCCCGCCTCGGTGCAACATTCTGTGTTTACACACAACTTTCGCGCAATGCCCCAGAGTCCTCGCGAGTTCTCGGCTCGCCATGGCTCCTTCTTTCCTCACCCCCCCCCCCCGAGCTCCCTCTCTGGCCCGAGTTGGTTCTCCCCAGCCCGCCAGGTTTCCTCCTGTCCATCCCTCCGGTCCCTCCAGAAGTCCGACGGTTTCCTCCTCACCAGACCGCCGAGTTCCCTCCTCCCTGGACCCGCTGCTCCCTCCTTCCCGGCCCACCGGGCCCCTCCTCCCCGCTGGGTTCCCCGCCCCACTGGGCCCCTCCTCCCCGGACCCGCCGGCCCTCCGGGCCCTTCCTCCCCGCTGGGCTCCCCGACCCACCGGGCCCTTCCTCCCCGCTGCGACCCGGCCGCCGAGCCGCCCGCTGTTTTCACCCTCCTACCTGCCTTCGTCGGGTCACAAATCGCGGAGCAGCTGTGCACCGTCAGAGCGAAGCGCCCCGCGGCGCCAGATCCGCGCTTTCCGCCGACCGCCAGCACTGCGGATTTCACGTCGGTACCTTTTGACGTCGGCGTCAAAATTTTCCACTGAAAACCCAATGGAGGACAGGCCTCAGAAAATCCCAACTCAAACCTTGCAAAGAAAACACATGCAGTTGACGTTTGACAAAACGATTTTTTGCTCACGCACTTTCACGCACTTTGGGTCAGCGGTAGGCAGACCAGGACGAGTTCGCGCACGTGTCGCAATGTAGTTTCCACCCGAATTGTGCGCCATGTCAACTTTTTGACGGCGAAATTGCCCCCTGTCGGGCTGCAAGGGCCTCCGCTGGATTCGCCCATTCGTTGGAGCAGCGAAACTGTTCAACTTTCCACATGACTGAGCAAGACATGACTGAGCAAGGACTCCAGTTTCGGAAAGAGCACGTGCACGTGTGGATGTGGATGTCCCGGACATGTCGACGTCTCGGACAAGATGCGAAGCACCATTTTCGTGCGTAGGGAATTTCCGATAGTCTACCGGAACCGCTCACCCTGACCTTCGATTAATTTTCTTGAACGTGAAATCTGAAATGTTTCAAATGGGTTACAATTGATCGCTTCCATCGTAAAAGTAGATCTACATAAATCTAATTGTCATCATTCTTTTCCCAAAAGTTCTGGACAACCCCCCCCCTCCCCCCCCTGTTCGCACGGATTCTGGCAAATTCAGTTCGCGACAATCCCCTCCCTTGCAGCAGATTTGTCCGGTTGAATGAAATGTAGCACAGATCTACAATCTCACACAACCAATTGCTCTTTCTATTCATCAAGCACGCAAAAACCTGACAAACCACACTGCATGTGCAGGAATAAACTCGAAGAAGCTGACCAGCTGGTGCCACTAATACACTGGTAACTTGCCCGCGCTCGCAGAAAACGGATTTCGCAGCAACTTGTAGACTTGCACCGGTCGGGATCAAAAAGGCCTTTCGCCTGGAAACTTTTTCAGTTTTAACCTGGTTGATTGTTGTGCCATTGAGTTCTTCTGCATCAAGTTCATGAATGGAGAACATGTCACTTTTCCATCCAAAGACCCAAAGAACCAACTTTCAATTTCAGCAAACCTGCAAACCAAGAACTTGTTTCTTCTCGTGAGCCAAACACCCACTTCGTTTCAAAAGTGCCTCCAATGTGATCACCGGGCTGAAAGCATCAGTACTTGGTTGCAAGACATAACACAGAAAACCATCCAAAAATTTTGAACTTGCCATTGTGAACTTTCCGCCTTCCCCCCAATGAAAAGGGTGTGTTTTGTTCTTTTGATATCTCAAGCCTGATTTCAGACCTAAAGTGTGTGGAGTGACTTGTGAACCACTTACCAACTATTGGCCGTGGGCAACACGCCACACAAGCCTATCGAAGTTGTGATGAGATGCGGGGCCGAGGTTGAAATGTTGAGTCACTGCTCTGAGCACCCGGGGGTACGTCTCAGCAAGCCCCTGGGCACGGGCCTCCAATTCCAACTTCCTTGCAACATTTTGACAAAGAAAACTGAGTAAATCTATCTCCTCCAGAGTAATTGGCTGCTGAACACATCCTGGGTTAGCCGCCATGACAGTCAAAGAGAGTGTGAAAACCACGAAGGGTCATGTGATCAGCCCCTGGGGGGGAGGAATGCTGGGTAATTACCAGCAAAATCGCAGAATTTTGATATTATACATCTATTTCCTGTCTAATATATAAAATTAATTATTGTAAAAATATTCAGAATATTTAAAATTGGCTGTAGAGGCCAGTGCCCCCTGGTGGGGGAGGAGTGTGGTGTGACACACCAGCTGTAAAATTGAACCACGCCTCCAGATGGCACTACTATACTCAATAATTACGGCGGTTCCTGCCCTCAGGGACAGTCTCTCCTGAGATACCAACCAGTGTGTTTGTGATATCACTACAGTGCAGCAAACAGACCTTGCACCAGACCTTTGTGCCAAAAACCCAGCTCAGAGCACATGTCCAGCAACTATTTTGCTGACGCCCTTGCGTGACTGTGTAATGCATTTGGGCTTGCCTGGTTGCATCAGCAAGTGGAATTTATCTCGCCTCAAAAGAGAAGACTCAGGTCGTTGGATGTCAACTGAGGCAGGGTCGTGAAGTTCCAACAAAAAAGCCCTGAAAGAAGTTGACTTGTTGGGAGACTCAACCAGGTTGATTTTTCAGCTTTCTTATTTTTGCACAAAACTTCAAAATAGACCCAACAAAACCAAACTTGACAACTTCCAAAAACTCCTTGACTCATCAAAACAAAAACATAGTGACCTAAGCACAGCAACCCAAACACAGTGACTAAAACACAAGTGACCAAAACACAAACAAGTGGATGCATAAATTATCAATTTCAATCAATGTATTTATGTTATTTCTATCACTTGAAATGCACCCAAATTATCTATACATTGAAACTTGTCACATAATTGCACATAAAACTTGCCAAAATCTTTGCCAAGTGTCTATTTTGAACACTTTCCAAAAATCCCAAATTTACATCCATACTTTGGCCCCACCTTAAAAACCACATATAAATTTTTGAAAAAAAAAACAAATAATACCAGTCCAACAGCCAATCAATGTACTATATTTCATCAACATACATCTTTCATCAAATATTTATACTTTCTAAGATATTGCCCAATTTCTGCAGTGAAGTCCAAAATTTAGCAACCCCAAAAGTTTGAACTTTTTGTCCTCAAAAACTTAATCATGCATTGTTGACACATTCCTGACTTGTAAATTATCCCTGACCCATACAAATTCAAAAACACCCAGAAGACCTAAGTTTGAAATTTATTTCGACTATGAAACTGCTATACACATACTTTTGGTTGACACTGCCTCCAGGTGATTTGTTTGGGTCAGACTGTTGGGGTCGCTTTTTGCGACCTTCAACAGCGACCTTCAACAGTGCGACCTCCTCAAATCACCTGAAAACATATCCAAAATGTTTGAATTTGCCTTTTGAATTTTTGGCTCTGAAGATAACAAAGCGGCCATTGAAGTACACCTCTGTTGCCAAAAGACCTGACCCGCAGTGCGTGCGGCAGAATTGCAGAATTGTGCGATGGCGAAGGTGATCCTCCCTGAGATTCTTGTTCGCCGCCCGCTGCAAGTCTATTTCCAAAGTCGCTCACTGCGCATGACCGACAGGTGAAAAAAATAGAAGTTAGCAGGTGCTTGTTCAGCCCAAAATCTTACAAAATTTAAATCGGATTTTGTCCTTTCAAACAAAGGTAAGGCCTCCCATTGTGAGTACCTTTCAATTATCGTGTTGATCTGAATGTCTTGTGCTCTCAGAGTTGGAAATTGGCGAACATTTCCTGGTTTTGGCGACGATTTTCTTGAGATGCCATTTTGGGAAGTTTTAAGATTTTTGAACATGAAGAAGTTTGTGTCAACTTGACAGAGGAAGTTTCTTTTTCTCACATGACTCACCTTTGTCAGATTTTTGAGTCAAAACCCAACTGAGCGTGTGTCACAGGAGGGACATGAGCAGTTTTGGAGAGATTTGAATGGAATTTGCCCAGTCTGAAATTCGGATGGGCGTTTCTCCAGCCCACGGATCGAGAGATCTCGATTCCAGGTCTGGTCCCCGAGTCTCGCCATGCAGATCCACAAGTGATGGACACGCTGCTCCGCAATGTGTAGTTCCAGGTCTGGAGTCTAGTCAGGTTTGATCGTTTGACTGCGTGCAAACGAGTCTCGTTTGCTCGTTGAATGGAGGCGCACACACACACACACACACACACACACACACACAGAGTCAATTTGGGTCTGTAGAGTCTGAAATGTGGGTCTCCCATTTCTTGGAGTGCCCCCTGATTTGTCTGAAATAGGAACGGTGTGCGGACATATCTGGGTGTGGAGCTGGGTACCTCTGACCAGAGAGGTGAAAGATGATGGAGATTTGGGCAATCAGAAAATGTGAGAGGGGACTGTGCTCCAGTGGATCCACCCGGCGTCAAAGGCTGTGTGTGAAGGGATCCCCCGCCCTGCTTGGAGAGGGGTTGTGGGGGACCGTCTGGACCCATTTGATGGGTGACAAAATGGGGAGGGGACCCGCTTGATCCGCTTGATGTGCCACTGAAAGAGGAAGATTTGATCAGCGACCGGCGGGTCAAACAGACGAGGCGGAGAGCTTCGGCTGATCCAGGCATGTTCGACACACAGACAGGCGACGCCGACGCAAAACACGCTTCGGACCAGGCCCGTTTCACACTGAAAGCGTCATGGCGAGCAGGCGCAGCAGTCATTGATCCTTGAGTACGTGTACAACAGATGACACGTGCAGTGTGAAGCCAGCCCAACATTTTTGAAAGTACTATTTGACATACTCGGCACGTGGGTTGGCCAACTTTTGGCACAACTCAAGTCGTGCAAACACGGCTCTGAAAGAAGGCACATTGGGGCCTTTGTTTTTGGCACTGAACCACAAAAACACACGACTGCCTCGAAATAGCTTTTCAATGTCCTTTGTGTGTGGGGATCCCTGAGTGACGTGCAATGTCAACGTGTTTAGCGTTGGACTGTTTGAGGACGCGCGTTTTTTTCAACACCAGGACGTGTCTAGGGAAGGAAATGAGGTTTTGAGTCAATCTCAAGGGACGCAGAGTTGTCATGTTCTCGCTTGAGTTTGGTGGATTCACGTTTCAATGGACACGATCTGTCAGTGCACCTGACCTGTGAGCTGAAGGGGATCGGTGCAAGGAAACGCGTAGTGTGTGTGTGTGTGTTTGTGTGTGTGTGTGCGCGTCTGTGGTGACACAAGCGCAAATGTGCGCACCTGTGTGTGTGTGTGTGTGTGTGAGTGAGAGAGAGACAAAGAGAGAGAGACAGACAGAGAGAGAGAGAGACTGGCCAAAGGCTGTGCAAGATTCTGTGCGTGTTGACGTGAATGTGCGCACACAAAGGAGGAAGCGTGTGTGTGACACACACACACACACACACACACACACACACACACACACACACACACACACACACACACAAAACGGGTGTGCAGGAAAGGCGCGTGTGTTTCTGTGAATATCATTTGATGAGGTTTTCGTCCCATAAGCGGCGTCTCCCTGGCTGCGGAGCGGGACCCACTGTTTGTTCAGAACCGCAATCTAAACGAGACCACGCAGTGGTGTTGACTCTGTCTCTCGCTGTCCAGTGTTTTGTGACTGTGGAACAGTGGCAAGTTCCTGTGTTGTGGGTCATATGCAAAGGGACGCATTGAGCGCTTTGCTTTTCACTCCTGTCAAGACCTTGAGCTGCTGTTGCCCTTGGGGAGGACCTCGACCAACTCGAGGCAAAATCAGGCTTGATAGGTTGGTTTGAGTTTCCAGTTGCGTCTTCACTGAGACGGGATAATGGACCCACGCAGACACTGGGCACGCACACCCGAAAGCTGTTCACACCACGCACGCACAGTCTTGTGCGAAGTCTCTCTGTCTCTGTCTCCACTCTCCACTCTCCACACACGCACACGCACAAACAAACACAAAATTTGGCAACAGCTTATGGTTCAAGTTCGCGGTGTATGAAATGTTGATTGATTTTATTCCAGCAACATTTTGGATGCATAAACAGTTCAGCCAACCGGGCGAAGCCTTTTGTCCGAAAATAGAACACTTGGGTCCCTGTGGAATAATCAACCGAACCACGAGATCGGCCCCGAGTTGCGACTTGATTGCAGTGTGTGTGTGTGTGTGTGTGTGTGTGTGTGTGTGTGCGTGCGTGCGTGTGTGTGTCAGAGAGGGAGGGAGAGAGAGAGGTAGAGTAAGAGAGAACAAGAGAGACCAGAAAGAGTGAGAGAGACGGAGCAAGAGAGTGAGAGAAAGAGGGAGTCAGAGAGCAAGAGAGAGAGAGAGCAAGTCAGAGAGAGTGAATGAGAGCAAGAGTGTTTGAAAGAGAGCAAGCAAGAGAGAGAGAGAGAGAGAGAGCACATGTGTCTCGCTATCTGCAAGGAAGAGAAAAGAGGAAGAGAGAAAAGAAAAGGTGCATGACAGGGGTGTTCAGAGAATGTTTCCCCCATAAAGGAGGAAGGCAAAATCTGAATAGGTTTTGCTGGGCATTCTCTGGTTTCCTCTCGTTGCCCATTCAGAGCACGCAGCGAGCGCGCATGTTGTGACCCTGTGTTGTTGTGTCCTCGCTCGAGTGCGGTGCGGTGCGGTGCGGGGGCGAGAGGGTGGGGCGCTCTGAGCTTTTGATCCCGAAATAGGCAAACGACTTGTCGTGGTCTGTAGGATCATGTTCCATTGTTGTTTTGGGTGTTTCAAGTTTGCTCGCTCCTGTTGAGTTTGCGTGGTTTTGTGTGTGTCATCTCGAGAACGAACAGCAACAACTCGTACGAGTCGTAGATTTGGCTTTTGGTGGAGTTGCTCTGTGATTCCCATCACACACACACACACACACACACACACACACACACACACACACACACACACCACAAACAACCGTTGTACTCGTACACCTGCACTTACTACACTCCCACTGACACAAACACCACACACATACACACACACACACACACACACACACGTCCTCCAAAAGTTGCAAAGCAAAGGACGTTCTCGTATTGAGAGCACCAGCATACACTCTGCTGTGCTCCATGGTGCACGGTTTGGGGTGTGCACTCAATCAGGACTGTACGGGTTGCACACGAGACGACAAAGAGAACACACCCAACCAAAAGACCCCACGTAGGTGCGACGTACACGTGGAACGCACACCTCCGCACCCTGTTGAATGTTGACGTCTGCTGTAGGAAGGGGTGGTGAGATGCTCGGACGAAGTCATCGGGCTGGAACGTGTGTGCGCGGGTGCGTGACATGGTGGTTTTCAATGGAGAGGAATGGGTCACCATGAATGGGCTTTCTCGGTGTGCTGTCCGATTTGCAGGACAATGCACATGTGTGTGTGTGTGTCTGTGTGTGTGTGTGTGTGTGTGTGTGTGTGTGTGTGCGTGTGTGTGCGTGCGTGCGCGTGAGGTGCTCGTGTGCGTGCGCTGGCGTTCACACGACACAAAAATCAAGCACAAGGACAACAGACGAAATATTTGTTCGTCAGAGAACGTACGCGTGGTTTACAAAGCAGAGGATGTTGCAGGGTTTGCTCTAGCAACGCGATGGGTGTACCCTGAGCCCCTGGATCCGCAGGGTGTGACGTCACGCAACCCCCTGGACCCGCCCTGAGAGGTTCACGCACCTTTCTGCGTGCGTCGAAACTCGAGCATCTGTCGAGCTCTAAAATCCACGCGCTGGCGGGGCGTATTCAACAAGATTTTTTTTTGAAAAAAAAATCCAGCACGCACGACAAAGTTGAAGAATGTCGCTTCACCTGTGTCATCAGTTTTACGAGTGCGACTCCATGTCAGTCTCCGTCGCTGCTGCGTGGGTCGTCGCGTCGTGAGGGGTCCGTGGGCGCAGAATCTGCTCACTCTGTGAAATTTGTCCAATTCCAGGATATTTAATACAGGGCAGGATGTGGTGTCGTCCCACGAATATGGCACAGTGTTGTGCTGGTGGATTTGGAATCCTCCTATTTTGCACGACCTATTTGCAGGACGGTTCTGCCATTGTCGTCTGTTGTCATCCGGACCTGAATCTGTTTCCGGTCTTGCGCAAGCTAAAGGCCCCGGATGCTCTGTTCTGGGCGTCACCAAACAAATTTGTTTTCCTGTATGACCTCTTGGGCTCCAGGGTCCTCTGTCTCCCAGTGACGAACCCAGGAGAGCTCAGCCCTTTGTCTTTGCCCAATGAGGCTGCAGCCCAAAGGGTCAGGGTGTGGCAGGGCCCTCCGACCCACCCGACCCCTGGATCCGCTGGGGCGTGACCTCCCACTTGCTCTCGTTCTGAATGGAGAAATCGTGCTTCTCTCTTTTTTGCGTTTCGGGGAAGTTGATGGCGTGTCAGGGAAAATCACTTCCTTGTGGTGCATTGGACAGAGTTGTGATGAAAGGGTGAAGAAAACTGCAAATGGTCAGGTGGGGTGCACAAGGTGTACAGGGGAGGAGATGAGATCAGCAGAGTTGGGTGTGTTGCGGTGAATCGGTGGGTCGGGGGTGCTCTGATCACCCCCTGATGAAGAGTACCATTGAATGCCAAACTTTCTAATTCCGGATCTCTCTCTCTTTCAGACTCTTCGTTGACCACTTTGCAGGTGCACACGCACGCGCGTACACACACACACACACACACACACACACACACACACACACACACACACACACACACCAGGTGTGGTGTACGAGTCTTCCCATTCAACGGAGTGGGACCTCCCAGCGACTCGGTCGAATTCAATTTTGCTCTTCCCTCGGAAATTTCCGAAACAGTTACCAACCCTTGGACTGCGAAGGGGGAAAATTGTGTCTCGAACCAGTTCACCTGAAAAAAATTACTGCACTCGTATTCTGTGTCATTGTTCAGTTTGGGGAATTTGAGCCTCAATGCGGAACTTGGTGGTGCCCGTCGTTCTGCTGTCGTACTCGACATGAGAATTTTGAATGAAAAGGCCACGCCCTGCTTTGTTGGAATTTGGCATCGACGTGGCATTGGAATTGGTCTGAATGAATCTTGACATGCGAAATGGCAGAGGTGCTTGGGACTGTTCCACACAGGACGCGTCACGCGTTGCCGGAACAAGTCGACGGGTACGAGTACTGCCCTCAACGCAACGTCTGTTGACTTGGGGGTACTTGGTGTGTGCGTGTGTGTACGAGTGTGTGAGGCCCTGTGTGCGTGCGCGTGTTCGTGGTGTGTGAGGTGATTCACACACACACACACACACACACACACACACTTGCACAGCAGTTGTTCGTCAGTCTACAAGTGCAGGCACACTCGTAGACAGGTGCTGAGATGGGTTGTGTGTCGGTTCTACGAGTCTCAAAGATGTGCTGTGTCTCGAACTCATAGTGCGTGTGCAATGTTCCTTCCGTCTCTACCGTGTCTTCCATTTTCGTTTGTGAAGGCATTGTGCACACGAAGTGCAGCATGGATTCCGACCAGGAACTGGTAAAAGGGATGTTTGCTGTGGCGCCATCCATGGGCGAATCCAGGATCTTGTCAAGGGGCGACCTTGAAATGGTCTCTTCCAAAATGGAAAAATAACACGCGAGGGACACAAGTGGTGCGGGGGGTTGGAATTTTGTCGATGTGGGAGTTCCTTCCCTCCGTGGATCCGCTCCTGCCTTCAAGTTGCGGCTGTTGTGTTCACAGGGCCCGTATTCGTGCGCTGTGTTCATTTTCGACCGGGCCAGACGTCAACACCGCGTGGGGCGATATTTTCTGAAAAGGATGGAAATGGGGCGCATGAAGTTTTGAAGATGATACGTAGCTATATTTGAACAAGTGTGTCATGGGTAGAGAGCCTGAAAACAGATCACGGTTCACAGGTACACACTCACATGGGACCGGTCTCTGTCTGAGTGATGCACGGTGTGTCTGAGTGCAGAAACGCGAAGAAGTCTTTCCTGTTGACATGTACCGACATGTCTGAAAATAGAAGACTTCACTTCTCCATACTCAGCATCTTCAGAAAGGGAAGGTTTCGAAATGCTAAAACGGGCAAAGGAATGTGGTTGACATCCTGAAAGACGGGTGCGAAAAGGGGCGCACGCACACAGTCACAGTTACACGGCAGACGCAAACATACTCGCAAACACACACACACACACACACACACACACACACACACACACACACACACTATGAGCTGCAGGGAAATCTGTCCCAACCCTTCTCTGACTGGAGTTGCACCTTCCTTTTCAACAACCGTGCTGAAAGAGCGGATGTTTCCTTCCAACACACGTCCATGCAAAAGGATTTACACAAAAAAAGTTCTCTTTTTTCTGCACGGAACTGCCGTCAGTCACGATGTCGGGGAACGCGCACAAAGGAGAGTGAAACTGGAGATGAGGGGACGGTCGCGGTCGTCTTTCTTTCTTTCTTTCTTTCTTTCTTTCTTTCTTTCTTTCTTTCTTTCTTTCTTTCTTTCTTTTGCGTGCGTGCGTGCGTGCGTGCGTGCGTGCGTGCGTGCGTGCGTGCGTACGTGCGTGTGTGTCTGTTCACACACTTGAGATTGCACAAACGCCTGCCCAGAAAGCAACACATTTTGTGGAAAACCTCGCGTCTTCAAAACAGCGATATTCTTGTTTGACAACCCAGCTTGGTGGACTGAAAATGCAGCGGCTGGACAAAAGACTTTGCGGTTGACATTTTCGCTTTGTTTCCGCATGACAAAGGCACAAGAGCTGAAATGGCAGCTTTGATACCCGTTTCACACGGGATGCGGCACGTATGACGCATGACGTCAAACATTTCCTGGACACTGCGTCTCAGTGCGAGATTTTGCGCATGCGCGCGACGATGTGTTTCACGCCATTTGAACCGAAACAGCCAATCGTTAATCGTGAGTTTCGAGTAGAGACGCCAGCACTGCAGCACCCGAAGCACATCCAGCGTTGCTGTTTTGCGTCATTGTGCAAGTCAGTGGTCACTGCTGGCCCACGTGATGCATCCACGGTGAAACAGACCGCGATGGACGCTGCGTCGCAGAGCGATGCCACAGCGGCGGCGTGCACAGTCCCCGTTGACTTGTTCCAGGACAGATCTGACTCAATGCACGAAACGGCCGGTTGCGCCGGAAGTGGGTTCTGCTGGAGTCACGTCCCTGTGTCCACAGGATCCGAAAACTGTTTGAGTCACTGGGCGTCGTGCAGCAGGACCGTTGTTTGTGAATCTGGTGAGGCCTGTTTCACACGGGATGCGTTGTGCGCTGCTTCTTGTGCAAGTCAAGTGAGAGTCCGTTGGTACTGTCCTGGAACAGTTCAAGGTGCCTTGTGTTGCAGAGCAGTCAATGGGCACTGCATTCACATGCAAGTCAAATGTGTCGCTGTTCAAGTCAACGAGTTCTGTTTCCCACAACAACGGTGTGGTGTCCCTGACGACAGAGACCAGAAAAAGTAAGCCTCTTGGGGTTGTGTCCAGTTTGAAATTGGCGTGAGAGTCTGTTGTGGATCCACTGCGTGCGAGCGAACAACGCGCGGGTTGCCACGCGACTCACCGCTGTAAAGCATTCTTGTTTGTCTGCGGAATCACGTTGAGCTGCGTTTGCAGCCAAAACGGCCTCACTGACTCATGTTCAGTGTCTCGCGATATCTGGGCTGCATTACAAAAGCGTGGTCGTGTTTTTGACGTCGGCGTCAAACTTTAACGTTGAACGCAATGGTGGAATTTTTGACCGTGCGTCACCCAATGTGAAAACCCCTATTCTCGGCCTGGTTTCACTGGGATGCGTGACGTCGTACGCGTCGCGTCACTGGACGCCGCGTCGTCCCGCGGCTGGTCTGGGCGACGCATGTCGTCACCCGCTTCGAGGGACGCCACAGCAGTTCAGTTGCTCTGTTGTCGTGACGTATTGAAACAAGCCGCAATGGCCGGTGTGCCAAGAAATGGAGGCACCGTCTAAATGTTGTGGGGAATGAACAGAACACGCGCAGCACCTTTGGCCAGAAAAATGGTCACCGATTCGGCTTGTGTCTGTGTTGTTTGTCCAATTTTGGAATGTAGGCGCACGAGGTCGGACAAGGACTGGAAACGCGTGCCGCTTTTCACGACTACAGCGGGACGAACCGTATTGAGACAAAGCAGCTGCTCGTGTCATTGTTTTCCTTTTGCATGTCGAGTTTTGTGTGCGGCGCGAGGCCTGTTTCACACAACATGCGTCCTGCGTCGGTGGGGCGTTTTATTTTTCGCGGGGCGCGTCAAAGGCGTGCGTCCCTGTGTTTCCCTGTTTCCCAAGATGGTTGACTGGGCAACAACGTCGCGCAGGAAGCATCCAGTGTGAATCGGGCGCCACGGACGGAAATGGCTGCGTTGACTCAGACGTTGCGTCGTGAACTCGAGTCACAGCGTCTGTATCACGCAGTCACGGCCCGTTCCGAACCCAAAAAGGTCCGTTGACTCATTGTGTATCAGGACCAGGGAGTTCTGCTTCACGCTGGATGCGTCAGACGTCGTGACCACGCACGTGCAACGCATGACCCGTACAGTGGCGCCTCGTTCGCAATGAGCGCGTCCTGTGCGCGTCAGTGAGCGTTGCGTTGTCGCTTGCAACGCAGTGCCCACGGGCTCAGTTTGCGCGCACGAAAGGCTGCGCGCCCCAAGTGACCGAGGCCACAGACAACGACGCAGCTCCCATTGACTCGCAGTGCAGCCAGCCGCACACAAGGACGCGACGCGTGACACGCTCAGCGAGCCGGACGCGAACCTTGACATGTCAGGACTCCATCTTTTATCTTTGCAGAGTCATGTTGCAGCTTAATCGGGGTCGGTGACTCATTGATAGAAGGAAGTGAAGCAGCCGGGATGGACTGAGGAGCGGACAACAGCCACGTCCCCATCTGGACCAGGATCATCCGGACTGTTCCCAGGACCCACTGGACTCATTGGATCAGGTCCTGTAGACTTCAGGATTGGAGTTCTTTTGAAGAGTGTCTGAGAACGTAGGTTTGACAGCTTCTGTGTTGCAACGGACTGAACAGCTGAACAAGGTTGAGAGTGCGTGCCACCCCATTACGGAAGGCAGAACGCTTGAGCCAGACCAGGAAGTTCAGTAGTTGGCGCCCCCTCCCGGTGGGTGCGGCGGGCGTCACCATGGCGACCCCGAGCTCCGGTGGGAGCTCCAACTCCAACGACTTCGAGGACTTCATGAGTGAGGTGCAGGACATAGAGAAGAGCAAGACGCACGAGGACTCGGGCGAAGAGGACACGTCAAAAACGCCCGACGGTGAGTAGCACAGCGGCGTCCGCCCAGGTCGAACTGCACGCCGTTTTCACACTGGTGCCATCGACGTCAAAATTTCGACGTCAACGTCAAAATTTAACCTGAAGCCCAATTGGTGGACATCAAAAATTGGTCGTCAAGAAAAGCTGTTTTCACATTGGTGCTGTCGACGTCAAAGACAGCTGAAGTTTGACGTCAACGTCAAAATTTAACCTGATGCCTGATTGGTGGGCGTCAAAAAATGGTCCAGACTATTCTTTGACGTCGTCAAGAAAAGTTGCTGTTATGACAGAAAGAGGTGACGCCGTCACCAATGTTAAAACCGCTCAACGCAGCGACGTCCCCCCAGGTCGAACGCGCTCGATTCGAACTGGCTTATTTCGAACACAAAGTGTAAATTGTCCGATTCGAACTTGCTCAATTCGAAGTCCAACTTGAAATCTCGGCCTTTTGGTGGAATTTTAAATTTCCTTGCCACGTGCTGCGTATGTTTTCGAATGAGCTCCACCAAAGACTGCATGAGCGTCCCATGTTCAGTGGAAGTCCGCTGTGCACTGGGACGTGTTCAGAACCTGGGGACTCGACATAGTGACGCCGGTCGCAACGTGTGAAGGGCGCGAGTTCGTTGTTCCAACTGCGCATGTGCGCGTGTTCCTGGTGATTTCCCTGGGGACGCGGGACCGCTGACGTTTCCCATAGCAACGCGACGTTCTGACTGCAGCTGAAGGGTCCGCTTCCAGCTACGGCCATGTTCGATTCGTCCACCGTTTTGCGTTGACCTGAGAAATCTCGAACGGAAACAGTGGGCTCTGAGCTCTACGGTGAGGTGTATCGAACGCGCCCGAATACGTTTGTTCTCGTTCGCAGAGGGGGAGCTGGAGGTGGCGTGGCTGAAGGACGCTGGCTACCCGCACCTCGCCAACAAGTTTCAGGGTATGTGTGTGTGTGTGTGTGTGTGTGTGTGTGTGTGTGTGTGTGTGTGACCTCAGTCACGTGGGATCTGACTGTGGATCCCGGGTGTTCTGCCAAAAAGTTGGCGAAAACCTTCATGATGTCGCCGCACTGCCGGAGAAAACTGACCCGGAATCTCACGCGTGTTTTTGTGGTCGCTGCCTGAGCCTGTGGCACGGCGCGTATCCACACCGGTGTGTGTTCTTGTTGCCTCTGCAGAGGGGAAGGAGCTGCAGGAGGACGTCGTGTCGCAGGAGATCTCGTCGCTAACGAAGAAGCAGGCGGCGGCCGTCAAGAAGCGCGTCGACACGCTGAACGCGACGCTGCGCAAGAAGCAGAAGCAGCGCGAGAAGGGCGGCAAGGCCGACGTGCGCGACCTCTTCAGTCAGGGCCAGGTCAGTCAGGAAGGGGGGGCAAGTCAGGGTGGGGTCAGGGTGAGTGGGGGCTCAGGGTCGGGGTCAAGTTGGTGTGTAGTCACGTGAAGGGTCGGGATCAGACTTGTGTGACCTCTTCAGTCAGGGCCAGGTCAGTGCGGCGGGGTAGGTCAGGGTGGGGTCAGGATCTGTGTGAGGGCCAGGTCAAGGTGGGGGGCAGGGTCAGGGTGGAGTCAGGTCAGGGTGGGGGGCAGGGTGGGGGCAGGTCAGTGCGGCGGGGTAGGTCAGTGTGGGGTCAAAATTAGTGCGGTGTCGCACCAGGGGCGAGGTCACGCTGGTGTGTGGTGACGTGAAGGGTCGGGGTCAGGGAAGGCCGACGTGGGCCGCCTCTTCAGCTGAGGCGAGGTCAGTGTGGGGGGTCACACAGTGCGGGGTCACGTCATGGCGAGGTCAGGGTCGGATCTGGCTCAAGGTCAGGGAGGCCAGGTCAGTACGAAGGACGGGGCGGTCAGTGTTGGGCAAGGTTAGGTGGACGCGGGAGTTGTGACCAACGCTTTTACTGCCACATCAACAACGCAACTGTTGGTCAGTCCACAGCACTGTTCGCCGGTCCCTAGGCGCTGCGCTCCTGTGTGTGTCAGTCACGTGTTGTTGTGTACAGGGAGCGTGGGCGTCTCGCTATCACGTGACACTGTTTGTGAAGCTCCAACACACACAACGTGGACAAACACAGAAGCGCTGTGAAAACGCAGGATGCGGAAAGTTGGCACGAGTGCGCAAGCGATTTGTTGTCAGGTGTAATTGCAAGTTGAGAAGAAATGAATTGACACTTGGGATGGGGAGGGCCCCAGTGTGTCATGTTGCACAAACTCGGAAACTGCACACACACAGACACACACACACATACGCACGCCCGCGCGCGCGCGCGAGCACGCACCTCCCTCCCCCGCTCTCTCTCTCTCTCTCTCTCTGTCTCTCTCTCTCTCTCTCTCTCTCTCTCTCTCTCTTT
>JAAUXT010054228.1_pt1 | contig 21289 bp, 24 predicted proteins | sample 7278171 | NCBI WGS metagenome assembly JAAUXT01 (sample SAMN14350112, study PRJNA611818) | marine sediment metagenome | isolation source: surface marine sediment (1.8m) | place: French Polynesia: Moorea | collected 2018-08 | reverse complement strand
GTTGAACGTGATGCCGAATTCCGTGTCGCCGAGGTTGTTGGTAGCCAGCAGCGTGATATCGGCATCGACCGCAAAGTTATAAATTTCAAGTGCGTCGCCGCCATCGAAACGGACCGCGCCGAAGTCGTTGCCGTCGTTGGACTGGAATCGCAAATAACTGCTGATATTGTCGCTACCACTGGTCGGGTCGCCGTTCTCAGGCGCGCGAATCACAAGATTGTTTTCGAGCGTCAGCGTATCGACCGCATCCCACGTAAGCAGGTTGTCACCGGCGAAGTCGTTGCCCTGGTTGTACTGCACCGAGCCGTTCAAGCCAGCCGCGTTGCCGGCAGTGCCGGTTGACGCGAAGCGAATGCAGTAGTTGACGTAAACGTTGCGCGGGCGTGCTTCGCTACCACCGCTGAATTCGACAGTCAGGCCGGTAGTCGAAAAGCCAGTGAAGTGCGAGCTATCCCATGTAGTACTGGATGGCGTATCGTTGCCGTCCGAGTCGCCTCGTCTGCGGCCGATATCGGTATGGCGGTGACCGCTGCCCTCGTCAGTCAGGTGGTCGTGAATAAGGTTCTGGCTGCCCTGTTTCGTACCAACGTTGTCGCCAGTCGTGCCGTCGCCTCGGTTGGTGCGACTGTTGCGATCCGGATCGTTGAGCGAGCCGTCGGCCCAACCACGCAGGAATTCACCACGATAGTCAGGCAGATCAAAAGCAACGCCACTGCCGCCGTAAGTATAGCCGATGACGGCAAACAGATCGGGATAGTCGTCAACCAGTACTGTCGAGCCGTCGCACATCAGAAAGCCGGCTGGCGGCGTTTCAGCCGGCCATGCGATGATTGTACCGGTCGGCTGGTTACCGCCGTTCAGCGACGTCAGATCGAAGTCGTTGCCTTCGTCATCGGTGTAAAACAGTTTGTTGCCGTTCGGCGAGCTATCATCGCGCACCCATAGTTCGCCAAATCCAGCGCCCGGAATATTGGCGTGGTCGGCGCGTTCCTGAAACAAAATGCCGCCGTCCATGCGTATGCCGTAACCGGCAGCACCATCTAACTCAAGGTGCCACTGCGGTTGATCCTGCACGATTTCGAGACCGACGCCATTACCGACAGTGCCGGTAAGTTCGATCAGCATTAACGGTCCGACGCGATTGTCGTCGGGTGACGATACGACCAGCGCCTCGGTATTGAATTGGGTCGACGTGAATACCGCAGCAGGCGTGGTGGTGCTGGTGGTGACGGTTACCTGACCGGTGCCACTGTCATACGTCCACTCGTCGATGCCGCCGAGCAGACCGTTATCGTTGAACTGCAATTCAGTGTCGCTGCCTGCGGCCGATGACGAACCAAGCGCGCCGCCACCGACGCGGAAATTGGTGCCGTCATACTGGAAGTCGTAAATACCGCCTGACAGGAAGTTGCCGACTGAGATCGGCAGACCTTCATTGTCAGTGATTAACTGCGGGCCGATTCCGTTGACATCAATGGTCGGCGTGGTGGTCGTGTTTTGCGCAGGAATCGAGCAGCGAAACGTCATGCCGTCAAAGTACGACGTGTAACCGGTCTCGTTTAGCGTCAATTCGTAAGCGTCAGCAACGCCGCCCGCATCGAGCGTACCGTTATTGTCAGAAAACCAGCGTTTAACCGTACCTTGAACAGCGCGGCCAGTGTCGTTGACCTCGCTGTAATTCATTGTGTTTTCGGGCCATCCGTCGGGCGGCGCGTCGTTGTTACCAGCGTCAACCACGTCCCAACTGTTTAGTGTACCCATTTACTCACCCTCTTTTATCTTGATGCCATGCGATCTGACAGTGTTTCTGTTATGCCGTACAGCGAGAAATTAACCTCGTTGGCAACGGACACGCCGACGGCGAGTTGAGCGTTCCGTTCCAGCATTATGCCTGATCCTGGATGCTGCGCTTGAAACAATATCGGCGATTGCGTCAACAGGTTGCGAGTCTCGTACCAGATCAACGTGTCATCGGTAAAAGTATTCGAGCCGTCTGGATCATGCCAGATCGACACGTTGACCGACGCGCCTGCACTCGGAATCAGCGGCGCAGTTATCAACGTAATTTCCGAGCGCAGTTCTGCCGTCTGATACGCCAGATTCGGATTAGTGTCTGCCGGCCGGATTTGGGCCAGTAGTTCGCCTTGCGCGTGGGAAATGTTGTACGCCATTTATTGCAGGATTCCTGGCTTTTCTGGAAAACCGTATTCCTCGCCCTGCGTCGGGCCGAGTGCCGGTATCGCGCCTGCGGGCATAGTGCCAAGCATTTGCGGTACATCCTGCGACAGTAGCCCGCCCACTTTATTCGGTGTCAGCAACGCGTCTAGATCATTGCCTAACAGCAATTGACCTGTTCGGTTAATCAAATCTCTTTCGCGGTCGGAAATGCGCTGACCGGTTATGGCTCGTCCGATTGCTTGACCAGCCGCACCGGTGCCGCGTGCCAGGCCAACGCCGGCGGTGCTTTGCAAGCCAAACGTATACGCGCCTAGCTCGAGAACTTTACTAAGCCAGCCGCGCGCTCTATCGGTCGCCATCGGATCCTTGTCGGCCGCTTTCTGCACAGTCGTCCACGTTTTGTACATTTCGCGATTGGCGTCAATGTGTTCGATTAGCTGGTCATACCGTTTCTTATCCGGCACGATCAGCGACAACGTTTCGTTTAAATCGCCGCGATTCCACAGACCTTTCATTGAATCTAAACTTTTGCCTTTGAAAGTCATTTCGTTGACCAGACCTTCTAGCGCACCGAGGCGCATCATTTCTTTGTCCTGTTCGCTCATTGACCGCATATCCAGTTCGATTTGTTCAGGCAGTTTCTTTTTCGAAAAAAGATTTTTGCCGTAATCGAGTGCGCGGGCGCGGGTTTGATCCGTGCCGTACTGCTTACGCGCCGCTGCAAAATCAGGATTTTGGGCGTACAGCATCCGCTCAAATTTATCGCGCTTATCAATCGCCGTTTGCAAATCCCCTGCTCGAGTGCCTTGCTTTATATTTTGAATTTGCTTGTTCATGGCACGCAATACCTGATCCATATCGCGAGTGCTTTGCATCGGGCCAGCCTTGTTAACCGCGTCAGGGTTTTTGCCTCGATTTTGGCGTTCCGTTCTAGCCACGCGCAGTGCGTCTTCGCCGAAAGGCGTGTCGAGTATTTTGCGCATACCAGCCGTCATCGGGATGCCTCGGGAATACGCCAACTTGTACGCCTTGTCCGCCTCTTTGCCAATGTCGTTAAAGAATTGCAAATTGGCCTCGGCAAGATTAGTTGAATCCCTGCCGAGCGAAGTTGTCACTTCGTCACGCATCCGGCCTGCCGTGCCGACATTTCGTTTCTCGAAATGCTTGTACAGCAAACCCGACGCTTCGGTCGGCGATGATGCAACATCATCGGCCAATCGGCGTGTTTCACGTCCGAGGTCGGCGATAGTCATTTCCGGCACGTCGAGCATTCGCTTAGCTTCCGCTTGCGACGTAAAACCGCGTTCCACGTCGAATTCAAATTGATCCGCCACGTTCTGCCGCGCAAATTCTTGCGCTCGTATATCTTCAGGTATGAATTTTTGCGCGACTTTTCGCCCGCCAGCGGCGAGTAGCGGAAGCGCTACGCTCGTACCTGCGCCATACAACATGCCTTTCATTGTGTCGTCAAATGCCTGCGCATCGGCCTGGGTCGGATCCTCACCGGCCAACCGTGTTGCTATCGGATCGCCTTCAGAAGAACCGTAGCCGTAGCCAGCACCGATTGCGCCGCCCGTGGTTAACAGTCGCGGAATCTGAGGCGCTAACGCCATGCCTTTTTTGACAGTGCTTGTCAGCAAGCTGCCAGGACTTACCGATCCTACAACCTCGCCGCCGAAAAACGCGCCAGGGTCTTCTTGCCGCGCACGTTCATTGATCGCCCGATTGCGATCCAGAAAACTGAAATATCTGTCCATAAACGGCTGTTGATCGAACTCGGTGCTGCCGCCAGGATACTGCTCTTCCTGAATCTGTTTGTACCGCTGGTACATCGAAGGTTCGTCATCGCCGGTTACTGCATCGGCTATCATGTTGATAGGCGACAATTCTTCAAACGGGTTATCAACGATTTGATCGAACTTCTCGCCCATCACCTGCATGGCAGGATACGCGATGTGTTCAGGAATCAGCGCCCGTGCGCCTGCGGATATTTCATCGCCAAGTGTGCCGGTAGCTACCTGGCTCAAACCGAGTGTAGCGCTGGCAGGCGTAGATATACGGTCTTCACGCGCAAGCGAATCTCGAAGCCCCTGAAGCACATCGAGGTATCGTGTTTCTAACTCGCTGCCGGCAAAGCCGATGGGATCCATACGTCGCTGCTTATCCATTTCGCGAGTAACCTGAAACACTTGTGCCTCATACTCTTTCCGCAGTTTTGGATCGTCGATTTCAGCCATTACATTCTACCTGCTTCTTTTAAACGCCTTTCGGCTTCCTCGAGCGCGTTAAGCCCGCCCTCGATTACGGCTTCGCCAGTTTCAGTGTCCGAATCCGCTTCGTCTGGCTCGAGTATACCGCCGCCTTGCTGCTGCGTGTCCGCTGTGACGGGTGCCGGCATACCTGGCAAGAAATCGAAATACGCGGTCAGCGCATTGTAATCGCGATCCATCGATTCGATATCACGAATCAGACTTTCCAGTTGCGCACGGTTAAAGTCTTCGGTGCTGCTCGATCCGAAGGTTGCGCGCAACATCATGCGGACGTCGTTATCGGTCGTCTGCCGTTCACCTGCGGCTTTCAGTTTCATCCGCGTGACCGACATAGCAAGCGCGTCCAGTTTTTCCTGATCCGTGGTCGGCAGTACCTTGTACAGCAGACCAGTGTATTGACCGGTCGGCAGATCGTTTGCCCTGACCTTCGCCAGCAGTTCGGCGGCCGTCGCTGCATCCGAGGCACGCTGTTGTCGGGTTAGTTCAAGTTCGTTCAACCGTCCTGCGCGTGCTACGCCCATAGCGCCGGCACCTTCGGATTTCGCTTTGGCAGCCAGTTCTTCGGGCAGTGTCGATAAAATATCGTCTTCGGTCAGATCGCCGAAAATGCGCACTTTCTCACCGGCGATATCCATGATCTGCTGGCCGCGTTTCATTTCGAGATAACGTTTCTGCTGTTCTTCAGGCAGTGAACTGTAGAAATTCCATTCCGCAACCGACTTCGGCACATCGCCACCAGCACCGCCCATGATGCCGGCATCGCCGAGGTAATCGACAAAACCGGTTGCGGCTTTTGTCGGATCGCCGTATTGCGCCATCTGCTCGTACATTCCCGCAATTTGTCGTTGTTCAGGCGAAAGCGCGGCACCTGGCATATCCTCAAGTCCTGGATGCCCTGTTGCCGTGTAATCGCCGATCAAACCGCTCGCACTCTCGCGCAAGTTTGCCAAGTTCTCGCGCTCAAGGCGCTTTTCTTCGGCAGCTTCGGCCGCTGTTCGTGCCTGCGTCGCGCGCTGAATGCCGGCTAACGCGCCCTGAAACGGATTACCTTGCGGATCGCGTTGTGCGGCGAGTATCCCCATACCGAGTTGAAACAAGGTATTTTGATCGAGATTGCCAAGCCCAGGTTGGCCCTGCGGTGTTAACAAATTGTCGAGAATTCCCATTAAAATAGCCCCATCAAACCGCCGCCGATTGCCAGCGGTGCCATGTACGGATTAGCCATTCCTACAGCACCCGCCGGCCCTAATGCTTGCGCCAGACCTGCACCGGCGGAAGCACCGCCGAGGGCACCGAACAGACCGCCACTCGAGCCGCCAGGTGCAGTTGTCGTGCCGTAGCCACCAGGCATACCTTGAATGATACTGGCGTACTGGCCGAGACCTTGCCACGGTGCCATCTGCTGTTCCTGAAACTGCTGACGATTCGCATCGATCATGCTTTGCGCTTGTCCCTGCGTGATCTGGCCTGCCGTCAGCATGTTTTGGATATTCCGTTGCTCCATACCCTGCAACTGCGGTGCCATTGCTGCTGCGCGTCCGCCAATAGTTGCGCCGAGTTCTCGTCGCTGTACATCGCGATTCATCGCCGATTCGTAAGCCGGTGCGTAGATATTTGCAGCCATGCCTTGCAGATCGCGACCAAACTGCCGCTGCGCGTTCTCGGCCATCTGCTGCTGAATACCACTGCCGGATCGACCCGCGCCGCCAAACATCGCACCGATGGCCGGCATCGTCTGTTCCTGAAACGCCTCACCAGCGCGGCTTGCCGCCTGGTTAAACATTTGATCGAGGTACGGGTTACCGCTGAAATTTTGTGTTGGTGGCCCCACGCCGCCCGCTGGCGAAGACTCGCCGTAACCGCCACCAAACGGCGTGACGCCACCGAACTCCATACCGACGCCGGCTTGACCATACGGGTTTTGCATTCCGCCCATCAGGTAATTCTGCATCGCCCCTTGCACGGGTGAACCATATGCCGACTGTTGCAGCATACCCAAACCCTGTTCCATTGCCGGCGTGAAGCCTGCAACGCGCGGGCCTTGATACGCCTCACTGCCGTAACCTTGCCGATAAATATCCCGCCCTGTTTCAAAAAGGTCTCTCAGAAAAGGTTGTTGACCTTTCCACGGCTCAGTTTTTGTTGTCTGCGATTTGCTGCTACTGCCGCCCATCTGTCAACTCCCGTCTAAAAATAGTCCGCAAGGGTTTGTAATCTGTTTTCGTTTCGCCGATTTTATTCCAACCTTTACGGCCAGAAAATTCTAGCGCAACGCAACCGTTGGCGCGTCCAAAGGCTTCCTGCACTTCAATCCAATCATCAAGCCATAATTTCATGTTATCGCCAACCATGAACGGCACGAACAATATTTTTTCGGACGGCCGATCTTCAACCGATGTGATAACGATGCCGAGGAAATCTTCAATTACCCACAACTGCATCGCACCGGTTAATAGCGCGTACCGAACACTGTCAAGCGTATGACCGGTATCCGGCTTGACGACACGCTTCAGCAACGGTTCGACGCGGTGCCATACCTGCATCACCTGGCCGGCAGTTACGCCGCCAATGTGCGTATCGAGCGCGTCAAGTTGTTCCGCTGCTGCCATCATCAATTCGGCCCTTCACGGTCGCCCATGCGGATCGCCGCAGCCATGTTCGAGCGACGTTTTTGTTGTGCCGCTTTTTCTTGCGCCTTGCGTTTCGCGTCGGCGGCTCTTTGCTTTTTCACTCGAACCATAGGATCGTAGTTACCAGGGGCCGCTTGACCGCCGCCACCTTTACCGCCACCGCCGGTGTAGGCTTGTTGACCAGGCATCTGGCCAGCCGCCTGCATAGACTGTTGCTGAAACGGTGACTGACCCATCATGCCTGAACCGCCGCCGTAACCCATCGATCCAGCACTTTGCGGCGGGTAGGATCCAGGGCCGTACTGGTTACCCATCGGAAAACCGCCCATGCCAAACGAACCGCCGCCCATGCCGTAATTCGACATACCGCCGCCAAACATACCGCCGTAGGGATTGTACGCGCCTGCGAATCGGCCAGGGTAACCGCCTTGACCGAATCCTGGGAATGCCGCGTAACCGCCCTGCTGCGGCTGTTGCTGCTGTTGCGCCGGTTGCTGCATGTTTGCCGGCATGTTCTGCTGCACATTCTGCGCCTGATTAGAAAAGTACGATCCGAATCCGCCCATTATCGTCTACCTGCTACTCTGATATTTGCCTTGCAACCTTTCGCGTGATCGAAACCGTTGCTGATTGTGAAACGGTATCGCTGATACCGTGAATTTTCGCGAATGTTGAATTCGCCGTTTAAACCGTTCAACGGTCGCGCCACTGTCAGTACGGGATTCTCGCGCAAGTTATTACGCTTACCGATTTGCAGCACCACGTCACTACCTGGCCATGCTTCCGCCTCAATCAGCGGTCGAATGGCGTTGACCATAAACCGCTTTTGATCCGGCCCACTGATTTCTTTGGTTTCGAGTGTCGCCGTCAACGGCGCGCCGGAAAACGATGAATTCTGGTTATTGGCATCGAACGCTGACAGGCTGATCAGGCCACCGAGATACGCGTCGGTATCGACCGGTATCGATTGCAGATCAATGCCGAGCGGTAACGGGCCGTCCAGTTCGTCGAGCGTGTAACCAGGGCTGACAAACTCGTCAATGACTTGCGTGTCGAGTTCGCCGTATGACCAGCGATTTGCCGCCCAATTGTAAATCAGCAGTCGGTTATTGTTTACGAGACTATCGCTGGTCTTGAACGCCCATACCACCAGCCGATTGCGACGATCAATCGCAGCGCGCATCGATGTGTACGAGCCAGGTGACGCGTTTAATTGAAACCAGCGGGATACGCGATTGTGACTGATCGGCGTGGACTGACGGCCGTCAAACACGTAAAAGTTATCCCATCCCCAATAGTAAATCTGCTCGCCCGTCCATGCGACCGAGTTCGGCGCTGGCGTGCCGCGCTTGCGCTCAACCTCGTCGAACTGGAATATGACCGGCGGGCCAACGTAATCCATACGCCATATCGATTGCTCGGTGAAGATAACACCGTATTCGCCAGGCACTATGCGTTGCACGTCGCCACCGCGACCAAACAGCGCCTGAAAGTCGGCTTGCGTTGCAATCGACGGTTCCCATGTTTCCGAATTGTTGTATCCCGACCACTGTACATAGTTCGGGCCAAGCGTGTTGAGATTGCCGAGTACAACAAAATCGCGCACGGTTGCAATGGTGGACGCCTGCGGCGGGTTACCAGCGAGATCCGAGAAGTTGACGTCAACGCCCATTTCGAATTTCTGCGGCGGCGTATTTTTGTCGACCGCGATAATCTGCTCGCCGAATTTATTAAATTCCCAATTGTTCGCTGCGTATGGCGCTGACGGCCCTGACACGTCGAGGTAGGTGACGCCATTATCGAGTCGGTACAGTTTGGTCACGTCACCGGCGAAATTAAACGTGTCACCGCTATCGTCAAACGCCCAATACGAGCCAAGGCACGGATCGTCAAGTGCGTTTGAGAACGGCGCTAGACTTGGTAGGCTTCGATAACTGTCGATCTGCGGAATGCAGTTCAACGCAATCGTCGCGCCAGGGTTTTCGTGCATTGGCCGATCCGGTAGCCATTCGCCAAAAGGTATTTGGATGGGTTTTGTCACACAACACCCCGTGGATTAGCGTATGACTGTTTCGGCACCGCAGTAAAGCGTTTGCGGTTTTCCTGGATTTTGAAGTCGGCGCGCATTTCTTTGCACATACCAAGATAGCCTGCCGCCATTTCAGTTTCCTGAATATAGATCGCCGCCTGGTACAACGTTTCGTACAGGTACACGTCGTAATGGTTTTGCAGCAACCAGTTGGTGTCGGTGTCGAGAAGTAACGGATCAAACCGCGCCCAGTACAGGATATCGATATCGACCGGATCACTTGCGGTTGGATTGGTGTTGACGACGATCTGCGCGCGGTCATCTGGCGACGTACCGCCACCGCCCTCGATGGTGTAGAACGCGGTTTGTCGACCGCTATCCCAACTTGGCGCTTCACGCAGCGCCTGCGGCGTCTTGTACTCGAACTTGCGCACGTTATCGTCGATAAACGGATTGCGTAGTTCGAGGAAGTTCGCCGGCAGATCGCCGCGCCTCGAGGTCAGCGTCAGGGTAGTATCCTGTTCCTGCTGCACAAACCGATAATGCCGCGCGATTTGCGACTCGGCGTTTTGCAGGATTTGCGGGAAGTCGCTGCCAGACACGGCAACGTCATCGCGAATCAGCCAGGCATCGACGCTAGTCTTTAGTTGAGAAAGCGTCGTCATACCATGCGCCTATTCATGGTGGTTGGAAGTGACTGCTCGAGGACGTTAAGTTTCTTGTTGTCCCGATTGTTCATCTTCATGGCGAGAAAGGTTTGCCAGGTATAGGTGTCGCTATACTTCTCGCGCCACTCTTTTTTCCACAATTGGTGAGTGACCAGCGGCACCTTACCCGCAAAGCGGAAATTGCTTTGCCGGTTCTGAGCTAACCCGCGCAGTTTTTGGCATTCGTCGAGTATTGATTGCTCGACCGCATTTGATTGATGTTCTTGATAGGTAAAACCGTCTTCGTCGACTTCAGCGTAATGCTGAACGCCGGTCGGTGATACATCAAGTAATATGCGCTTCCCCATCTTGTGACGCCTCGCGTGTAGACGCCCGACGTGCTGCTCGACGATTGGCCGCAGGTTTTTTGGCTAGTGCCTTTTTCCTGGCGGCTTTTTTCTTCGGCGGTGACGCGGGCGCATCGTCTGCAATCAGTTCTTCAACTTTTGGTGCAGACTCTTTAATCATACGCTGACGCACGCGCTCTCGCGCTTGCGCCATTTCCCGTTTGTCAGTGTCACTTACCGGTTTAAACGTCGGTGAACAAAGTGTTGCTTCGCGATAGTCACGGTAATCCAAGGGGCGAGTCGGTTCCTGACCGTCAGGCACCAGGTCGACCAGACCGGTAGCCCATATCATATCGAAAAGGTTGTCTTCGCCTTCCATCAAATCTTGAGGTACGTCGACAATTTCACCTGGCTCGAGTTTGCGACGATTTTGAATAACGCCGCCCATGAATAAGCCATTGGTTGCAACACGTTCATGTAGTTGTTTAATTCGGATAAGTGCCATCTGTTACTACTCCCGCGAGATTGACTGGCGGCGGCAAGCCGCCGCCAGTGCCTTCGCCTCGGATTAAGGTTAAGCGACCATCGGTGTGGTTTCGTCGACGTCCGCAACGACACCGCTCGCGGCTTCGTTGTGACTCGACAAACACCAGTCAACCAGGATATGACGACGCTCAGCGTCACCAATCTTGGCGATGGTCTCGGTTTTGTATCCGTCGAGATACGAGATTTCCCAGTACTCGGAATCGAGAATCCAGAAATCGCGCTCACGTTGGAAACGGTTGGGTACGACGTCAATAACGGTGAAGTCACTGACGTACACATCGACCGCGCCGACGACGGATACACCGCCACGGTTTACCGGCCCCTGATCCTGACGCTGCGTTGCGATACGGGCATCGGCGGTAAACATGTAGTTTGAAAACCGCTGTTTGACCGTCGGGCCACACATCATCATGTTGGGGTTGCCGCCCTCGATGTACGCTTCACGCAGCACTTGCAGCATGTTCGTTTCGGTGAGAGCAACCGGCGTGCCGGAATCGACTGCGTTGGTAGTGGGTTGTCCGAAAGTACCACCTGACAGCGCAGGATCCGCACCACCCGCGCCACGCACGGTGTTGGTCTTGATCCAGGAAGTTAACGAACCAGTTAGGGATGCAGTAGTGCTGTTGCCTTGCAGCGCAGCTTGCGATTGAGTTGCAATCGCTTCCACGTCCCGACGCAGTTCCTTACCTTTCTTCGCGATCTGGTAAGCAAGTTCAGAGCGACGACCTGCCTTGTTAACGATGTTCGCACGACGCGATACCGCGATGTACTTGATCGAAATCTGGCAGAAGTTACCGATCCGTTGTGCAGGATCCGAGTCGTCTGTTCCGAAGTCAGCGCCGTCGACTGCTGCGTTGTTCAGATCGACGTCCGCAAGTTCGTCGATTTGCCATTCGTGCAGCGTTTGGTCGGCGTTTCCCCTGCCGGCGTTAGCCTGGAAAGGGACTTCGGTTGGCGATATGTTGTAAATCACATCGGTCAAGTCTTCGCGCACGTTATCGCCTTCGGTCGCGAGGTCAAACCGGTCAAAATTGTCTGCTGACATAAAAGTTACCTCATTGCATTAATTGCTCGATTACCGCAGCAGCGTCGTTAACGGAACCGGTTTGAGCGGCGCGTTTCTGAAGGCGAGCAAGCTGATTGCGTTGGATACCCTGGGGAGTAGCCAAACGTTGTTTACCAGGCTTTTGCAATCGCGGTACGTCTTTTTTGACGCGCTTGACTGCATCGGTGGCACGCTCTTTCTCACTACGCAACTGGGCATTTTCTTCACGAAGTGCCGATAGTTCGAGTGCAGCCACCACCAAACGATGATCGAAAACATTTTTAATTTCGTCATCGCTGTACCCGATGGATTTCATCAGGTCGCGTGTTGTGGCTTTGTGCGTTTCACCAAAATCCGGTATCACTTGCAATAGTGCTTGTGTCTCGCGTTCTTTCAGTTGCGTATCAAACTGGGAACGTTGGTGCATGTACTGCTGCGCAGCTTGGGTACGCGATTGTCGGATAGCTTCCAAGTCTCGAGCAATTTCAGTGTTGCGCGCCGTCCATTCGGCTGGATCGGTATCGCGTAAACGCAGCAGATTCGGATCTTCGAGTTTTGCCGCCACTATCTGTTCGGTCGCATTCAAATGCGACGCCAGAAGTTGATGGTTTTGCTCGAATAACTGCATCTGCGTCTGATACTGCTGTTCGGCTTGTTGTCGCTGTTCAGCCAACTGTTGCGTACTGCGTCGGTAATCAGCATCTTTTTGGTAACCCTTAATCTGATCTGCCAGCGTGACCGTAACCTCGTCACCTGCGGCACCAAACGTGTCAGTGATTGACTCTAGAAATTCCTCGCGGGTCATTCCGAGTGCCTCTGACAGTTCAGCGACCGTGCGTATCGGTTCACCGGTTTCTGTAGATTCGGATTCAGGTTCTTCGACTGCTGAATCGGCTAGTTGCTCGTCGGTGTCACCGTCCTCTGTGTATTCCACATCGGCTTCGGTGTCCTCGTATTCAACATCACCAGCGGCTTCCAGATCGCCTTCGACCTCGGCATCTGGCATTTCTTCATCGGCCTGATCCGCCGCTTTACGGAATCGGCCGCGTTCATCGCGTTCAGTAGATTTCGGCTCGCTACCTTCTTCGTAACCGTCAGGATCGAGCGCGCGGCTTTGTTTGCCGCCTGGATTGTAGTGACCGTCATCGTCAAGCATACCTTCAATTTGACCGGCGATTGACCGTAAATTGGTATCGTCGGGATTACCGCCTGAAGGCGTTGGACTTTTCGGTTCGGCCATCTACTTTTCCTGCTCTACTGTTTGAAAATCCGCTAAACGTAGCATTTGCATTTGCGGGCCAACTGCGATGGCGCGTTTCAGACTTTCAAGCGTCCGTAACACGCGACAACACTCGGCCTCAAATGCTTTAGTTTCGTCGCTACCGTCGTGCTTGAGATTGATGATTTCTGCAATCATGCCTTCACGCACGGCGTTGAAACCGCGCTCAAACGCGGGATCGTTTAGCAAACGCTGCGCATCGTCGGCTTTTACGTCTGGCGACTGCCTTTTGCTGCCAGACTTCCGAACATGCGCGTTTTTAGGGTTGACCGCCATTAAATGTAGCGGTCAGCAGCACCCTTGGTTTTTGCGTTACCCTTGGGGCAAGACTTGCCGGTATCACCCATCGGTTTACCCATGTTGCCGCCCGATTTATCCATCGGCGCGTTGGTGGCCGTAGATTTTTTCGTGCCTTGCATCATGCTGTTGCCGTAGCTTTTACCATTTGCATCCATCTGATATACCTCTGCTATATCTAGGTTTTACACTGTGACGCGATCATAACACCGCGTCGCCTTATTTGCCTAATTCGGCAAATTCGCTCGCACTTTCATGCCTACCATGCCTTCGTCATCTTCAACAAAAACAATGTCGAATTCGCGCGGGCGCGGATTTGACGGCATGATCGCTTGTGGCGGATTTTTCGCTATGTCAGCGATTATCAAATTCGTTTCGACTATCTGCTGCATTATCGATGCTTGCTGCTGGCCGAGTTGATTGATTGCGATTGCCAGACTTTCAAGTGCGTCAGCAAACGCTTTGGTATCGACATTAACAACCGATTCCGGCACCCTGACTTCTGGCACGCTGACATTGAATGTCGGGCCAGGTGCCGCCGCAGGCTTTTTAGGATTCAGTCTCGCTTTCAGTTTCGTCGGTTGTGTCGCCATCTAAATTTTCCTCTGCGCTTTCAGATACAATATCGACCGCTTGCTGGTACGTTTCGTCAGCTTCCAACACGATTTGCGCAGCCTCGGCCATTGTTTTATCGGCCTCGGCTTCCGTCTTCTTCAAGTCAGCAATGCCCTGCTTTTCTTTCAGGTCAATTTCGCTGGCTTTCAGAAAACCTTGCTGCTCCATTTCGCGTTCTTTCAACTGAAGTTCACGAACTTTAAGTGCGCGGTCAGCCTGTTTGTCCTGCAATTCAGCCTGCTTGATTGCGATATCGAGTTGCGCTTTTTGTTGGTCGCTTTGCGCCTTCATTTGCGCCTCTTGCGCCTTGCGCATTTGTTCCTGCTCGAGTGCCTTCGCCTGCGCCTGCGCCAGTATCATGTTCGGGTCAGGCTGCGGCTGCGGTGGCTGAAATTCTGGCGATTGCGGATCCACAAAGTATTGACGCACGTCACCGAGACCGCCGGCATTAATCAGCTTTTCGAGTGTGTTGTAAATCTTTTCAGGATTCGACATACCGCCACCAGCGGCTTCTTTTTGCATGGATAGCAACTGAATCAGCATACCCATTTGCTGTGACCGCGTGTTGTAGCCGAGGCCAACGTTCACATTCAAATCAGTTCGATCACGCCAGCCTTGCGGATCGACGTCGACCCATTTGCCACGCAGTTTAACCGTGCGCTCAACGTCCCAATGCGACCGCAACAGTTGATGCACTTTTAGCATTAACTGGCGGTAGCCGGTTTCCGCAAAAATACGCACCAACATTTCGATGCGTTGTGATGCGCGGTCGAGTGCGTTGGTAAACACGTCCTGGCGCACTTCCTGCAAATCGCCTGGTGCCACACCAGATTCCGGCGTAACGCCGGTGCGTATCGCGGTACGTTCAGTGAAGTGCTGAATGACCGGCAGTATTTCACCAATAATCGATTGCTGTTGTTCGGGTACGAATGCTGCCTGCGCTGGCCCGCGTACCGGAATAAACTCGGCCTGCGTGTTTAGCAACGCTTCCATCGTGCTGCCGTCTTCGGTTAGCGCGTCTTCGCTGAACACCTTACGGCGAACATTTATTTTGTAAATGTTATCGAGCAATTGCCGCGTCAACACAGACTGCAAAATTTGCAAATCTTTCATTATGTCGAGGTAGCCCATACCCGTATGCTTGTGTTGCATTAGTATTGCAGACATAGCAATCATTGGCTGGTAGTTGGTTTCCTCGTTTTCAAAAACGCGGTCGCCGATCAAAACAGTGCGGCGATGCTGCGCCACGCCGGTTCCATCATAGTCGTACCACGCATAACATTCGTGTACCCAAAACGTGCGCATTGATGGATCGTCTTCGTCTTCAGCATCAGGGTCTTCGTCGTCGTAAAACAGACGGTTTACCCGTTCATCATTCCACTGATAATCCTCGCCCAAACCAACCTGGTCGAGTTCGTCAGGATCGTAACCTTCGTTAACCAGTTGGGTGTAAGGCTTGCGCACGCGATGGCAGACAAAATCCGCGTCGTCGAGGTTGAGCGACACACAATCGTTATCAACCAGGCATTCTTCCGGCGGCACCGGATCGATCCGCAACTGCATGATTGTTTTGGTCGTGCGAATCTTCAGGTCAATGACTTCCATTTCTTCGGTTGGGCCGAGTGACACAACGTTTTGCGGCATTCCCTGCATTTGCATCGGCGGTTCTTGCGCCATTGGCGGCGAATCGTTGGGGTTAGGTTGACCGCCAGGTGACATAGGCGACGGATCGCCCATCATGTTGTTGGTCGCCCCTGGCATCTGACCAGGTGCCTGCCCTGGCGGTGGCGTTGGCGTCGGCACCTGAATTAATCGTGTACGCTGCTCGAGGATTTCAACGTCTTCGTCATCCATCAACATTTGCACGCCCATCGGTGTCAAGCCGGTAACCGTGCCAACGTCGGTGCAAATTTTTTCTTCCATCCAGGCTTTGATGTAACCATTCGGGTACATCAAACAATCTTTCATCCAGTGATGCAGCGCGAGGAAACCGCCCTGACCGTTTTTGTTGGCTTTCATCACGAAGTAATTGGTGATGTCAGTTTCCTGGTCAGCTTGTTCTTCGTCTTCAGGGCCGATGGGTTCAAACGTAACTACTTTGTCGCCGGCGAGAAAAACACGCAGTACAGACGGCAGCACCCATTCGATTGTCTCGAGACCTTCGCGCGTGACGAACTGCGAATAGCCTTCGCGCTCATTGCCGTACTCAGCACCGATGTAGTAATTGAAGTTTTCTTTGCGGTCGTCGGATATGTCGCCCGATTCGTCATTCATGGACTGCCATATTTTGCGGCCGAGAAAACCGACCACCTGACTTTCGGACATTGGCTGTAGATTGTGCCGCCCTGAATCACGGCGGTTGGAGTCTGACCGTGTATGGCCACCGCCGCCAGGTTGCAGGGATGCTTGTGTGCCACGATTGGCACTGCCACCCGTGGTTGCTTTGCCGCGTCGACCGGTGCCGGCCGATTTGCGACTTGGTGCGTTTGCTTGTCCGCCTCGTACTGCCATAATTTATACCAAGTGTTCGTATGATGGGTTTAGGGGAGTACCCAAATTACGGCGATTTTCGCGGTATTTTCTACCCTTCGTTCCGCCTTGTCCAGCCGCGTTAGCTTGCGATCCCCAGGAAGCGCGCCCGTCGCGAAAGCCTTGCGCGAATTGTCGGAACGCATCTGCGCCGTGAACCGCCCAGTTTTTAGCGGGCATCGAGCGCGTAGTTTTGTTAAGGTCATCCCATGACCACTCGTAACCGTGCAGTGCGCGCAAACCGATTTCGCAACCTTCCGCGTCGAACCAGCACGAATCAAAAATTTGACGCGCTGTTTCAATCCCGTCATTCAAATGTCGAATTTTCGGTACGACGCGCGTTGGTCGCAATCCTGCGTCCTGCAATACCTCGAGGCGGGATCGGTTGTGGATTTCGGAAATATCGGTGACCGCCACGTCATGCGGCAGGTAATGTAACCCGTAAAACCACCGGTATTCCTCTTTCAAGTCCATTAATTGATCGACATAGTACGGCAGATTTTCTAGCCGACCTTCCAGGTAGTAAATGAAATGGTGTCGCGCTTCAACGTGCTGGTGAAACCAAATTGCCGTACTGTCATTACGCCCAATATCCCAAAACGTATTGACTGGAATGCCGCGCATTATCGGCAAATCGCAAATACGTTTGTCTTGACGCGCTTGCCGCAACTGTTTGCCGTAGATGGTCAGTTCCGTGGAACGCTCGAAAGCCTCGGCTGGCGTAGACGGAAATTCCTGCTTCATTTTGTCGCCTTGTTCGGCGGCTTTTTTCACATACCAGGCTTTTTGTTCAGGCCGTAAGTCGATGTCGTGTTCTTCGCGCAATTCTTTGAAGTACAGCATCATTTTGTCGGTGATTTCGACCTTTTCATGCAGGACGTATATCGGATGCTTCCACCACGGGAAGAAAAAGAATTTCCAGTCCATCTGCGTAAAATCAGTTTGACCATTGTCCACCGCCATCGTCAGGTCTTCAGCCTTTTTACACATATCGTAAAACTCGCCGAATGGCCCTTCCGCCGTGGACTCGATAAATGCGATCTGACCTGGTGCGATTGTGTTCAGCGTACCCGTGATAACTTCTTCCGCTTTATCGGGATACTTCGCGCACATTTTGCCGAATTCAGATATGTGAACATACTGGTAGGTGCCTGAACGCATGGACGTACCGACTCGTATAGAGCTTCCGTTGCTGAACGAAAGGGATTGCGCCGAGTCGCTTGTCGCTTTGAGTTGATTTTTAAGGTCTTGCGGCAGGTTTTCATAGGCAAATTTTATTTTGTCGGAAAAGAATACCTTGGCGTCGTCTTTGTTGTGCGCGACGATGCCGCAGTTTTGATTGTCGTTGAACAGCGCACGATCCAGCATGAATAGCTGGATAAACGTGGTCATGCCTAGCTGCCTTGCCTTCAGAATAATGGACAGATACCACATATTTTCATACATGATTTTCTGCGCCCAATTCGGCTTAAATTTCACCTTTTTGCCGGCCTGATCTTTGATGTAATACAGATTATTCAGCCGCCACCAGGGATCCGCAAGTTGGCTCATTTCTTTTTACGCCGTTTTGCTGCCATGTTATCAACGAGATTCGGGTACGGCCGACCAGCCTTGCGCGCGCGTGCCTTCGCGCTGGCTTTCTGCGCTGGCGTCATCGCTTTGCGCTTCGGCTTCGGCTTCGGATTTTTCTTGTTCCACGGCGGCGTTTTTCGTTTGTTCATTAGCATTTCCACCTTGCTCGAGCGGCTTTGCCGCGTGGCCCTGTCCAACTGCGTGAACGGGCGCAAAACGACTTGCGTCGTTTCGCGGCTGCGCTGCCTTTCTTAACCTTACCCGTAACGGGTGCCTTTAATTTAGACCCTGTAGCGCGGTTATACCTCGCCCTGCCTTTAGCAGTGAGACCTGCACCCGCTTTTACAGAGCGTTTCTCGCCGCGACCGACTGACAGATTCGGGCCGCGTTTACGTTTCGGTTTTGAAGTTGCCATTGATCGGTTTGGGTAGTCCCGAGGTTTTGTTAGACGAATCGCGCAATAATTGCGCCAGGTCACCGCCAACGTCGTGTGTGATGTCCAAATGCTCGCCGTAAATACGCGGCACCATCTTACCCGCGTACCATTTAATCGTGTCGATCTTCAGCTTGCTGCGCTGAATAGCCTCGTTGTTCGGTTTGTAACCGTTCACGTCGCCATCTTTGTTGTAGGTCGGCTCCCAGTCGTCTTTGGTGTCGTTGGCGATGTCGAATACCGAGTCCACCAGGAATTCTGCCTGCACGCGCCGTGCGTGGTAATACGCCTCGCGAAATTCCGCGTATGCCGGCAGTGACAACCATTTGCACACCTGCATCTTTGACGGCATTTTCGGATCCTTACATATGTTTGTAAGGGACTCGCCCATCATCAAACGCTGGCAAAGTCGCTGTGCCAACTGCGGCGTATACTTGCCGTTGCTAACGCGGACTTTTGTAGTGGGTGCAGCGAGTGCAGGTTTCATGTAGCGGCCCGTCCGGTGCCTTTCAGCACAGTGTAAAGTGCAGGGCCGCCCGCGATTATCATAAAATCCTCGACTGGGATCGGGTTGCCCGCTTTCCAGCTTTCGTAATACCAGTAAGCCAGCACCATCATCATAATCTGGCGGCCCATTTTATGTATCCCGTCGATGATCGGTATTGTGCGCTCGTCGAGCGATTTCATTATGACCTTGCCGATTATTTCGTCGGCCTTGTCGGTATCCCTGACTTTTTCGCTGGCAAGATCAATGCCTTTCTCGACAGACTTGCTGAAACCGCCGGTAAACAAACCGCCGATAGTTTTGAGAATGCTCATAAAATTATCTCGACGTGACCGTAATCAAAAAACGTCTGGTCGCCTTTGCTCATACCGTCACCGTCCCAGTCGCCACCCCAACGTAAGGTATAGCCTTTTTCTTTCGCTGCTGCCAGAAAACAGCCGGCAATCACGCAAAATATATCAGTGTCATCCCAGTTAATAGTGCCATTGACCCAGGGTGCGAAGTCAATGGCTTCACTGGCCGCACTACCAGCAGGGCTTGTTGCATTGTGTTTGGAATCAGGCCAACGCTTCTGGCTGGCGTGTCGATCAAATAACGCATTCTGCACTTCCTCGCTACGCCAGCCATGTATGATCGTGATGTCATACGGCGATATTTCGAGTGCGCGATTTGCTGTGATAATTAGCTCATTGCAGCACGTCGCCAGCTTGTTACCAGAAGCGCGGCCGTAGCGATACCTGGTCATTGCACCAGACCTTCAATGTTCGCTATTCGCGAATTGAGAACGCCAAGTGACCGCGTATGCTGTTGCTGCACCCGTATAATTTGCTCTATTTTAGCCCGAACTTCAGGGTGTATGCTTTCACTAGCCGGCGAAGCTACTTCAGCGACGTTTACTTCAGGCAACGGTGCAGCACTGCGGCCGTGCACCGCATTGCGCACGGTCTCGAAGTTGTAAGCCGAACCGCCGAACAACACCAGTACGAGCGGCAGCATAAAGCGCACATCGCTGACGATTTTCGCGATCAGCGACAAGCGATCCGACTTGCGCCGGCTATGTTCAGAATCTGAACGTTCCACCAATTACCCACAATCGTTTGTCACTCTTTTGCGTAAAATTCAGGTGCAGCAACGCTGCGCCGAATTGCTCAAACTTCTTGCCGACGCCGACCGATATGGCCTCGTCGTTTTCGTAGAACGCGCCGGTAACACTACCCTGCCAGTCAGTTGTCGAGAAATCAAACTGGTGCGCACCGCTGGCCGCGCTCATTGACAAACCTTCGGCCAGGTCACTATCACTGACGCCTTCGGTGATGTTCGTCGAATAGTCGTACACTTCGGTCACTTCCGTAACTTCGGTGATGTTGTTATTGATAATCGTATGGTGCGCGTTGACGTTAACGAAACCGCTAATCAGCACACACAACGCCATTAGTGTAAATCTAATCATACATATCCTGTATAGCAATGATGGCGAGTACGATTTTGTTTTTGTCGATACCTTTGCGTTCAATGCGCTCATACGGCGGCAGCACTACGGCACCTGTACCGCCGTCACCGTCACGGCGATCTGGTTCGGGTTGCGGCTGGTCAATCGGGCATATGTAACCGTGCGTGCCGCGCGCAATCGGGTTGATTACCGAGTCACAAACGTACCCGATGGTCGCTATGGCAATAGGGTCGAGTGTCGACACCTATCACGGCGCTCTGTTTAGCGTTGTCACGCTACCCGATTTAACCACCGATTTGTCGATATCCGGCGCATCCGTCGGCGACACCGCTTCGTCGTAATCCGTATTCGCAGTGTTCTCGGTGATGGTTTTGTTTTCGTCGGGATTCAGGCCGTGGTCATTCCACAAGTCTGTAATCTCGTAATCGAATGCGGTGTTAAAAAAGCGGTCGTCAACCTGGCCGCTGGCGAGCGGGTCAGCGTCAATGCTGGCCGCGTATTCCACGCCTGCAACACCGCCGGTAAAATCAAACTTGTAGAAACCAAACGCGCCCGTATCCGTCATATCGACTGCGTTGACCACTACCGCGTCGGTGTCAGTGCGGATAATGGAAATCTGCGGATCCTGCGCCAGTCCGTTGACTGGCGCATCGTTTAAAGTGGTTTGTACAAGTATTTGGCTCATTGCTTTGTGGGTGTCGACACCTTGATGTCGTGTACCTGCACGCCGCGCAATTCTTTGATAACCGAATCGGCGTAGCGATGCGGTGCTTCACGCAATGCGTCCATGACACGTTCAAATTGATCCAGCGGAAGCACCACGGCCTTGATGGTTTGCGCAAGCGATTCCATTTCTGGCGGCGCGTTAGATGATAGTGCTTCGTTTTGTGGCGAGTCTTCTGTCATATCAGTTTCCT
>JAAUXT010001730.1_pt1 | contig 21295 bp, 22 predicted proteins | sample 7278171 | NCBI WGS metagenome assembly JAAUXT01 (sample SAMN14350112, study PRJNA611818) | marine sediment metagenome | isolation source: surface marine sediment (1.8m) | place: French Polynesia: Moorea | collected 2018-08 | reverse complement strand
TTCAAACTCGTGTTCACAGATTTAGCCTTTTGATGCCTATAGGTGATTTTCACCATCACCATACATTATACATAATGTATGCTTCAAGGTTCAAATCACCTAAAAATTGCAGCAAAACGTGATGAATGATGCTCAGAGACAGTCTCGTTCTGTCAGTCGGGGCTCTACATGTGCATATTCTATGCAATTCAGTTGCACTCAGAACAAATGAAACAAACTGTTTGCTGCTTTCATGTTTTCCATCATCCTGTTCTTCGCTTCATCCAAAATATCCTTGAGAAAGACCACGGTGCCTTTGCGTGTACTCATCCCATCAATTCGACCGAACTTCACGTGTATTCCTTCCACCAACCTGCAGTGAGTTGTGACACTTCTTGCGATTTCTGTGAAGTTGTGCCAACTGGTATTAGTTCAACAAAGAGAGGCTGTTTTAATCGTGTGACACGGTCGAAATTAAACCTGCACTTACTTTTCAGAGACGTCCAACTTTTTCAAAACTTCTTGAAGTTGCAGAAAGTGATTGTGCTGGCCGTTCTCAACCTACCAAACACGGGATTCGAACTTTCATTTTTGCGATGCTAAAATGGACTGTTGTCTGTTTCAAAATATTTGTTTTCACTCACAATGTAATGTATCCTGTCAAATTTGTATCGTTCCTTTCGATGCAAAAAAGCTGCGATGTCGCTGAAAGTCAATGGATTTCGGTGACGGTCTCTGAAGTGGACTCCTCGTCGCAACTGGTCCAATGAACAGATTGATCGGGATCGGTCGTGCAAATTGAAAGTTACCGTGTCAAGTACAGTGTCGTGCCGTTGCTTCTCAGGACTATCGCTTGCGTCAGTTTGGAACGGAGTGAATCCGCGCCACCGTCACTCAAATCTACGTAGCCAACATTTCTATCACTGCAGAGGAAACAAGAAGAAGTAGTGCTCAAGGCAACTGCGGGTGCGATGCCCCATTGACTCTGATTGTTGGGGGCTGCTGCCAGGAGCCATTTCTGGGGGAAAATGTTTTGACGGAACAAAAGCCAAATCAAAATACCGGTATGTGTGTTCAAAGACCTTTTTATGAACCAAGTATCGCGTTTCTTTTGATCTTGAACAGATGCCCAATGGCTGTTGCGCGTACCTTTCATAGCACAATATTTTCTTGGATTTCATTTCTTCTATTACTCGTTGGCATCCTTCGCCGTGCAGCGATTCGCCATCTGTGACGTCAAATTCAACGCCCAATCTCTGTGAAGAGACAGGGGCACGCATGACACCATGGCAATTCTTCCGACAAGCAACAACCTGATGTGCTGCACGGTGACTGTAAATGGATCAGATGGACCGCCCGTCTGAAAAAATCCGTCGATGGTTTGAATCTATAAAACTTTTGTCCCTCACCTTGTACACTTTGTTGTATTCCTCAACACTGATATCGCGGAGCCGGTTCCACAAAGAGACTTTGTCCGGGTCACCTGCCAACAATAATGCACTCTACATCTGAACCTTGCGGGGACACAGTTCAGCTGTCTTGTAACAGACATCGCTGCGCCGACAAAAAATATATTGTCTGAATCAATGACTGAGTCGGAATTCACTCCTCACCCTGCTCCAATTTGCTGAAGAAATCCACCGATTCTCCATGAATCCTGGGATCGTCAACTGCATCTTTGTTTATTTGGACGTAAGTCTGCAACTCAAACAAGGAGAAGTTTCACTTATCAGAATCACTGAAATCAAAGAAAGAATTAGTGAAACTGGACGAATCCAGGACGGCCATGCGCCCGCCCCCGGAAACCCACGATGTCCGAACAAAAAACTCCTTTGTTCCGTTATTGCCTGGAAAGCGGGTTCCCCCCTGGAGACGTCGGGCTCCGCTTCAGGGTTGAGATCTGTTTCTTGTTCAGTGCAAAATCTGGGCGAAATAGGGTCCACTGAAGTGTGAAATTGTACACCTACATTGTACAAGTGCACCAATGGATCCTTGGCCAGTTCTTCCTCGGATCCGTACTTTCTGTAGGCAAGTCCCAGATAGCCGCACTGAGTACCGAAGTCTCCCAGATAGTTGATGCGGGTCACTCGGTGCCCCAGTGATGCATTCAAGTTGGCGAGGAAGTTTCCCAGCAGCGTCGAGCGCAGATGACCAGCGTGGAATGGCTTCGCAATGTTCGGTGAACTGAAGCAAAGCACACCAGAAGGAAATGGGAAGGCCCGGCCTCTCGCCCGCAAGGGATGTTCAAAATGTATAATGGTGGCGGTGGGGCAGCCGACATCAATTCAAGCGCAAAAGCGCCAGAACAAAAGACGGCGGCTCCGCCGAGTTTAAGAACACACCACGATACAGTTTCGCTGTCGCCACGCGTAAAAACTATCACTTTCATGATGACAGTCAAGGAATTGCCTGAGAATTACCTGTATTCGATGACCACTCTTTCATGTTCGGGCAACGGTTCCAACTCTGCTTTGTTTGTGTTCAACTTGTATCGGTGGGAGATGCCTTGCAGGCCAAATGCGTCTCGCTGTTGGAGAACACTGCGCAGTATATCCTGAATCGCCAAAAAATACTCTTTGTTCCATAAAGACGTCTGGGACTGACATGTTTTCCATTTCGCCACCGACATCCGCTCCAGAGTATGTGAATACGCACCTCAATGAAAAGTTTTGAGTTCACACCGAAGAAGACCACGTTGTTTTCCGCGATACAGGTTCTGACCAAGTCATCACGATCCAGCTGTTCAACACAGCAATGAACAAACAAAAAGAAAGATCACAAGATCGCAGAGTCTCTGTGTGTTACCACAGTGTGTTGTTGTTGCTTTCTCTGGAAAAGAAACAAGTCCAACCTTTTCAGCCAGTTCAATGGAGAGGTTGATGAGTTGTGAAGGGGTTTTGCAGAGAGCTCCAGGATCGCACAGTGAAAGATTCGCCATACGAAACAGCAGAGGACAACCTAACTCCGGACTGAAATTCAACCAGACTTGCAAGTAGAAATGTCAGCCGCTTTCTACATCGCCTGCACACAACATCATCTCATTTAAACTTTCCAGGTTTCCGACTTTTTGAATAGTGGGAGTGGGGGTGGGGCAACACAGAAACCAGGAAAACTTCTACATCCTGGACAACTCCAGTTTTACACATCGGGAGGAGGGGGTAACCCAGAAAGTCAGAAACCCGGACATCTTCCTGAACCCAGACAACTTCCAAGTTTTGCACCCTGGACACCTCGAAAGTCAGAACCACAGACAACTTCTACAATCTGAACAACTTCCCAAGTTTTGCACCCCAGAAACTTGGAGACCCAGAAAACTTCCAAAGCCCAGACAACTTCCAAGTTTTTAGGAAACCTTTTTCTCAAGTCATAAAGTTAGAAAAGGCAGAAACTTGGACAACTTACAAAACCCAAACAACGATCAAGTTTTGCCCCTGGAAACCCAGAAACCTGGTAAAGTCTGAAACTCAGACAACTTCCAAAACCATGAGAACTTTCAAGCTTTACATACAGGGGAGAGGGGTACCCACAAAGTTGGAAACCCGGACAACTTCCAAGTCTCACACTTGTGGGGGGGGGGAGGGGTTGAGCCAGAAACCCAGGAAACTTCCAAAACTCAGACAACATCCCAGGGAAACCCAGAAAGTCAGAAACCTGGGAAACTCCAAAATCCAGACAACATCCAAGTTTTACTTTTGAGGCGGGGGTAACCCGGAAACTCGGACAAATCTGACGCCGCAAGTGGTTGACAAAGACACAAATTTGAAACACAACTTCGGCAATCAAGTGATTTGTTGAAACACTGAAATGCAGCACGTTCTCTGACAAAAAATGATGTTTGTTTGGCTCGTTTGTCTGCTCGCGTCACTTGTCGAATCTGCTCCAGCAGAGAGTAAGATCACACACACGCAAACCTTGGACAAAAATCTCCAGGATTGCAACAAAACACGCCTTGGTGTTTCAAACAATTTTTACCACATTCACTGACCTGGACATTTTGTTGGCATACTTCACGCACCACGTCATTTTAGTCAAAGCTGACTCAGAAGGAGCTCCCTCACCAAGAAATTCCAAAATCTGCAGAGAATGAAACACAAAACTCCTTTCTTCGCTTGTCTTCAAATTAGAAGAATGCCACGACAGTCATCTCAAAAACTCTATTCACGCAACACCACGTTTGCATTTTGCTGCCTCCATGCGGCGCAGCACACACGATTCTTCGTTGCGTGCGTACAGTCAGGTCGTTTGCAAACAAGAACTTGCAGGATCTGTGTGGAAAGGCCTCACAGGTGTTCAGTTGCAGCGTGTGGTCACCTTTCTCGCCACGATTTGTCGAGCCATTCTGTCCGGTGAAACGTGCAGTGTTTCGGAGAAATCAGCAAGTTTCTGAAAAAATAGGAACACTCCTGTGCAGTCAGTCAACAATGCTGGTATTCTGCTAGACTCAACTGTGGTGAGTGAGCTGGATCGGAAGGTGTTTTGGTGGAAAGCTGATGCGAACCAAAGCATTGCGAATCAGCATGACTGACATCCGAAATTTTGTTCGGTCACTCACTTCCCTCCTGAAAATGAGAACGAGTAACAACAAAATTTTCAGATGTAGATCTTAATCAGGGTGACACACACCAAAAAAAATGGCAAATTTTTTTTGATAATATAAAATAGCATGTCATTCACAGGAGTGAGTGTGCAAGATTTGGACGACATTCACCCTGTTGAGGAATTTATCCCCAACGAGAGTCTCTGGTGATGTTGCTTTGATCGTCTCTCACACTCAAACCCTGTGCGCAGGAAATTTTCACGTGATATCACATTTCAGATTCTTCCATTTCCCGTACAGCTTCGGAAAGGTGACTCCACTGCGGCGGCTGGTGTACAACCAAAAAATGACAAGAGATAGGAGATCAACACAGGCGTCACTTGACAAATTATTGCCGAGCCAAGAATTTTGCAACATTTTCCAATGCAGACAGACACAAGTCGAATCGGCAGGCACCAACTCTTGACCTGTCAGGAAACCTGCAGATTTGGCCAAATTCCAAAAATGGAGGAGAGTCCGGACCACCTCTTCTCTTCCACCCTGTGACAATGAAATTCAGGCAAAATCTGAACAAGAGGTCAAAGATCAACGAGCCCGCAGCTCCTGACAGCATGCACAGTGCAAAAGTTGGTCTATGAAAACAATGCTTTTGGGGGCGGGGCACATTTTTCCCGAAAACTCTCACAAATGAACAGGGAATCCTTTCTCGTGCAAATGAAAGCTCCAGGAGAATTTTCACGAATTTCCCTTTCGTCGTTACAAAGCCACAAGTCCTCTCTTCCGATTGATGGGGCAAGGGGATGGAGGACAGATGTGATATCACAAACGATCAGTTGGGCGTCTTGGATGAGACTGACCCGAAAGGCAGGAATCTCACTGTTCTAGTATACCATCTTGTAGTAGTTGTAGTAAGTACGGCAGGTGATGTTGCACCATACTCCTCCCCCACCAGGGGGGGGGGGTGCTGGCCTCAGCAACCATTTTAATACATTCATGTTTCTTCTTGTGATACAAAATAAATATTGACACACAAAGTTAGCATTTTTTCATGCCATAGTTTCATGGTTTTGGCTGGCCTTTAGGGCAGCACCCATAGGGGGTGCGCTGACCAGTCACATGATCAATCAAAAATGGATGCAAGGGATGCTGACATTCTCAGCTTCCTGAAGCAGAACATTGTTAGAAAGTTGACCCTCCAGTCTGAATGTCATGCTCTGGCCCCTACCCATGGGGAAATGATCAGGATTGCAGTGGCTCATTTCAACTTTGGGCCCTGACCCCATCAGGCCTTTGAGGCACTCATCAGGGAGTTGGCCACCACGCTGTAGGTGAGTGTTCACAGTTTTTCCAGTCCAGCCCCTTGTGGTGTGACCAAAGCTGGGAGAACCACTGGGGACTCACCTTACAAAGTCTGCGAGATCTGCAGCACAAACAACTCGAAATTCACATGTTGCATCAGCCCAAGGTTGAAGTACCTCACCACAATGGCTCTCACCACTGGGTGAGTCACATGTCTCTGTTGTTGTGCAGCCTCCCAATACAATTTATGTACATTTTGTTTCACAAAAGCCATGATGTCAGTGGTGAAGGAGTCCATTTTGAAAGAGAGGGAAATTCCAGTCATGTGACCTGGTTTGGGCCTCCGCCATGGGGGGAGGGAAATAGCCAGAGCAGCAAAATCAGTATTATTTTGTAAGAAATTGCTATATTTGGTTGTTCTTTGTTTGTAAATATGTGGTAAAATTCTGTGTATATATTAAAAATGGCTGCTGAGGCCAGCACCCCCTGGTGGGGGAGGAATGTGGTGTGACACACCTGACCAATTGTGACTACCACTACCAGATGGCATGAAAGGATTCAATAAATAGGGAGATTCCCACCTCAAGAAGACAGTCTCTTCTGAGATACCAAACCGATCGTTTGTGATATTACTACACCTGGTCGCACCACAAGAGGGTGCACGCTTGTCCAATGCTGTTCACACAATCCAAACTAGCAATCGCGGCTCCAAACATTTGATCAGACTGAGACGATGTGTTAACTTCACAAGCCTCCATGAGGTGTCCTGATCTCGTTCTCCCAAGTCATGCGGATTTTGATGTTCATTTCGAACTCCAACCAAGCAGGACTCCTCATGCTGTGATGGGCGATAATATGTCAATGAGATCCCTAACATTCGGATCCGTGCGAGCAAGAAGTGAAAACAATTCAATTAAGTACCAAACGAAAGCTACGGGCATTGTTCTTCTGCAGCTTAGCTTTCCTGGTGATGACTGGGTGAGCAAACGCCAAAAATTACATTTACTTCCAGTGCTTTTTGCACCGGTCAATACTTGCTATTGAAACAACGGCTGAGAAGCGTTGATCGCGCAGCAGCCGAACCGGCGGCGCGGCCGCGGAAAAGCTGCGCGACTCACTTTACAAGCTTCAATATCCAAAATCCGTAGGTTGGAGATCGGCGGAAGCACTGAAATTTTCCAGAAACAGTCATGAATCAACCGGATCAAAACTTTCTTTGGGGTGTTTTTCAGAAGTAAGTCATTGTCAGATTTGAAAGACTTGGTTTAGACTCAAAACTTCTTCAACCAACCACTAAAATTGACTGTCTTCGGACCCTCCAAAAATGACTCACCCCCAAAATCTAGACCGGCAGTGCTTGATTCCAAATTACGAGTACAAATCTGGAGTCCCGTTTGTGTCTTTGGTTCAGAATTTGGGAGGTGAACGTCCGCACCCTCCCTTCTCTTTCAAATCAGCACACCAATCTGGGATCCACATGAACCAAGGTGCACCCACTCGTGGTTGTGGGTTCAACTGGATCCACCCAAAGTGGCTTGTTGGACAGACAGTACGAGCGTAGATGTAAACTCTGCCCAAAATAGCGATTCCTCAGTCTTTACGTGAATTTCTGCTTGAAACTGTAGAGTGGACAAAGACCGAAGTGGGCACATTACGGCAGTGGAGCTTGCTAGCGCCTTGTCTAATGGTGAGTTGTCCTTGTAGTGATATCACAAACACACTGGTTGGTATCTCAGGAGAGACTGTCCCCGAGGGCGGGAACCTCCGTATTTATTGACCTCTTTCCAATCACACCATCTGGTGAGCGGTGGTTCTAAATTCACAGCTGGTGTGTCACACCACACCCCTCCCCCGGTAGGGGGTGTTGGCAGTGCCCAACAATTTTAAATATTCTGAATATTTTTACAATAATTAATTAGATAGAAAATAGATGCATAATAGCACAATATCACTATTTTGCTGAGTTTTACCCAGCATCCCTCCCCCCATGGGGTGATCACGTGACTTGGGTTTTTCCCTCTCTCTTGGCTGCACCATGGATGTGGTTGAACTCGAAACCTGGAGCTTTCTTAAACAGCAAATTCTCAGGAAAATCTACTTCTTCAGTGCACAAATGGGGTTGCAGCCCCTTAGCAGACAAGTCATTGATGCACCATGGTTGTCCGTCTCGCGCTGGGCATCCATTTGGCCCAATTTCAACACCAAGGTGAGTAGTTTTCTGGTTCAAGTCACTCCACACTGATCAATAAATGAGAACCTCTTGAACCTTGTAGGGTGACATGTACCAAAACCATGAGACTCACCTTAGTATGAGTGCGCAATCCACCAGACCAACCAGTTGAAAACTTGGTGAGGCACAGGCCTGAGGTTGAAATGCCTCACCACAGCCTGCACCACCCAGGGGTGAGTCTTTGGCCTCCCCTGCACTGGTGCCTCCTCCTCCAACTTTCTGACAATGTTTTGTCTGAGAAATCCTAGGAGTTCAATCTCTTCACTGGTGATCGTGTGAACATTGGTGGCCATGTTTTTCAAAAAGGAAAACTTCAAGGGGTCACATGATCATGTGATACCCCCATGGGGGGAGGGATACAGGCTGATGCCAGCAAAATAGTGATATTGTGCTATTATGTGTCTATTTTCTGTCTAATTATTATAAAAATATTCAGAATATTAAAAATTGTAGCTGAACCCCTTCTCCCCCTGCTGGGGGAGGAGTGTGGTGTGACGCACCAGCTGTAAAAACCACCGCTCACCAGATGGCATGATTGGAAAGAGGTCAATAAATACGGAGGTTCCCGCCCTCGGGGACAGTCTCTCCTGAGATTCCAACCTGTGTGTTTGTGATATCAGTGCACCTGTCAGGGTCGCTTCGCGTTCAGTTCCCACGGAGTAAAAGATTTGAAACTTGAGGATTGTTCAACGAGTACAACTCAACTGTGAATCTTCAAGATGCAAGTGAGATCCGTTTTAGCACAGCGAATCCAAGTGAATTTGAATTGTTTTTTTCGTGCACAGGAACCTGGACCGCGTTCAATCCCGAGACAGTCCGGCTCATGATAGGTAATGGCTCGGATTTTCTTCCTGCCAAAGCATCATGCGTGTGAAAGCACAAATCTTACTTTTCCGGAAGGGATCCCCCTCAGCACAGGTTGGAGACTACTGGGGTGTCAGGTTTGAAGTTGGAAGGACCCCGATCTCCTCAGAACTGGAAATGAAACAAGTGACCAAACAAAATTAAAGTCCCCCCCCCCCTTCCAGGTGGAAGGTTTCCCAGTTGGATTGACGTTCTGACCACAAAAAGTTTCTCAGCATGTTTTGCGGGAAGTTTTGTGTGAATTTGGCTTTCCGCTCGCTGATAATTTTTCAACCAGTTTGTCCCCTGTGCAACCAGCGGAGTTGTCCATTTTGTATGAAATTTCTGAGACAAAGGTTTTCTGCTTTCAAGGAATGTTTGACCGAGACCAGTCGGGAACCATCAACTTCCAGGAGTTTTCGTCACTGTGGAAATACGTGACCGACTGGCAAAATACATTTCGCAGCTACGATCGCGACAACTCGGGTGCTATCGATAGAAACGAATTGAAGACAGCGCTCACCACTTTCGGTATGTTGCCGGGCAAAGGTGTTGTCTTGCCATCAACTGGAGCAGTGAATAACCTCCCTGCTTTTGTCGCACCGTGTCTGGTCCTACCTGCCGGGCACTTGTCAAAAATTTGTTCACTTTTTCAGGATATCGTTTGTCTGACGGATTCTACGATCTCTTGATCCGAAAGTTTGACCGCCAAGGTCGCGGTCAAGTGGCATTTGATGACTTTATCCAGGCGTGCGTCGTGTTGCATGTAAGCTTTGTGATTACAAGTGAAAATTAGTGTTGCGAGTCGCAATTGATCTGATCGTTTTCTGCCAACGTTCGGTATTTGTTGTCTTTCCAAGAAGTGTGAAACTTTCAGAAACGTTGAAAAAATAGAAGACCGAATTGGTGTGTCAGATTGCGTCAAACGTTGCTCATGAACCATGTCATGGAGAGACGAAACGGACAGCCAACTGCAGACGACCAGTCCGGCGAGCTTGTGGTGTGACCGTTTCTGAAAACCGTTCGTGGGTGTCGTTTCAGACGCTGACGGCAGCATTCCGGCAGCATGACACGGATCAGGATGGCTGGATCCGCATTGGCTACGAGCAGTTTCTGACCCTTGTCTTTAGCTTGAAGTCCTAAGTTCCCAACAAGCGTTCACTGAGCATGTCGGGGGGCAGGGGACGGCACGGAAGCACTCGTATTTTGCAAGCAACAAATTAGACCAACTCAACCACTCATTCCCTGAATTCTTGGTCAAAAGTTAATTTTCTTGATCCACGGAGTTGACAAAACACCTGTGGTCAAATGTTCGCTACAAAATACGAGTTCGACTGTGAAACTTTTTGTACACCGAAAGGAAAGCAGCCATAACTGTTGTAAACCATTCCTGCAGCTAAATATTGTTCTTTCAACTTGTTTTTGTACATATTGCCACATTCACCCGAATCATGCGAGAACAAATTGTGCCCAACATAGCCTGTTTGTCTGACGCCTGTAAATTTATCAAAGGAAAACATTGGCGAGGCGTGGCAAATTTGTCTGTTTTTCACGTCAAGGTCTCCTTCATAATTCGGCAAAAATTTGTCAATTTGCTGTTTGTCAGCGCAAACTGAGCAGTGCGATGGAAGTTTCGAAAAATGGAAGTTTCAGTTTGCAACGTGTTCTTTTGTACCTTGATGCAAGAGATGTAGATATCCGTTTGATTTGTGCTTTGCTTACCGTTGTTTACTGCTGTGTGCAAATGAAATTCTCGGGTTGTGGGACTGCAAACTTCCAGGGGCGCCACCTTGATGACAGGATGTGCCACAATAAAAACAAGGAAAAGAAAAGAAGCTTTCACACCCGATTTGTTCGGCAGGGCCCAAACGCGATTGTTGTGAACCACACGTGCTGCAAGATCGTCTGTTTGGAGAGCTGCGACAAAAGCAGTTGCAGTCGATCAGGCGCTGTGATTCAGACACACCACCGGGTGCGCCAAACACCAACTGTCAGCAGGTGGATTACCCACAACTAGAAACGACAGACTTGTTGCTCTGCCTGACAGGACTGAGAATTTATAGACCTGTATTTGGAACTCCCGGTTGTGTGGATCACGAATCGAGAAAAAGAGCCAAAAGTTCTGCAAAGTCTTTTGGGTTTGAGTGCAGAAAGAATTGAAAGAAAACCACGGTGTTTCTTGTATTTGGGACCCGCCCACTCTGGCTCGTTCCGCTGCTGCTCGAAGACACTCGTGTGAACCAGAGCGTGAGAAAAATGTTGGCTTCGCGCTTCGGTATTCGACGAAATTGATTGAAATGAGTCCGAGACAATCAAACAAAAACAACATTTTTACTGGCTGTATAGATCTATTATTTATGTTTATATGTAGCTCAGTAGAGTCTGAATATTGTATCAACGGACATTTTCGAACTCCAGACAGGCTTCGCAGAGCACCTTGTGTGTGGAAAGTACTCACCGGAAAGGAACCAACCCCACCTGAAGAACTGTTAAACTTTTCTATTTTTAATTTGGCTAAAAATGCACATAGATTTGGGCGTAACTTGACATTTGGTGTGCTTCAGAATGATGGTGTCACTAAATCAATCCAATTGAACTTTGTGAAGTCGCTGAAAAGCTGGACACCGCAAATGGATGAGACAAACTTTATCGATCCAGCAGTTTCCAGGTGTTGGTAGGATTGGGATCTCAGTTCCTGAGGTCAGAAATCAGGGACGTTATGGCGGTAGATGCCGAGTATAGCATGGAGAGCGTGAGACTACTGCTGTCAGCCTGCGAACAGGGTCATCTGGGGAAAGCGGAGACCGTTCTGACCCAGGGGGTGTACGTGGATGCTGGAGACGAAGACGGAACAACTGCGTTGCAGGTGGCGGCAGCCAACGGGCACGAGGATGTAATGGGGATGCTGTTGATGAAAGGAGCAGCACTCGACCTGTGCAACATTCACGGATGGACGCCGCTTTTACACGCCGCCCGTCACGGCCACACTTCAGTTGTCAGTCACTTGATTCAGAAGCAAGCTGATTTCAATGCCAGAACTCGTCTGGGTGCCTCGGCATTGGTGGTAGCTGCTGAGGGAGGTCACTTGAACACGTGTAAACTGCTGATAGAAACAGGTGTTGATACTCACGGATTTGGTAACAGCATTGGAGGCAGTTCGTGTGAGCATACACCTCTCATGGTCGCAGCACAGAACGGCCACGACAATTTAGTGCGGTACTTTCTGGACAGAGGTTTTGACGTAAACTATCGCATGCCATCAACTGGAGTCAGTGCCTTGATGTTGGCAGCGAGAAATGGTCACATGACTACATCCCAGATTCTGATAGAAAGAGGGGCGGACGCAAATCTGACGAATGTGAACGAACACACGGCACTTGAAATTGCGAAAATGCAAGGCAGGAGAGAAGTGAGGGGATATCTGGACCGCAAGACTCTCAACAAACCGAAAGCTGGTGAGCATGAGAGCCATCTGAAGCTGCTCACAAAGTGTGCGGCACAACAATCGAAATTGATGATTCTCGCACCGATTTTTGTTTCTGATATATTTCTCGCGGAAAATGGGACGCTTCAATTGATGGAAAAATGAACCCGTCCTAACATGTTGGTTTGCGTAACTTGCAGCCCCCGAGGACACAAAACCCGACATCATTGAAGCTGCGAAAAAAGGTGCGGTATCTTCTCGCAAGCAGAACTTTGTCGAGACGTGTGTCTTGTGTGGCTTGGACCTCTTCTACCTTCGCAAATTTTCGATTGAGAAGGCAACAACTGACCAAGGAAATTCCCTTCAAAGTAAATTTTTCATGTGTCCTCCCATCCATCGTTTCAGGAGACTACGCACGTTTACGGGAGATTCTGGAGAAGGACCTGTCCCAGCGTGACGCGTGTCTCTCCCTGGACGGCGCGACGCCGCTGATGTTCGCCGCCATGATCGGGCGGCTCGACATGGTGCAGCTGCTCGTGGAGAAGGGCTGCGACGTCGACAAGCAGGACACCATTTCGGGCTGGACGGCGCTGATGCAGGCCACGTACCACGGGTGGGGGTCAATCTGCAGTCTCTTCTCCGTCATTGCAGACATGAAGAAAAAAACAAACCGTTTTTGTCGTTTGATCTGAGCGAGACTGACTCAACATCAAGCGACCAGAGTAACATGCATTGGTTTGGTTAGAAGTTGCTGGTGGATGATTGGAGTCTCAGGGAATACGTCTGTTGATGCGGGCTGTGTTTTTTGTTTCACAGGAAGAAGGCCGTGGCGATTTATTTGATCAACGCTGACGCTGACGTGTTGATTGCCGCCAGCAACGGCTGCACAGCATTTGACATGGCGTCTCTTATTGGTACGAGTCAACGTGAACTGACGTCAACCTGGAGCGTTTTCTGCACAAGTCCGCTGAACAGTGGTGGTTGTCCTTGGTCCCCCACACCCGTCAGCGGAACCCACGCTCAGTGTCAAAGATATAGTTGGTCAGATTTCTCAGAGGTCTTTGTCATTCACATGAAATGAGATCAGCTTTGTTCATGACATTGCTCTCCAACAACGTGTTGCAGACGACGTCGACACGGAGCTGTATCGGCTTTTGGCAGCCAAGGCGGTGCAGGTGAACAGGGCAGAGCACAGAACATCCAAGAATTGGTCCAAGCAAAACGGAAACTCGATGTCAAGCACAGACTTGTAAGTTGTCTTCAATTCCGGTTCGACACTTCTGAGAAGTTTGCAGCGATTGCCGAAAAAGAGGGACATACGCACAGTTTTGTCAAGTGCACAACGCAGCACTGTGTCACCAATGTGACTCGATCCTCTCTGCACCACGTAATTGTCAGTGCTGCGACAGGAAAATACAGAACGGCAAAGAAGCTTCACGATTTCACTTTGTTGGTCAGGGCTGACGACGCCCACCACAGGACGGGGCTGAAGGCCTGGTGGAGTCGCATGTCCAATCGCTTCCGCAACCTGAAGCTGGGCGGCACTTTCAAGATGCAGAACAACCGCCTCGCGCCGCTACCCGCCGGGAGCCAGGCGGACGTAGATGCCTCGGACGCACAAGTGAGTGTCACCGCCGTTGGTCCGACCACTGGCCTCGTGGACTCAACTTTCTGTCGTTTTCAAAGCCTGCGGTTCGCCGATGTGTGCCCGTACCACCGTAGGCTGAGTGCCGTTACGAGGAGAATTTTACTCCTGAGAGGGGCATAAAAAAGTCAGTGGCTTGAACAAGCTGGCCACGTGTGAAACCGCGGCCTTTCTTGGTGTAGCCCTCTTGTTATCAATTGCTTTTCTCGTTGTTTGTCCGAGTCACAAGTTCAGTGTTGACACGTAGCTCGAAGACAATATCTTGCAGACACTGAAGAAGGATCCAAAGAAAAGCGCCTCAGTCAACAATTTGACGGACACTGCTTCCATGATATCGTACGACACCATGATGCTGGAAACTAAAAAGTCCGCCTCCCTGTACACACTGGTAAGTCGAGAATGCGTTTTGTGGAATCATTTCTGAAGCTCGGACAATTGCGCCGCAGGCTCGTGATGCAGAGTGGTGAAAGTTTTGTGATTAAAAGCGCCACGTAAACGGGCGCCTGAAGCTTTATCATCAAAGCGTGTTGCGAATGGTACAAGGATGGGAATGGTGAGTCACATTCGTTTGTGTTCCTGTTCTTTTGAAGAAAGGGTTGCGAATCAATGACAAAGAAATTGCCAATGGTAAGGGTTTTGTTTTGCAGGGACTGAACGCGCAGGCGCTGCAGCAGCAGGACAGCACATTGAAGCCAGTCATCCCTCCATTCCTCCCACCCCCAACTTTCGACCGCGATCGACCCAAAATGCCTCCTGTCAGCACCAAACGCTCCATCGGTGCGCTGGGAAGCACTTCTCTTTTGGTGAGTTGTTCTCATCACCTGAACATTTGGTGCGAGGTGTTCATTTTCACACTTTTCACGCTATTTTTCTCCCACAATCTGCAGTTTTGATCGATTGTAGCGGCCGGATGGAGTTGTGTGTGTGCACCATGATGACGTGGATGGCCGCCCCTCGGAATAAAATTTTGCGCCACACACCATTTTCACTCGTTCAACGCTCATTGCGATCAATAATGAATTACATGACTACAGTGAAGGGTTGATGAGAACATTTCGAGGCCCAAGACCGCGCGAAACAAATGTAACAGGCTTCGCACTGTGTTTGAAGTCGGTGCTTCCATGTTTTTCCATTCCAGACTTCATCCACACAGCCTGCACAGTTCTTGAAAAAATATTCCTCCACTACCAACCTGAGCAGTAGTCCGACGAGCCCGACAACCACCCTCACCCGCGGCACAGGCGGGGTCTACAACAGGTAGGGACGTGGCGAACATGCGCGTGTCGCTGGTTTTGGCAACATCAAATCTTACACAATCTCCAAGGACACGCGTCAGTTTCATTGGTACCTCTCGCTGAATGGTGTACATGTACACAGTGAAGCACACCAGCACGGCAAAGAATGACTGCGCATTCACTTTCCGTGCGATTCAACGCGAACACGAAGACTGAACGTTTTTCTGCTGCTCAGTTCCAGCCCGTCGTCGTCGGGTGGCGCCAGCGGCCTCGCGCCTGTGGAGCGCCCCCGTGCGTACTCAAGTGCCTCCAGCAGCACTCTCACCGCCGGCAGCGATACGCTCAACAGATCAGGTAAATCTCAAGCTCTGAGTCGAGGGTTGTGTGGACCGAATGTGAGTTTGTTCTGACGTTGATGTTTTCCACTACGGTCTCAAATTTGTATTATGATACGTTTACGAAGAAAACTCCTTCGGGCGTGCGAAACTTTCTCCTCAAATCTTTGTTCCAGGCCCTTGCACTGAATTTGATTGAGCTTTTTGACCAAATACTGGTCCTGAGTGAACGCCATCTGTGACCATCCCTTTGCAGGCAATGGAATGTACACGAAAGCTCACTTTGCAGCAGCGCAGTACACGAACCACGCCCAGTTCCCCACGAGACCCGCGCCTCTCAACATTCACCCCAGGTGTGTGTTCCCTTCTGATTCGTTTCATACGAGTTCAACTGGAGTCAACTTCTGTCGTTTTACGAGGCAGGTCGCAAAAAGAATCAACAAGTACATCTCTCAATATCAATGGCGGAGCGTTGACACGTGATTGTTCTCGCTTGTGTGAAAACCCATTTTTAGGGATATTCTAATGGAACTCTGATTTGACTTTTTGAGAAGATTTGGTTTATGTGGCTTAGCTTTTTATGAGACATTTTTGAGGTTGCCAACTCCACGTTTGAAGGTGAATTTTTGACTTTGTTGCTTTGGACTCTGTTATCGCTCACAACAACATGGCTAAAAGGGGTGCTGAACAGATTTCGCCTTTGTACAAAATGGCGAAAAAACATGAAGGAGATACTGAAGAAGAGTCACTTTTGGACCAGATTACCTCTGTTATTTTCACTGTGCGAGATGATCTCCTCAAAGGTCAATCTTTGGCAGTAAGTTCTCTACGGGAGGAAATTTCCGGATTGCGAACTGATGTGACCGGTGAGATGAAGGAGTTGAAATCAGGACTTACTGAGGTTTCAGAAGTTGCTGAGAAGAATAGTCGACGTTTAGATGACTTGGAGCAGAGAATCATCTACCTGGAAGAAGAGAACAAGCAGCTTCAATTCAAACAAGTTGATTCTGAAAACAGGGACAAAAGAAGCAACCTGGTCCTCATTGGAATTTCTGAGGTGGTCTCAGATAATTCTTTGGAGGAAGAATTCCATTGAATTTGTGCTGAGATTTTCAAGTTGGAGAAGCGAGTTGCTGTGGAGAGAATCCATCGGATTGGGAATAAAACCTCGAGAAGACCAAGATCAACAGTCATCAAATTTTTGGACTTCAAGGATAGAGAGTTAGTGTGGTCGAAGTGCAGGAATTTGAAGGGGAGTCATCTCTACCTTGAAGAACATTTCGCTCTGGAAGTACAACAACGTCGACAACAACTCTTGCCATATCTTCAAGCAGCCAGGAAAAGGGGCAAGAAGGCGATCCTGATCAACGACAAGTTACTCATCGGAGGTCAAAGATATTCTGCAGAACCTGCAGAATTGAGATCTCTGCAACTCTGCTATGGTGAAGCAAGAAATCGGAGCCAACTGGAAGTTGAAACTGAGGAAGGGTCGGCAATTGCCTTCTATGGAAGACACTCTCCATTCTCCAATTACTTTTTGTGTCCAGTACAAGTGAGTGGGAAAACTTACCTGAGCAACGAGCACTTCTACACCTTCCGCAAGTGTGAACTCAGTGACCGAATGGATCTGGCTTTCCGGTCTACAAGAGCGAAATATCCTGTTCAAGCAACAGCAATTGGTTGACTGATCAAACTTGAAGATGTATCTTCGTCTGGAAGTTATGCGCACTGGTCTTTTGGCTATATTCAAGCAAAATTTGGATTTGAAGAGACAGTTGATTGAAACAGGAGAGAAGTTGCTGGTGGAGGCCTCCCCCATCGATCAATTTTGGGGTTCCAGATGTGGACTGTCCAGTGAACTTTTGAAGATGCCAAGCAAGTGGTCAGGACGAAATGAAATGGGCAAATTGTTGATGCAGATCAGAAGTGATTTTGGAAAGGACTCGAGTTGAATATGTGCCGATTGAACTGGACTAAACTGAACATTCATTTTTCAAGTGGTTTTTTGACACAAGCGAGAGCAACAACGGAAGTGTACCGTACCTTCTGAAAACTCCCGACAATGTTCCGTGTAAAAGTATGAGTCTAACTAATCATGAGTGTGTGGAAACTTTCCTGATTAACATACATTTTTTTCTTTTTTCTCAAATTTGGAGAGATTTTGTACAACCGCCAAAAAGTTTTACAATCAAAGGTGCCGACTTATGACATCACGAATTTGAAGTGCGTAACTGGGCAGGTGTTGATGGAATTCTTGAAGATAGTAACTTTTGAAAAATTTGTAGAAAAAATTTTGAAAAAGCGACAATGCGATCGTCAACAAGGTGCCAAAGGAAAAATATACCAATACCTTGGAGTGCTTGATAAGTCTTCAAAATGGGTGAAAAACGATTGTAAAGGTTTGGATAAAATTCAAAGTGAGGCTTGGAACTCAGAACGAGGCTGCTGTTGCTGGGGTGAAAAAAGATTGCGATTTATTATTTATTCAGATCCTAATAATACTATTAGTACTTGTAGACAATCAGTATGGATTATAATACATTGTAATAATTTAAATGCCAGTTTCATATATACAACATAGAATCTTATCTCAATTATTGCACATATTTATTATATCAAAATTATTACAGAATTATAATATTTATATGAAATACTTTAGTTTGATTTTAATGTATGATATTCATCCAAATCCTGGGCCAATATATAATTTACAAGTAGGATATAACAATAACACAATTAGGTTTATGTCAAATAATAACTGAGCCAACCAGGTTTAATAACATCTTAGATTTAGTTCTTACTGATTCTCCTGGTTATGTAAGTGATATTACTATAAATTATCCAATAAAAAATTGTGATCATAATACTATATTTTTTAAAATAAATTATAATGATAAACCAATCAAAGTATTACCAAGGAAAATTTATAAATATAATAAGGCTAATTGGTACAACATAAATATTGAATTACAAAAAATACCTTGGTTAAATATATTTTACAATTTAAACAATATTGAAGAAATGGTTAAATATTTAGAGGATAAAATTTATGATCAAATGGAAAAACACATACCACATTTCATTTTAAGTAATACAAAAAGAAAAAATCCTTGGGTAAATTATCCCATTAAAAAATATATAATTTTACAAAAAAGATTTAAAAAGATTTATACCATAAATCCTACTGCTTATAATAAAAATAAATATTTCAATGTTAAGAATAAACTTGATGAAATGTTTGATAATGCTAGGCAAAGTTATTATGAGAATATTTCAAAAAAATTTTTAAAAAAAATTACAGTAGTAAAAAATTTTGGAATATTTGTAATACACTTTTGCAAAGGAAAATGAGAGCAAATGTTGGAGATATAATTTTTGAAAGAAGGATTTACAAAAATGATAAAGATAAGGTGAGGATTATAGGAGACTATTTTGCAGAATAAGTATCAAGTGAAGATGGTATTTATGATAACAATATTGAATATAATGAAAATTGTATAACTAATAAAATTTATGCTTTTCCAGAAGTGACTAAAAATATGATACTTTTGTTACTAAAAAATATTAATACAAATACAGCTAATGGTCCTGATAATATAGGTAATATTTTTTTAAAAGAAACTAGACAATCACTATTAATACCTTTGCATTATATATTTAATTATTCTTTAATACATATGAAGTATCCTAAACAATGGAAGATTACTAATTGGACTCCATTGCATAAAAAGGATTCTATTTACAAGAGAGAGAATTATAGACCAATTTCATTATGTAATAATTTAGGAAAACTTTTAGATAAAATAGTTTTTCAAACTTTATATCATTTTTTGGAAAGTAATAATTTATTGAATATAATTATGGCTTTAAAAGGAAATCTAGTTGTCAACATAATTTGTCTATGTTATTACATAATATTTATGAAAATCTAGATAAAAATTGTGATAGTTTAGTTTTATTTTTAGATGTAGTAAAACCTTTTGATAAAGTTGATCATAAAATTTTATTACAAAAATTAAATTATTTAGGAGTTACAAAAAATGTTTTCATGTGGTTTAAAAATTATTTAAAAGATAGATATAGTAAATGTGTTATACATGGATATGAATCTGAATTATATAATATACAGATATCAGTCACACAGGGTTCTGTTTTGGCAACTTTGCTATGGAGTATTTTTGCATATGATATAACAGATAATTTAATTAGTAACCCATACATTTTTGCTGATGATACAACTTTAGTTGAAAAAATAGAAAAGGATGATGTGCAAAATGCTTTCAATGTAATTCAATTTGATATTGATCAATTATTGGATTGGGCCAATAAAAATAAAATAACTTTTAGTGTACCTAAAACAAATTATATGATTATTAGTAATAATCATTTACAACAGTACCCCAAATTATATATGAATAACATAGAACTAGAGAGAAAAAATACTTATAAACAATTAGGTTTATTCATAGATCAATATCTAAACTGGGAAACACATTAATTATACAATAGGGAAGACACAAAAAATAATTCATATGTTTAAATTAATTAGAAGGCAAATTGATTTCAAAACAAGTGAAAAAGTTTATAAAGGACTTATAGCTTCAATAATTGACTATTGTTGTATGTTTTATATAAATGCTACACAAAAAAATATAAAAAGGATTACTAGATTAATTTATCATTGTGCATTAATTGTAGTTAGAGGTTCAAGATTTATTTCTGAAATAAAATTGCTACAAGAACTAGGTTGGAATTCCTTTCAAGAAAGAACAAATTATTTATCAATAACTATGTTTGCTAAAATAAAATTAAATTGCACCCCAAGAATAATTTACAATAAATTTTTTGTAAATTTACCAAAAAATGTTGGAAGAAATGCAGGTAAATTGAAGGTTATTTTTTCAAAGAAAAACAAATTTTACAATTCATATTACTTTAAAATGATTAGAATGTGGAATAATTTAAAATTACAAATTAGACAGTGTGATAATTATCCAGATTATTTAGATCAAATGTATAAACAATATGAAGTGCATCAATACAAAAAAATTAAATTATTTCATTATGATACAAAAATAGATAAAATATATTTACAACTCAGATTTCATTGTAGTAAGCTAAATGCTGATCAATATAAATTAAATTTTGTAGATAATTCAAAATGTAATAGATGCAACAAAAATAGGCAAGAAACTATACATCATTTTTTTCTGGATTGTGCAGCTTATGATACACAAAGAAATATTTTAATTAATAATATCCAAAGTTTGGATGACAAACTAAAAAAAATTAACAAGAGACAAATAATTCAATTAATTGAAGGGTCCAAGCACTTTCAAGTTGGTTATCAAACTTATAAAAATATATACCAATATGTTAAATTATATATAGTGACATCAGGTAGATTTGTGTAAATATTAAAATGCACTCCAAGGTATTAACCATTGTTTTTATTTCTTTATTTATTTGTTTTGTATGTGTGTGAGAACCGTGTATCAGGCGGCAATCAATAAATCGTTTAAACACAACACAAGTACTCATCTTGTGGATTTGTTTGTACTGATCTTTCTGGATTTTGGCATGAGCATTCTTGGACCAATATTGGTTCCAAAAAGGTTAAAATATAGTCTGTTGATTGTAGGGAATGTAGTTTGTGACAAAGACAATTTTGGATTGTTTGATTAGTTAGCTATTTATGAGTTCCATCAGAAAAAATACAAGTGAGTTTGGAGTAAATAGCAAAGATCAAACTTTATCAAATGTTGAGT
>JAAUXT010003228.1_pt1 | contig 21299 bp, 20 predicted proteins | sample 7278171 | NCBI WGS metagenome assembly JAAUXT01 (sample SAMN14350112, study PRJNA611818) | marine sediment metagenome | isolation source: surface marine sediment (1.8m) | place: French Polynesia: Moorea | collected 2018-08 | reverse complement strand
TCATCTCCGAAATTGCCACTAAGGCACAAGACACCCTCTCCAGCACACACACACACTCTCACACACACGGACAGAGAGAGAGAGAGAGAGAGAGAGAGAGAGAGAGAGAGAGAGAGAGAGAGAGAGAGAGAACTAACTAAGCTGAGCTGCCGAATAAATCACCAATCAAGCAGACCCCATTTCACGAAAATATTCCAATTTTTTTTTGCTGGGCTGCAGAAAGAATGTTTGGTGCGTATCCGTGCAACAGGGTTACTCCAGACCAAAGGAGAAAGTGTCAAGACCACGACAGGTGGTGTTGTTTGGCAAAGGATGGGTCTGAATTGAGCTTATCCTATCAGAGCTATTTGGTCTCAACAACAATAGTACGGAAGGAAACAGTTTTCTCGAAGATTGATCTAAAGTAGCTTTTGGGGTTTGGTTCAGTGTGCCTTTGGCACAAAAATGACCGTCCATTGCAATTACTGTGGGTTCTTTCTTTCCGTGTGGTAACAACTGCGACCGGTCTGCAGAAAGGCACCGACTGATACAGATTTTTGGCACAAGAAGGCACACTTCCTCTTATCGTTTGTCCACCGATGAGTGCAGTTCACGTAAAACCCCAGAGACATGAAAATATGAGTATCCTGTGCGTTAAAGATGAATCAAACTCCTGCAGAAAGTCTGAAATGACAACAGTTTGGTGAGTTTTCGGTCAACTCTCAGAAAGAAGTTCCTGGTCACTTCTGGAGAGCGCAGTTGTACGCTGAAGGGGCGGCCACACAGGCGCGTTTATTTTTGACGCACGTCAAAAAATATCTCCCACTATTTTCAATCAGGGTGGCCACACAGCAAGCGTTTATCAAGCGTTTATTTTTCAGAACATCTCAACAGATATTTTTGACGCACGTCAATTTTGACGCGCGTCAAAACCCTGTGTGGCCGCCCCTGGACAGTTTGAACCCTTTGTCAGAAGAGACTGTCATCCACCACTTGCACAAAACCCCGCGAATGTACGAAGTTGGCACACCCCTTGTTCACATGTACGAGGCAAGATCGAATAGATGTGGCAGCGGGGTTTTTTGCGGGTGTACCGATGGAACCAAAACTTTCTTAATGATGCCATAATGAACTTTATTAATGTCTCTCTTAATGCACAAATACTTATGTGTATCCGTCACGGTCAGTCATAACAGTACTTAGGTGTATCTGGCCAGTTTGACGACAAAGTACATGGCCAGTACGTCCGGGGAACAGTCCGGGGGTGGTCCTTTTCAGTCTGAATGGGAAGTCAACATGCCAAAGTTACTCAAAATAGTCTCCAGCTGCTGCAACCACCTTCCTCCATCGTGGAATCAAGCTGCTCATGGCGTGCTGGAACTCGACCACAGAGATGGTGTTCAGGACTGCATCAACCTAGCGTCGCAGCTCATGCATGTCTGCGAAGTGGCGTCCTTTCAGGTGTTTTTTCACCCTGCTGAACAGCCAGTAGTCGGCAGGAGTGACATCAGGTGAGTACGCCGGGTGCGTGAGTACTTGGGTGTGGTTCTGTCGCAGGTAGTTGATGACCAAGTTGGCGCGGTGGGCGGGTGCACCATCATGTTGCAGATACCAGCGACCCATCATCCACATGTTTGGGCGGCACCTGCGCAAGGAACAACGCAAGTTGCGCATGATCTGGAGGTAAACAGCTGCACCCACGCCCAGTCCTCTTGCCACGTACTCACGATGCACGATCCCGCGTGCGTCGAAGAAGCAAACAAGCATCAGACGAGTGATGCGCAGATTGGGTCGTGGTTTGGCAGGACGGTGCTCGTTCTTGCGGAGCCATGAAGCTGTTGCCTGCTTCGTCGCCGGGTCATAACTCAGTATCCAGGACTCGTCTCCGGTCACAATTTGGTTGGTCAAGTCACAATTTCTGGTGCGCAGACAAAGGAGCTGGTTGCAGATGTCCACCCTTCTTTGTCGCTGGACCGGCATCAGATCATGGGGTACCCATCGGGCAGGTCGCTTGTGCAGCTCCAAGCACTTTCTCAATGCCTTCTGAACAGTTCCAAAACCCAAGTTAGTGAGCGTGGACAACCTCCAGACAGTGAGTGTGCGGTCTCCATTCAGCAACAGGCGAATTTGGCCGAGTTTGGTGGGCGTCAATTTGGTGGGCCGCCCAGATCTGGGTGCATCCCTGCAGTCGGCATGACCATTCTGGAAGCACTTCATCCACCGGTAGACAGTGCGTTGCAACAGCAACAAAGGACCATGAGCACGTGTCAGGAAGTGGTGAACAGCAGGCCCTCTCATGCCCAGATGGGTCATGAATTGGATTTGTACCCTTTGGTAGTACTTGCTTGTCTCCATGACACCCAACAGCACGACGACCAACAGCAACAAACAAAGTCTGAAGCGCATTCCTTGACCGGTTGAAACTTCAGCAGGAAACAGACATTTTGTCCATCAAGGACACTGTCAATGTCAACCAAATTTAGGTCACACAAGGTTGTACACTTCATCTGTCGACCCACTTGACAGGAACAAAATTCATCGGCTGACGACCCGCAGACCCATACTTTGTCACATCTATTCGATCTTGCCTCGTACGGACAAAAACGCGTGTGGCAATACAGGAAGGTTGTACAAGCTGAGCGGAAGGTTTCGTATCGATAATGAGGACTTGTTCCGAGCAACGGGACCACGACTTGTGAACGTGAAGGGTAATGAAGAGAAATGGGAGGGCTTGGGAACAAGAGAGCAGTCACTGGCGACAAGCTACTCCCTCCTGATTAGATGAGGCCAACAGATTGCAGCTGCTCTTTTGCGTGACTCCCTGAAAGAGTGTGCGCCTTTTTTGATCTGTGAGGAAGAGGAGTGACTCTCGATTCACACATCCGTGGGGAAACAAGTGGACACACACGCTTCAGAAAAGAAAACTTGTCAAGCAAAACGAAAAGTCACTTTGCAAAGTTGAATGGAAATCCGACATTGCACCTGTTCCAGATGCACTGTAATTATTTCAAGTGTTTCAACTTATAGAGAGCAAGAGCAGGACAAAACAAGTGAATGAGAATGAATAATACTTGAAGTTGGAGACCCAGTGGAACTGGTGAACAATCCAAGGACGCCCTTAACGAGTCTTCAGGGAACAAACTAAACGCAGCTGTTTTGTTCTTCGACTGCAATAGGACGGCATCAGTTGTGGAGCGTTTTCCAATCGTAGCAAGTACAGTTCAGTTGTTGCGAACAAAAGCAAAATTTTCTAAATGTGGTTTTTTTTTCAGCCCGTCAAGGACTGGCTTACCCCTGACAAGAGTCTGGGTCAACCAAACGTGTGCGAGAATCAGGAAGGGTGAAACGAGGTATCACTTGATTGTGCGTTGCACGGACCAAAAATGCTTCCAAATTTGCAACGGCGCAACTTTTTTTTCTTTTTTTCAAACCCCCGATTTTCGTTTCTACGGACTTTGAGCAATCATACCTGTATGTGTGTCTGTGAATTTCTCGTCTGTCCGAGAAGCGACAAGGAGTCTGTAGCGCAATGTTATTGAAGGAGTCTTGGGAATCCTTTCGAGATTTGTCGTGAATCGTGGACAAGAAACCATTCGGAACCTGGACTTCTTCGTGCCCCAGGGTCCTTTGTTTTCAGCACTTGCAGCTTGAAGCTCCAGTTCAAGTGCGTTTTCAAAGACCCAAGAAATTGTTGTGACTGGTTATCGATGTGTGTTGATTGAAGCATTGAACGCGTTGCATTATTGATGTGAACCGGTTCAGAAATAGAGTCGAAGTATGCACTCAAATGAAAACAACAACGATCGCCATTCTGCATGATAATATTTTCAAACTCTGAAGACGAGTGATCGATTGCCAAGCCTTGTAAATTGAAATCCCGTCTGTTTGGCCGCCGTAGACAAGATCTTGCGGTCGACCTCTTGTGCAACAAATACTGAACGAATCCAGTTTGAGTTGTGGACCGAACGAATCCCTTTTGTGGTTTCGGGCACTCTGATGCATCCGGATGTCAGCTGATGTCATAGCCTGCATTCAGGTTTGCCGGCACAGTCAGTGTGTCAGTCCGAGTCAGTCGCAGATTCCTGGTCACGATGCATGATGAGTGTGAGCCCGTCAGTGCAGGACTCAAACTTCCTGAGCTGAGGATTCAGGAACGAAGGTGGCGCCTCCACCTGGGAATCGCACCTCTCTGCGAAACGAACACGTTCGTTTGAGCGCACCCTGAAGTTTGTGAAATGTGCAGTGTAAGGTTTGCTCCGTCTGTTCTGAAGGGAAAAAAAGCTTTATTTGCTGACGCCTTTCCTTTTATGTGTGATGTTGTTGCTCGAGAGCTCCTCCATTGATTTTCATTCACCCCAAACGTGTATGACAATTGCCCGATTGGTGCACTTTCGTAAACTTTTCGGGAGTTTTTGTTTGTCCCTTTTCGCACCACAGAGCATTGTAACCAAAGACGAAAGCTCTCATGAACCAATCAGATTTTTCCAATGACTAAATACACACAGAGACAATCTTGTTCTTTGCAGGTGGCATATTGCAAGGGAAATGAAGGAACTCCACGTTGACAATGAAGCTGCAGGAAGTTGGTTGAACAAATAAGTGATGAAATTGTTGCCACTGTCTACATAGCAGCTCAAGAACGCCAGAACTGAACTTCAGATCAGCGCTATGACCCCACAGAGCAATTCTGTGGCTTGGAATGCTTGTGCGACGCTTTGGCTGGGCTGCTGGGTCCTTCTCACCAACGCGGATGGCGGTGTGATGATGGGCGGGGGCAGCTTCTTCCAGTCACCACCCAAGCACCTCGACTTCCCGTTGTCAAACTCGTACGCGCACAATTGTGGCGGGACCCCGAATGGCACGCGTGGTCACATCAGCACGCCCGGCTTTCCAAGGAAGTTTCCTGTGCCCCTGTCCTGCCAGTGGGTCTTCCACATCCCGCAAGGCAAGAAGATCGTGCTATACTTCACGCAGTTCTACATGCGCGAGGCGTTTCAGGCAAGTATCTCCGACTTTGGGGCGCCTTTTTTGTGCTCTCTCCTTGGCCGAGTCTTCAGTTTCAGCACTTGGATGTCAAAACTTCCGGACGCACCGGTGGAGCCACACCGACAACATCAGACTGAAGCCTACCGTTTCAAAGATTTTTCAAATTTGGGTCAACTCATCAACCAATGAAATTTGCATCGTGTTTATGCATTCTGGCAATCAACAGGCGAAGCACGAGTCTTCTGTGCCTGTTGTTTTCGGCACCGTCAGAAAAGGATGAACCTTCACAGCTCGAATGGCACTTTTGCAGGCTTCTCGTCCTTTTATCTTCAGGTTTTGGCAAGGGATACGAGTTTGATAACATGTCAGCTGCACTTGACCGTATACTCGGCCACAAAGGGCCACACATTAAAATTTCATGCGTCTGAAACTTTCGGCGGTGAAAACAACTGCACTCAGTTCAAAAACGGGTGGCTGTTGCCAAAACTTCACTCAGTTGCCGCAGCGAAGCAAGCAGCCATTGCCTCGAAAATGCCTGACCTTTCAAAAACTAAGTCGCAGGAGCGAAGAATGTTGCCGTTGCCTCAAGAAAGCCTCATCGCTTTTTTTTTGATTGTTTTTCTTCAATACGAGGAATGAAAAATATATTCGGCTCTTGCATTGAAAACCCACTCACACAGTGCCTGAGTCTTTGCTCGCAGCTGAGGCCTTTGAACACGCAGCAGATGTCCTGAGAAATGCACGTGTGAGTGTTTCAACAGCTCAGCACCTCTGCTCTGTTGCAGCTGACGGAGTACGACTCGTACACGGACGAGCGGACGTTCCGCGGCCGTCACGAGCTGGGCACCGTCAGCTTTGAGGACGAACTGACTCTCATTTCCGTCTACAAGCCATGGCTCGTGCTCAAATTCAGGGTGAGTGTTCAGATCTGCAGGTGACGACATCTCGCTCCGGAAAACGCGCCCAGCTTTGGAAGGACGCCCTGGTCATGAGAAAGAGACGATTGCTTCAGCAAAACCACAAGAACTCCAAACGTCAGATCATCAGTCAGAATTGCATTTTGGACCCAAAACGAGATCCTTGCAACTCAAAAAGAGAAGCAAACGGGAAAACGGAAAGAGACGCCAAACCTCTGGCCCCAGTTGGTTGCAACTCTAACACACAAACCACTTCAGAAGTGCGTGCGTAAATTCACCGTCAAAATAAATCTACTAGTTCAGGTACTTGCCAGCTGCAACGTGCAACAACACATTAGATTTGGTGAATCCTGACTCTCGAATTTATTGTCAGGGAAACCAGAATGGTTCAGGTGATATCCCTTCTCCAGCAACAGCAAAATTTGCCTCTCATCAGGTGCGCGAAATCGGAAACATACATCTGCGCGTCGGCGACTTTCTGCTCGACGTGTACGGCTTCAACATCACGTACGAGTTGGTGGACGAGGCGGCGCCCGAGCGCCCCGACACCTGCTCCGTCTACTCGTGCTCCTTCCTCGGGAACTGTGTCGCCAGCGAGGACTACGAGACCTATCAGTGCCACTGCTTCACAGGTCTGTGTCTTGCACTGTGGGACTGTCAACCGTACACTGCATGCAGCAGTGACACTGCTTTTGTGACTTCTGTGAAAATCTGCATGGTTTGGTTGATGGATTCTTTCACATGGAGTCCAACAATGTGAGTCTTCTTGTTCCAGGACACTTTGGCGAGTGGTGTCAGTACGGTCCATTCTGCAACCCACCTGCGGGGATCAACATGTGCAAAAACGGTGGCAAATGCAGGTTTGTTGTCAAGTTGTCAGACTTCGTGCTCGCCGACAAAGAAACAGTTTTGAATTGTTTTGATGCGTGGCTCTCGTGTCCTCAAATTGACCAAATCTTCCAATCAGAAAAGCACAATCCCTTCATTGCCGGTAAGCCAATTCATGAATGCTGACAATTTCAAATCATATGGCAAACGAATTAGACGAGCACGGACCAGGGTGTGCTATGTATCCAGACGCACAAACAATTTCAGATTTCAATGTTCTTAAAACTTGTGTCGAAGCGTTTTTCCAAACGAGATTCTCCTTGTCTCAATTCTGTTGTGAAAAGAAAATGCGTCCGGCAACAGCTGCATGCGTCGAGAAACACACATGTCTCATTTCCCAAAGGAAGTTCTCCTTCCTCTTCATGTGCATTGTGCGACACAAGTGTGTGTCATCGACGACGTTCAGTACGTGGACATGGGTGCCCTGTGGTGGGACTTGTTTCTTGTTTGAAAGATTTTGGGGAAAGGGGCACGCATCAGATATGTTGCTCTATGCAAAGTTACACCGCCGCCCTCTGCATGCAGTATTTTGTTCAGGCGAGCTCAACTCGTTGATCAATGCTTGCTGCTGGTACCTGGAGTGGATGGTTCGCCCCACCCTCAGATCTAACTCGCCATTTTTGGCCAAGGCCGAAACAACTTGCCAAACTGAAAGACATATTGGAGTTGAAACGTTCCACCGAGTGCAATGCAAGCTGCTTTTGTTCCGAAATTGAAAATAGCAGCCTGTTTAATTAACCTTTTCGTTGGTCTTGCGATGGTTGCCAACCTTGGAGGACTGAGCGCAGGTGACAGTGATTTTGGTGAGTGTCTAGGAACGGAGCATTGTCCTCTTAATGGAGCTCGTGGGAAATTAAACGAGTATCCAACCTGTTTGTGAGGCAAAAAATTGTCTTTGATTGAAGTCAGCAGCATGACAGCAACTGATTTCAAGATTCACATATTTGGCAGAAATGACATGCACCTGTAGCCCAAACATGATCCCGTCAGAACCATGCTCTTCAGTCGGAAGTTGGAGTTTTGGAGAAAAACTGACCACAGCTTGACGTCAGACGGACTGTTCTTCAGTCAGAGATTGCCAAGTCAACACACAGGTTGTTTTGGTGGCTGCCCTTGTAAGTTCCTCCGTCGGTCCTTTCGACGGTGCCAGTGTTCATCCACTGTGCATGCAAAATGAACGGATCCTGCTTAAGCCAGAGACAGACGTGCATCATGGGTGTGGACGACAACAATTGACGAGACAATTTTTACGTCCAACCGTGAGTATCGCAACAAGTCGTGTCCCAACAACCGACGGGGCTTACACGCCGAACAACGACCGCTAAATGTCACAAATACTCTCAAGTGCTTTGATCTGCGTGACCCTAGCTGATGTTCCGTCAAGCCCCAAGAGAATTGACCAGAGGAAAGACAAGTTCTGGAGCGACAGATAAGAGGCGTGCAGAGGCAGATAGAACGTCATACGACGGGAGCGGGTCGTTGGTCATTTTGATGCGAAACTTTTCAAGAGGCATTTTTGCGCCGTCCTCGACGTGCTTGCATCGTGTACAGACAGTGTTGTGGTCAGTGTCCGGCCGGCTGCGCAGTTTCCGCCCGAGTCTGGTCTGGGCCTCAATTATCCCGCGCCTCGCTTTGTGCGGAAGGAAGTTTTGCAGAAAACGCGCAAATATAGAAAACAGATGTATCTAAGCAAGCACTTCAATTCAAGTCAACTTCTCTTCGATTGGCTGAACAAACGAGATTGTATTGTTCAGCCAAGTCCAACAAGCACTTTTCCGGAAAAAATCACAAGTTTCGCGAACTCACAAACTTTCTGCACCAGCTTCACTCTTTGTCAGCTTTGGGATGGAGGCTGCGCGTTTGGTGGTCTTTGTGTCAGCAGCGTCCTGGCATTGGTCTGACGTAAGTCCATTGAAGCTTTGACATCGTGTCGCTCAGTTCGTGGCTTACTTTTGCTGCATGTTTGTGAGTCTCTGCAGAATATCTGATGAAGAAGGCGATTGATTAGCACGCGCAATTGATTTCACTGCGAATCTGTTGCAGGACCACGGAGCAAGCTTCCGTGGGGTGGCCTCCCTGAATGGGTGAACAATAAGTGATCAAGTTTGAGATTAACAATTCATGCACAGCAATTCTTGTCTAACTTGAAAAAATGGCCGGTTTGTGAGAACTTGTGGCATTTTTTCTGAACATTGGAGCTTGTGAGTACTTGAAACCCTTTTCTTTCAGCAGTCAACACCAAGCACCTTGGGCTTGAACACAGGTTCTGGCTCAGTTGGCAGGACAATTGCGATGTCAGTCGATGATTTCCGGTGCGGCGGGCATCATGTTGAACAGGCACTCTCCGCGCAGCTTCTTTTGCTGTGCTGCACACAGTTCATGTACGAGCTCGTCCTGTTCTCAGGGTGACAAGTTGAAGGTTTCGTAAGTCCTCTGGTTCTGGTTTGTTGAGCCCGTTTCCGTGTTGAACAGTCAGGACGCCACATGTCAGGCTCGGACCGTTTGTCTACAGTGATCAACGGTCTGTTCATGCGCGACGCTGCGGCTCCCCTCCCGTCCTGCTTGGAGTGTCACACCACTGCTGAAGACTCTTTGGCGTATGTCACCTCACGGCTTTCGGGCCCAGACATGTCTGCGTTGGGAACACCTCTTCCTGACTCAATTGCTTCCGAAGCCCAAGAACAATGAAAACGTGCCGAAAGACTTCCGCCGATATAACGGAATGTGTTCTTTTGCCATTTTGTTCAGGTATTTCTACGGATCACTCGTTAATTCCTGTGAATGTCCGCCGGGCTACTATGGAGTACAGTGTGACAAACAACGGGAGGGCAACGATGACCTTCGTGAGTATCTCTCAAGAAAAGTGAATCCGTGCATCGTTGGAACATTGAACGTATGATGGTCAGCGACTGCGGTGAGACTCACAGCGGTTCGTTCTACCACACCCACCGAAGCGATCCTTCACTTGTTGTTGCAGGGTTCTGCGAGCGATTGGGATGCAGTCAGAGCTGTGAGAAGTTCAGCAACACGTATCGCTGTGTGTGCGACGAGGAGTATCGTCTCGACAGCGACAACGTTTCCTGTGTGGAGAGAAGTGGGTCCTTTCTCACAAGTCTTTCACGCACAGACGCGCGCACGCACACTCGTCGAATGAAGAGAGATCGAAATTCAGAATCAAGGATCGCAGATACAGATTTGGGCATGGATATACGAGGGAGATCCGCAAAGCTCGGTTCGTCGCCAATTTTGAGTATGTTCCTCATTTCAATCATTTACCAAAATTAAATGGTCTTTAAATACTCAGCAATTAAGCCTTTAAATTAGCATTAATTGTCCTCTCAGCCATTAAATTTGCAGTATCTTCTCTGTACTAAGGTTGATTACTGTACAAAATTAAAAACCAACTACAGAACACAAGGACTTTTTAGATAACAAATTTAATTATTTCAGTTGTATTTCATTCAAAATGTTTTGATCTAGGTATAAAGGTCATGATGTGGAGTACTTGCAGACTTATTTTTGTTCAATTTTGCTGAACTGTTTTGAAATGACAAAGGAAAGAACCGAACTTTGTGGACTTCCCTCGTAATTTTCACGCCTGTGTCGAGATGTGAAACTGGCGCTCCGAACACCACGACTGAGCGCGAGATTTCTGCGAAGCGGTGTTGCCGAATCAACGCCAAGGATGACGAATCGTTTTCTGGTGCTTTGTTGCAGTTCGCACCAGATATTTTGCTCGAATCCGTTGTTCACTTCCATCTGACAAAAGAAACATTTCCGCTGCTTCGGACCTTTGTCCCAACTTCACTCAGGATCTACTCAGTGGGGTATGTGTCTTGCTTGGTTTTTGTTGTTTTTCATCACAAGGCACGCTATATGTACGTGCAGATGTTTCCGACAAAGAACAGCTCTTCAGACTGTGGTCCAAACAGTACACGTAGACTTTCCAATGCCCCTTTTCTTCTTTCGTGAACCCAAAAACAAATTTGACGTGCACAACAGTGCATTGCTTGGTCTCCTGCAGATCGCTGCTGCTCTGCGACCGAGAGTGACAGAAATGCACAATCTGACATCGATCCGAAACAAGTGAGTGCACAACTGTTCCGTTGTTTGTTCGCATCCTGAAACACACACGCCATCCCGGACACTGATGAAAGACACATCAACACGAGTGCATCCAGGGAACACCTTGAAATCCACATTGTTGCATGCGTTTGTACTCGTAAGACAGCCTCAAAAATTTCTTTGATCTCTACTTTGCCAGCGTGACGGGCGGCCAGCTTTTCACAGACTTCTTCTTCATGGGGGAACAGAAGGACAAGCAGCTGGTGACCCACCTGCTGCAAATGTTCCTCAGAAACACAGACCCTATCTGTCGCTGTCAGCCGGACGCGACTTTGCTCGATTTCGACGCACAACCAGGTCAGAAGAAATCACAACCATGCGTATCTGGAAAGTATCAAAAAACGTTGTTGTGTTTGAAAATCCGTGGAGTGGTCAGGTATTTATTTGCCTGGGTGTAAACCCCGCGGCGGGTGAGTCTGTCGCGTGGTCCAAACCTGGCCACGGAACACACACAGGGTTCATCTTTGCTGGTGGATTTCTTGGAATGTCGTTTTCACCTGTGGACTTCAACGTCCAAATTCTGTGCTCTTCGGATTGGCTCTTCTATTGAACTCTATCCAGCTCCAGCAAACTGTTGGAGTTTCTAGTCCAGATGTGGAGAAGCCGTGCAGTCAAGTTCTGTGTTTTTGTGTCCAGCGTTGCATTCGATGAAGCTGTTCAACCACGAGGACAAGCCGGTCATCGAGGGGCGTCTGCTGACGCTGGCGTGCATCGCTAAGGGTTCGAGTCGCATGACCTTCTCCTGGTTCAAGGATGAGATGCCAGTCTCGGTGCACAAGACAGCGCGCAACATGTGGCGAACCAGGATTGACAACACGGACAGCATCACGCAGATGTCCATCCTCAACATTGACAAGGCAGACGTGCTCGATGAAGGTGATGTCGTGTTTGGAACGGTGCACATCAGAAACCCTGGAATGTGAGAGTGTGAGGACTCAGGCGTTTCTGACCCCGGCCTGCTGTTGATAACGAAGACATTCCGCTGATTTCCGCTGTTCGTGTTTCAGTCTCTCTATGGTGGCAATGAGCTATTGTTTCATGCGAAAACTCGTGTTTGTGTACAACAAAACGAAATCTGTTACCACCAGAACTTCGCGCCTTCATCTTGAGTGAATCCAGGGGACTGAACTTGTTCCGCTCAAAATTTCACCTTGACAGGCAACTTTTTCCTTTTTGAAGCTGTAATTGGGAGGAACTCTGTGCACTCACCTTTTCTTCCACTCCAAGCATTGCCACGGATCCTGCAAAGCTTATGCAGACAGTACCAGCTTTTCATTCCCCAATTTCTGCGTTTCAGGTTACTTCACGTGCAAAGTGCGGGACTGGAACGAGACCCGGGAGAAGTCTCTGTGGGTGGCGGTCACGAAGCGGCCCAGCATACAGGTGAAGCCGCTGGTGGTGTCGAGGCGCCCGGGAGACTCGGCCGTCTGCACCTGCATCTCAATGGACGACGAGACGGGCGCGTTCGTCCACAGCTGGTGGCGCGATGGAAAAGAACTGGATCCTGGTGTCAACGATGAGGTTGTGTGTGTGTGTGTGTGTGTGTGTGTGTGTGTGTGTGTGTGTGTGTGTGTGTACGAGTGTGTGTGTGTACGAGTACGAGTACGAGTACGTGTTGCGTGTGCAAGGAGAAGACATAATTTGTCTGTTGTTCGTTCTCGTGAACAACAACAACAAAACGCTTTCAGATTGTTGAGGACATGTACCCGACGGGAAGTCGCCTGCGGCTGCGCTCGACCCACGCTTCTGCTGTGTACACGTGTCAAGTGAAGAGCATCGCGGGAGCATCTCGAGAGGAATGCCGACTCTTCGTCACTGGTCAGTTTTCTTTTGTGCAGCCTCTGCTTTTTGACATGAAGATGCTAATGATCCTGGAAGCATGCACCCGGTCTCACAAATAGTTGGGGAAACATGTAGAGGGGTGGGGCGAAAGTTAAATGTCTTGCACCCTTTGGACAACCTCGTACGTCCCCAAATCGGTGCCTACGGTCTCCATACAACTCTCAAAAGCCAGGTTCTTGTGTTATCAATTCGCAGTCGGTGTGATTCGTTCTTCTATGAAACCGTGCTTGGTTGAAAGTTGAAAGTTTCCACGTCGCTCTGTCTAGACACAGCGGACGATCTTCAGTGCGAGGAGGAGCTGTTTCTCGGTATTCGCTGGGAGACAACGCCGTCCGGTGGAACAGACATCAAGCCGTGCGCCACGGACAAAACAGGTCTGCGCTGCATGCAGAAAGTGCAGAGGACAGTGACTGTTCATTCGGTAGTTCTGCTTGTCGGCACTTCACGTGGTGGAAGTTTTCTTCTGGTGACGTCTACAATATTCTTTCAGCCAAGGTTTACCGCACATGTGAGTGTCAGCACATCGGCTGTCGTTGGCTGGAACCCAACCTGTCCCAGTGCACGTCAGTCAGTATGCAGACCGCTGATGAAAAGGTGAAACAATTTTGGGCGAATATGTGCATTTCATTTCTTGGCCGAAATGTGCGAAGCGAGTTCCAGGGATATTTTTGCCTCGTCCCCGCAAACTGTTGCTTCACCCTTCACTTTAGATGAAGAAGTTGGAGTTGGGATACGAAGGAAACACCATGTTGGACATCTTCGAGACTCTGTTGGACTTTTTTCGAGGACAGGACACTGCAAGGTCAATGCTGGGAGATTTCCAGCTCGCCATGAGGATTCTGAACAGACTGGAAGCTCACAACACAAGGTTCAACATGCATGGAAGCTCCCCTGCGCCGACGATCCAAGTAGGAGACGGAATTTTATCCCTTTCTTTTTGTGCCTTGTATATCAATCGGTTTTCTTGTGAGAGTCCACATCATTGTCACAGGTTCCCACTTGAACACAGTGGGATTCTCATGACCAATGTGACAGCGGCACTATCCTCGTGTTCGCAGGACACGGTACGTCTGGTGTCGATGATCCTGACGCGCAGCAGCAAGTTCAGCGCAGCCGAGCGCCGCAACTGCACCGTGGGCGCGGACGTGCTGACGCTGCTGCTCAGGTTCCTGCAGGACCCTCGTCTTGTGAAGGAGGCCCGGCCCCCACCACGGCCAGGGAGACCGCAGCAGCTGCTGGGCGACACCACTTCACTCTCACCACTCAGTAAGTGGGTGGAACTGTGTATGGTCCAGTTCTCCACCGTTCTTCTTCAGAGATTTGTTGTTTGACGTTTCAGAACCGATTCACAAGAAACCTCACAGGTGTGAGGAGTTGTCACTGGCCTCGGCAGATTGCTTTTCTTTCGAACAGTGCACAATAAAATATGGATTCAATGTAATCGTCTCAAAAAGATCGCTTTGGTCGCAGTTGTAGGCGTGACGGCAGTCGAATTGTCTGAAGGAAGTCAAAAGTTCCTGGCCTTCTCAGAGTCACAGGTTGACGTCTTTCTGCTCAATGAGGCGACGAGGTACAAGATTATGAAACGTGAAACTCGCACAGGTGAATGAATCTTGTATTCTGAACTCTCTGTTCACAAATTTTTGTCCAAACCAAAAAACAATGGAATCGAAAGGCGGAGGGCGTCGGGGTCTGCTTGTCCTTCAAAGACTCAAAGATGACGCGTTTTCTCCAATACAGAGAGTAGCACAGAAGTCGTGATGACAGCTGTGGCAAGAGGCCTGTCTGCACTGCTGCCCGAGAAGTCTTCCGGGTCAAAACTGACTTCGGACATTGTGACTGTCGGAGCGTATTTTGACAGCTTTTCGACACCTCCGTCAAGGCAGATTCGATTGGTTTTTCGTCAAGGAACGTCAAACGAAAAGGTAAGAACAAGTTGAGATGACATCGCGATTGGTCTTAAACTATTGAACACGTTGCTTTTGTTTTTGTCTTATCTGGACATCTGTCCACCGGTATCTTTGCTGGCACAGGTGACATCCGGGAGGAATCCGTCATATTGTGTTCAGTGGCGAGAAGGGTGAGTCAGTTCCTTTTGTCGTGTTTATGGTTCAGTGAAAAATGTCCACATGTACCCAGACTCGACCCGCTGTTTTGACAAAACCCCACAAAACACAACCTGCATATTGCTCACAGCGCCTGGCGGACCGACAGGTGCACGACAAATATCACCTCGAGCGGAGTGGCGTGTACCTGCAGGATTCCGGGTCACTTTGCCCTTGCTGCGACGGTTGCTGTTCCTGTGAGTCTCTTTCTAATACGAGATGGAACATGTGTATTTCCGTCACGGTGGAATGTGAGCTTGGTGCACTGCAGATCATAGGATGTTTTTTGCGTCTGCTGAAGAATTTCTGGAAATGGCCTGCATTGCGTTTTGCATTGCAGAAATCTCCACCGACCAAAACGAGCAACAAGTTGATTATTATCATTGGCTGCTGCTTGTCTCTCGCCTTTTACATCTGCACTGTGGCTATCCACTGTCTCTTCTGGCGGTATGTTCTCTGGAGCTCCGTTGCATTCGGCTGAAACGCTACGCTTCGCACGACGAAGGTCACCGTTAGGTGCAGTTTTGAAGAGTGACTCCACTTTATGTGGGAATTCAGGATGAATGTGTTTGTCCCAAACCTTTTTTCGAAACACATATAACTGCCAGACTCTTTTCACAGGTTACTGAGCAAGTCGTCTCGCCTCGTCATTCTCCTCTTCTGCTGCTCGTGGATCGTACTCAACCTCGTTATCATCGCGGCGTTTGTCGGGACTTTGACTTGGGTTTGTTTTCTGTGGTTCGCATTTTGTGTGTGGTTCTGTGGTTCGGTTGCATGTATGTGTGTGTGTGTGTGTGTGTGTGTGTGTGTGTGTGTGTGAAAGATCCTATGACAACACAAAGGAGCATTTTTGTACATGGTGCAACAGGATGCGACACGATGTGACACGAGACATCCTGGCCAAGATGCCGTGTACCTTTTTGCATGCCCTTCACACACACCCTTCATGTGTTCCCTTTGCATGCGCCCCATACAGGATATGACTGGACGTGACATGACAGCTGTGGTGGGGCATGAGACATCCTGGCCGATATGCCATGCACGAAAAATATTTTTGGTTGCAACCACACAGTGCTCTTGCCCAAAAGGGACATCTTACAGTCAATTGAAACGTCTTCTTCCTGTTGCTGTTGCAGCTGAGCTGCTGCGCGGTGACGCTTCTCGCGCTCTACTTCTTCACGGCGGTTCAGACGCTGCTCGTGCTGCACGCCGCCGGCTTCATGTTCGCTCACATGCAGCACATCGTCAAGCTGGACGCCGTCAAGATCGGCCTCATCTCCTGGGGTCATTTTGCAGAATGTTTGATAATGTGTTTTGTCTTGCTCTTTTCGCGTGCATACGAGTATTGTAAAGTGCGGGCCACTGCCACTGGCACGACGAGTTTCTCAGCAACGGCACTTACGTTTCAGGTGTTCCTCTGCTCGTCACCTGCACCGCGTTGATCCCGATAATAGTGAAGGGAACACCTCAACAAGAAAAGATGTAAGTTATCGGTCCTGGGTCATTTCAAAGCAATCACAATGTATGAACCGTATGCAGACGTTGGAAGCACACGGGCCCGCATGAGAACTGTCCTCTTGCTTGACCTGCTCAGTTGACAGCAAATTTCTAGGCGAGCGCAAATCCTTGCGCTCCAAGCGGAAAAAAATCCACCACTCCCCTTTTCTATCTCAGCTGTTGGCTCTCTGGCTATCAGTGGTTGCTCTACCTGTTCGGCGCATCAAGCTTGGCTTTTCTTCTTGTAAGTATGAATTGCTCGGGAACGCCAGCTCCAAAGAACTTTCGCTTTGACCGATGATGTCTTGGATCTACGTGAATATCTTTTCTCCTTGGAGTTCAGGTTCAGACAACGCGGAGAACTCAGAGGAAGGACACTCGATGTCTTCTTCATTCATTTGTGCGGCATTAGAATCTGACCATTTTAATTTGCAGGGTTACGTCGTTTTTGTTGCAAAAATCGGCATTGCATTGAAGGCCCATCAGGTTTCAAATGAACGAAGTGGCATTCGAAGAAGCACAGTGTACGTACACGAACATGGAACTGCCTGGAATACGCCAAGCCAGACGCGTTGACCAAGCGTCTGGATAGTCGTCTCAATTGCTCTGTTCCCTTGCATGTTTTGCAGGCATTTCTTGGGCGAGTCCGTCACCTTGGTGATTCTGGTCATTCTCACCACATGTTCGAGTATTTTGGTGGCACAGCACGACAGCGATGCTCACAGAATTATCCTCGCTGTCGCCGTTGCGTTCAAGGTGAATGACTAAGCGCTGAGAACTCTTGGTCTGAGAATTTCCGCCAGTAAGTGAGTCGTCGCTTGTGGATTCTGCCAGCTCTCCGGTGTGTCACTTCAATGTGAGAACAACGTTCAAAGTTTAATTCCAAGAGTTAGCCACACGATCTGGAACCAAGTGCAGACAGTCTTCAAAAAGGAATTGAGAAAAAATTTACGTGTCGCATATTCCCAAGCGTAGTTCTGGTGAACAAAACATACATGTCGTTTTGGAGTCTGAATTCAAAGTTCCTCTTGTCGTTGAAGAACAATGCAGGGACATCCAAATTCAATTCTAATGTGATTTACGTGTTGCTTTCTTTTCCAGGGAGCCTTCGTCCTCGTTGTTTGCGGCGTGGTCAAATTGCTCCAGGTGAATATGGACGGAGTTTTTCTCAATCCTGAATCGAACTTGCATGGTTTTCGAAGACTCAACCTCGTTCTTTTCTGGTGTAAACATTGAACAAACGAAGTCCTTCTGTTTCGTTTCATATTTTTGCTGCAACAGTCTGGCGTTTCCTCCAAGAAGTGTGCGGATTCTCTTTGCTGCAGACGCAATGACAGGCCGAAGGTAAACAAGCCGAACACTGCTTTCCAAAAAAGAAAAAGGAGAAAAACCATCAGATTTTGTAGCGAAATTTCGCATGAGGTTCACGGTTCACTGGTTTGCTTGCACGCACGTTGAGTCTTTTGTTCCGTTTTCTGCAGATTCCCACCGTGTCCTGCAATCGTGGATTCCAATGTAAGTGCCACAGTCAGTTCACCGAATGCGTGCAAGATTCGGAAGTCCTTCAAAACAAATGCATGCAGCTCATTTTGTCGTACCGGTAGGAGCCAGACTTCTCGTGTCTATTTTCTCTGCATTCTGTTGGTTTCAGCTGCATTTTGAGCAAGGACCTGTTCTGTGCCTTGTTTCTGTTTGAATGTCCGACCAACACACGAACATCATTCGTTTCATGCAGAAAATTCAACAAAGGGTGCAAATCTCGCTGAGTGTTGAAAGCGAATTGAAAAAATTCTCCTTTTTCTGCTTGCAGCCTTCGTAAAGCAGGAGACCTCAGAGATCGCCGATGGCAGCGAGTCGACTCAGGGCCCGGACGAGGCGGAGGTGCGGCGGCGCCTCGAACACTCGCGACGGCGGCGGGAGCGGCTGAGCGCGCTGCTCGGCACCGGCGCAGCGGCGCGCTCCAACGAGCCCGTCGTCTGCATCACCTACACCAACACGACACACCTCGGCGCCAATGGTGCTTGTTTTGCAAATGAACAGATCAAATTCTTGATCATGCGTTCAACTGTTTGTGCACGGCAAGATGAATTGAAAAATTCCATCTGGAACTCATACACACAAGCTTTGCCCTTTGTGCCACTGACATGCACGCACCACATGTTTTGCGCGTTCTTTCCTCCTCAGGAAGCTCTGCCGAAGGAACACCCAGCGGACGTTTCCGGAACATGGCAAACAGCCCTGCAAACAACAGCGACGAAGGCAAAGATGACAAAAGAAAGACCTCCGTCAAATTGGAAGTGGCCAAAGCGCTCGTGCGAGATCCAGAGCCAGAGCCTCCAGCGACTCAAGCGTCAAAGCCGCTTCTTCGACACGGAGAGCCGAACGCGTCCAAGAGTCATGACCACGGGGTCCAGAGACAAGAGGATGCTGAAGATAGCAACCACGCTGTCATCGAACTCCCTCATCGAAAGGCGCACATTATTGTTGATGGTGACAAGTCACTCGTGGCTGCACCCGTTTTATCTCCGAGGGAAAATGTGGGTGTCGATGAGAACAGCTCTGCACAGAAAAAATCTGGGGACCCAGGCAAAGTGAAGACATCGAAGAAAGCACACGTCTCTGACAACGAAGGTCCTTGTATGTACAGTACAATTGTCTTTCCACAAAAATAAGCTACAACAGTGATTGGGTGGTGCTGGCTTTTGACCATGGCAAGAGACAACCAAAGCCTCGTGTGCCGGGCCATCATGGGGGTACTTGCAGTCTTCTACCCATAACTTCCTTTAATTTTGAAGAAGAGAGGTGAAACTGGTTTCGTTTGAAAGCTTGAAAGGACCTGAAACAATGTAGCTTTGCACAAGCAGAAACACGTTCCTCCTTTTGACACATATCTACTTTCACAAAAATGTGCGATTTTTTCGTGCATCAATACGGTATTTCTGACGCACCATGCAGCTTTTGTCAGATGTATATATTTGGCAGTGGTTTGCATTGCCTTTGTAAAGCAAACCTTGGATCAAACGCGTGTGCCTTGAAGCTGAAATAGTGTTTCAATTGTGTGACCAAACAGGGTTTGACACAATCACTGCAGGACCAGTGTTCATCTGTGTGTTTGGAAACTGAAAAAAGTTGTCTTGATCCGTTTGATGCTCGTGCAGTCGAGGGCCGTGTGACGAAACCGAGTTGGGTCGTTGGACACAATATTTTTGCACAATTTCGAAGTTTATACGAAGATCTGTGGTGAGTATGAATTTTCACATTCAAGAACTTTGTCTCTGGTATAGGTTTGTGTTGTGAAGCTATCGTAAATTTTGAGCCGAATTCTGAGTCAACGTTTTTGACAGTGCCTGTTGCAATCTTGAAAAAACTCCTCATTCGGGAGTTCTAAAACGGTCAGCTTCAGATCACCCACAACCTGGGAAGCAGCCTCATCGTTCGGTGTCCATAGACAGTACGGCTGCTAAATTTCGAACAAAAACAAACCAAAGCGAAGTTTTTGGGATATTCTGTTGTATCTTTTTTGTTTTATTTGTAGAACGGCTGACTTGATACGGGGGGACCTCCAAAAGAAACATTCCGGAGCGAATTTCAGTGTAAACAATTTGTTGCTCTTTAGCAACTTTTTACACATGCAAAGACCAAAGTCTTCTTAAGTTTCACAATACCACTTTGACTGCAGACCAACAGCAGTGACTTTGTAGATGGAGTGTAAACTTTGCTGATAAGAATTTCTTCTCACTGGTTGATATTGAGACAAGTTTTCTTTGGTTGAACAGTGGCAGAAAGAACAATTTTTTTGTGGCTGTTTCACTTGTTGGTGAGCATTCAATGCTGTCTTGAGCAAAGGGCAAATACTATGTTTCACAGAAAATTTGGTTTCATACAACTAAGGACTGACCAAACACTTGGAACCTTGATGAGATATCTTGATTAGACTGCCCAAATATCTTTGATATTTCAAAAACTTCAGAAAGTTGAAAAACCAAGTTTCCCTTTTGTACTTGTGAAGGACTCAGTATACCTTTGATTGGCAAGAAAACTTTGCAGAGTGACTTTATTTTCAGCGCAAATATTCGTCGGGAAAGTTTCTTTTGGAGGTCCCCCCGTATCAGAAAAAGAAAGATGAAGTGATTTGAAAATTATGATCTGCCAAAAAAAGATTTAGTGTGTATTTATTCAATAATTTCTTAATACCCCTCCCCGCTCAGGAAGAAAGCCTGTGCGTGCAGGAACGCGAAGGCTCCCCCTTCCCCGAAAAAAGCTGGTGCCAACCAACTGAAAAAATCAGAAGTACAAACGATTTATTCTTAGAGTGGATGGAGTCTTGCGTCAGGCCGCAAATGTCGTGTGGAAGAGTTGGCTCTTCCCACGCGCGCAATCCAGCTTTCGGGCGAGGAGCTGAGTACCGATGAAACAGCTTCAGCCAAGCTGCGCGAAGCTGAAGCTGTACACCGGACTCGCAACTCGCGCCGCCTATTTAAAGCCGCACCCATGACACCCTGTGTCTGTTGAGAGCAACAGCTTGAGACAGGAGTGAGTAATAAACGTTTGAAGCGTATGCTTGAGTTTTACTCCACTGCGGCAGTCCGGCCGAGCTGAGGCTGCTCCGTACTGCGGTGCCGCACACAGTTGTGTGGATGGGAACCACCGGGACCTAACCCACACACAACATGAAGGTTCTCAAGTGCTAGACCAAGGATCACCTTAGGATACAGTCGCAACAAACAAAATCGGAAACGACCACGGACAAACGAAAAGTCTCATGGGCAACATTTCTTCAACACATGAAGTTGTTTATTTTCATGACTTCATCATTTTGGAAGGACACTATTTAGATTCGGTCCGTTCATGCGACTGTTGGGTGAACATGAAAACTCAATGGAATGCGGGTATGAACCGCGCAAGAGTTGAAGCCAGACGATACAGTTACTAACATATTGACTGGCTCCACCGTGAATCG
>JAAUXT010020880.1_pt1 | contig 21303 bp, 23 predicted proteins | sample 7278171 | NCBI WGS metagenome assembly JAAUXT01 (sample SAMN14350112, study PRJNA611818) | marine sediment metagenome | isolation source: surface marine sediment (1.8m) | place: French Polynesia: Moorea | collected 2018-08 | reverse complement strand
TAAAAGCAAAAATTTGTTCTTTTGACACTTCGTGCATCAACTACAGCCTGAAAGTGAATGAAAAAAACAAACATGACCAAAATCAAACAAATAGAACACTTTCAAACTCGCGTTCACAGATTTAGCCTTTTGATGCCTATAGGTGATTTTTACCATCACCATACATCATACATAATGTATGCTTCAAGGTTCAAATCACCTAAAAACGTGCGAGAAGGACAGGACAGGACTGGCGGGTGGTTTGGTCACCGAGGCAGTGTCATTTCTTACTTTGCTTAGCTTGATGACAGGTTCACGTGCAGCCACAGACCATCGTGGTTTTCTGACAGCAGTCAGTCCGACTCGTACAATCCAACTGGGCGTAAAGTTGTCGCGGATCGCACGCAAATGCAACCGTGCGCACACGTCCTGCAGGCCCAAATCGTCTTGCGAACTCAAAAGCATTCTTTCTGCACATTGGCTGTTTGTGGATTTTTGAAGGCCGCATTTGTTGAATTTGAGCACCACACTTTCATAACTCCCACGCATTTCCAGCTGTCGCTTGATTGTAGATTGTGTGGAAAACCCGTGGTCTCCCCGTGGCTGCTCATCGTTGGTTCGACTCGTGTTGATGACGCAAAAAGTACGGTGTACATTCATGAAGCCACAATTATCTGCACGTGAAGCTCTGGGTGGTGACTTCGCACAAATTTGTTGAAATTTGAACAAGGCTCCGCACACAAGGAAAAATCAGTGCACTTGAGGATGGCACGAGGCAAATTGCCCTGCGAAATACCCGCGATTTCGTTCCGATGAAGCTTTGAATCAAGACTCGGTGCCCTGGATAAAATCCCCGGGCCTTCAATTGTTGCAAGAAGCAACTTTTTGCACTGGGAAATGGAATTTCGTCGCTGTTTTACAAAGCTAAGAAAAAAATTTCAAAGCTGCAGGAAGCGTGATCAATGCGTGCATGCTTTTATCGAAATGTCGCAGAGTCGTTGCTTCTCGCTGTCTCTCAAACACGACGCCACCGCCGAGTGCACCCGATGATCTGCTGTGGGCGGGAACGCTCTGAGTTCGTGCCGCCAACTTTCCGCTGTGTGTGGTTCTCCAGCAAAATCGCAAAAGCTGATCGGACTTGGGTGGGGCCACTGAGTGCGAGTTCTGTGTTCGGCAATCAATGGCTCTGCACACTCGACAAGACACACAAATCAGGCGGCAAAAACACGATCAGCACGCAGACAGACCTGCTAAGTGCACCCAGTCATCTTTTGTCAAACAAACGCCATCATTTACCCGAAAAAGTGACAGCGCACTTTATTAGCTGTCAACTCGGCAGCTTCTGCAGGAGTGCCTCTAATCCAGCCGCGAACATTAACCCCGTGAGTTCATTTCTTCTATGGTAATAGAGGACATTCGGCATTTAGCGTTGACGACGTTAAATTATTGTGGGGATCAGAGCGACTTTCAGATCAGATCCAATCAGGGCGGCGCTGGGGAGGGTCGACGCCGGAGCCGCGGGTGGCGCCTTCTGCCGGCGTGGAGCGCGTCACCGGTGTGTGTGTGTGTGTGGGGGGGGGGGGTCGTGCACTGCGCGTTGTACGACGCTATCTGTGCGTCGTACGATGCATGGAGGTGCATCATGTGACACACATCCATTGGGTCCTGTGCAAAAACAGCGTCTGATGAGGCAAATTACACGCCAATGGCTTTTGGAGCCATTCAGAGTTGCGGGTACTGCAGTCCAAAACCAGCTGCGCGCGACCAGCCTCAGCGTCTTTGTGGCGTCTGGCGGCAGGAGGAGGAACCAGGGAGCCAAGGACTGCAGCTGGGACGTTTCCGTTTGGACGTTTGGTGCAATGCAAGAACTGCAATCAGGCTCGTTTCCATTCAATGCGAGATTTTTATGTTTCGTAACGTTCGCCTCCCTGCAGACTTCGCTGCAAGGTTGAACCCCAAAAATAGCATCGCTACCATTGTCTGCGCTCAGAAAGCTCGCGAACCTGGCCTGCTTTCCAAATGCCACGCTCACTGCAAAGTATACAGCCCGTCTCACTTTGTTCTTCCGGAGGGTCTCCCAGCTGCATGGACGGCTGAAAGCTGGATACTCGTCTTGCAACAAACCTTTCTTTGCCCAAACCGGACTGTTGCTCCACTCCAGGGAGGTTGTCAATTGCTGGTTTCCTTCGTAGACACTTCATAGCTCAGACAGAAATGGGGTTGAGCTCTCGATGCGGTATCTCCGTGTCTCTCGGCTGTGGTCGTAAAACCTCTCGTGTTTGACCTCATTTTTGTGGAAGTGAGTTCCTGTTCGCACGACTCTTTTCTCAACGGTCTCGAAAAGTCGTGGTGTGATTTCACAGGAATCTTTTTTCCAGCGTCTGTGAACCCTTACCTGTCCTGTCGGATTCTTCGAGCCTCTCACTTGAATTTTTTCACCAGCACGCATGCATGCATGTGCGCGCATGTCAACGATCTGCCGAAACGAAACATGGAGGTGTTTCTTGGTCAGAGACTTTGCTTGAACACCTCCATGCTCCATGGTGTCTGGGCGGGACACTTCCCGAGAAAACGGAGAGCACCTGTTTTTCACAAAATCGCTTTCGGGATCGGGAGATCGGGGTCCCACGCCCTCAAGAGACAAGTGCACCTCGGAAATCTAATCTGCAGAGAAATGCCTCTTGTCCCGGGCTGGACAGCAGGACCGAGCTCCGGTGCAATGAGATGAGGAGACCCAGACCCAGCCTTTTGAAGACCCGTAGTCGTCATTTCAGGGTGTGGGCTGAAATGCCCAGACCCCAGATCACATCTCTGAATGCAATCAGTCAAGGAGGTGCCAAATGATCACAATGTGCACACGCTGACCAGACACCGGGGTCCCTGGTTTCTGGGGTCTGGCATTTTTGTGACAGCGATCACGCATCGAGGGTCCCATACCAATTCTTGCCACGGAGCCAGTGATCGAGACGTCAGCTTGTAATGCTTTGAAGTTTCATTCAGGAACAGTGAACTTGTGTGACAAGAGATTAACCCAGAAATTTAAACTGGGTGGATGAATGTTTTATGTGTCGAGTGAATAATCGCTGCGCCTTTGGCCAAAGCTCATTTGTCTTGTGCGTATTTTTACGTGTTTTATTAAACTCCAATGTGAACTGCTGCAGCTGCCACTGCCATATATGGTGCAGCTGATGCTCTTTCCTTCCCACAATGGCGCCATCAGGTCAAACGCTTCAGATAGCGCACATCTTTTCACTTTCAAATGAAAAAATGTTTGGCTGAAAAAGAAGGCTGCTCGTATTTGGTATTGAACGCCTTGACGTGGTCAAATAAAAGTCTTGTCCACACAAGGCCCACACCCAGGGAAGTGTCAAAAAAGACCTCAGTATTCTGCTTCTGGGTAATCATGATTGAAACAGCAAACCCAACAGGTTGATTCGCAGGACCAAACTTTGCAAAAAACAAGTTTTGATTGGAAGGTATCAAGTTGAAAATCATGTAATCATGTAGACTACATTTCACAAATGCGTTGCCACAGATACAGGCACAGGCACAGGCACAGGTTACAGGCACACACACACACACACACACACACGCACACACACACGATCCATATAGAAGAGGGCACACCTCCCCGAAAGAGGTTCCCCGAATCTTGAAAGACCACACAGGGAGAAAACAAGAAGGTCTCCAGCAGCACCGAAGAAAAGCCTCCTGCAGAACATGTACTCGGAATTTGTCACGCGAACTGGGCGGCTTTAACAAACCAATTGACCTCCTTTTCTCCAGCTTTGCTTCTATCCACCTGGGTCCACATGCAATAGCGAAAGGCTCAGAGCATCTATTGAATTTCACTGCTTTTGGATAGAGAGATTTTCTTCCAATCTTCTTTTGCGTGGTGTGCACCACATGTGACCAGACGAGAAAGATTCGTTGTCCTCAAGCAAGAATCCGTGCCACAGTATGAGCATCGACACTTTTGAGAACGTCGGGAAAGTCTAGAAGGAAACACATGTCAGGTTTTGTGTCTTTTTTGCACATTTTGCTCTCACTGGATGAGTGGACCAGCTGCAGACGCGTGACCGTCCGGCGTCGTCACATGACGTCACGTGACCGGCGGCGCCGACGTCGTGTTGGCGTCAAGTCGACGCTTCGCGCCGCTGCACCTGGGACACTGCGCACCTCCTCACACGCAGCCTGACTTTCCAATTCGCAACTGTTTTTGTTTGTTTCACTAAATTCGGACAATATTTCATAATTTCAAAACGAGACTTTTGTGGTAATGTAAAAATCTGATTCCACGGAGAAATCCATACATTTCCACCTGGTGTAAGTTTAACGAACGCTAACGCCGCACTGTCTTCAGGTTCACTCGAGATGTGTAACGTGATGCAATCTGAAAGGCTTCATCCGCGAAGCATCAATGATTCAAAACGAAGGCAACGATTCGCTGGGGAAGATCGAACCCTACGAAAACACGTGAACGCGTTCTTCTCCACATGTGAGGCGGTCGCACGCCATGTACCCAGCGCGCACTGGTTGTTTGGACGCGGACCCCCTTGAAAACAACAAGTTTCTTTTCTGAAAAAAAAAACATTCTCCAAAAACTCCCACATGAAAAATGCCACGGTATTCGAACAGCCGCGTTCCTTGCATGGCACCGGACGAAAAATGGGACCGGCGGGAGCTCCTAGTGGCTGCATAGAAACCTCTCCTTTTGTCTGCAGACGTTCACTTCAAGCCGGAAAAAAACACGGAAATGCCTTGGCGTACGAAGCACGCAACACACACCTCCATCAATTAGCAACGTCGTTTCTCTGTCGTGTATCTGACAAGCTCAAAAACAATGCCTTCTGCAGACTTCATTCAGCACCAAGGCACGAGAACCCCCAGCGTCAAGTGCAGAGGATTCAGCTTTGAGCTCGTGCGTGCGAGCTGCGACAAGACCCGCTGTTGCCTGGGTCTCTCTTTTTTTGTCTCCGTTTCTGTTGACGTGAACGGGTGAACCTGCCAGGTATACGCGCCGGTGTGATTGTAGAAATGAGGTGGCTGTCAGTGAGTGCAAATCTTTATCGAGCGTGGAAGGTCTGCTCTGCACGTACGTGAACCACCATTGATTCTCTTCTTTTCTTGTCTATTTTTTCACACAGGTGCTCGTACTCCGACAGCGTGTCGCATTATTTTGGTGCCGTCTGGGCAACAGTCACTGAGTTACGGAAATGACCAACTCGCTCTTTCGAGGACAAAGCTTGGCGTGGCTTTGCAAAAAAACACGACACAGATTGCGAAAGAGATGGAGTTGCCTCGTGCATGGTGTGATTGATAAAAAGGCCCTTTCAGTCTGCGGCGCGTCCGGACTACTCGGCCAATGAGCGGAATGAGACGCAGGCCCTGCATGCACTGTGAGCATCCGACGGCGCGTTTCAGTCAGTCAGGTCCGTTCGGAGCGCCCAGAGGCGTTTTCAACCTTTCAATATCATTTCATTGGTGAGCAACCACGACGCCACAAATTCGTCTGCTGCACCGCGCACCAGCGAAGTTTCACAGGGGTCGGTCGGGCCTGGAACAAACCTCAATGGGCGCGCTGAAAAATCCTTCAACTGCCGGAGACTCAGACCTGTGGACATTTGTGCACAGAAAAGCTCACAAGAATGAAAACACCCAGACCGCGTGCATCAAAAGCACAAGTCCACCCAGAATGAAAGACTGCTTGTTTTGATTAACAATGCTGTCATTTGCAGCAACCCCATTCTGGAGGCCTTTTTAAGCCCTGACGCCTCGACTCAGAAGGACTCGTCTGCACAATGGGTGTCAACCAGCTGCCGAGCTGCGGTTTAATCTGGGCGCGCATCTCCTTTGAGATCTTTTGAATCAAATTAATTGCCGTATTGACGCAGCGCGCTCGGAATGAAAAAGTCCCACTCGCGGTGACTGCCCATTTAGGATCCCTCCCCAGGGTGGTCCTAAAACGCGGGTGCACTGAGTGCAGTTCTTTAAATCCTTGATCAATAGCGGTGTACGCCCGACAAGGTCTGACAAGTGAGGCAGTAAAATATGATGTAGAGGCAGTCTGCCTAAGTGCATACAATCATCTTTTGGAAGTACATTCCGTCCGTCGCCCTGACAAACAGCTCCATCGACATTTACGTTTCTTAACGAGCACGACGCGTAATGTTTGCTTGCCATGAAATAAGCTTCGTTTCCAGGAAGCGCGCTGCGCACCTCATGCGTCGGAGTGTTCAACAACGGACGCAGATAAATCACGGGGGGCTACCTATGCATACCAAATTCGACCGCTCCTAATCCAGGCCAAATGCTTCGAGCGTGTGTCAAGTGCAGAAAATGGTGCCGCGTTGATCTTATCTGGTTCGGTCGAAGATGTTTGTGCAAAACTCCATCTCAAACTCGATTCAGATCTCAAGTTTGAAACACAGGACGTCAATTCAACAACAGCAACATCTTTTGTTTGCAAAAACTGGCTTTTAATTCAAGAAAGATACGGTACGTCGTGAAAATAATTTGTGGATATCAACACTTGATACAAGATTAATTTTGGTTCATATTCCACTGGTGTCATCAACTTCGTGCAGAAACTGGTGACAAGCCGAGAAAATGAAAACCTTCTCGGAACCTTCTTGGAATGATTTAGAGCGTTGTTTTTCTCGTTCGGACGCAGGGAATCCTTTCAAATTAGATGTTTTCAGGGTCGCGACGCAGGAATGGCAAAGAGACAGACGCTTCTTTCTTCTGTCCCGATGGATATCTGCGATCAATGTTGTTTGTCAAGACAAGAGAATCGTGTATTGCCAGCAGGCCTCCACCAAAGTCGGTAGTCCAAGCAGGATTCGGCCGTCTGAGACTTGTTGCCTCCCTTTTCAAATCAAATTCTCGCGAAACGAGTTAACATGACTTAAATGTCGAGAAAACAGCAAAGCCCCGCAATTCAATTTGTTCAAGCGAAGCAAATCTGACCGAGTTAGTTCACTTTCACCGGAGCACATTGGGGCTGATTGTACGGACGACCAGCACTGAGGAACAGAGCGAGGACATGCAGCGTGTCTGATCAACAGACACGGGCGTCAGGCTCTTCAGACGGGTTTGCACTGTTCTCGTCACTTTTGGAAGCTGTGTGCTGTGCTGCTGCCCCGCACGAGGCGGCCTCGGCCCTGCAGGCGGCCGCGACGCCAGGGCTGCAGCTGGTGCTTGCGCATCCATCTGCCACGGTAACTAAGCACCTGTCGACGCAGAGCTATGGTTATATGCCCAGGGGGTCCCGTCTCAGACATCCGGCTTCCTCCTCCCAGCTTCCAAGAACTGCCAACATACTTCGACACACAACACAATTTCGCCCATAAATTGCTTTAGTTTCGCGGGTGTCAGCGCTGAATGGGTCTGCGCCCAACTTTAAAGGCAGCGGCTTCGCGGTGAGAGGAGACTGGATTGCTAATGCTTTCTGGGAAGCAGCCGTATTTGGGCTAATTTATTTTTCAAGCGTTTTCCAGATGAACGACGCGAGTATTCGTCAAATGCCAATCTGAGCGTTTTTTATTGAGGTCATAAACAAATGGCGTCCCATATCTCAGGCCGTAAATCCAAATCACCGTCCCTCTCACACGCGGACACTGCAAATCTACCCACACGATACCGTTTGTTTTGATGAAAGTTCATCTTGTGATAAAACAGCGTGTGCAGATGGTGTGTGCAGATGACGTGTGTCGTGTCAACGACTGTCCGCAATCGGGAACATTGCACGCGGCAATTTTGTCGGGCTCTTGCAGAGAAGGAAGAGTTTTGCAGTTGTGATGCACGCAACAACAGTCCTTGTCTTCTCCCATTTCTGAGTTTCACTTGACGTAAAAACGAATCGATAGAATCGAAATTTTGAGTCACACCACCCATGCGTTGCAAACAAATGTGCAAGGTGTGTATTTCGATTACAAGTCGAAACGTTGCAGCTTGGCTGTGGCTGTCTGACCGATTTTTTTTTCTCACGAATCCTTTTGTTTCTGAGTAGACTCATTTGTTCTCACTCAGGGAAACTGTCCTCGGAACAGCTTTACTCATAGGTGATGATTTCCTCTGGTATTTCTCTGCAACACATTTTCTGGACTTTCTTGGAAACCTGTTCGCAGAAGAATTCGGGCAGAGGTTGCCATTTGACGTCAGCTCATGCAGCGAGCGCTTGCCCGGTGGAGGGAGAGGGAGGGAGGGAGGCGAGGGAGGGAGGGAGGGAAGGCGGGAGCTCGGCCGACAGCTCGACAGCGACGAATCCGCCCTGAAAGGCGAGGCTGAAGCTGCACCGAGCCAACTCTGTCTGACAGGGACAGGAGCGGGGCTGCGCCGGGCGACACGCTTCCGCCATATCCCTGACGCGGGAGATGTATGAATCTAATGCGGCTTCTGACAACTACAAATTGTAGCAGCGCAAGTTTGCTGCAAAAAAAAAAAGAAGGTCAATACGATTTACTGGCGGTATCTCCATATCGCTCCGAATTTGGAAGCGAAACAGCCTGTCAGGATCACAGATATTGAAGCTTCCAAGTCATTTCACGCAACGTCGCAGGTTCAATCCCAAGGTCGTTCCCAATTCCGTTCCAGCTTGACCGAAATTTAATTCAAGTGTCCAGGTGGTCTCATCAACTTGGGAACAAGCAATTTGTCCGGCTCCTTCACCCCACGTGGTGTTGTGCACCATTCTGTGGCCCTAGCTTGTGTGCACGTCGGCGTTTTTTTTTCGGGGGGGGGGGTGTCAAAGTTCACGCAGACTTGTCTGTTCAGTGCAGTGATGTGCTTTCTTGGTTCAGTTTCCAGCCCTTGCACGCAGACGCAAAGAACTTTCTGCCCAAATCTGGACAGCGCTGAACGGTGACACGGGAGACAGAAGCGCGCAGCGTACATGCAGACGTGGAATATCGAACCGAGCAGATTTCTATTAACGACGGGCGCGGAGTAGCTCCATTCAGACATTGAAGCCTTGTCTGGACTGAGCAATCACCACAAAAATAGATGCTTCGATCGATACAACGATCTAGTTCTTGACACGAAGTCCCTTTTGCATTTAGCGGCTCAGCAGTAAAATCACATTTGCGAGGAACTTGCAGCCCGGACAATCGATAGTTGACAAGTTCCATCAGACGACAGGTCCCTGCGGAGAACAGACTTCAAGGAAAACACCACCCTCGGCTGGATTTGGGGACGTAGACTAATAGGATCTCTTCACAGAATCAGGATCAGTATGGCAAAGACGCATGTCCCCCAAAGCATCGAGCCTTATCCGCAGTGATATAGCCAACTGCACTTGCACGCAGAATCGGCTCAGCTGGCAACCGAAGGCGAAACACAAAAGCGCAGCAGGAAAAACGCCCTCGTCCCTGTGTAGTTCTGTCACGAAATACTGTCATCCGTCAAACCATTTATCGTAATCGTTTGTACCTTCGCCATCAACATCAACATCATTCAGACGAATCAATGATGGAGGATCCGGTGACTTGAAAGGCCCGTGAAAGTCGAGAGTCAAAACAAGTCGTCGCCTCACGGACCCAAAAGCAGGAACAGGAGACGCAGCTACGACAAACACTCGGTGCTTCTTCTGTCGTGTCATGTCAACTCCAGGTGGCTTCATTTCCAGTTGCAGCAGCGTTTGTTGTTGGTTCTGCTGCTGCTGGGGAGATAATTCTGGCCTCCAGTTCCAGGAACCATCAGTTAATTGGAAGTTTCAAAAATTACATCCTGGAGAGCTTTTGCTCTTAAATTTTCCGAGAAACATTTCAAAGAAATTAGACTCCACAGAATTTCACTCGACGAAAATTTACATCTTAATTAAAGCTGTCAATTTGCCTGTGAAATCTCCGCAAAGCAGATATTGGATTGCCAAACAGGAGATTCAAAAAACGTGTTCGCTTTTGGGTGCCTAGATTCTGTGTGCCCATAAATGGGGATGGAAATGTCTGGCTGAATCCACAATAAATCTCAAAATGTTGGGATTGGCACTCCTGAGTTTCAGCCTTTACTGAGACTCACGAACCACACACGAGAGCGCCCGCCAGCATCGAGGTCTCAACGAGTTCTTGCAGTGACTGAGCTTTCCAGGGACTTGTTCATCCTTCTCAAAACAAGTCTGGGTTCGTTCTCGGGGCTGTGGAGTTTTCCGAGGAGTTTTCACGAGGCCATCGCTCATCCGGGGCTGTTTGTTCATCTGCACCCAACCACCACATCCCGAGTCCGCGTAAACATGTTTGTTCATTTTCCTCCAGACCCTCCTGCAAAACTTGGACCGACTCCTTTCCCACTGCTCTGCACAATTAACTGCACATTTTACAGACATGTGGTCTCTGCAAATAAATCTTGATTACAGCGTCTAGACGGACCGCGCCGCGCTGTTGTCTGCGGTAACAAAAGGCCGCACCGTCTGATCGCATCCTGGCCGCGCTAAATTGCCTCTTCTGGACACAGGCAGCGCAAATGTCAGAAGAACACGGACGCAGGAACAGACTGTTCGACTTTCAGGGCCCCAGCAGCGCTCTTTCGCTGTCTTCCTTTGAGAAGGCCTCCTTGTATTCTGGGAATGGCTTGATGCCTCGCAGCAAGATTCCGGCTCAAATTTTCTGATGAGACAGGCAAAAGTGAAAGGAACTGCACGTGTGTTCGCCATGCAGCTCTGTAAAACACGTCATGTGAAACGAAATCCTCTTATTGTGCCTGTCAAGCCGATTTTGAGTTGGTTTTGAAACGTTGAAATCGTGCAGAGCTTGAACGTGTAATCGAGTCTGGAGCTGCGTCACTCCGCTGATGGCTCAAGCTACATTTACGCCGTGTCACCTTTTCTGAAGTCAAGTCATCGTAGTGACGCAGATACTGTGGCGATGTGAGAACCACACGTGCGCACAGCCAACTCGTAGTGACGGAGACGAGAGCACGGCGCCTGTGCAGGTGCGGGGCGCCGAGTCAGCTCGCGACGCGACGGTCGCGTCAGCAGGTCACGAGCTGCGCGGCGCTCACGATTCCAGCGCTCAAACCGCCTCCAGCTTCTCAGCGTAAATCTACAGGTACCGACTCCATTCGTGGCTCAAACTCTCGTGAGATGTACAGCGACTTGGAAAATACTTGAACACCACTGCTTGCCGCACGTCTTGACAAACTACATGAACGAGAATTTCGACAAGGACGGATTGTTCTGAGCTGCAGCTCTGTCCAACAGTCAAGTGTCGTAAAATTTGCGGGAAGGGGGCTAGCTCCCCCTGAAACCCCCGATACCTTGCTTGAAAAATATTTTGTGACAGGGCTTCTCGTGGCCCCGAAAAGTTATCCCCTTTTATGGACACGGCGTACTGTGGACTCGAAAATTTCTCCCCTTTTCTGGACTCGGCATCCCATGGCCCGAAAAATTTCTCCGTTTTTCTGGACACGGCGTCCTATGGACTCGACACGTAATGAGTCTGAAATTATCTTTTGTTCAACAGTCGTGTTGACATTTCAAGTTGGCTGACGTTTGACCGAGATAGAATCTGGTTTCAATGTGATGAGAAATTCATCTCGTCTGCTTCGTTCGTCGGGTGGCGAAAACGAGCGCCTTTCCGGGTTTGTGCGTGTGTTCGAACTCAACAAAAATTCCGTCTCACGCAAAGTCACCAGTGACTCGCCATTTTTCAACAAACCACACGCAGCTGTATTTGTCCTTCACCAAACCGGGACGGAGACGTGAACCGAATAACCTTGCCTCTGTCGTAAAACAAAAATTGGGTCACGGTATTCCGTGTAATGCCAGATTACAAGCAATAAATATTTTACACCGCCTGAGAATCGGGCTGCACGCCGAATGCAGTCGTTACAGCTGCAGCACCACGAAACCCAGCCGCACTCTACGCACCGGCGACGCGAGCCATCTCGATTTCTTCTTGAGAAAATTTCAGCCGAAGTACGTACATTCACTCATCATCTTGGAGCTTGATGTGAGCCAGAGAACAAGTGAACGAACGACATTCAATGATCCGTCACAAGGAAATCGCCTCCTTCCGGCCTGTTGAGCTGCGACACGGAGCGGACTGTGTTGTCCATGTCAAGTACAGACGAGTCCACCGAGTGACCCTCGTTGCAATTCAGCTGTAATTGCATTGCGGACGAACCCAGATGACCCGGACTCGCGTGGGTGACCCAACCGACCCCAGCAATGACCAACCCGCGACATTCGTCATCATTATCGCGATAAATGCAATTCAAATGCGCGCGCGCTCGCGCTGGCCCCACGTGATTGATTCGGTCGGGGTGACCGCGCCGAGACTCGAAGCAGTTCACCGCTCATCGGTGACGCGAAGCACACGCATCTGCCGACCACGAGACATGCGTTCGGGAGCCTTATCGGACCCTGATGGCTCCTCGGCGCATTCTCGAAGAGGACGAGCCGAAGGGCGTCACCATGGCAGGGTTCTGGACTCGGCAGGTGCGCTTGTCCCTCTTCACTGTTAATCCGGCTTGTTGCTGAACGGACAAAACAAAACGTGTTACTTTTGAAGGTGATATCTCTATTTTTTTTCCAACCGGTCACATGACCTACAAGAACCTCCAAAAGAAACGTGCAACTTTTGCAGGAAACGCGTCTCCTTTTTCCTGCCAATCACATGACCTCCAAAAAAATGTGTCACTTTTGCAAGGTGATTTTTTCCTCACAAGAAACCTTGTTACCTGAAAAGTAACACATCAGAAATGACATCTATTTTGATGAGCAAAAAAATGTGTAACCTGCAATTTAAGTAACATTTTTTGGGGTTCTTGGAGGTCATGTGATCAGAAGGAAAAAAGAGACATGTTACTTGCAAAAGTAACACATTATTTTTTTGGATGTTCTTGGAGGTCACATGATAGGCGGGCAAAAAGAGGTGTTACTTGTACCAGAAGTTGAGGCAGCACACGACAGTAAAAATCATAGCAACCAGCAATTGGCCATTGCAACTGACGTCACTACACATGAGTCAGATGATACAAGCACAAGCCATGTCCCAGGTAGGATACGGCCTGGCGCTGTTATCCGACCTTGGTTGGGGTTGGGGACAGGGGTCAGACGATAGCATCAAGCCATATCCCCGTCAGGATGTACCTGTAGCCTGATGCTTTCTTCGTACCTGGGGACGGGGATCAGTTGACATCAGGCCATGTCCCAGGTAACCCCGGCACACACAAGACTGGATAAAGCCCGTGGGTCGCTGAAAACCGCGGGTATTAAAAAGGAAGAACAGTTTCAGAGAAATCTCACCAACGGAACATCTGCGAAGAAATGCAACAAGAACGCCTGACGGTGGTGACAACACGCACGCGCCGTTTCCCATGAGCGATTTTCTGTTGTCAGCGTGTTCAATGAAACACACCTTTGAAGGAAACGCATATGATTTGGCAAAAACACAGCAAACAAATATTGACCACAAATTTTATTGCTTCTAGTCGACATGGATTCATCCACAAGAGCTCAGCTTCACTGCTCGAGCCGTCCACTGCCTCGTGGGTGAACCCACACACACACACATCCACACGACCTTGGCAAGAAAAACAAAGACACATCCACGGGGCGCAAAATTGTCGCAAATTGCTGAAAATTGAACTCAGGTAACTCCACGGACCTTCACATTTGAGAATGTATCAACAGGAGCGGTTTGTGAAAACACTTTTTGAAAAAAATAAAATCTACGCACGCTCGTCTCCATTGGGATCCGTTTCCTGGCAACATTGAAATTCATAACAACACGAACAAATTAATTCTTGAGAATCGACTGTCAACTTCGAGGAATTCGAAACATTTCAAGTACAATCTGGGTCAGCTCGAGTCACTGACTCCAGTTTGAGCAACAAAGACGTTGCCTCAACCAAAAGCGGTTTCTATCAGTCGCGTGCAATTGATCAGGAGGGAATAGGCACGAAATCACAGCGGAAAACCGTACGCGAATAAACCGTGATCGCCCCCCCCACCCCACACACACACGCGCGTATTCTTCAATTGATATTCTATTGTCTATCATTTGGAAAATGTGACATCAAGTTTTTCGACAATCTGAAAGTCCAGATTTCTTGTGTTTGGCCTGGCAAATGAGTGTTCGGTAACTGACCAAAAAGAACAACAAACCCCACTTCCCATTGTTACAGCGGAGCTGCCCAGCAGCGTGAGGCCGCCGGCTGGACAAGACCTAGAAAAGGCCAAAATGATTCGCTGTTGAAGACGGAGTCTCCCCAAGTGGAACTCACCCGTCACCAGGTCAGATCGTCGGCGGATTCGCTGAAGCAGAGCGCGATGTGACCGTCCCTCTCCACCTGACTCATGCTGCAAGAAAAAGCTTCGTTCCAAGAAAACAGTGGAAACTTGACACTCATAAGGAGAGGCTGACATTTGAGATGGAAAAATAGCTCTCGTTGGTTGTAAGCGCACAGTATCTGGGTTAATTGACTGGCTGCGAGGAAACCTGACGTCGCCGAGGACGTCAAACACACGTGAACAGAGGCGACGAAGTAAATCCTTCAAAGTCGTGACAGTTTCCAAAAGCACTCAGTTGACTTGAATCAGAAACTGACATTGCTCATAGCGACGTTGAAACGTGTGACGTTATTCGTGCTTCGATCGACTCACAACTGCAGCGCAACGAAAATGGAAATTGTGTTCATCTTCGAAAAAAGAACAGCGTCTCTTTTCTTCCTGGAAAGGACGGGCCGGCGAAGCAGCGCAATTTGTCACCTGTCAGCGAAGGCAGTCTGGCAGAGAGGACAGGCTTTCAGCGCGTCTGACGTCTGAGTCACGGAGTCGGAGGAAACGTGAGGCTTCTTCTTCCGCTGCGGCGGACCCGAGCCGACGTGTGTCGCCGCAGAGATATTCCCTGACCTCGGAGCCGAGCGCTCCGGAGGCCTGTCAGGCGGGGACGCAGCCGCCCCGCGCACGGTCGTCAACCCACTTCCTTTCTTCCCTGCAGCACCTCCGCTGCCGTGGATTAAGTCGTGATTCCGGAGACTCGGACTCCGGGAGGCACTCGGGTCAGCCGGGATCAGGCGACCCGAGAGCCGTCGGTTGTCATTCGAAAGTGCGTCTTTGCAACACTTGGCAGAACTCTGCTCACCGACACGACGAGCAGTGTTCGACGCACTGCTGCCAGTGACACGACCGAGTCTTGAATGGTGTTTGGCGTCACACTGAGTCACAGTTCCAAATTGACCCTCATGTTCTGCACGCGTTCTGTTCAAACAACGTTGACAAGCCTCTGGGAAAGGAGTCCACGGGAACGTTCGCTCTACAAAGACAAACACTGTTGCCAGCGATGCAAGGACAGAGGCCAGGAGGGAGAAAACAAAAAAGAACACCCACTTTGTGTCCAGACAACCAGATTTGCAGAGATAACGGTGAAAGAAAAAAAAAGAGGCCAGACAGCCGTCATCCACAAAACGAGATTGCGACAAAAATAGAAGAGAATCCACTTTCTCTCATTTCAAGCAGTCAATTCACCGGCAAGCGGAGTCCTCTGTGTCTGGTCAGCAAATGTCAATTTTTCTGGGTTGTTCTTTCTCACTCTGGCGTCAACTTCAGTCTGAATTTAAAAAGCGAAAACGGTCCTGTCCCAAACATCGTAGGTTCAGTTGCTACGAGTATTGTTTGTGGGGACTTTGAGTCCACCACAAGCACTTCAAAACTTTCCCCCTGAATGTGAAGTACTCAAATAAGAAGCGCTTTTGCGTTGCAGCCACAAGAACAACCTCCAACCTTCAGAGGAGGGAACGGTCTGAGATTTTCCACGTCTGCGGGGCTGCTGTAGTTGTGGTGGAGTCTGGACAAGTCGCGCAGCTCCAGTCTCAAGGCGACAAACCGCGGGTCCACTTCTTCGTCATCCCCATCTGACAGCCTGAAAAAACAGCAAACGTGCCGAGATGCGTGCGAGGCAGCAACGCAAGTAGCTGCACACAAACCCAATCCAGGAGTTGAAAAGTGGTCAAGAACACCACGTCATGAAGGTTACAACAGCATTGTTTCAGCAAACAGGCTGGGTGAAAAAGAAAACCAATGGTTGCTTTGTTTCTGTGTGTGTGTGTGGGGGGGGGGGGGGACAAACACAATATAACCAACACAGAGTTTGTCCCTGTGCCAACAAGCTGCAACAGTTTCGAGAAGCTACCACTGAGGATGATACTTTGTCACTTCTGGGGTCTTTTCAAGCTCAAGCGACGGCCAAAGAAACAAGCTGACCTGCCACTGGAACAAGCTCTGCATTGGATGTTTCGAGAAGAGATCACAGTGGAAGACAGTCTTGTGCTGAAGAAAATACAGATCATCATTCCCGAAGCCAAAAGAAGCAATGTCCTGAAGAAGTTCCACGAAGGACACCTTGTGGTGGAAGTGTTTGCAGCACACAAGCTGTAACATACTGGGCAAACAACTGACTGTTACTTCAGGAAAAGGAGCCGATCAAAGAGGAACCACCTGTTCAAAGTGTGAGGGTATTCTTTTCTGGCAGAAAATGAAGGATGCGAACGTGCTCAGAACTGATTATTGCCATTCTTTGACAGTGCTGTCTGTGAAGTCAAGTCAACCAGACAGACACTTTACAAGTGACCAGTGAGTGAGATGTCTGTTCTGACATGTCGACAAGCACTTTGTGAACTTTCTGACAAATTGAAGCAGCACGTCTGCATTTGGCTGTTTCAAGCTGGGATGGAATGTCCTTCAAACCAAAACAGATCTGAAATGAAGTGAAAATTTTTTGACAGTGAAATCACCCCTCCCTCCATGAATGACGAATTTGTGAAGATCTGTTGGGGGAGCTGCAAAAATCCGGACCTACCGGGACGCTGGACAAGGCCCAGGCTTTGGTCACAGTCCAGCTGGCGCACATGCGCTTCCTGCAAGAAGAATACGCCACGCTGGTTGTTCAGGGGACATTTGGTTCCAGAACACAGAAACTTTTTCGCAACTTGCAAAAACACACCTCTGCTTTTCCTCCCTCTGTGTTACAGCAAGTCAAGACCGTGGCTGAGCTGTCAGCTCTGGCAGAGGCCCCGGACTTCCAACGGGGTTGAAGGGGTCAACGCGGTGGATATCAAGGCTCCGGACAGTTTGGACACCGGGGAAGCCACAGGGGCTTCCGCGGTGGTTTCCAAGGACGGGGTCACTTCAGGGGCAATAGCTCTTTTCCGGGCTTTCAGCAGCGTGAAATTCCAACAGAGCGCGTTGACCAAAGTGACAATTGATGATGGGACGTTTGTGCATTGATGCGTGGCAGCGTATCACGAATAACGCACAGGTACTTGACTGGGTCCGACATGGAGTACAATTCCAATTCACACAGGAACCTCCACGATGTGTGTTGGACAATCATTTACGGGATTCCAAACAGTTTGGGGCTGTTGATCGTGAAATTCAGGAACTGTTGGAGTGGGGAGCGATTTCACCAGTTGCTCGCGAGACTCTTCATTGCGTTCTTCCCTACAAGTCGCACCCAAAAAGGATGGCAAGGTGAGGTTGATCACTGACTGTAGATACGTTAATTCATTTATTGACTGTCCAACATTTTCGCAAGAGGGTGTGCAACACATTGCCCAGCAGATTCGTGAACATGACAAGTTGTTTTCTATCGACTTGACTAAAGGGTTTCACCATGTTGAAATTCATCAGTCTCATCGTTGGTATTTGGGATGTCAATGGCGTGGACAGTATTACTGTTGGAATGTTCTTCCATTTGGGGTGAAGTCTGCCCCATACTTCTTCCACAAGTTGCTGCGTGAAGTTTTGACATTTCTTCGTCGCAACAGAATCCGGTGTACCATTTTTGTGGATGACTTGTTTGTCATGACACATGCCTCCACCCTCACTGACCATCGTGAGTTTTGTCTCCAGTCGTTGGAGGATTTAGGTTTGACAGTGAATTTTGACAAGTGTGACCTTCAAGGGAACACAGTGTGTGACCACATTGGATACCGGATTTACTCAACTTCAGCCCGAGGACCTTGGATTGAGATTTTACCCAAGAAAATTCAGAAGTTGAGACGTAACATTTCTCGTGTTTTGCGTTCACCTTCGGGCATGTGTTCTGCCCGTGTTTTAGCAAGAATTGCGGGCCAGTGCGTGGCCATGACAAAGGCTGTGCTGCCCGCAAAATTGTTGCTCAGAAACCTCTACCGGATCATTGCACGCAGGACATCATGGGATGAACCCCTCACACTGGATGTGAGTTGCAGGCATGACCTACAGTGGTGGTTCACAGCCGTCAACTCCTGGAATGGAGCACCTTTGGTTTTGTCGACGCCTGATGTGCAACTTACGACTGATGCAAGCGGATCTGGTTGGGGAGGTTTTCTGCCCGGTGCACAGACTCATCTTTTATTTCCAGAAGGATCAGAATTTCTGCAAGCGGCAGGCACATGGACCAAACGTGTTTCAATGGAACAGTCCAACTTTCGCGAACTTCTGGCAGTTCTCAAGTGTCTGCAGTCGTTCGGCGCATCAATCAGGAATCTTCATGTACAAGTCATTTCCGACAATATCACCACGGTCGCCTGCTTGTCCAAGCTGGGGACCCCCTCACCTCTGCTTCATGCTCTGATGACCACAATCTTCGTCCACTGTCATCATCAAAATGTGACGCTGTCAGCGAAGTGGTTGGCCGGGAGGCACAACCAAAGAGCAGACCACCTGTCAAGAACTCTCTCCACGTACGAGTGGCAGCTCCACCCCGGTGTGTTCCAGATGGTGGAGGACATGTGGGGACCTCACACTGTGGACAGATTCGCCTCTCAAACCACAAGGCTCCTTCCCAGGTACAACAGTCTTTATCTCGATCCAGACACGGAGGGGGTGGATGCGCTGGCCCAAACAAATTGGCCGCGGGAAAACAACTTCGTCAATTGCCCGTTTTTTCTACTCCCCGACGTTCTGCGCAAAATCCAACAAACTGGATCCTGGGCCACGGTGGTCACCCCTCGGTGGGTGGGTCAACCCTGGTATCAGCGCCTCCAGGACATGGCTGTGTGTCCTCCTATTTGGCTACCAAAGTCCCGGAATCTCATTCTAAAGCGTGCAGGCCTGCCCGAACCATGGAAGAACAGGAAGTGGCAATTGGGCATCTGGAGAGTCTTTGGAGGGAACGGCTGATTTTGGAAGGATGGTCGGACACAGCCATTGCTTCCGCACTGGGATCTTATGCAGAGGCCACCTGGGCCACGTACAACAGGCAGTATCAGCGGTTCCAACAGTTTCTCAAACAGCAACAGATTCTCGAGGAAGCTGTTACACCAGCAATTATTGCGGACTTCATTCATCAAGTGGCTGGCAATTCTCCTCGGCCTCGAGCAGCTTTAACACAGATCTCCGCAATGTTTTCCTGTTAAGCCCGTGTTACTGCAACAACATCGCTCATGACGGAGGACATCTACAGAGCAGTCTCTGGTTTAGTCAAATCAGATATGGCAGAGCCCCTCATCCGTTCTAAGGTCATGCCTCGTCGACCCTTTGTGGAGCTGTTTCAGTCATGGGAAGCCAACGACCAACTCAGTATGTTTGACCTTCGCCTTAAAACATTGACACTTTTATCCTTTGCTGTTCTCCTTCGCCCTTCAGACGTTGCGCCTCGTGCCAAAAGATTGGATGGCACTCCATTTTACTTTTCTCGCAAATTCTTGGATTTTAGCAACAAATGTGTGATAATGTATTTTCATGGGATCAAGAACGACAGGGATCATGATGGATTTCGCCTGGTGTTGAACCCTGTGCCAGACACCAAAGTGTGCCCCATGGCTGCCCTCCGAACTTACATTCAGAGGACAAGTCATCTGGTTCCTGCGGATGGTCCAGTGTTTGTGACACTCAGTGCACCACATCAGTCACTGTCGGCAACAGGAGTGGCAGATGTCCTCAGACACGCCCTCCATCTGGTTGGGTTGGATGCGTGCGGTTTCACTCCAAAACATTTCCGCCCCACAGGAGCCACCGCGGCTGTCGAGCAAGGTGTTCCCCCTGAACAAGTCCAAGCCATGGGTCGCTGGAAGTCGACGGAGACATTCTACAAGCACTACGTACACGCCCAGCCAGTTGCGGATTTTTCGTCCAAGATCCTCACCTCTTAAATCTCTCAAAGTGGCAATAAATTCTTAAACGTTTGCTTGTGTCCGTTATCGTCTTTCATCAGAATGATGAATTGGGACACAAGCTAGAGTGTGACCTTCCTGCACCCTTGGTGCAGTCAGTCGTCTTGCTTAGTGCCACGAATTTTCATGCAGAAAGAGTTTTCAGAGATCGGGTTTGATTGGCCCCGCAGTCCCAATGTGGGTGATGAGTTTGGGCCTGTTTCCTGCATGAAATAGAAGGAATGATTTACCTGTATTCCGTTCCGTTGTGTGTGTGCTGCGCAAGGTATGGCAATAAATTCTTAAACGTTTGCTTGTGTCCGTTATCGTCTTTCATCAGAAACCACTTTATTATCGCTCACCTGTCAGTCTGTTGATCTTCAGTCAGATCAATCAAATCCGTCGATACCACTGTCGATGAATTTACAACTGCACAATGTTCTTTTCCTGATGAACTCAACTTGCTTCCAACCAGTCTTTTTGCCTTCAAACAGAGTTTTTGCCTCTTCGCCTTTCCTGAAGTTGCCGCCATGGCGGACCGCCAACTGGGTGCAACTCCCGACTGTTGCAAAGATGAAGAACAATGTGAACAAGTTTCCACATCCTGTGTCCAGGTGAAGTATTTTCATTTTCAATACAAACTAAAGGTCAGTAAGATATATTGAGACACATGTCATGAGTTTTGCTGAGCTCAAAAGTCAACTCCTATTTGGTGATGAAGAAAACCAGAGGCTCTCTAAGCGAGTTGTCTGTTTTGGTGCCGTCCTGTTTCTTGTTACTTGTGCACGTTGAAAAGTTACTCTGTTTGAGCAGACTTCGGTACGTCTTTGCCTGGATCTAATCGTCTTTTTCACGCAGTCGATTGGCCCTGAACTGTGCCTTAACTTTCGCTGATCGTGTCGCCGTCTGGATTTCTATTTCAGAAAGTACGCTCGTTCGGACTGCAACTCAGACGAGATTCAACCATGTTGACGCCAGTGTTTTCCTTGGAGCAGGACGACGATCATTTGGTCGTGAAAATAAAGGCGCCACTTGCCAAGGTTTGTTCAACAAAAACTGTCGAGAAAGTGGCGTGAATAGATTTGTATCTCACACGTTCGTTGCAGAGATTCATCCCGATACGAGGGGAATACTAAAAGTCTTCTGTCATGTTCAGCACCTGGCTGCGATCAGGCTTTGTGCTTGTCCGCCAAAGCATTGTTCTCTGTAGTCAAGAGCGGTTCGAGCGCTGAACATGACGGTGAAGACTTT
>JAAUXT010141812.1_pt1:0-20000 | contig 21304 bp, 21 predicted proteins | sample 7278171 | NCBI WGS metagenome assembly JAAUXT01 (sample SAMN14350112, study PRJNA611818) | marine sediment metagenome | isolation source: surface marine sediment (1.8m) | place: French Polynesia: Moorea | collected 2018-08 | reverse complement strand
TCCGGTTGGAAATCCGACCCATTTTTCTGGTGCCTGACACGAACGGCTTCATCGATCATCTCGACGTCCTGCGCAAACTGGTTGACAGCAAAAAGTTCACCATTGTCATCCCGATAGTCGGTGAGCTGGTTGTGTGAGATGTACACGCTTTGAAGGTCGCGTCAGTTCTGAAATACAAAAAAAGGAGTGAGTAGTCGCAGCGAAGTGCGCAAGGTGAGTTTGATGCTCAGTTATCTGAACTGATTTTTACGCTTTACAGTGTTGAACGAGTTGGACGGTTTGGCAAAGGGCAGCAGGGCGGGTCAGTACGACTCGCTCGAGCACGCGCAGATGGTGCGCGCCAACGCGGAGGCGGCTGTGCGCGCCGTGGAGGCCGAGTTCGCGGCGCGCAACTCGCACTGGAAGGCGCTCACGTCCAAAGGCTCCATGCTCGACACCATCGCCTACAGGAGCGAGGAGACCGCCGAAGTGGTGCGTGATACGCGGCTGTGTTTGAGTTTCAGCTGTGGAGCGTGGAGAAACAAAAATGCTTCTTTTTAAGCGTGTGGTCTCGAAGGGTGTTACCACACGCTTAGTGTAATCACCATCAGTCTGTATGTGTGTATGTGGACATGTTGAGTTTGGGGGGGGGTGATTCAACATGGTGAAAATCAACCAGGGTCATTTTTGAGCCATTTTGAGCATTTTTGGTTTTTTTGGTGTGTTGAGTTACCCCCCCCCCCACTAACTCAACATCACCAAAAAACTTTTTTTTCTTGAAATGGGCTGAAAATGATTTTGGCAAAATTTCACCATGTTGAGTTCCCCCCCCCTAACTCAACAAAATTTTCATCAAAATTTTCACTACAAAGTTGCATGGTGAAGCAGTCTGCCTTCTTGTTCATGTATGACATTCACAAATTTATTGTGTTTTGCCAGGGAACCAACGATGACTTGATCCTGGAATGCTGTTTGCATTTCTGCAATGACAAAGCCAGGGACTTCATGCCGAAAGACCGAGGTGGGCTTGATTTCAACAGAATCACGTTTCGTACTGAAAACATTTTGTTCAAAATGTCGCGACACAAATTGCTGGTCAACAAGTTTCCCCCTTTTTTGAGCAGACGACCCAAGTGAGACAGCTTTTTATTCTTTGTTCGCGCTTTTAGCGTCGTGCTTGTGGTGGCATAGGAACTATTTGCTTGCTTGATGCTGTTTGGAGTGTCTTTGTCCTGCAACGTACTTGTGACCGCACATGAGTCTGTCACTCGGGTTCACTCTGTGGGTATCTTCATCATCTTTGTAAACTGCGGCTTGTGTCCGTTGTGATGACATCGGTGAAACACCTGCAATTTTCCAAGAGTGAGGCTCCTTCGTACATCACGAAATTTCCACTTCAACACCTGCCCACCTTCGCACTCGAATCAATGTTTTGCAGACAAGCACCTCTGCACTTCTCATGTTTTGTTTGTTTCTCTTGAGCCCGTGGCATTCCGTCGAGCTGCGGGCTTGATGCAATCGTTTTTGTGTTGTTCTGTATGCGTGTGTGTTTCACGCAAGGGTGTGGGGGGGGCGAGCAGAGGGGGTTGGGTGGTCAGAGGGTTGAGGCCAGAGGGGGAGGGGCCTCTGATCACAGGCATACACACACACACACACACACACACACACACACACACACACACACACACACACGTGTCCGTCAGAAGCGTCCGTCGAGCGGGACGCATCTGTTTGATGGTCTCACTGAATGAGTCTCTCTTGCTGTTTCAGATGCCGCCATCACACTTCAGAGGGACGTCGTCTTGCTGACGGACGACAGAAACCTGCGTCTCAAGGCGCACATGCGCAACGTGCCTGTGAAGGACATTCCTGCGTTCCAGAGATGGACCAAAGTGAGTTGAGCTCGGCGAGGGGAATTTCGGACAGAAAGCCGAAGAACACGATTCCTGCCATGGAGGTTGACTTATCTCGATTGTGATCTCCGATCAAAGTCTTTGCGAGGAGGCAAATTACCGGTGCCGATTCCGTGTGGAGGATTTGACAACAAATTTTGAGTCGCACAACCAAAGAAGAAAAGTGGTTCGAGGGGCGAAACCTCGCTGAGCCGAATCATTTGGGAGCGATGGGACTGTTGCTGTGCATTCTGCGGAATGGGCTTCATTTGTCCTTGCTCCAAGCTCTTCATCAGCTGAACTTCATGTGTGCCGTCTTTCATGCCGTTTCTTGGTTCGCGGTGGAAGTCTACAGTGATAATTTGACTGTTTTGAACACGTGTTTCCGCGGTGTCGATGTCGTGTGTGATTCCGCGTAAACCAAATTTATGTACTTGATCTGCACAGCAGTTTTGCTTGTGGATTGCTCAGGTTTTGGCTACAAAACGCTTTCGCAACGTCACTGTGCACAGGGAAGGACAACACCCACTCTGTCCCACAGCGTCGGAACGACGTTTCCGGTGACTGAACAACGCCTACAGATCTGATCATGTTGAACTGAAAGCGGCTGTAGGACGCTCAACCACTGCACTGGCCACTGGTTGGCTTTGGTGGCAAAGTAGATGTCTGCGCTCGTTTCACAATTCACTCTCGGGTGCAAAAATGTTCTTTTCTGCTCACGTCCACGAATTGGTGGACACTTGCACCCACTTGTATGCAGACGAATTTCAAGGGACACCCCCATCCCGTCTGGCATTAGCTCCTTGCACGAGCTCCGCGGGAAGGAGCACCCCCCACCACCACCAACCGGCTTCAATTGGCTCATAGCCGACATTCTTGTTGCGTCTCCAGACAAATTGAGCTCGAAAGAGCAACCACCTTCCAAAAAATAATTTGCAGAATGCTCAGGAAATATTGCGGACAAAAAAATCGTTTTGTTGTGGTTCGAAATATTGAGCCACTAAATTACTTCGATATGTAATTGTTTGAATCAGGGCGACAGGAAACTGTTGTACATTTCCTTGCCCGTTTGTTTGGTGGCACGAATTTCACGGATTGTGTAGAAACATCACAGTGCATGATTGTCAAGTCAAACAAAGGAAACATGAAACAAGTATTTTTGTGGGTTTACTTTGTGCTTTCGTGTAACATCAGCCCGAATTCCTGTGTGGCTACAAACGTCGATGACTTTCACTCCGTGTGAAAGTCATCATCGGCGCTGAGCGCAACAAACGATGCTGCACTGTCCCAACTGCTTCTCGGAGAATCTCGGGCGGAGCGCAGTGGAGCGGAGTGGGGTGGGGCGGGCCGGGCCGTACCGATAGGGCCCAGCCATCAAACTTCCGCTTCGTTGAGAATGCTTATTTCCGAGATCAGGGTGCAAGACTCCATGCTGGCCACTGCTGTTGTTTCCTGACACACTTCGCCAAGTTTGCGTTCGTCCCGTGGGCTACACCCCACCTTTTGACGGGTTGTACAACCTGCAAAACACCGCAAAAAGTTCTTGAGCCTCCTACCAGTCTCCTGACAAGAACACTTCTCCAACAAGCATTCGAAGATTTGATGAGTTGCGTGCGTGTGAAGCGGGCGCACGTACCTTCTCACACTTTTGTAGAATGTCATAAATATTTGCATTTGCCAATACACTTGTGGCGCAAGTAAACCCAAGCAGCCCAATGTGCACTTGAATGGTATGTGACTTGGAACCTGTCGAAAGAACAGTGGCCGTCAATCAGAATGCTTCATTGTTTTGCAAGAGATCTGGACGAAAAAGGATGTCTCCATCGACTCTGGTTTGTGCTGCTGTAGCCTGCACGCGTGCGCTGTACCTGATACCATTGAAACCCGTACTGCAGACCATAGGAGTGATACATGAAGGGGAAAATGAGAATTCTGCACGTGAAGAACGTCGCAGCCAACAAGACGCCATTGATGATCCCAAAGATGGAGTCGTGGTCGTGCACGCCCAACTGTCAACAGACGTGCAGGGTACACGGAACACAGCTGTTGGATCTGTGGCATGAACTGAAGTGTTGTAACCCAGTGCAGTTCCTGGGATGCCTGCTTTCTTTTACTCTGGTGTACTTCACGATGATTTCATTTTGTTGTCCTTGTGCACAAATTGCTTCCAACACAAAGAATTATGAAAAGACAAGGTCCTCATTGTCACGGCGCGAGAAGTTTGTGAAGAAACACACATTTACCTCCTTCATTACCGCTCTTATTGATATATATGGAATTGTGAGCTCGAACATGTAGAAACATCCAACAAAGTAATCACCAATGCCCCTCCTGAGCCACTGGAAAGAATAATGCAATCGTGCACACAGCTGTTCCAGTGTCAACGTGGCTGCACAGAAGTTGGCCTGAGCTCTTACCACAACAAAGGGAAAGTAGATGCAGGGAAACACTGTGTGGTGAGCTGTCATCAGTTTGTTGCGTCGAACATACTGAATCACGGAAAACTTGAACCCTCGATAAGGCAGATCTGGATGAAAAAGTGTATTTGCAAGAAAAAAAAATTCAACAGGCAGTCCCAGCGAAAACCAAAAAGCAACAACTTCGTGTGATGTTGCTTTGGACTCAACGTGATCGAAATTATAGCTTCTTTCATGTGACTGTCACAACACATGTGAGCACCTTTGGCCAAACAAATGTTGGTGTCGTTTGAGTTTAGCAATCTGCCGATCCGGATCACCACGGATTGGTGCAAGCAAAACACAATTTGGCTGATCTGGATCGATCTGCAGCAAACGGTCAAAAAGACAGATTGTCACACAGATTGCTGCCTGTCTTTGGACCGCACTAGTTGCTCGCGGCAAAGTTGAATGGTTGCACACATATTTCATTCATCACACGTACGAACCTGGATGCTGATGGCAGTAAAGCCGATACATCGCCCAAAGATCGTAAAGAAAGTAGGGCGTACTGAAGAGAGTGTACCCTGTGGCCAACCAGTGTCTGTTGAATAAAACAAGCGTGTCATCTCTCTGGCTTCACAACTTGAGTACCATAAGTTTCAGGATGAACAAAGATATTGTCACACACTTGTCAAACAAAACATTTCGGCGGCAATTTGAGATCACAACTGCACCAGCAGAACACGCCATCACAGCCTGCAACGCGCTGACAACCCTGTGAGGAATGAAATGAAGTTCAGACACAGAAATTCCTGTCGTTTGACAGAAAGAAATCGATTGAGTACCGAACCCAATTTTTGAACACAAGACGTACCTGAGAGAAATGAGATGGACAGTTGCGTCCTTGAAGCGACTAGTGAACACACACCTGATCAAATGTTTCACAATGTGGAAGGATGCGAAGAAAAATAAAAGACCGCAAGCAAATGTCAACACACCACCAAAAACCATGTTGTTTGCCTGGGAAGCAGAAGCCAACAAAACCCGCGACTTGTTGAGGAGACGACGCACCACGGGTGGGACTAAACAGCACGCCATCCAGGACGTCTAAGTTTCCTCGCTTGCAAGTTTTGTTCAGTTCACATTCTCGAACCGTTCCTTCTGAGGGCAAATCAAACATCTGGTGGAGTCCTAGTCCAATTGGGAGCGATCTCAATTCAAGGAGATGTCCAAGTACAGCTCCGTGTGTTCGTTGTTCGCCCAGAAACAAAGACTCATCGTCCCACCCACAACAATCAGCTCAGCCAACAAAACTTCAATGTCTGTCTTTATTGATGTGTCCTTCTTGCAGAAGAAAGTCGAAAACTTTGCGAGTCTTGTTGACATCGATTTTGACCAGATTTCTCGCTTGCATCAACTTGAGGTAACCCTGTTTGTTGCATTCGTGAATCAAAATCCTCTTGAACTCCAGGTACGATTCCGGAAAAATGCGAGCACTCGAGCACATCTGAAAGAACGAAATTGAAACGAGGACATTTTCCGACACTACTGCGACTCGTGTGAACAGTGGTTGCGACGAATGTCGGTGTCAGGTCTGCCGCACTCACATCTCGTTCCTTGTCCGTGAGCCGCTCGTAGCCCGGCAGACTCATGATGTTGAGAGGGGAGGCGCTTCTTCTCGCTGCAGAAAAACGGCAAATATTGCTTTCGCCAAAACAATTTTGTCAACAAAACCGAGCAGCAAACCAACCAAGGAACTCACGTGCATTCGGCAGATTTATCGGAATTCCTCGAGCGATCTTGTCCAACACTGCCTGCTGAACCAGAAACTGTTGACACGCTGACTCGTCCTGCAAAGCGACACGCCTGTGAGTTCTCGATCAAGGTAACACATCCAGGTTGCTTCTTTTCCACGAGTGCGTGTCAAGGTTGTGTGACACCTCAGCTCACCTGAACATGAGCCAGCACATCCGACAAAATGCTGCCTCGTCGTTTGTTCACCTCCCTGTTTGTTTTCAGCTTGTCGTACACGCTCGCCCCGCGGTGAGTGGTGATGCCATTTGCGCGGTATTCTTGCAACTTTTTTATTTGCTGTCTGAGTTCACACTCATCTGAACAAGAACGACAAAAGAGAAACGACATAATCCAGGATGCAGTGATTCTTTTCACCACACAAAAGCAACCACAAGAAAAACGCGACTCACAATGCAAAGCTTCCAGGTACTTGTCATGTTGCAGAGGCGTGTCCAACTTGGCGAAGGCTCTCAACACTTCCGCCTTCGACCCCAACGTTTTTTCATATCTTCTGTTGTACACTGAAAGCAACAAACATTCTCGTTGTTCGGCCAACAGACAACAATTCCGACCTCCGCTATGAAAGAACACGTGCTTGACGGCGCTAACAATTCCCTTGGCGAGTCTCACCGTTGATCCGCTTGATATTTATGATGCCGTAATCTCTGATGATCCTGCAATGAAAGCGATGACGACCAAGCTCCATAACAGAACAAACACGTGAAACTCATCAAAGAGAAGAAACAATAACTTCAGCATTTTCACACTTTCTTCTGCGATGCCTCTCTCTGAGTCTGTTGTGAAATACTTCGAGCACAGCAACTTTCATTTCTGAAACAACGACAAAAATGTTTGGATTGACAGGGAATTTCCTGACGAATTCCATGTTGTCAACATCAGTATGTTCGCAAGTCTGCACCTCTGCCAAACGGTTCTTCCTCCACTTCATCCTTGTTGAAACTCAAATCCCTCACGTCCAGCTCGAGGTAGTTGTCATACTCAAGAATAAACTCCCCTCTGGCAGGGACATAGCCAGACATCTCGGCTTGAAACACTGAGCAATCAGTGGGACGTGGCGGGTCCTCGCCGACTGTCAAATGGAATTCAAACACTCGCGTGACCAAGGAGAACCAAATCGGCACTGACCCACAAGTAACTCAAACACGAATTTCTGGTCAAAACTTCTGGTCTTACATTTGAAGACAACGGGCGCAGGATGCACTTGTACTTCGGTTTCATCTGGCTTTGGCAAAGGTGGTGTCGGCCGCTCAAGATAGAACCACGTGTAATGCTTCTGACACTGCTGCTCAGTTTTGGTACGGACTTGTCTGGCTACATCTTTCCTGAAAATGCACACAATATGTAACTTACGGCACAAGTATCGCCTTAGTGATAAACATAATGGGCACCAAAGTCGGCACCACGAACTCACCAGTTTCCGAACCCACAATCTCCAATCGCATCAAGAAGTTTCATTTCTTCTCCTGCAGTCCAGCTTGGGTCCACCAGAGTGAAGTCATTTTTCTGCAACACACATTTCCAGAATGGTCGATGCAGACATACGAGGTGAGGGTCCCACCGTTCGATTCTCAACTTTTTCTCCGTCTGATGTCAGAAACCGAAGCCACTAACCACGACTGTGTAAAAGTGATTGTTTTGGTGTGTGTCCGATTCGTATCCTTTCGAGAAGCATCGCAGACATATCAGCGTGTTGTCTGTGCACTCAGTGCACTGTATGTATGGAACGTGCAGAGGAACGCTGCAGCTGTGACAAACGTCGGGCTTCTCTTCCTTCATGCTGGGCAATTCTGCACACGGTGAAATCCAAGCTGAAAGGACTTGAGAACATCACCAAGATGCCGATGATCGTCACCTCAAATCAATGGCCAACGGCCTGACTATTGTTTGTAACCCTCTAATATCGCTCACTCAGCAGATCTTTGTTTCCACAAGGATTGTTGTGGGTGTTTATATGCCATTAAAGCATAACAGAAATACAATGCATGAACTATTCACTCGATTGTCTTCAAACCTTCGAATTTGGTACCAACCTGTGAACAAATACGGCAAATAACTGCCCTGTTGATACGTGATAGTTGAGCTGTGAGTGAAGCAACTGACCACCGCAACAAATGCGATAGATCTGCTTCCACAAAATTCGTGGGCGGCTTCACATGCTTCAACTTCACTCAAGAAATGGTGACCAAAGTTCACGTCGAAGGCTTTGATGCTTTCATGACAGAAGTCGCAAAGCATGCTGGCAAAGAATTGTATGTTATTTTTTGTGGGTCTCGCGACAAAGATGACAAAAGTTGGTGCTCAGATTGTGTCGCAGGTGAGATCTCAGCAGTCTGAATGTAAACTCTGATCAAGATCTGGTTTCACTTGTTGTGTCACACTGTGGCAGAGGCCAGATAGATCTATTCAGGGTAGATCTGTGTGAAAGTGTGCACCAGTTGCATGGTTTGGGAAGAGGCCTTTGGTCATGTGATGTGTGCACCTCCGCCGAAAAATTCAATCGGGACCAATTGGCGGTGTCCGCGAGGCTGGTAACAAAAGTCTTTCCGCCGTCAACATCATGTTTTTGGCCGTGCAACATGCCAATTGTTCTCCAATCACCTGATACCACTGCTGACCAATTGGCTTGTAAACTTGACCAAACACTGAAACAGTCAACATGTGCTCGTATCGAGCGGTGAAGACTTTTGTGACCAGCCTCCCAGTTCCGCGACCATCAGTTCCCTGCGTCCTTTTGACAAAAGCCCGACCAGTTGATCGATTTGGTTGTATCGATCTAGCTGGAGCGGCGCATTCTGGACCAACTGCGAATTTTTGTGGAGCCACAGTTCGGTTCTTGGAAAGCTCGTGTCGATTTTCTGTTCTGTTCTTGTTTTCAGCGGAGCCTGTGGTCGAAGATGTTTTGAACGGTGCCAACCTGACCGATGAGTCCGTGTTCATTCACTGTGGTGTCGGCCCCCGAGACTTGTAAGTCTGTCGACAGATACTGTTTCAAGCGTCGGATGCTTGGGGTCGTGATGGTGGCGCGTCCACTGCAGTCAACGTTGTAGATGCCGTCCCACGGAACAGTCCCCCCCCCCAGTTGCAAAATTTTCAATGTCATACAACCCAAGTCACTCCCCCTTAACGGAGTGGGTGGTGGTGGTCGGTGCCGGGGTCACTCAACATGGAAATCTGAGGCAAAAGCAGTAAAACGATACACTGCGGCTTCGCCGAGTGTCAAGAATTTATTTTTGGTGTTGTTGAACAACAACAACAACAACGACAAAGAGCAAAACTTGACAGAACCATGATACAGCAAATTATGAATTTAAAATATTTACATTCAATTTCTTTTCAGATGCGCGTCTTCACCTGTTACACTTGTTTTTCTTTGTCTGTTTCAGCTGGAAAGACAAAGGAAACATTTTCAGGACTCACGACAAGCTCAAGTTGAAGAGTGTGCCGACCTTGCTGAAATGGGGAACTGTGAGTATTGCGCCAACAACAGCACCTCAAGGACGGGTTGGGAAGGGGGCAAGGGAACGAAACCACCGGGTCGATATGAACTAACTTCGTGAGGGAGGGCAGAACACTCAGCAGACGGGGAGATGGTCCATTTGTTGGAGGTTTCTACGTTCCGCACATCTGTTAGAGGCCTCCGTGAGGCCAACAGGACTATGAAGGAAAGACCATAGGCCCTGGAGGACATTTTGCCTCAACACTCGAAGCGTCTGCCTGTTCTAGGTGGGTCTCCGTGTGCTTGAGGAACAAAGACCGGCAGCGAGGGCAGTGTTGGGTGACACATTCGTGAGGCCTGACAATCAGGCCACATTTGCCGAGGGTGTTACCCAACACTGGATGAGCTGCCAGTTTGTTCCTTTGAAAACAGGCGGCAGTGCGATTGTCAAAGTAGCTTTCAATTTCAGTGTTGTTTCTTTCTTTTGGGGGGAGGAAAAAACATCTGTGGCTGCTCAAAATGAAGCCCCATTTCAGGCAAGTGAAATGGACAGCCCAAAATAACTAATTTTAGGCAACCCAACATTTAAATATTGGCGTGCACTTTTTGAGAGGAAGAATGACAAGAATGCGCAAGATGAAGCCCTATTTCAGGCAAATGAAATGGGTTGCCAAAAATGACCCCTCATTTTGGGCAACCCAAGAGTACACAAGTACAAGCAGCTTTCACTCATTCAAAGTGGTCCGTACTCGAAGAAAACTGCGGACCAGTGACGTTCAGTGCGCTGCAACAAGTGCCGTCCGAAACGGCGGAAAACTTGGCACAAGACTTGTGGACCACGGAGTGAATGGTCTGCGCATGGTCAGGATTTTATTTTTCTTGACAGAGTCAACGCCTGGAAGAGGAACAGTGCGCCAAGAAAGAACTTGTCCAGTTGATGTTCGAAGACTGACCTCAACAATTCCGAAACCATTCAGACTTTTGCCATTAGAATCAATTTGAGTGCTCTTTGGGCTTTGACAGCAACAGTTGAGTCAACTTTGAAGACAGTGTGATTGTAAACATCTCGCGAGACATAAGACGTCCAGTGAGACATGAGTGAGTGTTCATTATTCACTTCCACAATCAAGATTGTCCACAAAGTTTTAGCAAACGGTGGATGTGTGCTGCAGCACACTGTCGAGTTGCACACTTTCGTGTTTGAACAAATTTGCAATGAAGAAAAACACCAACAAAAGGAAACGCTGAAGTTCTGGTGTTTCATTTTTCGCGGCTTCAACCAAGAATAATGACTCGTGTTTGGAGTGCAGAACAAGAACTTTAATATGAAAATTGCTGACGATCATGACACCAAAATCATCGAAACACACAAAGTTGAATTCATCTGGGCGGTCTGCTCGGCCTTTGACAAGTTAAATCTTTTCCATCCATTTGAACAAGACGCCAAGAATACGTGGCAGTGTAGACGCACGCCGAGCCGACAACACAGCCCTCCTGAATTGAGCTCGCAACTCTCGCAACCAGACTGAAGTAACGCTGCTCTTGGACAGCACGTTATTTGCTCAGATTTTGTTACAATTACAACAAACATAATTTTCGCTGGAAGTGTTTTTACCCGTCATCATCGAATGTTCAACTAATTTCACAAACGTTTGACTTTCAAAAACATCCCGTTTTCCGTCCTCATCACCAGCGAGAATGCGTGTTTCACTTCCACACTCTCGTCCACTTCCACTCTGAATCTGCAAAAACAAGAACAGTGAGACTCCCGCGCTCAGACTCCATTGAGGCCTTGCTTCATTCACTCTTCAGAACCTGACGACCGTGATGTCTCTTTCAAAATGCTAGTCTTGGTTTTCGCCCTCTGTGTTCGCCAGCGTTGATCTGATCTGGATACCCAGACTGAAAACGGAACCGACCTACCTCTGCAAAATACGCGCGACCGTCACTTTGATCTCGTTGAGTGCGAAGTGTTGTCCAATACAGTTTCTGAAGAAATCCAACAACAAGAATGTCCAACAGCATTTGACGCGCCCACCTTCAATCAAGCCGTTCGGGGACAACGGTGTGAAACCCGCGGTCTTCGTGCCCCTCTGGTCACTTGTCCCCAGACGAAGTTTTTGGCTTGGAGTGGACCCAACGAATCCAAGGACCCTTCCCGCGGCATTCATGCAAGTTCACCTTGGACCAGCAGAGAACGGTAAGAAGTCGTGCGAGCTCATTTTGGCTACGTTGTCTGGAGAAAATCGATCCGGATCGTATGTCTGAAAAAGAAATTTGAATTTGTAAAAAGTGACCCATCACCGACACCTGCCTAGGCCAAATCAATGGATCCATTGCGTGAACAGACCTGAGGATCGGTCCACACGTCCTCGTTGTGATGAAGAAAGTAGAGCGAAACCTGAACTTGAACTCCTCTGGGAATTCTATAGCCACCGATGTGCATGTCCTGCCGAGTTGAGTTGAAAATTTTAACAGAAATGCTGTGAACTGAACACAGGCCGGGCTGTGATGACAACAGAGAGCCGTCCGGCCAGACAGCTTCCTGTGCTACCAGGGAAAGGCGTGATGACAAGGCAAAGGCGGGCACTCTGACGACGCTTTGTGGTTATCACCCCCTCCAAATGGCTCATGATCGCCGCTTGTTGTCATCACGCCCCTTCGGGACGGGCCAGTGGAAGATGATTCTCAAGAACCAGACGGGACGTTGCAATCAACGAAAACAGCCTGGTCGGAATGAATTTCAGGGATAAAACGTTGAGTGACTCGTACAAGCGAGAGGTGCTGTCGCACTTACATTTTCAGGTTGTCTGATGATGAACGGCACCGGGGTGTGCAGGCGCAGCGCCTCCTTGATGCACTGCGTCGTGTAGGGAATGGCGCGGATGTTCTCCCTGCAAACATCAGCCCAGGAGCACTTCTGTGAACCTAGACTTCAACAAAACACAACATGGCCGCAATGTTTCTGTGAAGCGACGGTCCTGACGCACCAGGCGAACTGCGCCTCGTCGCGCATCACGCGCGCGATCTCGCTCCTGCACCTCTCCTGCTGTTCCTCGTGTCGCGCCAGTTCGTACAGCGTCCACGACAGCGCGCTGCTCGTCGTGTCGTGCCCTGCGGGAGACGCGCACGTCACGCTCTATAGTCACTGCGCAGTCTCGGATTCACCCAGCCTCGCACCGAACTTTCTTGTATGCGATGTTGACTTGGTTTATGAGTAATACTTCGAGTCGTGAACTTTCAAATCTCTGGTAAAGTTGTGCGCATCAGAAACTGTCACCAGCGAAAAAGAACGTGTCCATTTCGTTGCGTATTTCGTCGAGTGTCAACCCCCTCCCGTCTTCATCTCTCGCTTCGATCAGCCGATCCAAGAAATCCGTGTAGCGAGTTCTCTTCTCACCGCTCGCCTTCTCTTCTTCCTGTCAAACAAGGCACCGGAGAACTGTGAACAACATTGAGGAAACAACTGGACCGTATCCGTTGCAACACGCGCTGAAATCGCTTGCTTCACGAGAACAGATCATGATTTGTCTCGTGGTGACGCGGTCGGTGCGGCTTCTCCGGCCTTCAGCGGGAGTTCACTTCCTTCACAGAGTGCAATGATTTTGGTTCATGTCAAAAGAAAGAAACAGTTGGCACCTTCACTCACCAATAGTTTCATCCGCTTCCTGATCATTTCCTCCGCGAACTGGTGCACATAGTCGCAGTTCTTGGCGAACTCCCGACCACGAGGGGTCAAGCGCCAGATGAACTCCGGGAAGAACCACGGTCGGCTGTGCGACGAAGAATGATTCTCGTCACTCAACCGGAAGAGAAATGAGTCGAGTACAACAAGTACACGTGAGTGTGAACCGTCAAAACTCGCACAAATGGCTCACAATGATCGATATGTCCAGGCTTCAGCTAAATCCACCACAGCCTTCAGGTACTTGTTTTCATTTCTAAAAACACAAAAAAAAACAACTTCGTGGCAGTTGATATTGCAAAGCACACCAGCAGAAATACGAAGGAAGCCATGCAGGAACATTCTGATTGTGAATTGTGAGGCTGAAGCGATTCAGATGCTTCGGATGCTCTTATGGCGAAGAGGGAGTGCTGTGTTTTTGTTGCACCCAAGAAGACGCACCCCATAATCCCGTTGAACCAAGGCCAATATTTTTGGGTCATTCGGCACGTTACGCCTCACACCCTGACACAGGGTGCGAATCAGTCAAACACCAAGTGCCGAATCACAAATCAAATAAGTTGCCTCTCAATGGTATCATCATCCACTGCACTCACAAGAAATCGAGGTTTTGTTGGCATGTCTGAATCGGGGCTGGTCGCAAGCCAGTTGAAACTGGGAACTTCCTGCGAATTGTTGTTGTGTTTACTTACCCTTGCCGCTGGACATCAGTGTTGTATGAACAAATGCATCGCAGTAAGTTGTCGAACGTGTGTGCGCTCGTGAACTTGAACGCATCGAAGCTGGTGCCTTGGTCAGCATGTTCGTCCAACTTCTCCTGCAGTATGAAACGAGCAATGTTCAGACCTGTCGAATGAAAGCAGAACTTGGCGTTCAGCGCACGCTTCTCTGAGAGGGCGCCCCACGTACCAGCAGTGTGTCCGCGGTGTCGTTGAAAACCTGCGCGTACGGTTTCAGCAGCTCGAAGTGAAACGCTGGAGTCAGCAGCCGCCGGGTTCGCGCCCACCTGTTGCCTGCGCGAGGAGTGGGTGGAAGCGAGGTTCAGGGAAGACGCTTCCTGAATGTACATCTGATCAGGAATTCGAGGTTTTACGTACCTGAGCCCAACAGAAGGCCTTTGCCAAGCCACTGCAGACCAAGGCCGTAGATTCCCATCTTCAATGGTTTCGGCTCTGCAAAAGGTTTCATCATCTGGAATGAGACTGTTTTGAATCGCACTTGGAACAAAATAAGAACGGCCCAATAAACCATTGACGCTGCTCGAGTTCTACCAGTCGTCTTGAGCATTTCTTTGACGGTCTCCGGATGGTGCAGGCCGATCACCCCGAACACGGGACCGATCCAGGTGCTTGAGATCCGACGGAACTTCCTCGAAACTTCTCTGAAGAAGGCCAACCCCTTTTCGTCAGGCGTCGAGCTCTGCAATTTTATGATGTGTGATCTCAAAAGGGTTGCCAATCGTCCCGCGAAGATTTTGGGCCAATGAGGCAACTAATGTGCACAAAACAGTGACATTTGTTGAGAAAGTACAGACCAAGTGCAGGTGCCCCCAGAACCAGTGGAGGTTCGGCAGATGAGGGATCTTGGCGAGCGCGCGCCTCGTCTGCAGATGTGCGAGCAGCAGCCGCACCGAGTGGTAGAGGATGTAGACGACGGGAAGCAGCGCCACCGTGGACCACACCACCGGGTTCACCTCGCTCAAAACGCTCACTGCCATCGTCATATGTGCAGACACACCACGCAGCTGGATTTTCGCAGAATCTACATGTGCCTTGCCTCAGCCAATCCTGGAGGAGGGAGCAGTCGTGAAAGAAAAGACGCACAAAAATATATAGTCTCAAGGCATTCGGGTCAATCGACAAGCTCATGAATGTGTGTCATAAAATAGACCAGTTTTTCGGTCAGCCTTTGTTTGTTGTCTCTTGGTTCGAACAGAACTTTACAAGTAGAACAACCTAATAATCCAAGCAAAGCTCCAGAGCAAAAATGAAAATGACGTGCCTTTTCGCAGAACGAAGTTTTTGTTGTTCTTGCGTTTGTTTTTGGATGTTTTCAAAGTTTTGGACCGAAGTTAAAGTGCGGTGCTTTCAACACACGAGGGTGTGTCAACTAGGTCCGTTGTGCTTATCTGATGCCTCTTTATCCCCATGTTCACTTCATACCATGTTATTACCCCTCGTTCACACCGAGCGCATACGCACTCACGCACACGTTTGCGATGGCGACGCTCAAGCGCACCGTACGTAGGCCTGTTCAGACCACGTGCGGAGGCATGTGCGTAGCCATGTGCAGTTGTTTGGGTGCGCAATGTTCATGATGTCATAATTTTTTGACGTGTCTAGCCCCACTTCCTGTTGCGCGGGGTTTTTCGCATCACTTTCCTTCGACCTTCGAGCACATGTTCAACCCACTTGCTCATTCCATCGACAAGGCTGTTTTTCTGAGAGCTTTACTCAAAATCGTGATGCCAAAGGCCAACACAAAGACTCCGTACGAGGAGCCAGTCAATTTTGATGAAGAAAAGTTTGCTGCAGATGTCAAAGAGAGGAGTTTGTTGTATGACAAAGGAGTGGAGGACTATCATCGATCAGACACCGTCAAAGCCGCATGGCTAGAGCTAAAGAAATTGCACCACTTCAAACTAGGTAAGTCCTTTTCCTCATTTAGGCCGTAACATCACCAACAACACTCTCTGTCTGTTCCTCAAAAGTTTCCTTCATTTCAGTATCGCACATGAAGGCCAAATGGTGCGTCATGCGGAATCGCATGTCTTGCTTGGTCAAGAAGCAATCTTCGACGAAATCAGGTGCTTCTGGTTCCTAAGGAAGACTCACAGCCAAGGAGTACGAGTTTCTAAGGCGGATGGAGTTCATCCGATGACATCTGAGCACAAAGAAAAGGTCAGTAAACATGCAAATGTACAACGCACCATGTGTCTTAGGCTGTAACAATGTTCCTTCACTGTACTATCACATTGACCTTTCTGCAAATGGTTTCAACCCAATGATACTTAGGCCATAACAACTCCTTTCAGCAAAATGGTGGGCAACTACAGGGAAGGAGACAGCGCGTACCCCCACGAAGACATCGAGTCCGATGAGGATGAACTGCTTTCAGTAATGAAAAGACGCAACGCGCCCAAGGCACAAGACGATGATGACACGCCGGCTGAAAACACACCATCCAGCCAAGAATTGAGGGAGTCTGGGTGGGCCACACCCCAGCCGAAATGAAAACAGATCCGTATGAAGGCCGACCTTGAGAGGGAAATCAAAAGGGAAAAGGTAATCGACCATGCTGAGAAATTACTAGACAGCACACAAGAATTCAACCCAGAATTAGAGTACTATTGTTCCTCGCTGATGCCATTGCTTGAGAAATTAGAGTTTGAGAAGCATCAACGATGCATGATTGCCATCAGGCAAACTATCTTCTCGTTTATGTTTCCGCGACGTGAGATGGGCGCTCGGCCCATGTCTGTGAGGTGCTACATGGCTGGGGGGGGGCTGCTGCCAACCCCCTCCCACCAGCACCAGCTGTTGCTCCACAGCAACAAATGCGAAGCCCCCCCACCCACCCCGAGGCTTCAAGCGCACATCCATATTGATCCCCACCCTCAGTATGTTCCGGCCCCAGTTGAACCTGATGAGGGGGTTGAGGACATTTCTTTTGATGAAGATTTGTAAAAATTTTGCAGATGACAAACTGTGCCATACAATGTAGCGAGCTGTCCTGGGGGGGGGGGGGATCAAAAGCCCCCCCCCTTGACCCATCTATGTGTGGTGTGCAATCGTATTACTTTCTCCCCTTCCAGATCTCCAGAGTATGGTTGATTGTATCTCCCAAAATTGTTCCCTTTTTCTTTGTGGCAACTTTGCAAGCTCAGACAAATCAAAAGAAGAACTCACCAAATTCATGATATCGCTTCTTGTATTACATTCTGTCATTTAGGCTGCAACAAAACTTGTGCTTGTCTTATGTTTGTTCGACACTTAGGCCGTAACACAAATAAATCATTCTGAATCAGAATCCATTCATTCTGGCTCGTCATTCGCCATCCAGTGATCATCCGTGATACCTGACACGTATGCAAATTTGTCCTGCCAAGGAACTGTGCCTTCTGGACAGACAAAAAATGGGTAAAAATCATGCGCACTTGAGACACGTCGAAACTTGTTTTGTATCTGCGAAATGCACCAAGTGGCTCGAGTTGAGACTCAATTGGCTGTTGAAGTCTGTGGATGTTGTCCTCTACTGACTGTGTGAAATGGTCAGATGGCTTCATGAGTATGTTGTGCAGAACACAAACTGCATGCACCATGTGTCCAGCCATTTCTGGAGACAAAATCAGATATCTTTGGAGCATCCTCCAGCATGAGGAGAGAATGCCAAATGCACACTCCACCAACATGCATGCCTGCGAGTGACGATAGTTGAAAATTTTCATACTTTTGGAAAGTCACTTTCCACAATACCCCTTCGATCTTGAGTATGGACGCATTATGTTCTCAGTACAGGGAAACGCCTCATCACCAACAATGACGTGCGGGGCCTTCAAATCTGCAGTTCCAGGCAAAGCACAATACGATGGAAAGCTGACATTGTCACTCAGAAATTGTTTGCCAAATCCAGATTTTGTGAACACAGTGCTGTCATTGTTGCAGCCAACAGACCCAACCTCAATACTTATGAATTTGTACGCAGCATCAACTATTGCCATAAGGTTGATGGAAAAAGTGTGTTTGTAATTGAAGAAGTATGATCTGGATTTGGGTGGTTTTTGAATAACAATGTGCTTTCCGTCCACAGCTCCACAACAATAGGGGAAATTCCAGCATTGCCAGAAAAGTTTGGCACTGTGCAACCAGTCTTGCTCAGTGTACACAGGCATATAGATCGGGTACAAAGTCCAGATTGCTTTGGAGACAGATTTCACAATGCCTTGCATGGTTGAGCACCCCATGTGAAAAGATGTCGCAATTGTCCAAAAACTATCTCCCGTAGCCAGGAATCTGAAATGCACAACAAACACAAGTGTCAAACAAGTTGACAGTTGAGTTCTCAAAGGTGTGAAAGCGCAGATGTCAGCAGTGGCAGAGCACGCACGTCCACGTCCACATCCACATTCTATCACGTGTTATGGCCCAACCAATGAGAGCGCTGCGTGGCATTTAAATGCCACAACCGACGGTTTTGATTTCAAATTTGAATTTGCTCTGCTACGAGAAACATGTACATCTGAAAAATGGAAAGTTTTGTATTTAACAAGCCGGAGTTGGACCTGCGGATGCCAAACATCAAGTACAAGAAGCCTATGTCTGCTCTTCCACAGCATTTCTTGTTGAAAAGTATGAAGGATCTGCGAGAGATTGCGCCGTGTTATGGCCTAAGTGTTTGTGATGGATTCGATGACCCGGTGCCGCTTCTTGGACTGTACAGCCGCTTTGCCCCTCGACCCTGTTCACTGCATATCCTGGCAAAAGATCTATGGAAATTCGCTGAGGAAAACAGGGAGGAGGTGAATGAGATCCTGTCCGTGCAGCTGAAAGGAAGGGATGTTATGGCATACCTGGATGAACTCGACCTGGAAAAGGGAGACATCACACTGGTTGGACTCATCACAATGATGGACAAACTGCATGTGTGTGTTCTTCACAAGGTGGGTTTCTGGGTGTCGCATGATGGCAGCGTTCAGGAGATGAAGTCACCCAACCCGGATCTGGATGCGTGCACGATGTACCTGGCGTGGATGAAGCAGGGGGGGTTCGTGTTACTGCAACAGAACTTCGACATCACTACTGAGAGGCTGCCATCTCCTCCACCTGTGCAGAGGAAGAAATCCCCCCCAAAAGACGTGCCCAACCACCAGGGAAGAAGTTGGTGACGATCGATGAGTTGCGGGCAACACTGGCAGTCCAGCAAAAATCTGCGCGCAGCTTTGAGTGTCACCTCATCTGAACACGACATCTCTCCAAGTCAGGAAGAGATAGCAGCTGCAGAGGAGCAATGCCAGCAGGTCGCAGAAGCGCTTTTCCAACTGTCACAGCAACCAGCGATTGTCATCCCCAGCCAGGAAATCGAAAAACATCTGGGTGCAACACAGGAGTCCATGATAAAGGAACTGAGCATCACAGCAGAGCTGCTTCTGAAGGCCAGCGAGAAATTGTATGAAGAGGGTGACACTGTAGAAGTGGAGCGTCTGCTTCAAGCTGTGGAGCGTCAATCACCAAGTGTCTCCAGTCCGTTCTGCACCCCCTACACCAGTCCATTCCACACCTGCTACACCAGCTCGTTGTCCCCCCGTCTACGCGATCCACTCCTTCTCGTTGTTCTCCGCCTCCAAAGTCACCAGTAGCTGCTACTCCATCTCCAGTGTGCACCCCTGTGTTGCCACGGTCATTCTCACCCGAGTTTGACCCCCCTCAACACCAGTTCGTGCAGAAGTTCATTCACCTATTCTGCAAAGGTCAGATTCACCAGAGTTCGAGCCCGAGGAGCAGACAGGCAAGAGACAGCTCCATCCAAGAAAAACTGTTACGGCTGAAGCAAAGAAGCTGGTGGTGAGGATGCCCGCAGACAAGGCGCCAAGGAGAGCCGCGCGCACCCCACCCGCACCTGCACCTGAAAGTGTGTACCCGAGCCACAAGCCTGGTGCATACATGTGTCCGCACCCAGGGTGCAACAAGGTGTTCAAGTTTACATATGATGTGGCGAAGCATGAGAAATGTCACGATCCAGATGAAGAGTACATTTGTCACGTTGAGGGGTGCGAGTATGTCACCAACAAATACAAG
>JAAUXT010118540.1_pt1 | contig 21304 bp, 18 predicted proteins | sample 7278171 | NCBI WGS metagenome assembly JAAUXT01 (sample SAMN14350112, study PRJNA611818) | marine sediment metagenome | isolation source: surface marine sediment (1.8m) | place: French Polynesia: Moorea | collected 2018-08 | reverse complement strand
GGGCTCAAAAAATCCCAACTGTCACCATGTCTCACGAGGATGAGCTTGGATTTAAAGGAAGAATGATGTCGTACGTTTGAACATTTATTCCAAAGCTAAGAGAGTGCATTATGGAACAATACTGTCAGAAAGAAAAGGTACCAAAGATCATTTCAATCATTTGTTGAAATGAAATAGTCTCTAAATACTTAGTAATTAAGCATTTAAATTAGTATCAATTATCCTTTCAATTATTGAATTTGCCTTGTCTTCTCTGCACTGAGGTTAATTGCTGTACAAAATCAATAGCCAATTGTAAAATATAATGACTTTTTAGATTACAAATTTGATATTTTAAATTATCATTTGATTAAGATGTTTATTCCAGGTGTAAAGATCATGATGCAAAGTACTTGCAGACTTATTTTTGTTCGATTTTGCTGACCTGTTTTGAAATGACGAAGGGACGAACTGGACTTTGTGGATCTCCGTCGTATATCTTGCACTGAAATGTGCCCGCTGCTGTTTTCCAGACGATTCTCCTGGACTCAGCCAATGACCTGCACTCCTACGTGGACACGGCTCAGGTCGGCCCTGACTTCGGGGGTTCCCTCGGCTACAGCCACGTAGACTGGGTCAACCTCATCAAGGTGCAACCAAAATCCTGAAGCAGAAATCATTCTCAGAAAAAGGAATGTTGAGCGATGTGAACTGTTACAGTTTTCTGTCAACAGGGGCCAAATGCATGGCGCCTTTACTCTCGAAAAACAAAGCAAGAAGGCCTTTAATTTTGTGCCACAAGGTGCAAAACACCCAACTTTTTCCTCCGCGTTACATTTTGGGTCACTCCCTCAGGTTGTGGCCCCATCGAACACATCCTGGTTCTGAACCTCTCAATGTACGTGCGTGCGTGTGTGTGACCATGACGCAGACTCTACACTTCATCGTGGGTGATTGACCATCTGTCCCCCCCCCACACACACACAGACAACGCGGGAGCTGCAGGGCGCGGTGGGTGCGGCGCTGGGTCGGGTGCCAGAGGCTCGGGATCGACTCCTCATGCTGCAGGAATACGACGTTCCGGAGACACAACCTGACGCAGAGGCATCACTCCTCCAGATCCGACACAAGTACAACTCAGTCATGAGGTGCGTGGATCCGTCATTCACCAGAGCGAGCAGCTCTGGCGGGTCTCGCAGGGGCCCTAAAGGCCCACGCCCTGCGTCTGAAACTTCAATGTTTTAACAAGGAGTTCTCTTGGTTCCAGGGACTTGAACCTTGAGCAGCGAATAGATGATTGCAAAGCACTACAGGATAAAGTGAGCAACCCGAAAGCACACAAAGAACTCTCTGGTATCAAGCTGAGCCCGACCCTGACCCAGGTCAAGGCTGTCTTGCAACACAAAGTAGGTCAGCTGGTACAAGCGCGGGAGGATCTGAAGACTCTGTGGCTGGAGGCGGAGAACAGGATGCTCGTGCACTCCAGAATCAACAAGTACAGGAACAAGGCAGAGAAGGTCAGAACATGGTCCACTCTTTACAGAGAAGCCTTTGGCGGATCCGGGAGTCTTGGGCTTTGGACCTGTGGCCTTGGGACTCCGATTTTTGGCCTGTTGTTCAGAGCCTTTGTACGGCCCAGCCCGCAACCTGGGGCTAAAGCCTGGGGTCAAGTGCCTGAGCCTGGGGCTGAAAGCCTGGAGAATGAGGCCTGGAGCATGGGACCAGTGGCCCGGGGCCCGGACCCCAGGGATCGGAGCTGGAGCCTGGCCTGAGGAAAGTTAGTTCCTTACTTTCCCAATTTTGTACCTCTCATAAAGGCTTTTCACATTGGTGCTGCTGCGGCAATATTTTTTTGCCACCTGCGTCAAACACATATGGCAAAATGTTTTCATATTGGGGTTGCGTCAATGACTTTGCCGTAGGTGACAAAACTACCCTTGTATTTTCAATGTAGGTTTTGCCACAGCTCAAAAATTGGTCTGGACCAATAATTTTGATGCTGCAGCAAATTTTGTCTGCCACTTGAGGCACACAAAGTTTGCCACAGCGTCACCAATGTGAAAGCCCTTGCTGTCTGATCTCAGTCAGCACCGCGCCTCCACCCATCCACCTGGTTCTGGATTCGCCAGAGTAGATCTGTACGAACTTTCGTGATCTGGTTGTCAAGCCCACTTCGGTTTTCACCCCTTCGGTGAATCATCATAACGCGTAGTTCTCCGATCAAGAGAAAGAATACAAAGTGAACAAATCCAACAGAGATCGCAGGTTCAACAGTTGTGTACCTTGTTTGCCCGCATACATTGTCTGCCCAGGTGCTGGATTGGATATCGAGCGTCGGGCTGCCCACCTTGCACCAGGAGCCGGAGGTCGCCGACTGCCTCAGCCAGGCCGAGATTCTGCGCAACCACTTCCACACCGGATTCTACTCCGTCGCACAGGTTTCCACATGTGCACTTTTTGCACGCATTGTTTCACGTCAGACATGCGTATTCGTACACAGCTTTGCAATGGCGGACAAAAACGAGGATCCAACGTGAAAATGCGTTGTGTGTTTGAAGTTCCAAGCGAAGGCTTTTTCTCAAGGTAAATTGCATTAATTGCCTTCCAGTGTCCGTGCCAGCGTTCTCAATGTAGTCCGTCACTTCAACAATTGAAATTCTGAACCTTCCCAAAGATCTTGAGCAGCATTTCTCTGAGTTTCATTGAGCAGAAGTTTGGTTTCCCTCGGTTTCTTCATGTCTGTGTGACACACGCTGCTGATTCTCCGGCGCAAGTTGGAAAGGAGATCCAAGATGGGTGCACAATGGCTCGATAAAATCTGACCTTGTCCGCTGGTCGTTTCCTCTTGGAGAACAAATCTGTCAGATCCGGGGGACGAGAACTTTGTTCGTTTGAAAAAGCAGCAATAATGCTTTCAAATTTCTTCTTGAATTGTCAGAAACCGGGCCGCGTGGTTGGAAAGGTTGCTCGCGAGACTGGACAACACGGCAGTTCTGTTTGTTTTATTGTGTTGCAGAATGTTCTGTGGTTGGCAGACAAAATCATGGACAAAATGCAGGCGGTTTCTCAGGAGCAATTTTCCCAGAGCGGCGCCCGGCGTCTCGCGCCCTTTATCAAACACTTCCAGGTGAAACCCTCACAATTGTCAGCAGTTCCAGTTTTTGTTTCTTTCCCACACCACAAAAATACGTTTGGCCCCAACCTGTGGATCTCTCTGAGATGACTCCGTCTCGATGGCCACGGAATGATTGACTTACCCCAACGAATATGTTTCTCTTTTTTGTCACAGGCTGAGTGCGAACAGTTCAAAACTGCAGTTGGGAAGAAACGACAGGTTTACATCAACGTTCATAATTTCTACAGAAATGCGTCCAAGGTGAGCTATCAATCACACTGGCGTTTGGAGTTGTGGAAGGCCCGACCGCAGCGTTGGAAGGGGACCTTTTGACTTCAGTGTACGGTCCTCATGCAGTGAACGCTTGCGGGTAGCTGACGAGCAAACATAGCTTGGAATGTAGGGAAGACGTTTGTCGCAGTGCTAAAAGAGGGAAACCACCGCCCCCCTCCCCATTCACACGATCGTGCACAAACATTCTCTTGTGAAGGCTGAGAACGAAAATGTGAGTGTCTGCAGCCTGGACCTCAAAATGTTCGTTGTCATTCTGCTGTGTGAAAGTTATGTTTTCGTGCAGAACTTCTTCGGAAAACAGGATCCGGACTTGGTCATCTACAAACATCTGGAGAAGGTGTGCCACGAAATCTTTGTACTTTCTGGTGTCGGTGAACCTGTCTGAGTCGCGTCAAGCGACTTCAAAACAGTTGGACCCCTCTGAGACAGACGGGCGATTTCAATATCAAACCTGCTTTCTGGTTGTGGGCACACTGGTTTTGGTGGTGTTCCTTGTGCTGGTAACTGTGAACACGACACCCAGGATTTGGTCATGTGCTGTGGCCCCTTCGGGTGAACTATTTTTTCGGGTTCCCGGGCGGTCTGGTGTTTGAAAAGGATGAAAAGCTGCACGGAGTCCATCTGTACGAGGTAGTACAGATTTGTGCTGTCAATTTCACAGCAGGAACTGCACAGGTGACACAAAAGGTAAATGCGTGGCGTATGCCCGCTGCCATCTGTCAACGCGTCATATGGCTCGCCAAGACCAATACCTCCCCTGGAGCTGTCCCTCGATCTCGACACGCATTAAAACACGGAACTCAGATGAAAAATTCCTGTGCACCATGCTTCACACAAACGCGATTCTCTGCGTTGATCGGTGTATGCGATCAATACATCGCACAGCTGTGTAAACTCAAACGAGTAGGTGTCCAACTCACCCAGTGAATGAAGAGTTGCGTCGGAATCCAATTGAGACACAAATGTTGTCGGTTGAATTTGCATGCACTGGTGTTTTTCATTTCAACTGAGCAAGTAAACCAGGGCCTTGGGTTTCATGTTCAAAATGTTGCAACAATAGAAACACCAGGTGGCGGTTCTCTGCAGACTTTGATTCATTGCAGGTCATCAGGTGGTACAAGAAAACACTGAGTTTCCTGCCCACTCAGCTGTTGTTCAACTCGCCACCAGCAGATGGCCTCATGGGTGCGAGCAGCGGTGCCGCTCCCTACACCAGCCCCGCCTGGCGGGCGACGGTGGAGAACTATCTGCTTTACAACCCTGAGCCAGGGGCGGACCTACTGAGCAGTGTGACCAGCACGATTCCGGTCATAGACGACATCACAGTGAGGAACCAGGCCCGACTGCTCACGGCGAGGTAGAACTTCCAACCATTGCAGGTTCCCCCGAATGTGAAGTTGCAACCAGTTGTGCAACAGCGCTCGTTTGAACTTGAAAGAGAATACACGAAAGTCAGGCTGCAATTCAAACGTATAAGTTCAACCCAGAAGTGCAGGCACGTGCCGTTCATCAAAAGACAATGGGAGAACGTCAACCCCACTTTCTGAAAATGTGAAAGTCTTCTCTTTTGGTTTATCACCTCAGAATGAAAAAGATTTTTTCTCGCAGTCTCAGACATGGACATCTAGCACGTTGCTTGTCGTTGCTTTCAATTTTCCATTGTCTTGCCGTGCGAGAACCTTTCCTCTCAGAACTATCAAGTTTCTCTTCAAACAATATTCAAAAACAATATTCAATTGACCTGCATTCAACTTGACCTGCATGGAGTGTGTTTGGAGTCCCCAAAGGCCTTCTTTCAACAATTTCCTTTTGTGTGACTTTTTCAAAATCTCAAGCGAAGACCAGCATCATGCCAGATGATAGTTCTCACACACACTCTTGATGAGAGGAGATGAACTTGTCTTGCCGCTGCTCGGCTCGACAGTTCTGATGTCTCCTCTCATCTCGAGAGTGAGAACTCTGTCCGTGCTTCGTGTTGCAGAGTGAAGACGATGCGGAAACTGTTGTTGACTCCCGAGAAGACGGCGGTGAGTGAGCTGCAGGACGTGCTGCGGTGGAAGGCCGGTCTGCAGCGGGGCGGCGACGAGCTCCAAGACATCCGAGTCCCGGGCTCGAGTTCCCTGCAGATCAACGGAGGAGTCACGTCCGGGACTCCGACTCACATCCCAGCGCAGTTCAGCGATTCTGACACCAGTGCCCGACCAGTGTCCGCTTTGAGGTCCCAGCGACCCAAAACGGCCAAGGTCAACAGGAGATCAACTGCATTGGGAATTCGTCCCATCTCAGCACCTGCGCAGAGGATCAACGTGAACAGAGCCAGCAGCCTCCAGTCCCCGCAACACAGGTCCTCGTGGGGAGCACAGCGGCAGAAGACGAACCTTGATAAGCTGAGTCCTTCGCAGTTGGGTCAGGAGAGGTACATTCCGTTGAACCAGACCTCAACTGAGGGTCTTCCAAACTCATTGAGGCACATTGACGTTCACGCTCTCAGACAAAATGTTCCACAAGGACATTTGGGCCACAGCCAGAGGCGCATGACCCCCCAACACAACACGGGACCTTCGCCTCAGGAATCAGACCGCCAGGTCCACCAGGATAGGACTGCAGCGGGTCAGCCGTACACCTCACAGGCGGCGAGCCAGGAGAGCCTGGCGGACTCCGGGATTGTGCCGACTCAAGACAGTCCCCGCCATTCTCACAACGGACTCAGTCCAGCCACGCGGAGGCTGCCTCCAGTGCAGGAGGCTGACACAGATCCGTCCGCGCCTTACAGCCAGGCCCGAGGCATCCCCAGCCTCCCGCTCGAAGATAATCAGAGTGTTTTGGCTTCGTTGTTGACTCTGACCAGATCAAACATTGAGAAAGTGGTGAACAGTGGCTTGGCTCCGGAAGAAAAGCTGGATGTGATGGCTGCAATGTGTGGAACCAAGGCAAGCAGTTTATCCCCAGCGGTGACCATACCACACCACATCAAAACTGCGTTGAGAAAATTGCTGCCAGTACCGCTTCAGCCTGAATACGCTTCAGTACCAAGGGCAACCACCTCAGCCCACCAACCCCATCTGAGCTATCGCACCGTGGGAGAGGCGGGATATTACAGCTCCTCGCGCACTGCAGGGCTGAGTCCCGAGTACCATGACGATGCGCAGCCAGCTCAGTCCTCTTTTCGCTCTTTCCACAGCGACGAGATCCTGGGAGCCAGTTCCCCGTTACACAGCGATTCCCGCCAAACTCGACACTTTCATGAACCAGAAATGATCCCGGTGTTCCACGGAGACTCCGGAGCGCCTTTCCTCCGTCCAAACGCGGACGCTCCGATTCTCGTTCCTGCAGATCAGAGATTTTCCTCTGTGCGGACCCATGAGAGGGCTCCTGTCGAACTCTCCCGAGACTCTACCACAACCATCACCACGGCGACTGACAACGTCTTCACAGACACAACACCCAATGGCGGCGCGGAGGAGACGATTCCACTGAGTTTCTCTCACCTCCCCGACCAGTCTTCTCGCTCGTATGGAATCGACATTGAGCGCTGGATGAGCGAGCAGCGGGACGTGGGAACCGACCCGCACCACGAGAGCTCAGAGCTCGACGAGCTGGATGGGAACTACGATGATGAGCACACAAAGCCACACAGGTGAGATCTGCTGATACAACTAGGGATCCTGAATTGGACACCGGGTGTACTCATCAGGTTCCAAGATAAATCCACAGTCATATACAACGAACTTGTACTGAATGGCCACACAAATCTGCTGGTAGGTGGAGAGGTGGCAGTGAAGGGAAGAGGTTCGCCCCGTGGACCCTTGAATCCAACGGTGCCTCTCGTGGTTCTGACTTTCCGAGACGTTTCTCCTTCTCAGGCTCGCGCCTCACGAGGAGCAGGATCGCCGGGCCCTGAATCACGACGAGCGGCTGGAGCAGGCTCGCCGGGCCCTGAATCACGACGAGCGGCTGGAGCAGGCTCGCCGGGCCCTGGAACGCATGCTGGTCGTGGACGAAGATAACCAGCAGAAAGTGGTGGAGGAGCTGCTGCGGAGAACCGAGAAACTGCTACAGGTAGATCCAGATCACATGGGGGAGGCGGGAAACCAAAACCTGATGCACGAAAGAGAACTTGACGGAGATTGCAGTTGCAGGGCGGATCTCTGGTTCGGCCTTCATTGGCTTCGTACTTCACGAACGAAGTGGACCCGTCTGTGCCTCCCTGGCTCCTTGGTCTGAAATTCGACATCCTCGTGGTGGGACCAAGGTGGACCCAGAAAATTTTGCTGTCGATGGAGTGGAACACCTTTGCTCCGAAGGACCTAAAACAGGGCTTCAGGACAGCAGCTACATGCAGGCTCCGACTTAACGGATTCTCTGAAAGTAAACTTGCAGTCGAGTCAGTGCAAAATTATGGGGAACAACGACGGTCATACCATAGTCGGTGTTCAAGGGGCCGAACCCTCGGAATCAGTTTGCATGAGCTTTGAGATGCGTCAGCACAACGTCTGCGGTACATCGGTCACATTTCTCCGCTGTTTCAAAACTCACTTTCTCTTTTTTCAGGAACAGGAACTCATGATGGAAGAAGTCCAAGACAAGAGCACTTCCGCTTCCGTCTCTCCAGCGACACCCCCTGGTGGTGAGGAGCTGCTGGGAGCCGTCGGAGGGCGCCAGATGGAGGTGGGCGGGACACGGGCGGCCGGGTTCCCCCTGGAGCTGCTGGAAGCCGCGAGTTTCAGTGGAGAGAGTGGGGTCTTCACGTACACCAGCGCAGAATCCAGGTGAGCCACGTTTCTGACAAAAAGATCTGTTTCTCGTCAGATCAAAAAGCGATGCAACAGTTGTCGTCATTTGGTCTTGACAAAGCCGCGAGGCTTCACCTGTGCTTTGTGCCGTTGCAAGTCCATGCCTCAACCCCTGTTGTGGTGCATACCTGAAGAGGACACCACAAACCAAGTACCAAATTTTTACGCACCCTGAAAGCTCAAGGACATATTTCCTGTTCACAGACCGAGGACAGCTGAACTGGAAAGTGTACATGTCGGAGGCAGCACCAGACCATCAGTGCAGCCGTCCGCCCGACCCTCCGTCGGCAGCACCAGTGGCATCACAACACCTCACAGACTCAGAAACACACCCGACTCCAAAACGCCCAGCACACCAGCAACACAAAACTCAAACACCTTCTTCCCAGTCAATCACTCCAGAGGCCCCAAAGCCTCAGTTGCACGGCGTGGCCCAGACCACTCCAGAGTTAAAGCGGCACTCATGCTGCCACCTGGCGACAGGCCCCGCAGAGTCTCCACCAGAGGTCTCTGCATCGAACCTCTTATCGAGCAAGACCACGACGAGGACGGTGCACTCGAACCTTTTCACGCGTCTGAAGACAGTTTCCTGTCAGGTTCAAACAGCACTCCTTCGCCGATTCGCAGAGTGGCATCACTTGACAACAGTGAGTTTCCCAGTCTTCTCTCCGTTTATCCGATCTCGCATTGCGAATTGAGCTGCACGTTCCTTTCTTGCATTGCCTGTGATTTTCGCACACGATTTCCAGTTGCTCCCTCTGCGACTTCGAGAAGCAGGTCGAACGAAGTCGTTAACCTGGCGAGAAGCTCCTTTGCAAAGAGCTGTGACCAAATTCTTGAAAGGTACCTTTGTCACTTTTTGTGCCCTTGTCGCTTTGTGCACAAGACAACAGCTTTCACTGCAGACAAAACTTCACACACCGAATTTGGCCGAGAAATCGAAATGTCCAAATTTTCAGATACGGAATCTCCAAAGCCCCGAGACGCGAGGACTCGAGTTCCACGGCTGAGGATTCGCTGCCGACGAGCAGTGATTTCGACCGTCCCTCAGACTCTGCGCCACACGCCAAGATGTCCCCGTCCAACTCACCGACAACAGGTGAATACACCAGAGAGAGAGAGAGAGAGAGAGAGAGAGAGAGAGAGAGGGAGAGACAGACAGACAGACAGACAGAAGAAAGAGGTAGGAGGGATGGCAGAGACACAGACACAGACTGAGACACTCTGTGTGTGTGTGTGTGTGTGTGTGTGTGTGTGTGTGTGTGTGTGTGTGTGTGTGTGTGTGTCCTGATGTAATCTTGGCCTGTTGTTGGCACACATTGAGAGATACGTAAGAGACGTCAGCACGCAAGCGGGCAAGAAACAAACAGAACTAAATGCAGGCAGACGTACATGTATACGACAGTTGGACCAACAAAATGTGGTTTCTGATAAATTGTTCATTGATAACACTTCGACACAAAATCGTGTTCATTTTGATCGAAAATCACAAATCAATTTACAGATGATTCGTTGGAAGCTCTGGAGGTCCGACACAAGGCACATGGTGGAGCCAGGAACAAACTGACACAGATGTCCGGGTTGAAACTGCATGAATCGAAATCCACAGGTCCAGCAGAAAATGCTAGCAACAGCAGCGAATTGCGAAAAGGTGTTTTTGAGATTTTCTTTTTTGTTGCTTCGATTTCACAACCTCACGAACTTTTGTTTCGAAACAAAAACGCCGTGGCTACCAACAACAGCAACCAATATACGACACCTTCTCAGGTTGGAATCGTCCCATGCAGATTCTAAGTCGGAGTGGTTTGAAGAGTGGTTCGAGCTCAACTCTCCTCCCGACGGCCCCACCCACATTTGATCCTCGAAAATATGAATTACGACTTTCGCCCTCATTCTAGTTTCGGAGTCTGAATTCAAGACGACGAAGAGGCCAATCCATCAGAGGAAATAAACCTGAAAATAGCCGTGTCTTGGAATGGACGAACAAGGAGTTCACGAGGCGGACAACCTTCGAAGTCAAATCTGCAGGCCGGATCCGGATTTCTACAGACTGTCGGAGATCATGTTCGTCTCGTCTCACAAAGAGGCGGAAATTAGCGCAAATGACGACACAGCTGTGATCAAAATATTCCCTGTTCGTCACGTACATTTTAAACTCTTGTCCTCACGCTTCACGAAAGAAACACTGGCTCTTAATGGCAAAGATTTCCGAGCACAAAGCGAACAGCCGCGCTGGTTTTTACGGCGTGCTCGTGCGCATGCGGTGGGCGCGACAACACACGATGTGCGACTGAGTGGACGCGATCTTCTTGCCAACCTTGGCGTTTTGGTGACATTTGTAACGCATGCAGAACAAGGGTGTCGAAATAAAAGAATGAGAAAACAGCAAGAAGGCAACGCCTAAAAAGCGAGCAGTTCATGCCACCAGCTCATTGTTTTTGCAGAGAATTGGAGGAACTTCAGTCTGACAGTTTGAACATGCCATGTTAAGTTGAACCAGCCCATGTTGAGTTACTGGGGGGGGGGAACTCAAAATGCTGAAAATTTGCCAGAATCATTTAGAAAATTTTTAAAATAATTCCATGTTGAGTTGCTGAGGGGAGGGGGTAACTCAACATGGCCAAAAAATTAAAAAATGCTTAAAAAGGCCTTAAAATGATCCTGGCTAATTTTCATCATAACTCAACATGTACACACACATACATACATGCAGACTGATGGTGATTACAAGAAGCACTCGGAAAGACCCAACCGCGCACGGCATTACGTTGAAAACCGAAGTGGCATCGTCTACGCACGTTTGCAAAGCAAGGCACTCAGATGTTCAGAAAAAACGTGCACACCAATGATTTCGCACTTTTCAAGGGGGTTCGGGGCAAAGACACCCACCTCTTGTGCTCACACGCAGGACAGCCGACTGTGGTGACAAGACGAGGTCTGCCACGGCGCTCACAAATAACTTTTCGCGAGCGAACGGAGCCTTTGTTTGCGGGCGGCGATTCGATCACGTCGACCTGGAAAACACACGACGAATGATTGGATCATCGGTCAAGTTTGAGACCGAGACTTGGAGATGGGATTCATGAATGGATTCATGAATCTCCAGGACAAACTTTGTCTGCTTGAATGGTTTCAACTTTATTTCACCGGCAAAATGTACAGTGCTCAACCAGGGACTCACGAATCTGTTTTGCGAGCCTGACGAAAGTCTGTGTCAACACAATCACGCAGTTGTTCAGTATGCGTGCCAAAAACTGAAGCTGCAATTAGTCACACTGACCTTGCCTTCCCCAGCCCTGCAGACCTGTCTCATCCCGGAGGCCCAAGTCCAGTCCAGGTCCTCGGTGACCAGGCCTCACGCCATGAGTTCGGTTATTCGTTGTCGTGCTCGATGCTTGCAACACTGAAGGTCCATCATTTCCTTTGTTGTTCTGTCTCTGTGCAGCGTGATTCTCGATGGTAGCCCGCGTCGAATTAGGTGAGGAGAAGACGTCAGAGGCACCACAAAACCTGTTTTTGGTTCCCCCATCACACCACGAGTATCTCTCGAAGACCTTCAGAGCACTCCCATTCACTGGACACAATTTGCACGGGCTGAGTTGAGCGCGTGCACCAGCCACCTTGGCGTTAAGTTCGGCGTACAGCTTGCTTTCCGGCCTTGTGGTTTCAGTCACCCGCGGTATTTCCGCGTTCTGGCGCTTGCTCAATGAAAACGTCAGTCGTGGCTCAACGTTTTGTTTGGCGTTGGCATTTTTCGAAATCCCTGCAGCTCGGTTCGGGATACACACTCCTACGTAAGGGTTATGGCACGCCGACGAGAGTTGTCCTGGCGTTTATTGAACGTGAATGATTATTGAACGAGTGCTGTGCACGAGTGCAATAATCAATCAGAGTTCAATAAATTCCGGGCAACTCGAGTCTAGTGGCATAACCCACGTACAGGATAAGTCAAGTTCGGACAGGTTTTCTTGAGTTCTGTGTCCTACTTTGTCGGGGTCGCTCTCAGTGCGGTTTATGGTCAGTTTGTCAGTGTTGTCACATGAGTGCAGACGTGTTCTTTTGCGTGCGTGTTTGATATGGATCCAGTTGCACATTTGCCTGATGGTGTAGTGAATTTGGAAGATGTTGTTGATGAAAATTTTGGGTGTGGCCCGCTTCCTGTGGTTCCTGAGTTGGTGGACTTGTGTGATGACGACGGGGGGGGCTCCATCTCAACATGACGAAATGCTGACCTTCATCGACTTCGATAAGGTTTCTGAGTGAGTTTTTCCTTTTTACTTTGGTGAATTGAGGGTCTGGCTACTTGTTGCATTTTTCTGGAGTGCCTGTTTTGTTGCAGTGGGCTCGGCACTTCTTCCCAAAATGAATGTGTGTTGCCCCCATCTGACTCGGACATTGCTGAGATTCTTTGCGGGTGGGTGTTGGTGGCCTTTTCACTTTGAACAGTCTGCATTCTTCTGTGTGGTTTGTTGGAATTTTGGGCAAAGTGGTTGTGTTTGCTGCTTGCAGAAAGCAGTACACTGAGGGCTTGGCAACTCTGGGTTCGGTGGACGAAAAACATGATGACATGGGTGACTTGGCTCGATTCAAGGTCCCGACTGCTGAAGAGACTATGAAATTCCTGGAGCGCAAGCATTTTGCGAAGAACATGGAGCAAAAAATTTTATGGGCAGTGAATTTGTACAAAATGTGGTGGTTTCAAAGGGTAAGATCTCCTGACTGTGACCCAAGAATTCGCTGGTGCAACATCGACGAGCGCCAGACTCTGAACTTGTCGAACTTGTGTGTTGCACTTTGTCACTTCATCACCGAGATCAAGCACAAAGATGGTACCGATTACCCTGGTCAGACTTTATATCAGATCACAATTATGCTCCAACTGTACCTTGACAAGGCGGGGTTCCAGTACAAACTTATCGACGACCAGGAGATGACCAAATTTCAGAATGTTCTTGACAATTTGATGAAGGGCCGTGCGCGTGAGGGGGTTGGTCGCAAAGAGTCTTCCGATGCCATCAGTCTTGAACAGGAGGAGGTCTTGTGGCAGCAAAATGTTCTCGGGGAAAGTTCACCTGACCAACTTCGTGAAACCGTCATGTTCCTGCTGGGAGTGAACCTGGCTCTTCATGGGGGGGAGGAGCATAAGCGCCTTCGCTGTCCGGGTTTTAACCCGCAAGTCACAATTCAGGTGGACAATCAGGGTCAAAAGTACCTCCTGTTCAAAGAGGATTTGACAAGTAAGACTAATCAGGGGGGGTTGACGGGGAGAAAGTGCAAGCCCCATGAACTGAAGGTTTTTGGCAGTGCGAACCCTGCCCGAAATGTGGTCCGTCTCTATGAGAAATATGTGTCTTTGTTGCCGTCAGATTGCACAAACAGTGCCCTTTACAAATATGCCCTCTCGAGTACAAAAAGGACTGCTGCTCAATGGTTTTCTGATCGACCAGTTGGAGTCAATATGTTAAAGAAAGTCGTCAAGAATTTGTGTAAACGTGGTGGCATTGAGGGCAAATTTACTAATCACTCCCTGCGTGTGACATGCGCAACACGCATGTTTCATGCAGGGGTTGATGAACAAGTTATCAAATCCTTTACCAGACACAAAAGTGATGCTGTATGTGACTACAAGCGCCTGTCGGAGACTCTGTTGAAGAAGGCCAATCAGACAGTCTCTGGTAAAAGTGTCGACTTGGAACCTCCCAGTGCAACCGTGTCACATCCGCTGGATTTTGACATCGATTCTGTTCAATTGCCAACAAGTTCGGAGCCTCCTGCGCAAGTTGTGCACTCAGAATACGGTCGTTTGTCTCACAAGAACTTGTGCCCAATGGAAAAGGCGACGGGTAGTTGTGGCCCTTTGTGTTCAATGTTGCGAACGATCGACCAAAAAAATGCTTTGAAAGCAAAGAAAATGAAACTATCTTTGAAATTCCGTCGTCAAAAAGACTCCAGTTGATCCTTGCATTTTGACTGTTGAATGAGTGCAGTTGTGTCATCAGTTGATGTCTGTGCATGTTCAGCTGTTCAGCACGTTCAAATAAAAATTGAAACCCCAACAGTTCAGTCCTGAAAATTAATTGCACGCGAGAACAAAAGAAAACCCGTTCGAGAACATTGAAGCGTCCTGTACATTCCGCTCACGTGGGCTGCAAAGAGTGTCATCACTGGAAACGTCCGACGTCTCAGAGGAGATCGCGCTGTCGGCGTTTCGTTTGGACCCTCTGGTGCTCGATCGTACCAGCGAACTTTCCCTTCTTGTCCTGGAGAAGTCCCTTGCTGAGTCACTGCGACTCGATCCTCGAGAAGCGTGCTCCGACAGTGACGTGCGGCTTGCGTCAAGTTTGTCGATCTGCCTCTCGAGTGCGAGCCGACACCCCCGGTGTAACGCCAGCAATGCATCGAAGTCACGAGCAGCAGCAGCCTGAAATCGTCCAAGAAATTTGTCCTCTTTCTCGTTGTTTTTGCAGACCATGTGTTCAACAAGGCCAAATTCACCGAACGGGAACAAACTTTCGTGTTGTACACAGAGTTTTGGTGCACAAACAGCAACCTCACCCGCTCGCGAAGAGACACGGGCTCAGTAGCGTCTTCTCCCGGCGCGGCGCCCTCGGTCCTCGGCAGTTGGGTGCTGGCGTTGCGGATCGGCTGCAAATGAGGAGGGCGCACCGGCACGGAGGGCCCACCCTGCCGCACCGCCGCCGCGCGCTGCCCTCGCGCGCCGCCAGCTTTCGCCATCTGGTGCGAATCTTCTCTCACATGCTTTCTGGTTCTGAGGCAAAATCAGTGTTGTGTGAAACCTGGGTCAAGTTGTGACACGACGGTCCATTGGGACGGGTCCACTGAAAAAAAGTAACATGCAGTCCAAAATGATTTCCACTGGAGTCTCAAGGCATAAATCCATCCTCTCTTTCAGAGTCTGTGTTTGCTTGTTTTTTTGTTGGTTTTTTTTTCTGTCACTTGTAGCCGTGCTGAAAACAAACAACAACGGGAATTTTTCGTGAAAAGTCAATTTCAAACGAACCTGAACAGCGAACGAACAAAGGTGCACTGCGCTGCGGTTACAACTTCGACCTGTACTGTGCCATGTAGTCCCGCGACGACCGGTTGTGTGTGAAGCTCCGGACTTGCATCGGACTTTGCAATTCAGGCAAACTGGATTGTGTTGTGGGGTCCGGCATGTGCGCTCGGTGTTCCGAATTCGCGGTTTTCTCATTTAAAGCCGTCCCTGAAGCACACAATTTTTGCCTTGAATTTGCCTGCCGGTATCTTGATGGAATAATCTGTCAACCCCTTTCCCACACAATCGTTTGGGAACTTCGCACAAAGCGAACATCGTATCATGCACTCACAACTCACCAGGTCTGCGGGGGACATTCGAAAATCTTGAGATTTTCTGGCATCTCTTCGGGGTACAGCATACCTGAGCTCTGTGATGAGCGGACTTCTTCTCGTTGGCGTTGCTCTTGTACCCCCTTTTCGTTTCGCCGGTCAAGCAGCATCTCCTTCATGCACGATTCGGACTCAGGACTCCGAGCTGAACCGATACTCAAGATCACAAGATGCAGCAGAGGAGACGAAATTTTCTTTGCTACATTGTGCATAGTTTGAGTCACAAGGATCTGAGGGGATGAATAGTTTAAATGTTCACAAAAACTAACCAATTTTGAAGTTGGAAGCTCCCAGCAGTTTTCGCCTCATCCACGATGGAAGTCGCGGCTTCGTTACTTTGGCGTCGTTCAACTCGAAAAGTTCCGGCGCAACTGCTGCTTTGGGTGCCACCTTCGGAAGGCGTTGGCAAACTGATGACATGGGATGAGGTCGGGCCCATTCTGGACCTATTCTTTCCAAGTATCTGCATCTCAGCGAGTATTGGTGAGGAAGAGGGCACGTGTGCCATCCACACAGATCCTGCAAACACAACGAAGTTCACAGTGCTGCGTTTGTTTTGTTTGTTTGTTTGGTTTGTTTTTGTTGTTGTTGCTTTTTTGACCCAGTGAAAACACAACCAAACACCTCCGGTTCAAACTTACAGACTGCGTGTCTTCAGCCTTTCGATCGACAACAGAGTGCAAGGATTTGTAGAAGTTTTCGATCAGTGAAGGTTTCTCGGGCTTGTTGTGGTCGGTGAACAGGAAGATAGCTTGAAGCGAGAGGCCTTCCCTGTCGGCTGCAGGTTCGCATGGTTCGTTCTCCCACTGGGTGAAGTCACGTGGTTCACAGTCTGCGAGTCTGCTGGCGGCGCTCCTGCCCAATGCAGCTTTGTACGGACAGGGCACGTTGTACTTGTTGGCTTCTATGAACATTGTGCTGGAAAAACAGACGGAAGCACTGGCTGAGTGCAGTTCATTGCACTGATTAATCTGGATCCAGATCGACCCTCGAGACTCGGATCTAGATCTACAGCGAATATGCGCGGCGACCAAGGAATGCCCCCATGATCTCAAAATCGAAACCCCTGCTTCCACGAGACGTTCGATTTGACCAACCCCACTGGGTTGGTTTCAGGTTCTCAGCTCAACAATTGTGGGTTGTGGACGGCAGGAATTCTTGATGACTGAAACTCCCGCGATTCGCAGCGATTGTGTTTCTCCCTGTTGGTCAGCTCTGATAAAAGTTAGATTTTCTCCACTTGTTTGATTGAGCTCGCTCTGATTAATTTGTAATAATGTGTCTCTAGGGTTTGGTGATCAAATTGAGGCTTGTTATTTGTCCGACAAAAGAGAAATAATAAGATTACGGTTGAATTAACTCTCTCTCATTTATTCCCCGAAGTACAATATGTCGCTCCAGGAAAATCAATAATTCTTGCATCTCTGATTATGACGTCACAGAAATCAATAACATAACATTTCTCCCCAGTGACAGACAAAACAACATTGTTTGCAGAAAAGCGGAAAGCTGCAACAAGAATATGATTCGTTGAAGAATCGATAAACACTGAAAAGATTCGGTTAATGTAAGGCGACTTATTGTGACAGGGAAATCATATGGAACACACCCTTGGGCGTCGTTCGATGATGCGAAAAATTTATGAGCATCACGTCTACAGGGTGTCAAGATCAGGGTGCAGAACTTTGTGACAGACCGCCCAGGTTTCCCACTGAAACTAGATCTAGATATCTATGTCTCGCAGATCTACATCTGTTTGTCCCCAGACTTTCGCGGTGGAGTCGAACTCATCATTACTGTGCTGAAACAAAATACCCGAAGTTCAAAAGTGCAGAACGAAGTCAGCTCACAAATTTGTTGGTTTATTTTTTCATTGACGGAAGCACCTGCATGCCGAGCACCTTGTTCAACATGATCAAAGAACGTTCTTTGGTGGTGGTGTGTTTCCCCACAGTGTCGTGATGACAACACAAAGTATTGTTTCTAGTGGAAATAAAAAACATTTGTTGACACTTTTCATTCATTTTGTTGGACTGTACCTCTGATATTCTTGAAGATTTCAAAATTGTGAACAGAAGGTTGACCGTCGACCTTCCACCACGATCCAATCAGACGCGCTCACCTTGGTGACCCAGAAAGTCTCTGAAACTTCCGGTCTTGTGCTAACTACTCCAACCGAATCTGAAAAAATTAGCCACATTTCTCAAACAATAAACAAAGTTGTTCGCAAAAGTACTAAAATTTTTGACAATAGTGTTTGGTTTGATCAGTGATTTGATCTGGTTGGAGACTATTTTTTCGATTTAATTATTCATAAGCCTCGTTCTGACACACGAGATTGCTTTCGGGAGCGAAGTCGCGATGTCGGATGTGCAGGACAGTGGAGATGAACAGCCGCATGCACAAGGCAGAGGTTAATATTTGCTTGTTTACTCTTGCAGTGATCAAGAGCAGAAGTTCAGGCATATCTTGACCAATTTTGGTGGTGCTGGCGATGACCTTTGGTGTGGAAACTGCAACGATTTGGACCGGTGTCTGGCTGCATGTGGTCACCAGAAGAGAGGTCACGAGCTGGTTTTCAGCTGCAGGAACGCTGCACATTTCTTGGCGCAATTCGAAAGTGTTGCATTGAAGCCACAGCTTGTGTGAGAAAGATTGCAGCAGATCTGATGCCCCACGAAGTTGGGACCTTTGCAAGGGCTGACAGGTGAAAACCAGGAGTGTACCTGGGCTCGAAGTGTGTGTCACAAACTTGTCAAATTGGATCCAAAATGGCGAAGATTGAGCTTTGCAATTTTCGGAATCGGGCAGCAAATAAAGCCAGCGAGTGCAAAGTGGGAGAATTTTGTCAAATGCATCCACAGTTAGGTGGCAGATATTTGAAAAAGAGTCAGAAGGAAATTCATTCCACTTGTGGGTTTGTGTTCGACGGGGGTCGTTTCTTTCGTGAAAGTTCATAGATCTACAACTGGAACCCACAGATTAGATCTATTGGCATTCCTTGTGTTTGGTGACAGAAAAAGAGCTTATTTAGTGGTCACAAATTTCAGATGCACAGGGCTTGAGGTCTCTGTGAAGATCAGACTTGTCTCTCCTTTGCCAAAACGCTGAAGGAATGCTTTGAGAATGTTGTGAGTCTGCCACACATGGTCCCCAAGTCAACCTGCCAGAGCGGGAGAGACTCTACGTCTTCCAGAAAGGGAAATCCCAACATCTGCCAACGACGTGCTTGAGCTCATCCAAATGACTCGAGAAGGCGGAACAGTTGTCCACTTCGTCGGTCGTAATGGGGCCCTGGGGGAAATCGTGGGGAAAGCATTGAAAATTTGACCACAGAATGCAAACACATTTGAGGTCTTTGTGACAGGCCACAAGCAAGTGTTGTGGTTGGAGACACGAAGAAAGGTGTGTGTGTGTGTGTGAGAGAGAGAGAGAGAGAGAGAGAGAGAGTCAACACGACCTTTTCTGCGAGAAGCATTTCGCTGTTCAAATTGGATCTGTTCGGCAGGGTCGAGACGGCCCATTTGCCTTCCAGATTTGAACGGCACAGTGGAAAGAAAAATGCGGACGCGTCTAAGAATGCGAGGGTTGAGCCGCGGCCACACAGGCGCGTCAAAAATGTCTCCAGAGATGTTCCATCAAAATAAACGCTTCCTGTGTGGCCACGTTCAATAGAAATAGTGCGAGATGTTCAGAAGCGTCAAAAATTGACGCAGGTCAAAAATAAACGCGTGGCCTGTGTAGCCACCCCTTTACTTTTTTCTTGCACAAGGAATGTGTGAATGCGTCACCTGCATTTTTGTGGTGTGGCTGAGTTTCGTTCGTTACACCGCACTGCGCAGCTGTTGTGCTTGTCCCACTTCCTAATTTTCAGTGCCACGACAGACGTGACGAAATATTATGTGATCAGTTCTGTTGTGGTGATTCACCTGTATCTCAGCTTCCTCATGTAGATCCTGTGGGACAGTTTGAAAAGCTTGACCTCAGATGGTGTGTTGTCCAACTGCAGTTGCTAGGTGAAGAACCGCACTGCTGTTTCAGCAGTGTTGTTCTCGAGCAAATTTGTGTCCTGCTCTTGGTCATTGGCCAATGAGGGTGGTGGTTCGAGAGCAAAAGACCACTCACGTTGGGCGAAGGACAAGCCAGCATTTGATGTAGTCTGAGCGTAACGTACTCGTACCTGGCTGGAAGGAGCCGTTCGAGTGTCTCCAGATTTGGCCGCTCGGACGGGGTCATACAATCTGGGGCACCAAGAAGTCTGGGTCAGTGGGACGATGGGTCACTAGGATCCAGCGCATCTCAGTGGGGCATGTCACTGGGGACTCGAACCGTGAGCTTTTGCCGAGCACTCTCCTTTCAGTCGTTTTGGTGGGCCAAAGGGCAGGGTCAGGAAGAGCATCATATCCACGGGCAGGACAACAGGAACGAGCAAGGGTTCAGCAGACCAAACAGTACAGTTGCTCTTCTCTTTTCAGATGGCGCGAGTTCCACTGAGCAGGATCCAGGTTCGTGAAAGTCGTTCGTTTAGGTGGCGGGATGTTCTCGAGCTTCTTCGCGCCGCTGTGGGCTTGACGTGGTGCCTCGAATTTGAAGGGACATTCTTGTTTGGCAACAAGAACGAGGTCTGCGGAGGTTGCAGTATCATTTTTTCACTGCAGATGGCGGAGGTTCGGGCGAGCAGGAGCTGGCCACAAAAACCCTACAGATACAGTCCAAACGTTTCTACCTGGACGTTAAACAGAACAGACGAGGCAGATTCATCAAAATAGCAGAGGTAATCATTTTGACACAAGTGCGTCCTCTGGGGCGCGAGTCTGTATCAGCCGTGCTGATATTGGTTTGCCCCTGTATCTGGCCATGTGGGTGATAAACTGTCAATCTAGGTGTGAAAATTTCTGGATTACACTTGCACATCCGAAGTTGGAAGTTGTAAATTTCTAGATCTGGAAATTTCCAGATCTGGTTTTCCTGGTCTTCCAACAAAAGTATGCAGGAGGGGGGGGGGCGCAATGTGGAAGTAGCAATTTTCAGATCTGGAAATTTCAAGTTCCATATCAGCCCCCCCCCTCCCCGTGACAAAATTTGCCTCTGGGAAAAGCTGGAAAGTTAAAAACCTGGAAAGTCAAAAAACCTGGAAAGTTAGTTGTGGTCGCTGACTGTCTGTGCAGCGGGTGAAAACTCAACAATGAATGTTGTGATCGGGGGCTGCCACGACTTGAAAATTTTCGTTGGTTCAGCCGCCAGCGCTGATATTGTTTTGCCAGTGTGTCCGGCCATGCCCTGGGCTGGCAGGTTGTAAACTGGAAAGAAAAACTCAGGGTCACAGTGACCCATGGGGTAACTTGAGGTACAAACTGTTGTTTTGCTCAAACTGTTCGAGGTCGTGTGCCGAAGGATGTGGTGGGTTGGGTGGGAAGGGGTTGAAGTTTTATCACCAGGAAAGGAAGTGTGGAATCTTTATCTCGGCATAAATTGGAACCGTTCCCCAGAAAGGAAGTGGCACTCTTGCAGAACATTTCTTGCCGCCAGGCGTCTCTGGCTATCCCATGTGTGTGTGTGTGTGTGTGTGTGTGCGTGTGGGTTTGTGTGTGTGTGTGTACTCGGCTGACAAACTGAGGGCGCGGGGGGGGGGGACCCACTTCAAAATAATTTTTTCTGCAAAATAGGGTGTGCAGGGTTCAACATTTTGGAGTTTGCCCAACTGCCCAACTTCTACTTTCAGCAAAACCTCCTG
>JAAUXT010093504.1_pt1 | contig 21307 bp, 23 predicted proteins | sample 7278171 | NCBI WGS metagenome assembly JAAUXT01 (sample SAMN14350112, study PRJNA611818) | marine sediment metagenome | isolation source: surface marine sediment (1.8m) | place: French Polynesia: Moorea | collected 2018-08 | reverse complement strand
TATGGAAGACAAAGGTTGCCTCTTTGCTATTCCCCAAGGAAGGGTAAAAGTTTGCACCCAATCTACACAAAACGCTGCTGAATCGGTTACTTAGATTGCATGCCTCGTACACTCGCAGAGCACGAATTCGTGGCTTCTGAGACAAAAGACGTCTAAATGCTCAGAAATGAACGCAAGCCAGACAACCCTTTTACTGGTGTTCACATTTTCGTTTTGGCCTGGTTGAACTGACAAGATTTGATAAAGTTGAATCCTCATTCTGCTTCAACCAAGAAAATACTTTTTGCAACGCCAAGTTTTCACGAACAAATGAGCTCAGAAGAGAGTGTATTTTTCAGCACAGCATGTAGCTTGATCGTGAGATTTTCTGGCGGAATCTATTTGGAGTTTGCATGATGAAAAATTTCATTGGCACCACAGGACCAAAGAAAATATTTAGGACACCAGCCATCAAGGCTTCAACGTGGATCGGGGATACTTTCTCCGGCTTTCTTTCCGTTGTGCCTTGTTTCAATGGACCTTGATGCGTGCATGCACGACAAGGTGCAGAAGATCAAAGCCGCAGCTTTTGCCCGAGGAGTATCAACAACCTGTTTGTTGAAGTCCGTTGCTCAAAGGATCAGGATCAGCACACGCACACTTGTTCCGTTGGTTCCAGATTGAACGATTTGCTCGCATATTTTACTCGTCCGGACATATTGTTGGTCTGTTGTGTGGGAGCCTGTTCTGTCGAAGGCTTCAACGCTTGCTTCGAAGTTATTATTTTGCAAAATGAGTCCCTCTGAAAGCATGAAATAGTTGACAACTCACCTGAATCCGTGATGATAATCCTGTTGACGAAGAAGAGCGTGCATAATTGGACAAAAATCCACTTTCTTGATGTCATGTTGAACAGCATTTGCTTTTGGGTTAATTTTCATTCCAATACGAATCCGCGATCCCAAATCTCCATGCGGCGAGGTCTTTTCGTACTGTTATTGCTCTTTGGAGAAGCTTTGTGTTCAAAAGCCTACTGCGTGTTTTCTTGGCAATGAACCTGTGAGAACGATTCTTGTGTGAAACCACTTTTTCTGATGTCAGTATGTCATTGTTTGGTCCAGCAAAGTAAAACACGTGAAAAGCGGCCTTCTTCAGAAAGGCAATAGTTTTTCTGGCCACAACGGCTGACGATTGTCTGTGACTGATTCGAGCAGTTGAAATCGCCCTTGAAACTGACACAGTCTGGGAACCAGGAGGTGCGTCCCAAGCAGGAAGATCAGCCAGCGTGTCTGTGACAGAAATGCTGCCCACGGCTGAAGACGTTTGTTTCCTTCTCTCGGCTGAGTTTTCCACGGAGGTTTCTGCGCAATTGTCAAGCCCTGGCGTCTGGAACAGGTGCTTCATTGGAAGTCAAATTTCCTGCCCTCGAAAAAATTCAAAGACAACCCTTTTTATGCATGAGGCGCTTTCTTGCCAACACTAAATTCAAACTCAGACGTGGGAGAATGTTGTATTAAATTCGCCAAGTGCGAAATGTCTTCGGTTGTGAAACAGAAGATTCAGGCTGAAGCACACAGGCTTGGCGAACCAGCTTTGTGAAAGTGAAAGGCAGTCCTTGTCCAAGAACTAGAATGCCTGGGATTTTGCAGCTTTTATTGTCAGAGACTTGTTTGAAGATTGCTGACAAAATGACGCTCAAAACTCTTTCGGTCAGTCAATTTCCACAGTGTTTTCGTGCTGATTGGTGCATGGAATAGGCACACGTGAGTGAGTCTTGTGGAACAGATACAGTGTGTGAAGCCCATGTGCTGTGCTCATACCAAATACATAAGTGTTCTGCTCCAATGAAACTGGCGTCTGCTTTTCCTTGGCATAGACTGAACTTTCCTCAAGTTTCGGTGGAAGTTTTTGCAGTTCACGACTGTCCAGACAGTGCGACTGAGGGATGGCATATTTTTCCGTCTACAGACAACAGCAACCTCCTTTGTGTTTTTCAACCAAACTGGCCACTTGGAAAACATGCAATATTTTGATCAGAAAACAGAAGAGCTCATGGATTTCGTTTTTGAGAGCTTCAGACTTGTGCAAGAGGGGTCTCTCCTGTCTGTTTCCCGTTGTCGTTGCAAGGACAACAGTGCAGGCAAGCAGCAACGCCACGGTTCGAAGGGCAAACCTGTTCATTCATATTCTGAGCATCCAGGGTTTGTTGTTGTTTACGAGAAGATCTATCTCTTTACCTTGTGTGCATTTGACGGAATAGAGTTTGTTCAGGGAACTCGGGGTGAGCAGCCGTGGCTCCAACATGACAGGAGACTGCCTGATACACCCATAGATCTCCGATTTTTCGTGCAGAAGGTTTCTTTCGCACCATTTGAATGCCTTGGTGACAAACGTACGAACATTTTGACAATGTTTTGTCGGCCTTTCACGGCCTTATCTACAAAGAGAAAAGAGTATTTTCTTGCCTTTGTCACTGCTGTGTTCACCTACCCTGATGACGAGATGAGGAAACGTAATTTGAGTTATTGTTTGTGTCCCCTTGTTTCGTTCAATGCAGAGGAATGTGAAAATCGCAGCCAGATACACTTTTTCACTCAAAACGAAAACATGAAGCCCAGGGGCGGATGCAATATCCCTGGATCAAAACGCTCAAGTGAGAGTTCCATCCAAACAAGACTGTTTTCTGATTGGCCAGTGCCATGGAAACTGTGCACAATTTGTGTGCTTTTTTCCACGTTGGCGTTGACGCGACGTGCATAAGTCCCTTCTTTTGACGCTATCCAGCAGTTGTTCAACTGCAGAGTCTTGTCCAGGCCTGTTCTTGGGTTGTTGTGTCGCCTCCTGCAGGTTGGTAAGACAGCCGAAGAACTGCACTGGTTCTGCGGTCAAGCTTGAATAGCACGGATCCATGATATCCGTAAAGAGTGTCAAGAAGGAACATGTGTTGGGTCACAACGGGGCAATGTTGGTGTGTCGCATTGTCACAGTGTGGCCCGTTCCAGGGTCCTGGTCCCGAGCTGCATGGACAAGAAGCCATTTGCAATCAGCCTGGAGCATCTCTGAGCTGCATCTGGTGAAAAGCTGCAGTCTCTTTGCGATGATAAAAACGTCTTCCAGCGTGTTCAAACGTTTTTTGGTCTGTATGATTGCACGCGCTGGACTTTGTTCGTCATTTGTGGTGTTTCTGTACCATGGTGGGGGAACCCAAGATCAGTGCAACTTCACTTCACCAGAAAGGCACCCAGGAACTGTCTGTTGCCGTCACGAAAATCGTCCAGGAATGGAGCAAAGTAAGACTTCTTTGCAGATGTCTTTGTGTGAGAGGGGTGTGATTTTAGAATTCAACCCTGAGCTCTTTGAACCAACTTCGCCTCCTTTTGGTTGGCGCAATTTACGAAACAGGTTTAATCACAACACAACACCCATATTTTTGTAGATTTGTAAATTTGGTGCATCGGCAGCAATGATGAATCACAATTTCATCAAATGTCAAGAAGTTGAAAAGAGATTGAAAAGAGACTCTCTGGTGCGTAACAAAAAAGCTATTCTGAAGGGTGGTGCGCCGCACCTTGCATTGGACTCCGCTGACACAGACTGCCCAGTTCTGGATGAAGATATGGAGTATCTGAGTAATTTCTGAAAAGGCATCTGAAAGTCACAGTGTACTTTTTGTGGCTCAGAATTAAGACAGAGCGAAGATAATGAATGGCCTGGGCTGTTGGTTCGTTTCCACCCAAGGAAGCAAATTCATGCGCCAGTGCTCAGCCACGGGATTGGGCAAAATGGGCCAGGAAGAAGGAAGCTACAGCGAGTTTGTTTGACCTGCTCCAGTGTTTGTGCCTGCGGACAGAAGAAGAAAAATGGCTTGCAAGTGCGATTTTTTCTCAAAACAAAAGTCATTCGGTGCTTCCACGATTTGTATGGCCCACACCTTGTCCAGTCTTTCCTGATTGAGACACGATCTTTCTCCAAAAACTGAGAGCCATTCCACCACCGATGCATGAGTGTGATCTGACAAGAGCTTTCATGAAACAAAGTCCGGAGTGAGAAGTCGCTGAAATGTCCACAGCTGAAACAGAGAATACTCGTGGACACTGGTCGCTCTTCCCTTCTAAACTTTCAGGGTGTGCTTGATCGTCGATCCTCATGGCAGGTGTTCGTTGTTGCTGTGTACGATTCGAAGCGTGCACGAAAACCCCCCTCTTCTTAACGATCTTTGGTGTGAGTTGCGGATGATGTCACATCAATTTGACTTGTTCTCGTTCCACCCCCAGGAAATGTGTGTCAGCAAAAAAGTCTTCCAAACAAAAATGGGGCACCGGTGAAAATTTATTGTCTATAAAATACCAGTGTACGTCACCCAGAAAATATGTGAAACACAAAGGGCGAAAAGGGGCAGAAACATCCTGAACCACACTTTCGGTCAGTGTTTCTGAAGTGGTCTGAGACAAAGAAAACAAGAATGGAAACACTACGAACCATGGATACAACAATCAAACAATGTTGTCCTGGTGGTTGGTTTCTTCGACTTCTTCGCTGGGTGACTGTGGGCACTTTGTTTTTGGGAAATCTTCCAGAAAGATTCTCTTCACATGTGTTGAAAAGCCGTCAAACGTCTTCATTTCACAAAACCTGGGATATGTCCAAATGGTTCAGCCCTCCCAGACACGTCCCCTGCCGAGAAACGTTTTAGTCACATTCTTTGCTTTGATTTTCCTTCCAACACCTCAAGACTTGGTTGGTGTCTCGTCTGTTGTGAACTCCCAATTTGTGACTTGGCAATTGCCTCAAAATTCGTGAACTTGTTTTGTTAATAGCAGTTGAATTTCATGTGATTCGATAAGTTCCATGGAAGCGACAGAAACATATTATTACTTAAATACAGATGTAACTTTATTTGCATCACAATACTGTACACACATGTAGTATTGCTTTTCCTAAGCAAAAAGAAGCAACAAAATAGTTCTGCAAGTTGTTGAAACGTTTTTGGGAAACAAATGGTTCAGAGTGAGATTGAATTGGACTCTGTGAAGTTTCGTTGTTTACATATTTGAGCACTATATTGTCAATGAGCCCTGTGCACGTACAAACCTGGTAAAAGTTCTGTTCATAAATAGAGGTGTCCCGATTTGAAAACAATAACTATTCGCACAAGAACGAAACCAATCTTGCAACAAAAAGACAATATTTTTCGCACGAGAAGCTGTCTAAATCTAAACAGACTGCGGAGCGCCAGAATATTCCAGCACCAGATTTAATTTTGCAGAATCTACATCCAGCACAATGACGTCGATCTTTCACACACGACGAATTTCGTTGACGGGTGGAAGACATGCACAATTTCCAATCCATCCACAGACAGAACTATTGATCTGTTCTTGAGTTGTCAAACTCTGCGATCTTGTGCGGAAAGCTCAAAAACTGTTTCTAACTACATTCAAGTTGCGAGTGGCATTTTATCTCGCGTCGTTTCTGGCAAAGAAACGAACGTTCCAAGTTGTTGCGAGTGGCAAAAAGACGGACTGTCACATTGTGACTACGACTCGTGAATTGTTGGTGGCTGAGTTTAAGTGAACCCCGCGTTTCTGCGTGTCTGAAGTGCATGAAGCAATGTCATCTAAAAACACACGCATCCTCTGGTTCATCAAAGAAACAAAGAGCGAGAAACAAAAAAATTAAAATAACTGTGAACTCAGTTCACTGACAAGAGGCGCTCAGACTAAATCTAGACTCCACCGCTTGCAAAGTCGGTCTGAACTACAACTTCACGAACAAACCCTTCAAAATTCCTAAAGAATTTTGGACAGCCTTCCCACATGTAGAATCAACAACAAGAAGAGCTGTTTGAATTAAAGTCGCAGTCAGTAACGCTGTTTTGACTTCGGCAAAACAGAAAGCAATTTCATTTTCTATTGTAGCACTGATGACAGCAGCAATTTAATGCCACAAATCAAGCTGAAACAAATTTGAATTGCACATGTCTGCAACAGGCCTGCTTCATAACACAACAAATTGGACACACGATGTTGTTGAACTGACACAAGTGGGAAAGCTACAGCACTTTGGACAATTGTCGTATCACGTTGCGTTTGTCAGTGGCAGAGAAACAAAATGAGTCAGTCAAGCATCGATAACCCCCACCTGAACAACATGAAAACCCCTTTCCATCGTATTTTGTTTTCCTGGACAAAACTCCAGTTTTGCGCTCAATACGCTCGTTCGAATGAGGGGGCTCACCAGTTCGTAGAATCAGGCGACATAAAATATACGAGTACGTTGCACAAACAGGCGATACCACTCGTGGTGCATTGCAAATTTATGATGAATGTTTCGTGGTGCTTTCATACTTGTGTGTGAAGATGGACATGAAATGACACACTCCGAAAAATACCAACATCCCACATACAAATGCATTCGTATCATTCTGAATGAATTCGATTTGTACAGAGTTCACACTGTTTCCTGAATTTGTACACAGATGTTACTTCGATGGTTTATGTACATGATTGGTGTGGATAAATATTACTTTTGCTTGCAGATTTCTAATTGCAATTTTTGCAAACTGTTTGCGTTACACAAGACATTTCTCCAAGTATGACCCGTCGTTTTCTGGCGAAACTTCAAGATTTTTGACAGCTTGAAAGTTCAACATCGGGATGGAAAAATACAACTGCATCTCTGTGCATCACATCATCCGTATACTGGCGTAGGCGTTTGTTTGCTGGCACTTCTCTCTTCAAAGACAAGTGTACTCATCGTATTTTGCCTTGCGCATCACAAAACCAATGGATTTTACGAGTAACAATGACACAACTTTACCTCAATGCGCGTTCACTTCTTTTTACCCATGACGCGCTGATGCTTGCCCCGACCCCACGTACTCTTGAGCGCGCCGACGGGCACGGCGTGCGACGCAGGCGCAAAGCCGCGTGGAGGACGATGCAGCTGCGGAGGGATATCAATGTTCTTGCGGGGACCGGGCCCGCGGCCGCGGGTCGGACCGCCGGGCACGGCGTCGGCCGCCTCGGGGTCGTACTCCGGGACGTGCTGGTCCTGCCCGGAGGGCCCGGCTGGGCCTCCGTGGAACCGAACCGAGCTCAAGCGGTTACGAAGTCTATGAGCCAAACGCGCTATCACAGTTGCGACCTTCTGATCCTCGCTCATCTGGAAGTCGTTGGGGTCAATCTTGGGTTGGGTATCCTTTTTCCGGAAGCGAGTTTTCCGCATGGGTTTGACCACAGGACCAGGCGGCAACACCGCCACTGCAGGACCCAAGGTGGAACTGATTCCACCTCCATTTTCCTCCGGAGTGTACCCTCCGTTGGTGTAATGCACCCTAGCATGCCCATCTGCAGGGGGCACGGGGGGTGGACCTGGCGGAGGTGGGGGAATTCCGCCGTTGTGTAAATTTCCATTCGCGTTGCCATTCGCAACCACTCCACCGTTCGGCATGGTCGCCGTCGCGGTCGCTACGTTCATATAGTCATGATCGCCCATGTTGTTGTCGTAGGCGCCGGAGACCGGTCGGTCGGCGGCGGCGGGCGGCGCTTTGCGGCGGCGTCGGAGAGCGCAGAGGCCGATCATCGCGATGAGGAAGAAGAGAAGGAAGGCAGCGCCGATACCAGCGCCCACGAAATGCCAAGGCACGCCGGCAGGCACGACTGGAGGGACTGAAAGGGAGAGCAACATTGTTCACCCCAAGAAAAAGCACACGACGAGATGATGTGCAGGATTTAGTTTTGCATCGTGTCTGTCATTTCACGTGGTTTAGTCTTTGAAGCCAACTGCCTGCAAACTTCTCAAATCAGACCGAAGAAACACAAAAAATTGTTGTTTTTTGTTGACGCACTTGTGTGCATTACAGCTTGTTCCCGCTCGTCGATCTCCAAGGGAAAATATCTTTGTCGATTAACTGCGTCTGGTTACTTACCCAACACCAGCGGTCCAGTGAATAGTTTGATGTCGGTGATGCGAGCGAAGATCTCGGGAACAATGGAGACGAGAGACGGGCTGTGCGGGTTGATCCGAGAGACGCGGTAGATGCCCCTGAAAAGGCGTGACCAACCAAATGTTATCGTGAAATGGAGGAAAGGCCAAACGACAAAGACTTCCACAAAACGGGAGACAGTCTGCATGTGCAGTGCTCGATCTTTTGCAGTCTGCGAGGGCACGAGCAAACATAAACCGGTGTGTATTTCCTCGGCTCCTTGCGAGATGTCCCGCGCTCATGTGCACAAAATGATGCATCTCGCAATATCTGAATATTGTGTCTCTTCCTGTGCTTTTCCACTTACTTCTCATTGTATGTTGTGAAGTAGATGAAATTTTGATCGGTTGCCATGGAGATGATTCGGTAGAGTGTGGTGTCAAATACTCTGCCATATGACTTGGTTGTGACGTTGATCATTTTGATGATTGATCCATCAGCGAAGTACAAGACTTGATCTGTTGGGAGAAATCAGACAGAAACAAGGAGTTGCGAGTTCTGAAACCTCGTCTCTCCACAGTGCAAGGAAATCCTCAGTTGGTAACACAAGTTGCATCGTGGCAATGGTTTTCAAAATTATTCTCTGCAGCATTTTGCTCGATCAGCACGCATCTTTTGAAGTTCTACAAAGTGACCACTTGACTCCAAACTGCTTGACGTCTTTGTTGCACAGGTCGGGAGGGAGGTTCGTGTGCTTGCATCTGTGGGTGCCGTATCTGCGCCTCACCTTCGGGTCTGTAGGTGAGAGCCTGTGGGTCCGAGCCGAGCACGGCGCGGTCAGCGCTCAGCGTGTCCCGCTCACTCCCGTCCATTCTCGCCATCATGATCCGGGACCCCGGCTCCGACCAGAACAACCGTCTACAAACACGACAACAAAGCACGTTCAGTTCTGTGGCGACATTCGTCTGTGCCAACCCTTTTGCGACAAATACAGCAAACATTTAAATGAACCACGGCAACGTTGAATCCATCCCAATTCTCTGTGGCCACTGATTGTGAAATGCTGAACTTGTGAAGAGATCATTTTCGTCAGGTTCAAATGCACGATGTAGTTCAGTGAAATCAAGGGTTTGTTTCTTGAATGTTTCCAGTCTGTGCCTACCGGCACATGACCAAAAACTTTGTGCCTGCCGCCTGCTGACTTGATTGCAATGCGAGAGACACTCACTTGTTCGCTGGGTCCAGGGCCAGCCCTGTGCAGCTGCCAGTTCCGTCGATGATGTAGTCGTGGTTCGCTCCGTCCAGGTCCATCCTGTAGACGGCGCCCTCGGCCGAGTCCGTGTAGAACACGTGACCTGAAGCCTCATCCACAGCCAGCGACTCCGGCCTGAAGCCTGCGCAGGGCAAGAAAGGCATCGAGTGGTTTGCAGGTACTCAGAACTGACTTGGATTGGTTTCGCCACTCCAAGTTTGGCTCTTGTAGACCCAAACAACTCAACACTCGTCAATGCGCCATGGTTTTGAACTGAACGAAAGGCTTCTCGCGGCGCTCACCTTGCGGAATCTGCCTGAGCAGCTTCGCCGACTGTCCCTTCTGCTCCGGCTCCAGGAGCAACACACTCGACTGGATCAGTCCAGCCTTCCGGTCGATCCAGTACACATTCCCGTGAGAGTCTATGTCCAGACTGACGGGGAAGTCCATGAGTGGAAGAGGGGCTCCCTGCACCGGGGCCCGGTCTCCAGGGCGTCCCCTCTGAGCCTGTCGCTTGCTGCGTCCAACACTCAAATGGTGGTTGTCGATTTCAGACAAGTCCAGGGAGTCGACTGCTCGTTTTCGTCTGGGTGGCAGAGTCGTTGTTGGACTTTGCTCTTTGTCGTCGGGGTAGGCGCTCAGTTGGTAGATCTGTTTGTGGTACGGGTCCGTGAAGATCAAGAAGTCTGCGAAAATGGTTTCTGGAAAGAGAACAGCAAAAAGTTAAGGTCTCCACTTGTGATTTGCTTGGTACTCGCTGGTTCATGTGGTTGTTGCCTGTTCTTCCGTTCAAGGAAGAGCTGAAAGCTCAAGCAAAGTTTTCAACGGCTAGAATCGCCATTGCCACAAGAGTTGCTCGTCTGCTTGGAAGACAGTTCCAAACACAAAATTTGGCCCACCGAGAAATCGACTTCACAAGCTCTCAAGAGTTCTTACCTGAGTCACATGATTTCCCGTCTTCGTTGAGCACAAAGCCGATTGCGCACGTGCACACGGCTGAGCCGGACACCGGGAAGCAGTGGTGCTGACATCCCGCCTTGAGGCAAGGGTTATCTTCTGCACAAAGAATGAGTTACTGTACAGTTGTTCGCAAGCGTAAGACCCTCACACGAATGCATGCACAGGCAAGATCTTCCAGCTTCCAGCTTTGCTTTCCGACCATGACACCAAAGAGTTCCACTCTCGGCAGTTCAGAAAGACACATAAATCGGGGAACAACGGCCACGATCTTCGACCCTTTGGTCGCGTGCATGATCTCGTACCTGCAGTGTTGGGCTGCATGTAGCTGTCGTAGGTGATCACGTCGTACGTGTTGCTGACGGGTAGTGCCGCGTGTTTGGGACTAAAAGAAGTGCGCACGTCCACCAACATTTGCCCTGACCGCGCAAATTGCAAATCCTGCTGCCCAACTGTCCACGTCGTGTAATCCTGTGAGGGATGAGTCAATGGAACAGGATGAAAACCGGTTCTGAGCCCCTGCCATACGTGTACAAATACGCCAATGTGAGGACAACGGGCAGTCAAGCATTGCAATCCACAATTCTGCACTGACTTCCAACAGAACGTGGCAGCTTAAAAAGACGCTGTGAGACCTGTGTTGGTTTTGTACAATGACCACTGACTAACAGAATGAGTGGCACGGACTGAGGGGATCGTGGGTTTCGGTTTCAATGCCTGATCTCCCAAGATTATAGATCGTTCAAAACGAGTATCCCACTCACCTTGTCAAACACAGTGACTCCGTAGAACATATTTCCGGGAGTGGGCACTCCGGCAAATGTAGTCCGTCGGTCCTGCCCGTTGAGGTCAACGGAATAAATCTGGTTTTCAAGCCTATCCGTCCAGAACAACCTGAAACACACGAACAGTCAATTTGTCAGACAAAATCACTGCCTCTCACAAAACTGAACGGTCAAAACGTTGCAGTCAGCACGATTGAGGAAACACGTTTTTGAAGCACTGGAGATCCGCGATTCAGGCTCACACAGAGCTCATCACAGTCCAAGAAAAATCAAGACAAGTTACACAGCAAAACGCACACCACCAGCACCCAAACCAGAAAATTGGATTCGGAAGTGGACAATAAAACCGCATCATGTTCAAACCTGGCTGTCCTGGGGTCGACGGCGAGGCCCTGCGGACTTCGCAGGTTGTTGGGCACGAGAACGCGCATTCCGCTGCCGTCCAGGCTGCTCATCATGAGGCGAGGCTGCTGCCCAGTCTGTACCCAGAACAACCTCCTGCAAAGCAAAGGAACAGTTGTCGAATGCAAATTTTTTTCGTGGACAAGCAAATTTGGTCTGTTCAAGCGAGCACCAGCAGAGTGCCAAGTCCTGCGAGAACAGAACGAGAGAAATGGTGGCTTCTGACGTTCCCTGAACCCCACCCCCCTCCCCAACCGAGCTAAAAATCATGCACGCCTCATGTTTTCCAGATTCACTGGTCTTGACAAGGCGTGCTCACCCAGCAAGCCTTTTGTGCAGTTTCGGAGCCTTTCCTGTTGGACCATGACGACCTTTGTCTTTTGGCTGTTTGTCCGGTTTACTCACTTTGCAATAGCGTCCACCACCATTCCTCGAATTTCCCCGACGTTTTTCACGAGGATCTGATGATAGCGGCCGTCCAGCTGGGAACACATGATGTGCTGCAGAGCCCTGTCCGCCCAGTACAGGGTGTCCGTCAGCCAGTTCACACTCATCCCTGCAAATACGAGTAAACACAATGTTGCATGGCTCATGCAACTTCTTGAAAAGACCACAAACCCGATTTGCATCAATCATATCCCAAGATTTCTTCACCCACAAATGAGCTCGGAACCTCGCGAACAAATTTACAACTCTGGTCCCAGAGAGAGAAAAGTCAGAAAAAGTTTCTGGAGGACAAAACCTCATTTGTTGCTGAATCAAAAGGTGACATTTCAAAGAATTTGGAATGAACTAAGGAACAGAGGACTGCGTCTGTGTGTTCGATATGATTCAGTGATATCAGGGCGCACGACAAACCACATGTTTCGGGCACAGAGAATGACCATTTGGAATGTGTGTATGGCAAACACTTTTTATGACGAAACTATACGAAAGTATGTGCACGCACTGCGCAACGTGCGCTGTGCTTTGCTCGCCACCCCTATTTGGATGTTGTGGGTAAATGATACTCGCGGTGGAGAGTGTTGAATGACGGGTCACGAAGTTTCAATGTTAAACAAGATCGTGCAGACTTAAGGTGGCCCACGCATTCAGACTGAAGAAGCCTCGCCGAGGTAAGAAGACAATGAAGACAGCTGGACCTGAAACCTCCGGGTGGAGATGAAAAATCGCCAAGGGACCAAGGTCATCGTTTCAACGTTTAGGTTCGGCCCCACTAAGAGCCCCAGCTGCTGAGTCTTTTGTCCAATTTTGGATCTGCAAGAACCATATCAGTCAAAGACAATTCGCCTGCTCGAGAAAAGAACAGGCTGAATAGAATGGGCAAAGTCAGACTCCTTAAGCCAGGAATTCTCCCATGTCAAGCGCACATTCCCGAGAAAACCGCAATCCCGTGTAATCCCGGGTTCAGGCGCGCAGGCCTGTTTGCGACAAACAGAGCGTGCGGTTCCCAAGTCAGGCAACCTCAACCCGAGTTTGTCAGGTGTGAGCCGAAGTGTTCCAACAACTGCAGTGTCACAAAGCTGTTGCCTCGTTGGCAACTCAGCGAACACAGAAAACACATCTTTCTGTTGCCGCGATGGAAGCATAAGGGCCATTCCATCGCCTGTAGCCAGTCAACAAGTTTTGAACACTGTTCCTCTGAATGTCGACGGAAAATACTTCAGGACAGGCTGCTCACAATGGGTACTCTCAGAGGAAGGTACCATTTTGTTGAACAGTGAAATTCTTTTGCGGTTTGACCTTGTGCGTACTCATTCCAGCTCGAAGCGAGGTTCTGTAACCACCAGCTACGGCACAGTGCTGTACCAACCACGACAAACCCAAACCTGTCTTCCTCAACAAGAAAAATCACGTCAGGACAATTTGATAAATGTGGATTTTTCTGTGATTCTCTTTGCTGTTGGTTCCAACGCTATTGAGTGACAAGACATCCTCGTCTTTTGCTTTGAGATTCCTCCAAAGAACGAAAAGTTTTGTTGTGGCTGCCGAGGATCGTTCATTCATCAGTGAAATTCCCCCCCCCCCCCAACAGATGGAGAGGAACGACATGGACGATGACGTGAATTTGTGTTGTACTGTCGTTTCCTTATTTTGAGCGGAGGTACCAACTTAGAAAATAAATGTCACGCAGTATTCTGCAATGAATCATGCGTACCTCGGGATGGGCATACGAACGGGTTCATTTTGCTGACAAAACGTCAACTTCACTCGGCACTTCACTTTCTGTTTCAACACAGAACAACTTGCAATAGCGAGTGTGCTGAACAGCTAGTTGTTGTTTTGCAACAATTGGATCAATTTTGAACTTGATTTCTGACAGGAAAGCGCCACAACTCTGAAGTTCATAATTGTCGAACGAACGTCGACTGGTGGTGTTCGGTCATGTTCGAATCCGCGTGAACCAAGTGGACCTCCACCGCAGCGGTGCACCGACCCACATGGTTCATTTCGTTTTGGCTTTGTTTGCGACAGGAAAATGCTTCCGTCTTCTTCTGTCATCGCAAAATTACCCGAACCGCAGCGGTGGTTTGGATCCAACAGGTGCACTGAGGAGCTGACCCGTCACGCCGCGCGCTTCTGCGGATGTTTCTCACAAAGATGGGTGTTCCCACGAATTTGAGTCACCAAGTCACCGACCACTTTTTCACGTTCTGATGACAAGATGACCTGACTCCGGCCGAGTGAGCTTTTTGTGATATTCCAATTTCACCCATCATTCTCTTGTTCGTTTCCATGCATGGGCAAAGTTCTGCAACGTCAAATTTGTGTCCAATTGCACAAGCGAAACGTCCACAAGTTGGGAGATGTCTGCGTCTGATAACTTACATTTGAACAACCCAAAAAATTGTTTTCTCAACAGGCTGTGGATGCCAAGAAAATCAGGATTTTTGGTCTGGTTTGCGGATTCACCCATTTCACGAGGCCGTTTGCGTTATTCAACGCCTCAACTTGACAGGTGGTGCCGTCTATGCAATGACCAAGCCCCTCTTTGGCAGTCTGGTTTCTTGGGAAAAAGATAGAGTCTACTCGTATAATCTCTGTCTGTCGTGTAAAAATGGCTCATGGTCCTCTTCTTTTCTGATGTCATACCTTGGCAATCCTGAAATGTTCCGTCACAAGAACCTCGTTTGATGCCCCAAGGTTTCCACAGCGAACAAAGCCAAATCTAGACAAGTGGTCGAACATTGTGAAAACAACATTCAGTTGCAAATTCCGAACGAAACACGCAGTCTCCGGAAGCTCATTGTGCACCTGAATCCGTTTTCCCGTCCACATGTGCGAGCACCGCTGCAAACCCTCAACTGCTGCAGCTGCGTCATCAAGGCACAGTTAGTTTGAGGTCCCTTGCGTGTGCATCTCCTGGCAAAACTCACAAAGTTTTGACAGAGAAACTCTGAGACAAACTGAAGTGTTACCGTATACCTGTGAGCTCACAAAACAGGCTTTGTCTGAGGTCTGCGAACAAACACTGGAGCGTGACGAACTCAATGGAACAATGAGACTCTACTCCGGCGAAACTCTCTCCACGCAAATCCGCCAGCTCAGCCCGACTTTTTAACGTGCAAGTCTGGGAGTTTTTGTCGTGTGTGGTTTCCTTTCTGTGTCACTCAAATTGTCACACGACTCAATTGACTCCCCCTTTCTTCCAAGTTGATACTCGTATGGGCGGCAACTGCACCAAAGCCAATTTCAATGTTCTTCACACAAATTCCTCTGGTTTTTTCACACACTCACGCTGCCCCAGATACGCGTGGAGTTTTCTTCCCTGGTGTCTTGTTGATCATCAAGGTCCCTGCCCAAAGGACTCGTCTTCGTAGAAGAATCCATTTCTCCTTCACTCTTGCTTGGCAACTAAAAATGTTTTTTGAAACAGAACAGCAGCTTACCCTCCACTTGTCTGGTGTTCACTGTGATTTCCTCCTTGCTGCTCTCGAGCGGCACGTTTCTGTACAGCACGTCCAATGCCACGTCGTTCAAGTACAGAAAGTTTCTCCTGAAAAACACACGAGACACAAAACTGCTTTTTCTCCAGTATTTCCCATGCGCACATACTGGTTCTTTTGTGCAACAAACTTCGAAACTATCGCTCCCAATATCTAGATCTGAAGTGAATGTGGCTCAGAATAATCGGATCAGTCAGGTTCTGTGCAGGTGACACACGGAGCTTGAATGAACGCACTTGAAGTGGAAGGCGAGCGCGCGCACGTCCTGCACGTCGCTGATGAACGGCGTCTGGATCATCTCGATCGTGCCCGGCGCGTTCTTCGGGATCGTCACGTCGGCGTGCCACACGGAGAGCCCTCTGCTGTAGATGTACTTCGGGTCCACGGCTGTGAGGAAAATTCAGCAGCTTAGAAAAGGCAACCTACCGTGTGTCCGAAACAACAACAACTACAACAACAACAGTGCAAGCACTATCGAAGTGGCAGAAATTTCTAAAACTTCTAAAACTAAGAACAGAATCAGCAACCTCCACTTTGGTGTCCCTTTTCTGAAAAGGCAACGTTGTTCTTGTCCAGGAACCTGCGTCTTTCGATTTGACTTTTCAGGATAAATTTGCGCTAAATTCGAGTGCGTGTGTGTGTGTGTGTGTGTGAGAGAGAGAGAGAGAGAGAGCAGAGAGAGAAGAGAGAGATAGAGAGAGAGAATAAAGAATGCAGGGGTTTACTCACATAGGCAGCTGCGCTTGTCCAGCTCGAGATAGTAGTTGTCTGCACACAGGCACTCGCCGCGTCCTCCACCCAGACTCACGCAGAAGTGCTCGCATCCCAGCCTCGTGCATTCTGCGAAGAATCAAACATGGAGTGAGGATGTCTGTTGGACAAGGTCGCAATAGTTTGAATCTCGTTGAATTTGAATTTGAATCTGAGAGTCAGTGCTCCGGAGTCCCTCACCTGAGTTCGGGTTCTCCACCTGACCCGCGATGACGAGGTGATGCGGCGTCGCGTCGATCGTGTAGCTCTTGACGAGGAACCCGTCCGACTTGCGGTAGGCGTGAATCTGCAGGTCCGCCTGCGCCGCCAGGAAAATGTACTCCTGCAACGAAGAAAAAACATAGTGAGTGAGTTAGTTCTCCAGCGGAACACAAACACCATTGACGCACTGTGAATCTGAGCAGAGTCAGACATTCACAGGTGTGAAACAGAAGGTGCAGACAGAATGGCTGACAAAGTCAGTTTTTGTGCAGCTTGGGTTCTGCCTTCAGGTTTTCAGTGTGCACGTTTCACTCGTATCGGACCTCCCAGAAAAGCAATCTGTCGTGAACCACACAAACGACGACAAACACCCATTGTTGGCTCCACACAACAAAATTGTGCAACGAATGTTGTTGTGAAAAACCTGTTTTAATTCGAAATTGAAAATGAATAGGGCTGTAAATGGAAGAGAAATTTTCTGCTTCAAGCGAAGTAAACTCCACCCACCAACCAGTGTGCTGTATTGGCATGAGTTCACTCTGGCACGAAATTCTCAACATTCTTGTTGCAAACCACAAAAGAGGACTGCAAAGATGTTCAATGTGTCCACCTTGTCTGAATGTGTGCAAAAATAGGTGACATCTGATCTTGCAACATCTCTGCATCAAGTTTTTGCAGTGTTGTACAATGAGTTGCAACTACATCACGGAGGGATGATGGATTCAATCTGCCACAATTAACTTTCCAACGGCAGAACCTATTCCCGTTTCAATTTGAACTCAGTTGATAACAATGGACAATAAAGTTTGTACTTGAGTGAAAAATGAGTTCCAGTTGCACTCCTGGTTCTGGCTTTTTCGCTTCAAAGTACCTGCGTCATTACAGCAACTGAACGTGTTGTGGGCGAGGTTCAGAATCGTGGAGAATAGGGGCTCATTCGCACCGAAGTCCGTTGGTTGCAGCGCTGTCTCATTACCTGGTAGTTGGCGATGCCGGGCCAAGTGATGCCCGCCGTCAGTCCCTGGATCACGGTGCGCACTGCCCGAGTTCCTGTGTCGTACGCCTTCACCTGTAAACCAGTCAGAGGCGTGAGTGCGTTGGACAGGAGGGACAAACAATCTGAACTCAGCTACTTTTCTTGCAAAGACTTGCGATACGAGGCCCGTCACTTAAGAAACCGTTTTTCATCCGGTATGACAACAGTGCTCACATGATCACCAAAACTGCACAGGCACAAGACTAATCACCCATCAGCTTACAAGCAAATTGTCAAATGTTTTAGTATTTACTTTCATAGTTCATTTTAAGTCCAAAATTAACTGGTTTTCCTTGTATAGCTATTAATAGTCAACAGGCTAAATAAATTCAGTGCAACTCAATACACAATTAATAGTCACAAGCAAAATGATACTGTTTTTTATTGAATCATTGAGTCTATAGGGAAAACCAAATTTGATTGAAAGGTGTTCCAAAATGAAGTTATGTAAGTCAAGATTGTACACAAAACTTTTCAGGGCAATCTATGAAGGTTTTGGGGTCCTACCGGATGAAAAACGGTTTCATAATTGACGGGCCTCATCGCAACGCATTCCCCAGAATAATACAAACCACGTAGTTTTGCGAGTCGACCCAGTAGAGAGTTTCAGTTCTGTAGTCGTACGACAGGCACTCGGGTTTGCCGACGTCGCTGTTTTGGGCCTGACTGAGCAAGACCTGCCGGTCATCACCCTTCAAGTCCGAAACTTCGATCTTCCCAAAAGCACCTTTGTCGGCAAAATACAGTTTTCTGGAAACAAAAAATGGAACAACTGGTCGTATCGGAATCGGAGAATCTGCTTGAAGAATCTTTGGTTCGTCTCGACACGATTGAGTCCTGTATCCACAATCACAAATGTTCTCTACACAAACTCACTGTCACACGACATCTGACAAAACAAAACTTGGTTCCGTCTGACCCGAACCCCACACCTCTTCAACTCACCCTCTGGCTGGGTGCACGACGACCCCGGACGGATGGTCCAGACCCGTGTCCACCACCACCCGACTCAGGTCGTGCCTCCCCTGGTTCCACCGGGTCATGAAAATTCGCTTCGCTTCCGCATCGGTCCAGTACACAGATCTTGAGTACCAGTCAACCGCCATTCCGGGCACCTGGCTCGATGTGCCCTCGTAGACTAGTTCTATCGTGTCCTGGTTGCGCGTGATCAGAGAGTCGTTTTGTTTTTGCCTGTAGATCCGTCGGTCGGCAGTGTCCGACCAGTACAGAAACTGCTGCGACCGATCATATCCAATGGCAAACCTGGAAAGCAGAAAGCAGGATATTTGCTGGATCTTCCCGCAAACAGGAACTGACATCACTTCAGGACTTTGCCTGCACACACGCCTGTCCAAGCTTGAAATTTGTACGTGTGACTGGACACAGTTTCTTCGCAAAAAGACAGGGACAACCAAACAGGTCACTTTCATGGATGATGACCTGCAGTTGATCGAACATCGAAGTTTTTACAAAGTGGAGGTCTGACAGAGGTCTGACTTGTTGTGTTCTTGCAACAGGACTCACCAGGTCTTGTCGACGGCAGACTCGCTGGACAGAAGCAGGTGGTAGGGCTTTTCCCGGGAGGAGATCCACGTGAGCGGGTCCATGATGGCGCGAAGGCGCGTCCAGCGCCTCGACGACTGCACCCACGTGAGCCACGGCGCCGAGCCTGCAGATACACGCACAGCTGCGGGGTTGAGACGAGCACACAAGAATCTGCCATTTGCGAAACAAATGTCTTGTAAAGGTCCGTGTGCAGAATTACCTGTGGAGCTTTGTCTGCCATAAGAGTAAAGCAAGACAACGTTTTTACCGACTCCCAAACTTGACAAATGTTGGAAACCCTTTGTCTGACCCCATCAAAACACGTTTTGAGGCAACATGTGGTCAAAAGAAAAACCAGCGGAACAGCAGGGCACACATTTGGGTGGGGAACCCTACTTTCTTGCAGTGAGTCAATTGCCGCAGGAAAGAGAATACAAACCGACATTTAAGTTTCAGTCATCTTCCAGGATTACACAACCCAAAGGCCACATTTATCTTGTTATTCATATCCTTTTTCGTCACAAGAAACTGTGTCAAAATGTTTTCTTGACAATTCCAAATATGTGAAGAATCTTCTTTGTTGGAACTGCTTCGGGAATTTCTGGGGTAAATACAGTTAATTTGGAACCCTGGACACAGTTTTTTGCGCAGTTTCTGTCGACGGTATGTTGATTCGCTACTTTACCAGGTACGTCGGAATTATGAATCTGAATACATGTTGAAATGTCGACATCACCGGGGTCTTTTCTTGCGAATGCCCTTGTACAACTATAACTCGACCTTCAAAGACACCTGCAATTCTTTCAAACACTGCACAGCGACAGAACAAATGAAATTCTGATCTGAGATATTTTTGTTTCTTCGGGTCCACCAAATGCCATGGAGAGCGCAAGTGAAACGGCAATCTGCTTTTCACCGTGTCGTGTTTCTGGGTGACTTAGTTACAAGTTTGGACTGTGTTGAGCACACATGTTCAGAGGACCTGGACAAATAGACACTCCGCTCAACTTGTCATTAGTGGAGTTGATACCCTGAAGGTTCCACTCTGACATTCTTCGGCTTGCAAACGTGTGGGTTCGGATGTTGGGTGGCCGCGTTCTGAGTCTACAGATTTCCTTTTTGGATTTTGCTCTTTGTTACCACTCACACATAGTTGGTGCATCTTGATAACTTGCCCCCCACGAGCCCAACGTTCTCAGTGACCATCCCCCTTGATGACAACTGGAGATGGCTGCTAAAAATTGTCTGTGGTCATCAAGGGTGTTGGCTGAACTGAGAAGGACAGGGAAGCTACTCCCCTCCCCCAGTGGTGATCAGGTTCAGATTCTGATCGCCGTTGCCTCAACTTTATCTCAGTGCATAACACGGGCTTGCTACGAAGGACATGCCTGTGTGAAACACGACCAAAGAATTTTGAAGACGTCCTTAACTCGCATGTTTTGGGCAGTTCAACGTGGAAATTTCGTTTTCAGCCAAAGTGGAAATTGTGTAATTCCACTCAGTACTGGCAGAAATTGTGCAATTACTTTTGGTCGAACTGAAAAGAATTGTGCAATTCTTTCTTCTGTGCAGAGGTTAGGTCCTGTTTGCATTGGCATGTTGGAACACAAAGGCGAGACTAGGGGATCTCAATTTGAAAGTTACAAAAGTTCCAACTTTTGTGAGAGAAATCTTGGTCTCAGTCCAACTTTCAGGTCTTTCATCCTCTTTTTGTTGCCTTCATTTTGCACCGAACGTGAATCAAAACAGTGTCACAAAGTTTGTTCGCAAACTCAAAATTTTGGTGGCAGATACTCAGTGCGGTTTGTGTCAGATTTGTTGTGTTCACCACTGTTGTGAGAGTATAATCCCTTGAAAAAATGTGCCTTTGTTGACGCAACTGGGAAGAACGATACAGATGTGCTTAAATTTTACTTCCTCACTTTTTCACAAGCAGCTTTCACGAAATGAGGACACTCCCCAAAAGTGATCAGCGGAGTGTAAAGTGATGTACAAAACAAGCCGTGATATCCTGTCAACATCTATTCCGAGCAGTTTTTGAGATTCATTTTTCTGCGATGTCCTTCATCTTCAAAACACTTCTCACTCACAAGTCAATTGACACACGTTTCCACGGTTTGAATCATGCATGCTGCTGCGGTTTGGGTCTGGTTGGGCTCAGAAAAAATAGCTCCATGGAGCTCGCGGTGATTTGAGGAAATTTCAGTTGCTCTGATTTGGCTTGCTCTGATTTGGCTTGCTCTAATTAGGCTTGCTCTATTTTGGCTTGCTCTGATTTGGCTCGCTTTTTTGTCAAAATTCTTAGTTTTTCACTTAATATTCACAACTTGGGAACTCATTTAGTACATACCCAAATGGAACAAATTTGACCAAATGGAACTTTTACACACTGTTTCACAACAATATCTACATATTAACCAAAAGAATTGCCCAGTATCCATTTTTAAATTTTCTATGAAAAATGACTTTTTAACCCAAACTTTACCCCCACCTAAAAACCATATA
>JAAUXT010114141.1_pt1 | contig 21308 bp, 29 predicted proteins | sample 7278171 | NCBI WGS metagenome assembly JAAUXT01 (sample SAMN14350112, study PRJNA611818) | marine sediment metagenome | isolation source: surface marine sediment (1.8m) | place: French Polynesia: Moorea | collected 2018-08 | reverse complement strand
TCTCTTACTTGATACTTATTTAGATATCAGAGGACTTCTTTATATATTTGGAAAATCATTGAAAAAATATACCCATAAGTTTGCATTCATTTGCATCAGTTTCTAAGTCAAGGAATCAATACTTATGAAAACAGCTACGTAGTCCAAGTCCATAGACACAGGGAGGGGGGGTCCAGGTGGGGGGTCCAGGCTGGGGGGGTCCAGGCTGGGGGGCAGGGGACATTTCATCCACCTTGCCATATACTGCACTACCACATGGTGCTTGCCCTAAAGGGACTTCGCACAATGAGGTCGGCATGAGATGCAGGAAGAACAGAAGGAAAGGTCAACGTCAGCTTGGACTGGAACAATGTCCTCCGCCCAATTCTTCCATTTGCCTCGCCAAAACACCGCTTTCTTGTTGATGTTTTGCAGTCGTTTTTTTTCTGAATGCCACGTGCGATTTGCAGAGGAGAACTGCAGAGATTTGTTGGACGGCGAGTACTGTCGCCGCATCGCCGACCCGGCCGGCGACAACGAGTGCTTCGTACACCCGGAGTTCATGAGGGAGAACTGCAGGATCACCTGCAACTTCTGCAGACCCTTCCCACCCACCACGCCCACTACCACACAGACAACCACCACGTCCACCACCACCACCACCACCACCACTACCACCACACCAAGAACCACAACCACCACCACGCGCAGCACCACCACCGAGGGAATGACGCCAACAACCACAACGACGCCGAGACCTCAGCCACCAGGTGAGGCGATCACTCGGAGACCAACTTCAGTCCAAAGATCGCATCGTAGGATTGCGTGTAGCTTGGGCAGTTTATCTTTCTTTCTTTGAGCTGAAAATAGAGTTGGTCAAGTGCTGCAAAAACTCTGACTTCGGCAAAGTTTTAGCGGGCTGTTTGGTCCTTCAGGTGTCCACGTAGGTGCCCAAAGTCTAAAGAATTCTGCTTGGTCTGTCAGATGCAACCGTGGACAGAAAAGTCAGTTCTATCCTGAGCATGCCTGTGTCGGTCTTATGCCGTATTAGAGCCTTGCGAGGACGCGTTGTGCATTGGGTGGGTGCGAAGCAACCAATGTGCGGAGAACCGGGATCTGATGCGCCAGTTTTGCCCTGAGTCGTGCTGTCAGGCCGGAGGGGTGCAAGATGCCACCACCACCAGCACCACCACAGCCAAACCAGGTGAGTTCTTTGAAAAAAAGAAGACTGAAAACTTGCAACACGTGGCTGGTGTGTAGAGAGAGAGAGAGATGCAAAATGCAATTGGGTCCAATAGTCCTTCACACACAATCTCTTCATGTAGCCACAGCAATTGTGCATCCTTCAGCCTTTGCAGAAAACCACAAAACTGTTCACTTTCGTTGTACGCGTTTTCTTCTGTGATGAAGCTCTCGCTCAAGAAAAATCTTTCGTTGCCTGAAATGTTTTGTTTGTGCTCCATTCTTTTAGCTTGACAGGAGCTGCTCCGCTTGTTTCTTTTTGTTGTTATGCAAATCAGGACTGCACCAACAAAACCCACGCGCAGTTGGTCTGTTAGTTTCTTGTCCGTTGCCAACACCACATTCAGTTTCTCTGACTGCACCCTTTTCAGATGTCACAGAGGAGCTGTGTACGGATGAAGAGTGTTTGACCTGGGTTGCGGATGGTCATTGTGATTCGAATCCTGACCTCATGGTCCAGTTTTGCCCCAGTTGCTGCCGCACACCCCTCCCAACGACCCCAACTACAAGTTCTCCCACCACCACCACCGTCACCCAAACAACCACAACCCCTCCCACAACTACAAGTCCACCCACAACGACCGAGACTGAGCCTACAACTGTAACCACAACGCCAGGTATCCAGTTGCAAAAAGAACCCCTGGTTCTTGTACTTTGGGATACGTAGCACTAACAATAAGAGCTTGGTAGTTCCAACAAACTGGTGTACTGCATATATAGAGCTTAAGTCAACATCGTTCTTGGTGTGAGAAGATGCCCACATTGAGGAACCTTCTCCCAGACTGTTTTGTTGTATTTTCCCGTTGCCTTTTCTGCCCATGTTTTCCACAAGAATCCTGAAATTCTTGCTCCATGCACATCATAAAAGTACAGTTGTGTGTTTGAAATTTCAGTGTGCGCATCGCGAGCAGGAGGAACACACGCTTCTTGTGCTCTTTTGAAACCCTTGTGTTTCAATTGTCATTTTAGCTGAGGCGGTCGAGTTAATCAACGATTTGCAAGCAAAACTGGGGATTTTTTTTTCGTGACGCATGGACGTAGATTTCGGACGGCGAAAGGTGCTTTGGCGTGGTCATGATGTCATGTTGCGGATTTTTCGTTTCACTTTAATTCACGAGTGGCTGCAAATCTGACCAAATCTTGTGCAACTTGCACAACACCATCAAGCTGCATTGCCTGTTTCATACGAATGACTTCGCTGCAAAATTCACATTTTGCCCACGTCTGTAGATGCGAGATGCAGAGCGGTTCCAGCGTATCCAAACAGCGACTGTGTGGCCTGGGTACGGGGAGGACAGTGCGATCTGAATCCTGGATCTGTGGCATTCTTTTGCACGCCAGAATGCTGCGGTCAGGATCAGACCGCCACTACCACCACCGCACCCACCACCACCACCACCACCACCACCACCACCACCACCACCACCACATCTCCAACGACACAGACTCGCGATTCCGTTCTAGGTACTGGAAGGACGCGTAAACCTGTATTTTGTCACCTTTTTGTTTTGTGCCCATTTGTTCACCTCCAGATGAGAATCATTGGTATTTTGCTTGCAAGCTGTGCTTCTGAGAGATTTGCCAATGATTTTGTAGTTTTCTTTCAGTTCGCCCGCAGATTGTTTAACACTTTGCCGTATTGATAGTGTCACCAAAGTTTGTTGAACACGTAACATGTACGATGAATGTTGTCCTTTCCTGCAGGATGTGGTTGAGAGAACTAACATCTTTTGCACGATGCATAAATTTTGCATTTTGCACCAAAAACATTTGTATAGACAGCAGTTAATTTCGCTTCATTCACACCAATTGCTTTTGTTTCAGAGTTTACCCAGCCACTGTCCTTAAATCTAACTCTTACAACTTTTTCCGCTCATAAATTTGTGTCCCAAACCACACAACGAACAAACAGCTGATGAGCACGAAAATACTTTGATTTGGCACAACCCAATGCCAAGAATAAAAAGATCAGAGTGACAGCACGAAAATCAAGGAACCAACACCTCCGTGCAGTCTGTCTGTTGTTGCGACGGAAACCACCACCTTCCGTCAGGGGAAATGGGGGTGGCGTTGTTTGCATGTGTATACAAGAACTTGATCCCAGCTTTTTGTGCCAGAACACGCGTGCACGCATGCACTATGACAGAATCTGTGCTGTTGTAAGGTTTGGATGACGCATTTGTTGACATCACCAAACAACTTGGACTTCCAGTCCATTGCAGCGCTTGATCGCAGTCGATGATGTGTTCATCAGTGCAAGAACAAGTGATATCTGTCAAATCAAAGAACTGTCCACCGTAACTTTGTGTCATGCTAAAATGACGTCGATGTCCCTATTGAGACCAAGTTACGATCAACCTCTGCCTGGGTCTGTGTTGGCGTCAGAACGTTGGGGCTTGAGCGGTGATCTTCGGCTCCACAGAACCAGCGCGGGGCGAAACGCGAAGCTGCGTGGTACCCGCTCGGAAGTCCTGTTGCGTATACAATAAACATTTGTTGTGTCAGCATGCACACGCACATAAAAACTGACTGTAGGATCAAACACACTTCTGTTGTTCTTTTCTGTCCTCTAACCATTTTTTGTGTGGATAAGTGGTCACAAGTTTAACAGTTAACATGGCGTTTTACTTCATTTTCGCTTTTGTGCTGTTGGAATTATTTGGAAAGTTGATGGTGTCGAAAGCGCAAGGTACCCGTTCTTGTAACCTGTTTAGTGCCTGTTTGACAAATCGTCTGAAACATTAACGGCGCGAGAAAGTGTGTTTAGAACAGCCAAGTGTTCCAAATCAACACCATAAAATGTTCAGCTTTGATTGGATGAGCTCTTAAAATTACGAGAGAGAACTTTTATATTTTTATATTTAATCAACAACAACCAACAACAAAACATTTCAGGAGAGGGGAACAAGCACGTGCCATTCCCTTGCCGCTGGACTGTGACAGTGAAACTTTTGTGTTGACAGGCTGCGAGAGCACCCCGCAGTTCCAAGACGGGTTCTGCGAGGAGTGGGTGCGGACCGGACAGTGCGAGATGAACCCCGCCTTCATGGCTGCCTACTGCACCGCGCCTTGCTGCGAGGGAAGGGGCCCCGCCACGACCACCACACAGTCTACGACAACAGATTCCGGCAGGGAGACCACCACAGCGCAAGGTGAGTACCCAAAGGTTCAGTGCGCTGCTGAATCGTCCCCAGTGACAAGCTTGTCCAGCATCTCGAGGGTGATGTGTTTCGATGACCTTGTCCAGCTGGCCTTGCATCACAGCGCATGACTTACCAACACTACGGTCTCCAAGGTGGGTTAGAGCTTTGTTGTGGGCAAAAAAGGAGCCCGACGAAGACTGATGATTCAAATGCGTCTCGACCTGCAATGTCTGGGGTCAGATCCACACCCACTTTTGGAGGCCTGAGGGGCGTGGATTGCTGGGCGGTGGTCCCTTGGCGACTGGTTGTCAGTCACTGACACAAAAATTTCCGTTTTCGAGGGATCTCAGAGTTACGAAAACTCTGCATTTTGCAAGTTGTTCATCCGAACTAATTGTTGTTTTTGTTCACTGATCCACGAAGGTATCACTTTAGTTTCGCACAATTTTAATACAATATAACCAAACTAAGTCTAATTATTGCACATGCATTCGTACTTTGCACAAGGTTGGTTCGGCTTCAGTTTTGAACCACAAAGTAACAACGATTCAATTTTTAACGAGTCCCCTGCGCAGCGCTGTGTTACCGAGTGAAATTGCATTGAGAACGTCTGGAGTTCCTTCCGCTTGCATGGATTGCACGTGAGCACTTGCAATGAGGCGATGTGCGAGCGACTAGAAACTGACCATGCATGGCAAAGTCAAAATGCGACTTGACACCAGGTTATTTGTCCCTCCGAAAACTTCTTCGCCCCTGCCATCCCCATCCGCGCGCGCTGTCCGAGGAGTCCACGCACACGTGCATGCAGGCCAGCCTCGTCCAAGTGCGCGGGCTGAGTGCATGCTCTCGGACCACTGTGTCTCGTCTCCAGAAGATGACTGCCAGAACGCGCCTCAGTACACGGACCTCTGCGACGAGTGGGCTCGATTCGGCGAGTGTCGCATCTCGGAACCATTCATGCGCTTCGCCTGTGCTCGTAGCTGTCGTTTCTGCGTCCCCAAGAGAACCGAAGCCCCCACAACCACCACAACCACCTCCCCTGAGACTACTACCACTCAAACCACCACCACCACCACAAGCACGACTCAACCCACCACGGAGGGTAAGTGCGTGTGTGCAGTCGGCTGGGGTTGTAGCTACTCCCCCCTTTATTCCCCTGTAGTTGAGGCTCAGTTTTGATTTCCCAATTTGGGGAAATGTTTCTTTAGGTTGCTGCAGCAGGAAAGTGGTCTCCTCTGCTTTTTTGTTGTCTTTTTTTCGTTTCGAGAAAGTGTGTGCGTACACGTTTGATGTGATCCCTTTGTATCGTTGCGTCTGTGGTGTGTTTGCTTTCTTGTGAGAACGAGGGCGTGTGCAGTCTCGAAACCCGTCGTTGCCGAAAGTTCGATTCCCTTGTTTCACCCATCAGTTGCTACAAATGTGCACGTGTCCTGGTGGAACTAACATGCAACCAGGACAACTTGCCAGCATTTCATCGTGTCTTTTGGTCCCATTTTGCTCCGAGGAAGGGCACAGGCGCGCTCATTGAAAGGCATGTGTTCTGCTCTGGGACGTGCAGCGATCACCACCTGACCACTCAAGGCCATGGGAGCTGACCATATCTTGGTCGTGATCAAGAGTGATCACTACTGAAAATTTCAGCAGTTGTTAGTCCTGGGCATCTGGGATGATGGCCACTAGGAACACCACTGAAACCAGGGGTGATTGTCACCGCCTTGCGCGCCTGTGTCCAATCTGTTCTCGTATTTCCCGGACACCAGCAGACAAAATTTCCTTCCCATCCACTCGTGAATACATACCGGTTTGTGCCTGATTCCTGATTTCCTTGGTTGGAAGCCTGAAAGTCTACGGTGAAAAAGCTGCTTTGTTTGTCAGTGCAGCTTGAGCCTGGCTTGAGCCTGCTTCACACGTTCCTATTTCTAACATTGCGTTGTCTCACGGTTGGAGAATTTTGTTTTCTTTGGTGCGTGGTGTTGTGGTGGTATCATGGGACACAATAGTCGTCTTTATAGTGTTCGGTGTGTTGCTTTTTCGATGCGTGACACAATTTTCTCGTGCTGTCATGCAGCTGTAGCGTGGTCTTTCTCAATTTTGGAAACTTTCTGCTCATCCCTGCGCATTTCCAGGACACGAATTTTCTTTGTATCAACATCCACTGACGCAAAATGCTTTGGCCTCCAAATTCAGACACACGCTGATATTGCAAGGATGAAAAGAAAATGTCGCACCCCTTCCCTCACACCGTTTCTTGAAACCCAAAGTCCATAAAAATCGTATGCTTCGGCACCAATTCAGTTTGTAACAACCGTCCTGACTACGCGGACCGCTGTGACGGGTGGGCGCGCGAGCAGGACCAGTGCGCGCTCGCCGAGGACTTCATGCGCGAGTACTGCCGCCTGTCGTGCGGCTGGTGCCCAGGGGTGGAGCTCACCACCCCGACCACAACCACCAGCCCCCCGACCACGACCAGAACAACTCTCGCTCAAGGTGCGTTTCTCTTGTCGGGTGATGTCCTTGAGGAAGAGGGCTGGGCCACAATTCCTGCTTCGACTTTTCGTGATTGCAGCACGCTCATAACGCACTTCTTGTTTCAGACCCATCTTGTCAGGACAACCACCGGCCTGCAAGTCAGTGCATGGAGTGGGCGGGCAGCAATCTGTGTTCCGACCCCTACATGATCAAGAATTGCAAGCGTTCGTGCGAGCTCTGCCCCCCTCCCACCACACCCGGCACAACCGTCGGTAAAGGTGTTTTGTGTCATAAGAACGAAAATAATTGTACTGTTGGGAGATATTTGATAAAGAAAGATTGAACACGAGAGCTGGATTTCAACAGAAATCTATTTCAGCATTGATACACGCCCTTTTCTTTCATTCAGATCCAGCAACAATTGTCTGCGAGCGGCCCTGCCAAAACGGAGTGTGTGTGGGAACCAACCTGTGCCAATGTGACCCGGGCTGGACTGGCTCCGCCTGTGCAGATTTCACCTGTCCAGGTTGTAACAACCAATGAATTTCTTTTTCTTTTCTGAGTCTGAGTTGAGCTCCATATCTGGCAGTTCCCGTTTTGCGATGGATCACCAGAAAATGATCCTGTTGATTCTTTTGGCGTCTGGTCGATCTCTGTGAAAGAAGCTGAGGAGGCTTAAATTCCCAGACCCAAGGCCACGACACAAAACTGAATGAAAGCGACTCTTCAGAAAACGTGCGACTGAGGCTTTGGACCACAAGAGTCAGGCCCCCAAGTCTCCTCTCTCTGCTTGTGTGTGCTGATCTGTTGGAGCCTGAATACAAGCCTCATGTTCTCCGCAGGCGAGAAGGTTTGCAGCGGGAACGGGCGCTGCATCGGACCGAACCAGTGTCTGTGCGACACGTACTGGACGGGCGCCGCCTGCGAGACGCCGACCTGTCCGCGGCACAACGAGTGTCACAACCACGGCCTCTGCGTCGCACCCAACGAGTTAGTGTCCCCCGCATACCTCGTGGTTTCAGAAAGAAGAAACAAAAGTACCCAAGTCGAGACAGAACGTCCCAGATGACCCCTCGACAGGAAACTCTTGTGTTACCTCGAGTGGAATTTATCTTCTTTGTTGTTTTGGTCTGCTGTGTTTGGTTCTTGAGTTTTCCACTTCAGTTGCACTGCACCAGAGATAAATTTGGTGTCCTTGCAGATGTTGGTGCTTCCCGCACTACTCAGGAAGAGATTGCTTCGACTGTGATTTGGCAGCCAACAAGACGGTGTCGTCCTGCATGTTTTGTCCTCCCTGCGACAACGGGAAATGTCAAAAAGACGATGATGGTAAAATCACAACATTTTGTCAGTCTTGAAGAGCACAAACAACTGGTTTCCTCGTCTTTGTTCTACGAAAGAAGTGTCGAGGACCAGAAGATTCTGGTGGAAGAACACCGCCAAGTTGTCACAATTTCTCTGACTCTTCTCATCGCAGACGTCTCAGTGAGCACGTATGTCGGCTGCTACAAGGACGACCTGGTGACGCGCGATCTGGCGATCACGGCGTGGAAGCAGAACGAGGACAACACTGTCAAGGACTGCGTCGTCAGGTGCTACGGGTACGGCTACAAGTACGCCGGGCTGCAGGTGAGCCACTTCTGCGGTCTGCTTTCCGGTTGCTCCAGTGTGAAAACAGGACCAGGAATTCTTCTGTCTTTTGCCGTCATGAAACTCACAGGGTCAAGTCCGTGCCGTTCGCAATTTCGTTTGTTGGCTGCTCGAGAAAAAGAACAAAGCGGACTTTGTGTCAACGCATCTCATTCCTCGTTTATGTGCGAAGTCCCTTTAGGGCGAAGCACCATGTGGTAGTGCAGTATATGGCAGCTGGACCAAAATGTCCCCTGCCCCCCATGGACCTCCCCCCCTACCCAGACCCCCATGCCCAGACCCCCCTGCCCAGACCCCCCCTGGACCCCCCCTGACAGTATGACTGGTGGAGGACAAGGAGGACAAGGAAGAATTGATGAACAAGGAAGAATTGATGACATTACCGATGCTGCAAGGGACTTCGCACTGCAGTTGCCTTGAGCACTGCTTCTTGTTATACAGAATCGGACTGTGCATTTGGGAACAACGAGAGATCCAGATTAAAAGCGGTGTTCTTGACACGAGAAGCACTGAAAGAGCGATCTTTGTCGTTGTCCGCAGATGGGGGAGGAGTGTCACTGCGGAGATCATTTCGGCCTGTACGGGGAGGCGGACAACTGCGACATCCCGTGCACGGGCGGCGCCGATGGCGAGATGTGCGGCGGACTCTACGCCAGCAGCATCTACCGCGTCTACGCAGGTACAGTGCACCGACCTGCAGGGTGTACAAGTCGAACTGTTTCAATGTGTCGCATCACCAAAGGTAAAGAAAGGGGCTTCTTCCGAACGACAGCAGGAATGAAATTGGGGTTGTAAGATTTCACTCAACAGAGCAGGGCGTGTGGCTGCAACCATGGGAGGAATGCTTCGTATGTCTGAAGTGTGACGCAGAACAGACTTTGGATCATCAAAACATTCCGCGCATAGGTTCCTGTGAGTGCGACGGGCCGCAGTGGAGTGGTCCTCTGTGTGACAAGTGCGCGGACGGGTTCGACGGAGAGGAGTGTCGCCGCACCGTGCCGCCGGGCCGCAGGACGACCACCCCGCCCCGCAGGACTCCGACACCGACCACTATCCCGGCGCGCCCGCGCACCACGCGCCCTACGCCCAGTGGGACCAGTAAGGGAATCAACATTTTCGCCAATCATATTGCTATGGAGCTATGTTTCCAGGGTTCAGTTACCCAACGATCAGAAGTGCACGGAAGTGGTGTCCCGCATAAAAATGCAACAAATGCTGCCAAGTGGTGCACTGCACTCCATTCGTTGATATATCATCGTCAAACAAACAGTTGAAATTGCCTGTGTTGAAGTTTTTCTGGCTTCGAAACAAGTAACTGTCCCACTCAGTTTCATTGAAATACCAGCACCACAGAGCACATTTACTTGCAGAGTTCCTGCCACTGGAGATGCGTCTGGAACAACCTTGGGACAGAAGTTACGCTGATCTAAATCACCCGAGAACACAGAGCTTCATTCAGAAAATACAACCCGCGGTAACGAGATTGTTTCGATGTTCTTCTCAATGGAGACAGGGTGCGAAAAGATAGAGCGCGTGCAGAACCAGACACACAAATGAATTTCAGTGATTGACATTTTTCTTTGTTTCAGCTGTTGGATTTGTACAAGCAAATCTTCCCCAGGGTGCAGAATGTTGAGATTCTTTCTTTGAGGTACGTAACAAACATGCAAGACAAAAAGTATTTGTCCACTTGCGTCATTCAATACCACGTCGCTTCCACCTCGCATTTCAGTGAGGGGAGCGTACTTGCCAAGTACCGCCTCGTGTTTTCGGAGCCGCCGCCGGCGTACAACGCGACGCTGCGGATGGCGTGCGAGGGCGAGGCGGGGCACGGCGACGAGCCGCCCGAGGGCTGGAGCGGCGTGCTCGTGCTGCCCAGGGGCATCGGAGAGATGTTCTACGAGATCCCGCCCAAGTCAAGTGCGTGCCGGACGTGCATGTTTTGTGATTAGTTTGCGATTGTCCTGCGTTCGATTCTTTGAAAATACGTTCCGAAAAGAAGTCGATTATTTGCGAAAGATCCAATGCGAAACTTTTCAATCGTGCGAAGCGAAAACGTTGAAGCCTGATTCGGTTTCTGGGTCGTGCAAGTTGCACTCAAAAACAACTGTCTCCCGCAGGAGACCCGTGCGCGTCGAGAGACGTGGACGTGGGGTCGGTGGTGCCGGGCGGCGGCGACGGCGGGATGGGCGGCACGGAGCTCATCACGCACTGCAGCGACCGCGGAAACCTGACGGTGGACTCCACCGGAACTCCCTTCTGCGTGTAAGTGCGCGCCTTGGAACAAGATTTCTGACAGATACAAAATCTGTCCACATGACCAACTGAATTTGTCTGCGTCTTCAATATGTTCGTATGTCAGATTTTGTCTGCTCAAATACAAAACGTGGCTGCCCATGTTTTGGCGTTGCAATCTTTGGCACCCGAAGATTTTGCCTTGACAAAGAAATGCTACTATTGGTTCCAACACACAAGGGAGCCATCACGAAAAGTGAACCAGCAGCGTTCCGGTTGCAGATGTGAAGAAGACTTCTCGGGAGACAAGTGTCAGTTTAAAAAGGCCTGGTTCTCCAAGTGGATCAGTCTGGGCATCATCGCGGCGGTGGCGACGGTGCCGCTGCTCGTGCTGCTGCTCGTCTGCGTCTGCGTGTGCAGGGCCAAGGGCAGGAGGAAGTACAAGTGCGTTCATCTCCGTCCACAGAATTTGGAAAAAAGATGTGCAGGTTGAGCAGCAAACACAGAGCTCATGAATGCAGAATGAAAACTTTTGATCATCATTGTGTTTTCACCAGGGTCTCAACCTCAAATCAACGGAAGGCATTTGTTTGTAAGTCAGCATGTCAGAGTGTTGTTTGGCGTGGTCAGTGGCTGCAAAGTTGTGTTTGAGCATGGCCAGAGATATATGTTTGTTCGCTTCATCGAAGACATGCACACACTTGCAAGCCCACATGGGCCTTGGGCAATTTGCAAGTGTACCGGTGTTATGAAATGGCCAGACATCGCGAACCACGCAGGAGACCAGGGTGTCTGGCCATTTCAGAAACTTGAAATCACCAGACACCACTCATCAAGGCTTCCAGTCGCCAGTGTCTCGTCATTTCATTCCACCGGGTTCCATTTGAGAAAATGTCTGCTTTCAATATTTTTGCTTTGCACGTTCGTTTTCAGGGGGAATGGAAGAGTAGACACAATACAGCATCACAAAAACGGAAAAGCCAAAGTTTCCCCAGACGGCACCGCGTAAGCACAACAAGTATCTAACACTTCTGGCTTGCTTGCACCACAGGTGAACTAATTCATGCCGTCTTCACTGTGTTATCTTGTTTGTAGTTTTTAAGCCCGTGATGTTCCGTCAAGTCGCGGGCTTGGTGCAATCGCGATGGTGTTGTTCTGAATATGTTTGTGTGTGGACCATTAGTTTACCAGCGGCGAGGGGGGGGGTTGTTCAATATCGTCCAATTTTTTGTTGCTTTGGTCAATGCAAACCAACAGGAAGTTACTTTGCCCCAAGTTCCAGTGAACAAGCGAGGAAATGTTGCTTTGCCCAAACGAACAGTTCATTTTATAACCTAGAGATGGGGGCAAAATAACAGTTGGTTACTTTACCCCACTCCCTGTGTATGAAATGAACAGTTGGTTTGGGTAAGGCAATGGTTCCTGGCAGGTAGGCAGGCAGCCATGGCCAGTTCGCTTTAACAATGTGATTTGTGAGCACAATGGCTGGTTACGGTGCGAAGGGCTCGTTGATCTTTGATCTGTTGTTAATTGTTGCATTTTGTCAGCTTTAGCTTTAATCTCGTTTTGGAACATCCTTCTGAGGAAAAGCAGGTGTGTTTGGACGTGGCCTTTTCTGTTTTGACTGCACGTGTACATACACTGCGAAAGTTTTGTCTCTGTCCGTTGCGTGTTGCTTTGCGCACTTGTCGCATTCAGCGTGAGAAAATGGCTTGAATTGCTGAGCTGTGCGCAATTTCAGCTTCTCTGTTGAGCTTTGCGAAAAATTTGACAAGTGCTCCCAGACACACCAGTGTGCAGAAATTTGTTGGGCAGTGTATTTCCGTGAAGGAAGGTTCAGTCACAGAACGTAGCACAGATAACAAAATGTAGATCTAGTTTTACCGAGGGAATTTAGAACTGAAAAAAGACCTTGTGGTTCTTCAGCATACAGTCGAGGCCGAAAAGGCTCCAAACAAGAGCACAGAATCCAGCGAAAAGTGATCCGCCAATTACAGCTCACGAACTGCTCAGTTTCGAGTTCTGGGGAGTTTGAACTTCACAGAACTGAGAATCTTGATGCAACGTCGTTTTACTGTGTCGAGAACCAAAACGGGATGTTAATTTGTGATAGCTGACAAACAAGCAGATCACAGGGAGGTGGGCGTCAAGGTAGGTTTGGAAAGATGTGCTCTGCCAAGCTGTTTGTGTTCATTGATGTGTTTTCTTTTTGCAGGAGCCGAACATTCCAGTTTTACGAGATGGGAAAGAAAACGGGGGCCACGACAACGATAAAAAAGAGTCATTCGAAGAAATCTCCAGTGTCCAACAACGAAGAATATGAATTAGAAGATGTGGACCATGCAGATTACTACAATGACGAACAATGATCCAGGGGCAACAAACTATAGCCTACATGCATGTTTGCGTGCAGGTGGCAAGACATGCAACGACGCATGTCGTGAGAGAAACGCAAATTGAACTCTTCCACGGAGACAATGTGCAACTGACTGCACGTTCTTGTGTGCTCCTGGTCGAATCCACGGGTGCAAGTTTGATATGGTTCAAAATGTGATTTCCAATGAGACCTGAACGGGGTTGTTTGCTGAGCACACCAACTGTCTCGCTTGAGTCGTTGCATGTAGACTACATGCAGGACGACTCTTTGCCAAGCGCACGACCAGGGATATTTCTGACCAGCTCTGCCCAGATCGGCCCAAAGCTGCTTGCTTGAAATGAACTTTTGCGTTTTGGGCTTCCAACGAGTCATCATTCACTCATGACAATCAATTGCAAGTACCGTCGAGTTTGTAGAGACTGGATCATCGCCATACATCTGCTTCTTCGTTGGAATGACACTTCGGGTGCTCAACTGAAGCAAAGCTTTAAATCTCCAGTCGTACGAGTTTCTTTTGTCATCAGTGCCAGAAAGACCAATGCCAAGACGTGTGGCCACAGTGCGCTGCTCGTTCGTCTTTTGCCAGGAAATATTTTTTGAGGTTGTACAACAAAACTTTGCATGCGGACAAAACGCGACAATGATGTGTATTGTTTCTCATGTAATGCTTGTTCGAACAATGTGCGTTTTGTACAACCTGTGCCGGACAGAGTCTTATTTTCACCATGGCAGGCACCAGAGCTTTGCAGGGAAGGTTGGCAGCTCTGTGGGAACTTGCGTGCGAGTTCAAACCCATTGCCATGTGACGCATTTTTGTTCACAAACGTCCGTTCTGACCAAGTTAATTGTTGGTTCATCTCGAATTAGAACTAACTCCCCTTCATCGGCCATTCTGACTCAGAGTTGTCGGAAAGTGCTCAGTGGTGTGAACAAAACAGGAGAAAATGCCAAGGTGACACTCTCCACTTGCCCACCGCTTTATTGTTGTCTCGCGACGAATTTTGAGTCACTGCAACACGGATGAACACAAAAGCTTTCGTGCGAAACCAGAACAATTTTGTGTTTGCAACAGAAACAACTCGAGGGTCCAAGATTTTGTGCAGTGTCGCCAATTTACAAGCCAAGAAAATGAAATGACACAATATTCTGCTGGCAGGATGCTACGTTTGTGCTTTGTGATTGAAGATTTTCTCAACAAACCAACATTGTATTGATTTCTGTTGTTCGGTTTGGTTTGTCCGAACAGACTTTCGAATCCCGAGGTGTGATCTCTGAGAACTTCACAAAAAGAAGACCTGTTAACTTGACTAATCGTACGACGGCACAGTCTTGCAGCCTTGTTATTTTGTTGTGAATTTATACAGAACCGTGACATAAATGAAGTATGTTTCTCAAGCTCTGACTCCCAACAATGATCCCACCAAACAGACACAACAGAAAGAAACAATGTGGAATGCCAAATCACCAATTGTTTAATTAACAAAAAACAAGATTTCAGACTCTGTTTTGGGAACTCAGAACTTGCGAACCATCCTTTGTTCCACCGCCAAAAATCAAAAGCTTCCTTGTCCACAGTGCAATCGCCCAGGTTCTGCCAAGAGGCTGCGATAATTGTTGAGAAACGTTGCAACCAACTGCTTCTGTAAATCGCCAAAAGCAAAGATAACAACCGTTTGTCTCATTGCGAACGAACCACTTGAATTGGGAAGCAGATCTGTGCAGTGTCTGATTGTTGATGTCAGGTTCATAAATTTGAAATAAACTTTTTTTTACAATACTTGAACACGTTCAAACTCTTGCCACCATGGTCACGCCCCACGATCTTTTCCTCAATCTTCGTGAAGACAAAAGAGTTGCTTCTCCAATCTGACTCCCGTAGGGCCCAGGTGCAGCTTCCACGGCGTGTATCGACCCCTGCAGACTCTCCTCCCACGTTGTTCAGCAGCCAAGTCATGCAACGGGTGAGGCAACAACCTCTCTTGAATTGGGCGTTGACGATGAGTCTGCAATCTCAAATCATTGGTCATCTGTGAATGCGTCTGCATCGAAACAACAGGTCAAATCGGGGCACCAGGTGACAAGTCTTTTGGACACCCAGGGTACAAATTTCTGATCTGTGCAATGGGACGGCATTCTTTGTTTCATAAGAACATTCTATGGTGTGTGTAAATTGGTCAGTTTCACATTTGGCTTTTGTGCAAAAACATTTCTCACTGATCTGTGAGGGGATCGTGGAACGCCGCAGATATTTGTGCGGTGATGTCCAATTGACGTGACAAGCTTGGCGCAGCGACACACAACACGTGGTTTCTTTCGTTTGCGTGGATCTACCTGTTTCCACTTCACACAGCTTCATTTGCTGATTTGAGACTGACAGTTGTTGCTTCTGACAGAAGACCTTGGACACTCCAAACACGTCTCTCACGATTGTCGGTGTGCTGAGTCAGAGATCATGCACCAGGGAGTCAGCAACCCAGCATTTCTGTCTGACACGTTGGACCAAGAAACCAGCGAAAAGACGGTTTCAAATGGCGCTGCGAGTGCAGAGAATGGAACGTTGGATATCAACGGGAAAATATCGAGCAGTCAAGGTGAGAGCAGCTTCGGTTTGCTCAATTGACTGTGTGTGAGCGAACATTCAGCTGAAGTGGTCGTGAGCAAGAATGTCTCTTTCTATGTTTCAAGCCTTTTTTCATTGTCCATTTACTTCCAACAGATCAGAGTTGATTCATGTGCCAAAGTGTCACAAAAGAAAGAGATTGGCAAAGCGAATTGCGTCTGGAGATGAGAAATTTGGCTGACTTTGACAAGAAAACCAGGTTATTGAAAATAAACCACCCGCTAAAAACGCGTGCAATGATTGGAAGAATCAAACCAATTCTCTGATACTTTTTGCAGGAGCTGTGGGAATGCAAGTTGGGGCAATCTGCATGAGGATCTGTTTTGTGTTCCAATTTCTCACAAAAGGCCACCTGCTTTCAGCTGTTGAAATGAATGAGGATGAGCTTTCCTTGTTCTCTTGACAGGTTCTGTTCGTGGCTCAGGCGGTGCTGAGGTCGGCGAGTCCCCGGAGGAGCAGGAGGCGGAGCGGCTGCAACGCCGGGAGAGGCGCGACCGGGAGCCCTTCAAACTCATGCGCATCTTCGCCGACTACCCCAAACTCTCCTTCGGTGAGTGACCTGACCAGGCTGCACAAATCCAAGCCAAAAGTTCTGCCAAGGGAAGACAAGCACAGTTGTGCACAGATGCGTTTTGTTGTGCACACTTTTGACTCAAAACGAAGGGTGCGAAATTCGGAAGAAGAAACGAAAAATCAACACGTTGAAAAATTTCCTCTCATGATATCAAGGAAGGAACCAGGGAGACTTGGACTCCAGATCGGATCCAGAGGACTCAAGGAGCCAGGCCCCTGACTCCACAACACCATTCCTCCTGCACTAACTTGCCCGTGCGATGCAACTTGCAACATAACAGAGCTGGGCTTTTCAAAAGTACATTCAAAGGGAGATCCAAAGCGCGCCGCGGACCCAGGATTTGAGGCCGACCCCTCTGACGGGTTTCATCTTTGAACAAATTCTTGGCTTGTGTCTCCGATGGTCCACCATGTGTGAACATGAAACATTAATCTGTTTGACGCTGTGCACAGCAGAAAGCTTTGGTGAACCAGAAATTCAGTCAACCGAAAAATATTGAGCTAGATAGCACGCTCGTACATATTAGCAAAAGATCGATCTGTCACTGTCTCCTTGTGTCAGTGCATGCACGCGCTCACGATCTTCGCTGCATAAAGGCAGCGCGCTTTTTCTCGACGCTGACGTTGAACAACTGAAGAACAAACATGCCGACCACACCAAATACAATTGACTGGAGTATCACCCACAGCTGGAGTCATGGCAAACGACAGCAACATTGGACATGGACATGTCGTTGAAACGATCTTTTCAAACAAAAACTGAAAGTTACACAACCTGCGGCGAGATGGGATGAGCGGAAGAAACACCGCGGCCTTTCCTGGACATCTTCCAACGAAATAAAAGGATTCATTGAGCCGTGAAAGATGAGACATATATTATCTCACGTATACGAGTCGTGCTTGGCAAGCGGTAGATCTGTCTGCGAAGAAAATCTCGTGTCATTGAAGGGTTGGGTACCAAAGGGACAGTACATTTCACGAAATTTGTGAAGTTTACGATGTTTGTTTGGTGCGTCTTTTTGACGCGCATTCACAGTGATCTGTCACCAAGAACTTGCCAATGATCAAATTGACAATTTAACGAGACACAGAGTACGGTACAAGTTGGATAACAGATCAGGAATGTGAATTGAGAGACACAGCAATGGGAGACACGAGACTGTCCAGTGTAATTCAGCTGGATGGACGAGGAAACCACCACATTCTGCAAACCGGACATCAGAATTTCGGATATGGATCATTCAGGCCCCCTTCCAGGGGTATCTCAGGGGCACCGACTGGACGCCCTTGGGCGCAGACTTCAGTTGCACCAACCAGGGACTTCCGACTGCAACATTCATTTGTTCCAGGCCAGAATGGCAGGACAAGCGGCTCAGTGTATGTCACGTCGCCTGGTCCAAGAAGTCAAGGTGTTCAGGGTCCACCTGTCAACATTGTCACAAGTGGGAATGTGCGTGTGATAAAACCCACACACAGATTTCCCTCAGTTGTCCGAGAAGAACCACGAGCAGTTCCGATTGTTCCGAATTCTCCAGCGTTTGCGAACAACAACACTGAGGTGGTGTACGCAGAAATCAACAAAGTGAGCAGGAGACCACGAGATGGGAATGAGAGTACTCTCAGTGGTTCATCCCGCCCTGGTGCCAGCAACCTGGACCTTGAACCAAGTGGATACGAAAACAACGCTTTTGAACCGGATTTTGGTGGAAGACATCTGTCAGTCGTGTCTTCTCACAGATCATCTTCGCAGGGACCGCAGAGATCGGGAGATTCTGAAAGCGGAAGTTCCTCGAGCAGCAGCAGTTCCAGTTCCAGTGGTTCCAGCAGCTCGAATCACAGTGGCAGCGATGGTGGTCGCAGTCCTAGTGGCAGCGGTTTTCGCAGCAGGAGCCACCAATCAGAAATCAACCAGAACCATGAACTTCCTGACCAAGACGAAGGATTCACCAGACGTTGGCAGTTCGCTGAGGTGCCAGATGACTATGGCCCAACAACTGATCAGACGAGTCTTCCCGGATCGTCCGGAGCTGAGCTGCCCGTCATCAACAGGATCATCACCAAACACAACTTCGGTTCCCCAGCGTCGTTCCTCAACGGGACCCTCTACACACACCAGATGAATGGAGACCCCTATTCTCGGTTGGAAGACACCGAAGAAGAAGCCAGGAGGGAGCAAAAGAAACAAGAGAAGAGAGACAGGGAACCATTCGCCTACTTGAAATTTGTGTGTTCCCATCCTGCACTCTCATTTGGTGGGTGTTACACGAAAACCAAAGGGGAGTGCTGAAAAGACACAAATTATTGTCTGAGATGAATTGAACCTGTGGTGTCCCAGATTTGCTTTGTTGTGGAGAGATGTCAGGTGACAGAGAGGGAGAGGTCGTCATGCTGCATACCTGTTCACTCAACAGTGCAGTGCAGTGGTGCACCAGAAATAACTTTGTGTTCCCAGAAAGCTCTTCAGGTCAAACTCTCAATACGGATCGTTTTTGCGCAAACAGTGTTTCTCTCTGGTACAATGTGATTTTCCTTCCCCGAACGTTTCGGCATGAGCGCCCACATATGCTTGTAGACTTCAAATTGCCGAAAGAAATGGAGAGAAAGTCAAGTGAGCTCTGTGGAAGAAAATAGATTCTTTCGACGAGTAGGAGAAGGCCTTTCTTTTGAGCATACAGATGTTCCTTCAAACACATCTTTCCTCAAACATGCAGTCGTTTTTGGTTCAAAGCAGACTACTCAAACACTCATGAGACACTTCATATCGTATTTCCAGTGAGAAACACAACCTTGACATCTTCTCTTCAGCTCTGACCTTGGGAGGGCACCTGTGTTTCGTGATCATCTCGGCGGCGCTCGTGGCGACCGGCTTCGACTTGTTCCCGATCGTGTTCGACCGGCTCCCGCTCGACATCAAGGGAGACGAGGACTTCCTGCGGGGCCTCGCCTGGGACAACAGGAACGAGGACCCGAACATCGTCAAGCGCGGGGGGTCCGCTCAGCAAGTGGTGAGATCTATGTGCTAGTTGGTGTGTGTGCGTGTGTGTTTGTGCGTGTTTGTGCGTGACCAGTGCGTGCGTAGAACAAGAGAACAAAGACAATGCGAATTCTAGGAGCCCGGAAACCTTGAGGCTCGTGAAGTGAACGAACGGTTCAATCAGAGTGATTCGGTAGAACAACATGTCTTGGTCTCACAAGCGAGCATTTCTGTGATACAGGGTCCTTTTTGAGGGAGGTCAGCTCCTCTGTTTTGGAGACGTACTGCACACGCGTCCCTTCAGCTGGTCTGGCAAAACAAAGACTTTCAAGGATTGATGGCAAATCGTACAATTACTGTTGGTGCCACGGGCTCACTGCAGATGTGGGTGTTGTAAATGTGCTTGATCCCGCGAACATCAAGCCTGTACGATTGAACCAAGACATTGTCTCAATCACGAGTCTCATTTTGCCAGTTGCCAGTTGGAGGTTCTCTGAAACACTTTCGTCAACAAGACTCTTCTCTATGTTTTTGCAGCGAAAGATGCAGTCTACCTGCGCCAAAACTGACTTCACGAAACTTCCCTTTTCAGTCAGAACGCACCGCTCTGTTTGAGAATTTCAACATCATATTTGACGTGGAGGGCGGCAATTGCTTCACCAAAGAAAACCTGCAGCACATACAACGAGTGGAAAATGAGTTCATCAATTCACCTTCATACAAGGTAAACAATCATGTCATAAGCACCCACGTTGCTGGAAAGTGCACCAAGAGCATGAAGAGCCTATGAACACGTTCCTTTTGTTCGAACAAAATTCCCAAATGGCGTTGTTTCACAAAACAGGACTTCTGCCGACTCAATGCGAGAGGGCAATGTTCCAAGCCTACCTCGGTGCTTCGTTTCTTTGACGGAACCTTCTCTTACGTGGATCCCATATTCAACGACACTGGACTGAGCAACATCCCCGGCGTGTTGTTCGCTGCCCAGACGTTCGACGACACAAAAGAAGCCTTGTCTCTGTTGGTGGCCCGGGATGCGAACATCACGGAGGACAGCGCCGTGTCCTGGATCACGAGGATGTTCATCCCGGTCGGAGTGCCTCTCGAAGGATTTTCCTCCGTCAAAGACCAGCAGGAGGACCAAGAGTACGTGAAAATTGATTTGTGAAGAAGCAACTGCTTCCCCCTTGTCCCGGCTCAAGTATCTCTCAACCCTTGGATACACAGCTTTGAACACTACCTGACCGTGCAGAACCGATAAAGAAAGTTATGACATTGATTGTCCAGTTCAGTATTGGGTGTCAACTGAAGCCAGATCGTCTGCATGTGTTTTCGTAACTTTTCAAAAGATCCAAAATCGAGACGTTCTACAAAGACGAGTGGATTCCTCTTGGCGATAATTTCTTTGACGGAGACGGAACCGGAGAGCTGACTGTGACGTACGGAAGTCCAACAGCAATGCAGCTGTATATTTTCCGTCAGGTGTGTTTCAAGTTGTTTCGCGCTCGTGACACCCACGACTTCGCTGTCAGAGAAGCAGCAGCCATGCTTCACGTTTGATTCACGTCAACTTTGTAATCAGACTCGTACGCACACGTTGCAGGTGATTTTTGACTTGATGCTGGCGTTTGGCAGTTTCTGCTTCATCGCCATCTTCATGCGGATCCAGACCGGCTCGTTCTGGGTGACGGGCTTCGCCATCATGAGCATCCTCACCTCGTTTGTCGGAACCAACCTCATCTACAGGTCGCAGCACAACCAGGGACTCCCGGGAAAATAATTGGGGACATAATTCGAAATCAACTTCAAATTCTTGTCAGAGATGCAGTGACTGCCTGTGCAGGAACCAATCGCTTTGCAAGGTTGGAGAGAAAGACCAAAAGTTGGGTCCATGTCTGCATTTTTAAGCGTGTGGTCACCCGGAGGGCCGTGTACTACACGCTTAAAAATGCAGACATGGACCCAACTTTTGGTCTTTCTCTCCAACCTTGCAAAGCGATTGGTTCCTGCGCAGGCAGTCACTGCATCTCTGACAAGAATTTGAAG
>JAAUXT010065605.1_pt1 | contig 21308 bp, 24 predicted proteins | sample 7278171 | NCBI WGS metagenome assembly JAAUXT01 (sample SAMN14350112, study PRJNA611818) | marine sediment metagenome | isolation source: surface marine sediment (1.8m) | place: French Polynesia: Moorea | collected 2018-08 | reverse complement strand
TGCTCCACACAGGAAATGATAAAAGTGGTAAAAATTGTTCTAAATTTGAGGGATTTTCAGTGAAGTTGGTAGATTTTGAAAGCTGAACTTGGGGTGCGTCTTATACATGAGAATGTTGAAAACATGCTGAAAGTTCACTCAAAACAAAGGGTGAGTCTTATACACGAGTGCGTCTTATACACGAGACGGTACGGTAATTCTTCGGGGACATTTGGCTCGTCACGGTGATGAGGAAAGAACCTCCATTTTCTTCTGCGCAGGTGCAACCGAAAGTGTTGGAAGGCATCCAGGAGCAGCTGAAGCAGATCCGCGTCTACGGTGTGCAGAACGTAATCACCTACCTCAGCTACCAGGGCGAACGCATCCCCGGCTCCGAGGTAAAGACCCCGCCGCTTGTTTGACGGCGTCCACTCGCCACAGTCTGGGACCTTGGGGACCAAAGGCGTCTGGGATGCAGGCAGCGCGCGTTTTCTTTGTAGCCAAGTTCAGAAATATTCAGCCTGCTACGGGCTGAAATGTGTTTTGAACGAATTGGCTGATGAAAGGTGGTGTTGCGATTCTTCAACTCCAGCGCGCATTCCCATTGGTTGAAAAATCGGTGCAAAGGGACACGTACTTGGAGCAAGGCGCGCTTTCTTGTTGGCTCGGTGTGGCGCTTCGTAGTCACTGGTTGCCGCGTGCAGCTGCACCGTTTTCCCTCCAAAATCTTTGGTTTTGTCTCGCAAGCTGAACAAGGGTCTCAAAAACACACCATTTGTGTGTTTTGATAAATTTGACAACGTGCACTTATTTTCAGTTCTGCAAAAGGTCATCCTTACGTCTGTCACTGTCCAGACAGGAAACTTCTTGTGCGTTGTTTTCTCTGACAGCAGGATGCAGGTCACTTACTCCACATTGTTCTGTGTTCTTTCTTCACGCTGCAGACAGAGAGTATGTGTCTGAAGCAGGGGCCCTTCAGACAGGACAAAGGAAAACCTTACTACGATCTGTACGTCAATAGTCAGGCGTACAGGACGGTAACAGACGACAAAAAACCAAAGGTGTGCACTACTCCAAAGGTTCGACGCCCACCGTGTGCGATTTACACGCGACGAAGGGCTGTACGTATCGGGTTTTGCAATCTGGATGTTGTAACGCTGTACCGGTAGATTTCGTCTCACGATGTCGTGGTAAATCGTGTGCTGTGGGCACGGACCTACGTGTGTGTATGTTGTACGGTTTGCAAAGTGAGAAAGGGTCCCGAGACCTTTGGTCTGACACGGTCCATCGCTTGGGGCCCAGACCTGTGGGTTGAGGTCTCTTTCTCGCTGTGCGAACCAATTCTCTTGAGTTGTACGAGTATACCGCAACAGAAACTTGTTCTCAGTTGTTTTAGTAAGACTTGCACAGTTGAGCTCATCTTCCTGAACTCTCGTAAAAGTAGGTAGAGTGGGAAAGAACACGTCTTTTTCCTGTTTTGAACGTGAAGACGGCTGAAAGAGTGCTTTGGCGGAGCGAGGCTGTTTTAACCACCTGCATTGGGGAAGCAGCGTGTTTTTGCAACTCTGGTTTCTAACAACAGTTGTCAGGCTTTTTCCCGACCTCGGTTTCAGACAACCGTCTTTCTTTCTTTTTTCAATCCCACCCAACTTCAGTTCAAGATACAATGGAGCGAGAGGCATTTTTTGTTCCATTAAGAGTTCATTTTCATTGGAACTTCCCACTTTCATTCCTCTTCCTTTCCGTTTGATTTTTGTTTCGTACGAACAATTCTTATTTCATCGCACACTTTGTTTTTGCCTCTACTAATTTCCCCTTGCTTCTCCTAAAGATATTTTGCCTTGTGCCTTTTGTGAGTGCCGCTTTTTGAGGCATCTTGTGACCATAGTTTATTTTGGGAGAAGAAAGAATATTTCTCTGAAGAGAATATTTTCTGTATCTCTGTTGACAACAACGGAAGCAACAGAAAAAGTTTTCGAGGCAAAACAAAAAGGTGACATTGACCTTTTGATCTATTCTCTTCTGTCCCGCCCCTCTCCCTTTCATAGATCCTGTCAACGTACTGAACAAAAAGTCTGACAAATGCATCAGTGTGTGTTTTGCAAAACGGTGTCCTTGAAATGACAAAAGAAACCAGGCTTGCAAAAATGTGCTGTCGTCAGAATTGATACATTCTGATGGGAAGTTTATGATGTGTCTCCCGAAGGGGAGAGATCGTGAGTGAAAGTTGACGTCTGAGAGTCTGAGGATTCTACTCGGTGGAATGAAAGCATCAGCGGGAGAGATCGGAGTCAAGTTGCTTTTGGCAGCAGTCAGCAGCAATTACACGCGTGAACAACTTTGACAAAGCGCGTTGGCATCAAGATTCTCAGTGCGGTAAGAAACAGCCTCTGCCTCGCCTGAAGCGCAAAGTCCAAAACAGTTGGGGTTTTGTTGGGGAATTGTCGTATATGCGTGAGAATTGCGAATCTATTGAAATTCATGTTTCCATAGGTGTACATTTTGTGTGACTGGTGTTGCTGGTGTGATAGTTGTTTTGATGTTAAGAATTTCTTTCTTTTTTTTTTTTTTGAAAGTCTGTTTGCCTGCATGATGTTTTTGTTGGATATTTCTCCTGTCCGAAGGAACATCTACTGGTGGTGTTGTTGTGAGCAAGCGAGAGTTTTTACGAGTCTCGAGCACAAACAAAATACCTATGTCAGAAAATTGCTTCTCAAACAGGGCAAAGTTCTTCACGGCAAAATATCTTGTCGCAAAGTGCTGTTGTGAATTTTTGCCTCCGATTCCCCAACAGCGTCCTTCTTCACACAGTTGTGTTGAGTGAAAAAAGTGGCTGAATGGAGCGCGACCTTCTGACGGAGAAAGATGTTGAAGTGGTTGGTCCGGAGAAACCGACATCGCTCGGTCCACCAACTGGCGGTCTTCCTTGCAGCGGGGCACAAGGTGTTGGGTTCAGCTGTGGTTCAGGGAGACACCAACGTGCTGCGGGAATGCGAGTTGTGGAGTTGATACGATGTCGAGTTGTCCGAATCCAACCTGTACAAAAGTTGTTCGATCGGACTTGTATCATGATGCATTTGTCAGCACCGCATGGCGCCACCAGTCAGGGTTGCCACAGCGACAGCGACCAAACGGTAGAGGGTCGATTTGACTTGAAATTTTTTTCGAGCCTGACACTGGGTCCAGTGCCAAGTGTCGCTTGACTCTCAAAGCTCCTGTCTTTGCATCCGAAGCCTTTTGCTGATCAACGCACTTTCAGATGTGGCAACCCTGCGAAGGCCAATTTCATTTCACTGTGTCTTGGTCTGGCTCCGTAACATCTCTTCGTGCAATAGTTATGACCAAAACCCTTGAATTATTCTGTTGTTGATCCAAAGTTTCATTTTGATTTTGTTTGAGTAGTTTGAAACTTCTTTCAAAACATGTCTGAACTATTCAAAAATAATGTTTCAGTTTCCATTGTTTCCCTTTTAGGTGTTGTTACTTTCATAAGTAATTGTCATGTTTCATTTTCTTTTGCTTCTCATTGACATGTTCAAATAAGATTGACCCTGCACCCCTAATGCGTGCAGCAAGTGCAGTCTTCCCCTGGACACCTCGCGCAATTCCGATTTGCAATTCCATTGCACTTGCAACATCCCCACATTGCAACGCATGACAAGCATGGACAGCTGTAGATGTTGGCAGTGTCGTTGTTTCAATCTTCATTTCACTCAACGTGTTCTTTGATATTTGTTTCGAAGTTTGAAATCTGCAAATGTTTGAAATCTGCAAATGTAGAACTTCCCGTGCTGTTTGCTGAACCTGTCCGTTCTAAAATCTTTGTGTTTTGTGTTGGTCACCAGATGGAGAGCGAGTGCTTCGTGGACCAGTCGGAGGAGAAGGCGGAGTCGGACGCGGGCAAACCTGAGGAGCGCTCCGACGCCGGGTCCGAGTCCGGCCAGAGCGAGGTCAGTGAACACGTGAACACGTGAACACGCGCGAGAACCAACCGAGCAACCCAACTTGAGAAAACAAGTTTCCAGCCAGGTCCACAACCGTCATTCGCAAAAGCACGCAGGTGTGCTCAGCTGTTTGAAGCACCGTTCGGGCAGGCGGCACTTTTTGGCCGCAGTGGACGATTCAAATCGGATCCTCAGTCAAACAGACGCACGGTTCCCGCCATGAAAGAATCACATGCAGTCTATTTTGGTACGCTTCGCAGGGTGGGAAGCAGCAGTGGAACGTCTACATCGACAGCAACACGACTCTGAACGAGGAGCTGCTCGTCAGTGTCGCCGAGGTCGTCAACCGCATCGTGGGCGGCCTGCTGCGCAACAGCGTCCACTACCTGCAGCCCATACTCAGGTCTGTACAAAAATCCCAAGTCACAACCTGCACTGCTGCATATACCACGATTCAGAGGCATGCGAAGTACCTTGTACATTTTGTGATGCAACTGAACAACGATCACTCGTTGAGTGTTCCGTGGTCGGACCATCATGATTTCCATGCTCTTCACCTTGGTGACAACACCGGACACCTCAAGAGAGTGTTTCGTGTCTTGCAGCTGCGCGCCCCACGCCATCTCCAAGGTTCTGGACCGTCTCAAGATTCGGCCCGACCACTCGGTCGACTTCAGGGCGCCCACACTGCCAACTCCAGGTCGGTGTCCTGTGTGCAGTCTGAGCAAGATCAAGCGCGTATTGTGTCATTCAAATCTATGATGCAATTCACTCTGCATTCTGGCAAATTTTGTTGATTGGCACGTGAGAGGGTAGTTTCCGGAAACTGCAGTGTCGTTTTCCCCTGCTGCTGCAGGCACGTTCATCCCGATCGAGGACCACCACCTGCTGCGCGAGGACTTTGAGGAGTTCGAGGAAGGTGAATACGTCGGCTATGAGATCGAGGACGACCTCGCCAACGGACAGACGTTCGTCTACGCCATCATCATGGAGAAGGTACGGCGGCCGCGCCGGAGCACGCGGGGAGGCTTTGCAATTTGCGTTTTGAAAAATACCTGATGGGGGTGGTTTTTTCTCGCGGATTGGAGCTCAAGTGATGTCGCAGTGTAGAGAGGTTTTTGCTTCTTATCGAGTGTGACATTCGGAGTTTTCAGAGGGGTTCTTTGGGCTCGATTTTGAAACTTCACGTTTTGTTTGACTTTAGGTGGACGACAAAGGCCGCAGCATGAGCTTTGACGACGTAATTGTATTTTCTTTGAAAACATCTAGGAAGGTGTTGTGTGTGTTGTGTCTGTGTGCGTTCCTGTCCTGTGTGTCTTGTGCCGTGCTAGACGCTCGGATGTCGGTCGCATTTTCACAAGCTTCAGCTTTGGTTTCTGTTCTGAAAGAAGCCATGCTTCTTGTGAGATTGTTCCTGAACGGGCAAAGGCTGGAAACTGACGTGATGAAAATTGCTCATTTAGCCAACAAAATACCGGCATTGTCCTCTGTCCACTGTCGTGGTTTGTGAAAATGGCCACCATTGCGAGCCATGTGCCAGCGATCGCACTCAGATCTGTCAAATTTCTTCGGCTTGTCCGAAATCACAGCACAGAATCTCTGTCTTTTGTTTTTGTGATCACGCGAAGTTTTTGTGGTTTGTGTTTTGAACGTTGTGTTCAGAGCAAATTTGTTGGTCCGTCTTGCTCTGGGAATATGTAACTGAAATGTGAAAACACACGCGCTTTTCGTGTTGGACATCAGCGGACAAAAGTGGCGTGAATGTACTTTGTGGAAGGAGTGGAGACTGCTTTCTGATAAGACATTCGGGAGTTTGAGCAAGAGCTCCGTCACACGCCGAACGCCACGGCCAAATGTCACCCAGACGCGACAGAACTAGACTTTGGCAGAGGCTCGCGGCAGACTTACTCAAAGCCCCAATTGTCGATCAAAATCTGTCTTCAGTTGGTGTCGTTCTTTGTTCTTTCACGGAGTTTGCTTTGAAGGGGGGTCTGAAAAAACAGTCTTTCTGGCAGAAAGAATTTGAGCAAAATGCTATTGAATAATATGCACTGGACCAAACGGACGCTCGATCGCTTCAAAGCAGACTTCATCTCTTCTCGTGTTATGGTTTTAGTTGTCAGGGTTTTCACTTTTTCAGGTCCGTAAACTTGTTGTTTCTGGCAGTTGAATTTGGTTCTTTTGCAGCACAACTCTGACATGCATTTGCAGTCATTCAAACGCAACTCTGGTTTTGTTCATTTCTTTCTGCAGGGTGTTTGCTTGTGTCCAAATTTCCGGCAGATACAGTTTTCAACCAGATCTGAGGCTACAAATTCTCAGTCTCTCCTTCAGTGCACTTTCAGCATTCTTTCTTCTGCCAAAAATGACGACGCTATTGGTCAGAGACCGATCTCTGCACTCGCACGCTTTCGGATAAAATTTATGTGTTTGCTGCAAACTGCTTTTGGTGTGATGAAAAATTGTATTCTTGAAATGACACGCAAGGCGTGAGTCTGAGACAACGATCGAGCATGTCGCAGGTTTTGAGCGTGTCGCGGATGAGCCTCTCGGACTTGACTGACGTGTTGCTCGTTGCGCAGGTGCTCGAGGAGGTGCGCGAGTCGCGGCAGAGTGACGTCATCTTCACCCAGAAATACCGCATCAACGTCGGGGACGACCACAAACCCGTCATCGCGCAGGTGCGTGGGATCCAATATTCACAAGAATCACGTGAGAGTGGTTAGATCCCGGGGAATGAATGCCAAGACAACAGGGACCTCGCGGGTTCGGTACTTTTCGTCAGTCGGGGCCGAAAAACAACGCACAAGACGATTTCCCATTGTTGCCAGACAAAAGTAACAAGTATTTAAAGCTTCGAGAGAGAGAAAGTTTCTGTTGATACGGATTTGTGTGGCGCAGGTGACGGACCTCTACACGTTCCACCGCCTCGGCGTCGGCTTCGCGTCTCGTCACGCCTCCGTCGCGTCGCACGACGAGCTCAACGGAAACACGCCGCCCCAGTCAGATCACGGTGAGAACCCAGCGTGAATCGCCTCAAACGCTCGGCTTTCTTCTCGATGCACATTTCGGCGGTTGTGGTTTCACCAAAATTTGAGGAACTATTTTCTGTCGTGGTTTTCAAAGTTGTCTTGTTTCATCCGTTCCAGAGGGACCGAGTCAGCCCAAAGCTCAGTTCCCGTACCGTCCCGCCTCTCAGGGCACCGGGCCGCGACCCCAACCGTCCGCCGGGCGCCCTCAGCGCGCTCCGGGACACTACTCAGGCCCGCAGCAGCCCGGCCAGCAAGCCCCTCCCAACAAACAGCCGGGCAGGGGAAGAGGTCACACCCAGGGCGGGTTCAAGGCTCAACCGCCCACAGAGCACGAATACGACAATCGGGGAACGGAGCGGAATGAGGAGCAGGGACCGTCCAAATCTTCAAGCTTCAGAGGTGAGTCTTGGATAGAGTATCATCAGTCGAGAGATTCGAGAGGCTGCATGCACGTTGTAACTTCAGGCTCACACGTCCGTTTGGAACCCGTGGACTCGACTCATGGGAAAGAATACCCATCAACATCTCGCAGCCTGGAAGCTCCTTGTCCAATTTCACGTGTTTGTTCCCTCTTCAGGTCGGACACGACCGACGTTCGTGCCGCGCAACCGACGCGGGAAGGCGGAGGAGGCGCCGGAAGACAGCCCGGCGCCCGAGGAGCCGCCGCCCGCAGAGGACCAGACCGACAACGTGTTCATCGGCGGCAGGTTCAAACCGCGCCGCAAGCTGCGCCGCAACAACACCTTCGGCAAGAGGTGAGCACTTGACGGTTTGCAGGGAGAAAACGTGGGAAAGATCTTGGCCGGAGCCAAAGAGCGTGGGCCTCAAAGCCTGGTGTCGGGAAAAGAATGCGAGAGAGAACAGCCACGGGAGAGCGAAGCGTGTGGAAAATTCAATCTCCAGGCGCCTTTCGTTGTTTCTCCTGTGCTGTATGGTCAAAAGACTCGAAATCGATACTTCCTGCGGGGCTCGACTGTCACTGAAGCGGGCGGAATGTTCACACTTGGCGCGCTCTCTCAGTGCTGGCGGCTGTGCTTTCAGAGCAGCGTCGTACCACGGGAGGTCGCCCCACCGAGCGCCCCGTCCGTGGACGGATTCCGACGAGTACGTTCAGAGACGTGTTGTTGCGAGACCCTCGTTGATTCCATTGCAGTAGAGAGTGGTTTTGCGTTCTGTAGCTCCATGCTTTTGGAGGCTCAGATTCTCTTTTTGGCCACTTTCAGAGTCGGATGTTTTTGCCCTCAGTGTGTCCAGGTGCTGGCACAGCTGTGAGATCGTCTGTGTCTGCAAAGTGTTCACACCGCACTTCGCAAGGTCGCGTGCCGCAGTTTCACATGTTCTGAAAATTGTTTGTATTTGAAATGACAGTGACAACAACACTTCCAATGCGAGTGAAAACGCAAAGGCGGGGTACGTAGGGGACGTCGCTTTTTCAAAAGACGTCATTCTTCGTCACCTACGGGTGAATCAAACTGGCTTGATAACTCACTCATAAGCGTGGTGGGATGCATCAAAATAATTCAGTTGCAAACAGAAATGTGCCCAAACCCAAATCGAAGAAACCCAATGCAGTTTTCACCGCCATTGACATTTGACAGGTGCTTCAAGGAGTATTTACGCTTCAACCGAAGACGTTTTTGCCTTGTTGATTCCATCGTTGATTCCCAACAAATACACACGTCGTATTCAGTTGACATCTTGACAAGAATCCAATATTTAATGGCAAGAGACTTGCGCCTCCGGCCAACCCAAAATATAAGCTTTTCAACAACTTTTATGAATGCTTTCGTTGGCAGCTGCTTTTAGTTTTATTTTAACCAAAACCTTCAGTTGTGTTGATATCGGTGAGTGGTGAGCGGAGGTTGTTTATTTTTCCGTCGGCTTCAACATTTGTTTGCTGGCGATTCTGCCAAGTAGATCTAAGGCAGTTTTGACCATTTGGGTCTTTTTGTCCGTCAAGTAAACATGACATGAAGGTACTGTGCAGATGGAAGTGAATATGCCAGAGGAAACATGTGAGGTGTTTCGCCAACTGCATCGGCACGCACTGGTTGCACGTGCAGCCTTGGAGAGCACAGACACCACGCACGAACAGTTCTTGTGCGCTTTTGTTGCACCACCAAGTACACAGGCCACGACTAAAAGCAAGTCCTGTGAGAACTTGCTTCGCTCACCTGCATTCAACTCTGTGCTGATGTGTGACATCTCGACTTGCAGAGACGAACCCAACACGAAATCCTTCGAGAACCTGAGTTCGAGCAGAGAGGACCTGTCGTACAAGCCGACGCCGGGCTTCAGGAGCGCGTATCGCCCGCACCACGAGGGCGGCGGCGACGCGGGGCACAGCCGCGAGGAACCGGCCGGCGGCTCGTTCCCCGAGGGAGACCGTGAGTACCTCCGCGCATCCCGCGTCTGTCTCTCGTCTCCGAACATCGACGTCCAGCTTTAACCCGCTATTACAGTGCATCAGTGATGATGAAATGACTCAATGAAAAAGACACAAACCAAAGTTTTGACGCTCCGTTTCAGAGTCGTCGTGGTACGACACGTACCCCGGGGCGCGCTACAACACAGGAAACGCAGGGTATGTAGCCACGTCGCGTCACACACGCCTCGACTCCACTCGAACTGAACGTATTTTGGTCCAAAAATGCTTCGCTGTGGCGAATGGACACATTGGGGTCATCCCTTCATGTCACCTTTTGCAAAAATTGAAACTCGAATTGGGTGGACTTGTGGTGTGTTGATAAGTTTGGTTCGATGCAAAAACGCGTGAGTATTGAAGCCTGTGTACAGTGACAAATCAGTGGTCAAAAATTCACGGGAATTTTAGATGTAAGGGTCAGTACAGGGTGATGCAAATCGGTGGATCGTCTTCTGAGGTGATTTGTTTGCTCCTCCGAATGCAAACACAGGTGTATTTGGAAGCCTAAGTACATTGCATACTCTGCCATTAGTTGATTTCTGTTTTGATATTTACGGTAGAAGCTTTTGTCACTTTTCCTTTACAATCTGATTTTGCTCTCATGAGTTCTTGATTTAAATTTCCCTTGAAATTCAATCAAATCTTCACAGTTATAACTCAGTTTGTCCTCTTTTTTTGCTAGCAGTTCCAAAGTTATTGAAACAAATTCATCCGACACCAGGACTGATATGCACAGACAATGTTGTGGGCACGCACAGCACACAGCCCGCGGAGAGAAGGCTGTAACGCCTTCAGTTGTGTGCGTGTGTACGTGTGTGTGCGCGCATGTGAACTCACGGCTTTCGAGCCATTCAAAAGTTCTCACATTTAGGCCACTGGAGCAAAAATGTGCCTTGGCATGACAGGCATATTCTTCTCAGCTTTCAGCTCATAGTCTGGTGCAAGTGGACTTCACAGACTGAACATGTTCCGTGCAGAAAGACAAGTTTCCTGGTGCCGTCGTCTGGCAATTCCCGTTCAGATCAATACATAACTCATCTGTACATTGTCCATAACTTCACTAATTTCTGGTGCATTTCATTGAAACTCTTTTTACATTTCAGTTTATTTTTGACATCTCTTCTTGCAAGTTTTTTCTTTCATTCGAGCAATGAATTTGTTACGCTGACGAAGAGCTTGTCACATTTTTGTCGGCAGTGGGCACTTTGAATTGTAGTTCGTTTTAATTCAGCTTTGCACATTTGACTGCTGTTACCATTTCTATGCAATGAACTGAGAAATTCATCTGGGAACAGAAGACAAGGAGCCTGCGTGGAAACAAGTGTGTCAATGGAATTTTGGTTGATGTCCGTGTTTGTCTTCTGTGTATGAGTGTTTTTGTCGCGCAGGTATGAGCCTCAGGGATACAGTCAGTACTACAAGGCCTATCAGGAGGACCAAGAAAACGGCTACAGAGACGCCAACAATGCAGGTGAAGGCGAATTTCTGTCTCTGGCCACGAGTTGCTATTTGTGACGTTATCTGACGAAGAATGCAAACAGAAAGAAAACTCGTTGATGAAATTTGCTGAAAATTAGTCGAGCGTCGTTGTGCACGTTGCTTCACGCGCCACAGGGTACGAAGGGTACGGAGCGGAAGCGAACGGCGCGGGCGGCGCGGCCCCCGGGTACGACGACGCTGCGCCGGCGGGGGCGGAGCAGCTGCAGCCGGAGGAGGACCCGGAGCTCGAGTCGCCCGACGGCAGGAGCAGGAAGGAAATTATGAAGTGAGTAGCGACAGGGACTTATCACTGTTTGGTCTTTCGAGCATTGTTCAAAGCATCACTTGTCATGGCGATACAAAGTCGTGATGCTGCGTGCACGTGTTGCGCCAAAATTGACGCTTGTCGTGGAAACGTTGGTCACTGAGTTAGGGACTGTTTGGGTAAATTGTGATGACTGTTGTGGTTGGTGTTCGCAGTGAGATCAGCGAGAGCCTGGAGGAGTGTTGGCCGATGGAGGAGGCGCAGCGCAAGAAGATCATCAAGCGACTTCTCCTCAAGTGGCACCCTGACAAAAACATAGGTGCGTGGCGCAGACCGCTGTCCCGAGATTTGTCGTGTGTTGATGCCTTGTGTTAACATTGCTTGTTGTTGAAAAAAAAAGAACTTTGACGAGGAGATGGGGAGCATGAAGCTCGGCTGGAAACAACACCTCGCGAGCACACGCCTTTGGTGCTGAAGTGTAAACGCGGGTTGTTTGCTGCAGGGCACGAGCAGTTCTGCACGCAGATGACGCAGCACATCCAGTCGGAGATGGTTCGGCTGGAGCAGGGACTGCCACGATACGACCCCGAGTTCACCTCCCAGTTCACCGTGAGTACAACAATCGACGTGCAGACGGTATAGTTTCTTAAAATGTGGTTGTGTGTACAAACACAGATTTCTGTGTGGGCCATTGCTGCAGAAAGCTCAGTTCAGTTGGCGTTCTGTTGCTTGATCTTCTTTCACCTTTTCCTCGCGTGGATGTCTTGGACTCATCACGTTGATGTCCCCTGGAGATTGAGGATCGAACTCAATGCCCGTGTCCACTTTGTTGCAGTTCACTGGCGGCAACGTTTTCGCGGGTAGCGCGTCCTTCCAAGCAAACTTCGAGAAGGCGTACAAGAAGTTCTTCGAGGAAATCAACAAGCGCGGCAAATCGCACAAGAAGCACCGCGAACGCTACCAGTAAGTAGGGCGCGGAGCGCAGCTAGTGCACGGTGACGTGGTGACACGTCCTGAAGCGGTCACGTCGCTGCTTCACGTTGAGAAGAAGCACTGATGACTAGCGCGTGCACCTCTGCGTGGTGGTTGCAGCAGCTTGCTCGTTTCTCGCTCCTGTTGTACAGACACGGTGATCACGCGCGATTCAGCCGCCTCCGCGGCGAGTCAAACAAGACTTGTACCTGAACTGATAAAACTGCAAAAGATGACGTTGGCTTCACGGATCAGTGCTTTCAGCTGTTCAGCAGCGGCAGATTCGTGATGAGGGTCGGAGCTTGTGTCCCACTGGTGTCACCTGCGACATCAGTATTACTGTGGCAAAAATCTGCCGACATATCCCAGTTGAATCAACCTGTGTTCTGTTTCGCTCTTTTGTCTTGTTTCCTCCTCGTACAGCTTCTCTATCAGTCTGTCTCTGTAATTTCTTTTTCTGTTGCCTTGATTCTGGAACGAAAGTGCTGTTTTCTGTTTCTGTCTGTTGCGACCTTGTTGATCGTGCGTCAAAATGTGCTTTTCGTGTGTAGTTAGCCGACAGCCACGTCAACGGAAAGTAAGAGAAGAGCAGATCTACCCTGTGTTGTGCATTGTGTTGTCTACTCCAAGTGCGGGCAGGGTTTAACCGTGTTTGTTCTGTTCAACCCACTCGGTCAGTCTCGGTCTTTTTTGTTGTGGAATGTCGGTGGCTGGTTCAAAGCACAGCGTGGGAGTTCTGTGTGCGTGAGGGAGAGTCGTCGTTGAAGCAGCAATCTGTGTTTGGTGAAGGGCGTCGTGGTGCTACAGTGGGTGGTGGTCAAGCTCTATTGTATGACAGGTTCACTGTTTTTGTGTCCTTTTGAAAATGGTTTGGGTACAAGTGTTGTTTGCCTGTACTTTGTGTCCTTGTAAGTTTTACAGGTTCTATTTTGTCTGTGTGCATCGCGCGATTGTAAAGAAGTGCAGTTTGGCGCGACTTTCTTCTCGCGCCTCTTCTCAGTTTTGCTGCGGCATTTTGGAACAGGAAGTGCATTTCACTCACTCTGCCCTGAAGCTCGGTGATTGAAATGCAACAACGCTCGTTGTTTGTATAAATCTCGTGCTGCGCAATGTGCGTCCGTTGTGAACGAAGTTGAGCCCACTGTGGTCCATTTCCCCAGGGCAGATGAAGAGATCTGAAGACAACCCGAATGCAGTGAGCAAATACATGTACATAGGTGTACATAGGTGAGGTAGGCTGGTTGAATGCCAGTTTGCTGTGCGTGCCCAATACACTGTCTGTGCATGTCGGTCCTGGTGTGTCCTCACAACGACGTAACGGAACTTTGTATTTGTTTCTTTTGATTTAGTTGATGTTGTTGGTTGAATGACAGTTGAATGGAGGTCCCCACCACCTGCCCGCCAACGCGAACTAAATGGAACTAATGAGAGTCATCGCATACGCTCATCATGTATTTCTTTCAGTTTCAAAACAAGACGCACTGGCGTAGAATTTTTGTTTTTGTAGTTCAGTGTTTGGAACACGAATGCAGCGTTGCAACATGTGCGCTTCATTTCTTTGGTAGCTTGTCGAGGAAAAGTGCTTCGAAATGAAACAGAAGGGCCTGGTGTGAAGCGAGAGAAACGCACTGATCAACGCTACATTCGTGGTCCTCACCCTCTGTCGTGTTCCCTCCCCATTGGTTTGTTTTTCTGACTGGCTGTTCTGTTTGCAGAGAGAATTTTTCGCGGGAGTACAGTTCGAACAAGAACGCATACAATTTTGACGTCCCGCCCTCATTCAGTAGTTCGAACCCTCAGCCCACCCAGGCCAAGCGCTTCTTCAAACAGGTGAGTTGCCTTCGACGACCGTTTGCATTGCAGTTGTCTTGAGCTTTGCTTTGACACGAACCTCAATAATATCCACACTGGACATGTTGGGATGCTGGTAGGAAAAACCAGAAGGTGAGTCCGCTGGTGACATTGTGGACAGGGGTCACTGGGCTGTGTGTCCAGAATTTAGAACTTTGCTGAGCTTCGTTGGCCAACATCGCAAAAATTAGACATACATTGGTGTCGGCTTTGGCCTCGAATTCAAATCTTTCCTCCGTCCCGAAGGGATGGCGCTGTTGACCCGTTCAAGGTGCGCAGCAGGTAAGGTGGCTCCGCGCAAGGTTGTAGGAACCTCTTTACACATCTCAATCTTTTCGTGAGCAATCTGAGAAAAATTAGATTGTTAGAGAAATGAAGTGATCTGTATTGGAAGAACCGATTCATGCTTGATCCGTTAGATTCGGGTGTATTGAATAGCTGAGACAGCAGAAATCCTCAGGAGTTTGCAAATGATCCTCTTCACTTTTGACGCTAACTGTCATCTGATACGTCTAACCTGCGTCGAATTTTAACGAGTCGTAAATGCATGTCCACCACCTATTTCTGGGTTTGACAAAACAAAATTCTTCAGCACAAAAAAAATTGTATACTCGTTCAGTGGAGGAAATGTAGGGTTTGGTTGTTTGCTGAGTCTTTGTCTGGGCAGCGATGCGTTGGCAGCAAAGTAAAAGTCCATCGCTCGCATCTTTCGAGGAGTAAGGACTTGCACTGAAGAGAAAGACTGGTTGTCAGCGTGCGCAGTGAAAACAGAAGAATCTTGCGAGGTGTACGGAACCGATTTGTTTTCTGTTCCCCACCCGATAAATTCGTACAATCAGAACAACTGGATCTTCAGTTATACAAGTATCCCTGAGCTTGTAGCCTTGCTTTGTCTCTCGCTGCACACATGGGGACCAATCTCCGCCAACTTTGCCGCAACTCTGTGATTCTCGCCCCAGGCGCAGGAGGATCTGAAGGCGGCGGACAACGACTACCACTCGACGTCGCCGGCGTACGAGTGGGTCTGCTTCAAGGCGCACCAGGCGGCGGAGAAGGCGCTCAAGGCGGCGCAGTTCTCCGTCGACGCCGTCTCGTCCTTCAGTCACGACCTGCCGTCGCTCGCCGCCACCATTGAGGACCGCGAGCTGCGGACTCTCGCCATCAAACTGCAGGTGAGTCCGGCCGCTGCGCCCACACGACTCGCTCAGCCGCAGACACTGCACATCCTCCTCAACTCAGGGCCCCTGGGGGACAAAGCCAAGTTAGTCGTGAACAAGAGGTGTTTGCGATTGAGGCGGTGACCAGCAATAATCAAATCCCACACGCCCCAGCAGGCGCAGGTGAGTGGAGCGAATAGGAGAGCGTGGTGCGAGTGCGACGGACTCAGCCGTCTATAGGACGTAGCCACTGTTAGAGCAGCTTGGTGTGGTGAAGCGGAGTCTTTGTGGTTCGCATTTGTGAATGGAAAGAAGAGAACTGAACTCGGGTGAACCGTTCACGTGTCGTTGACTGTCCGCCTCCTTGCTTCACAGAACATCATCGGGGACTCGAACCGGCTGTACAACCCGGACCCGATCGACTTCGTCGTCATCCCGCACGAGGAGATCACGCAGAACACGGCCGTCGACGCGTGCGCAGTCGCCGAGGAAGTACTCGTCAAGGTGCGTGCGTCTCTGCGTCCCCACACGTGTGTGCGCGGATGTGGCTTCAAGAGTGTTGAGTGCGGATGCCACTCTGACCGTCCAATTCTTTCAGCTCAAGCTTGAGGCTGATTGAATTGCGTTTTCACTGAGGGAATCGTTGTTCATCGCTGCTGCTTGTTGTCGCAGGTGAAAGAAATGATCGACCAGCGCGAGGCGGAGTGGATGAAGTCGGAGAACCCCGGCTGGGAGGGTCACAGTCAGGAAGGTCAGGAGCAGGAGGATAGTGAAGGTCACGACGGATCCGACGGGCAGGTGGAGGCGCGAGGACCGCCCGTGTACGACCAGGTGGAGGACGAGTCCGAGTGCTGACACAGCGAGATCGGGACCAGGTGACCCGGACTCCACAGCACCTGACCTTGCACACATTGACCCGAGCTTCCCTCAACTTCGTCCACTCAGGTACATTATCGAGACGGGAACATTGTATTTTGTTTGCGACCAAATGTGATTCGGCAGTCAGTTTTGCATATCAGATGATGTGGCGCGCTGCTGGTTTGGTCAGTTGTGTAAATGAAGCTGCTCGCAGTGTTGGATTTGGACTCCAGGACTGACTGTGACCCAAGATGCCGATGACAGTCTGAGGACAATAACAACGGTGTGGCGAGTGTTTCACTGCGAGCGCTTCAAACACTCTGTCAACTGTGGTGTTCTGCGCGTTACTCTGACGATGTTGAAAACTTCAGGTTGATGCATCAGGTTCTGTGATCCCCGTGAGTCGTCGTTACCGCCAGTCGTCCCCCCAACTTCCCATTTCATTCCACTAGAAAGCACAACTCGTGACCGGGTTTGTCAAAGGTGCTGCTGTGTTTTGGATTTTTGTCAAACCAATTCAGTGGCTGTCCGACAGAACAGTGAACAGTGCAGCATCAACTGTGCTCAAAAGATGCTGTTTTTTTGCTTTTGTGTGACGGATTGGCTTGAAAGCGCCTTCTTTGCTTGTTTGCATCAAGTTGTTCGTTTTTCTCATTGTGTGTGAGAAACGGATGACCTGCAACGGCAAGATGCGCCAAAATAATCCCATCTTTTCTTCCGTTTTGCCCTTTGTAAACGTTTTGGACATCAGAGTGATTGGCAGCGGTATTTTTGCGAAGCTCAAACATCGACGAGATGTACGATCAAGGGTTTCTACCAAGTTATGCAAGGATTCTGCGTGCGGATTTGCAGCAGAGATGTAATTTGTACATTTTGAAGCAATTTTTACTTGTGCCAAAGACTAGCGAATTGAGCTGTATTTTGTTACATCGTGATGAAGATCTGTGACACGCATGAGGGTCCGAACAATTCACCTGTTTTCATACTCGTGTGAACGTTTTTCGCAAGGTGCAGCACCAAAACACATTTCAAAACGGATGTTTCATTTTCGCGTGGATGAAGAAAAGTCATTTCGCACGTGGGGACATGTGAACTGTACGAGGATGAAAAATTGTTCAAAAATTATTGTTTTTACACACTGTACATGAAATGTTTTGTACATAAAACCGCAACGCAATGGTGCTTCGTGTGTGAAACGTATTACGTGCTGTAGCAAATCCTGCTCAATGCTCAAAAACACTCGTGTTTGTGAAAAAACAAATCTCATTTTGTATCGTTTACTGTAGATCTAGTTGGGACGGATTTCCACCGAGTGCAGTTTGAATGGAAAAACGGTTTTGGAAACACTCACTCACTAAGTTGACCCTTGAAATTCGCACCTGGTGGGAATGGACCTTTACCAGTTCGCATAATCTGTAGTCAACGCAGACTAGGAAATAATGCAGAACCAAAGTGCAATACACATGCATTGCATTTTTAGCATTTGCAGAAACTCCTGAAGTGTTCAGGCTCATCTGAAAGGACTTTATCCCTGGTGTACGTGCGAGGTTCTTGTTTGTTTCACAAGCATTTGCTGAATGATCAGATCGCGGCTTTTTTTGCAACAATGAAAAGGTGTTTTGGATTTGTTGGTGCTTTCTCTGTGCGAGTACAAAATGCAGAACAAAATTGCGTTTTCGCCAGTTTCCCCCTACAATTGCAAATACTTTTTTGCTCTGCAATCTTTGTGATATGTAAAAAAGAAAACGAATGTGTTTTTCAGTTTGCACCTGTGTGCACGCAGCATGCAAGACAGATGTATATGTTTTGTGTCTTAAATCTTAATTTATTAGTGTGATATGGTGAAGATGTATTTTGTACAGCTCCTGCCTCGTGCGACTCTTGGCTGAGCTGATTGTGCAGAAAATCCACAATGTGGACAGAAATCCTGAAGGCAAATCATGACAGTTCTCAAAAAGTGGTCAGTTTCCAGTGAGTCAGTCAACAGGTTCTGTGCAGAGAGAAAGAAATATTTCACAACGCTCGGTGCAACGTTTTTGTTCAAGTCAAGTTGTTCGTGGCAAAACACAAAGAAAGTCACCTGTTTCTGTGCAAGTTGGTCGGATAAAAATCGTTGTCGTGAAACCAGTTTGGATTGGCACCGTGAACATGGTTCGTTGTTGACAAATGAAATGCACCAAAGGTGAAAGTAGGAAAACATACTTGTGTGATGACATTGTTAAGTTTGAAAGAGAAACGCAAAAGTTGCTGATATTTTTTTGTGATTGTTGACCAAGTGCGCAGTTGGTTCCTGTGTGGCTGCAGCCATTGTTGATTGTGCAAAGACTCGGGGCGTTTGTGGCGGGCTTCGTCACAGCAGAACATTGGAGCTCGACTCGTTTGTGAAACAAGAGTTCTGCAGCTTTTCAGGGTTTTCTTTTCGAGCTGACTGAATTCAATCCGGATGCAGTGACAATATGTCAGACCGAAACGAAAAACGTGCAAGATCCTCATTGCGCCCACAAACGGCTCGAGTCTGGCAGATCGGAGGAGACAGGTTTCTAGAGTGTTTGTTGAAAGTCTTGAATGAAAAGTATTTATTGAAGCGGCGCGCATTTCAAGGCTTGAGACCAGCAAAACAATAAAACTAAGTCTGCTAGCTTCATGTTGTCGTTTTGCGTCCTTTTTCCTTTGGTGGCGTTTGATTGTGACGAAAGTGAAAACTTTCATGCGCTCGAGTCACTGAAGTTCTGTCTCATTCCAAGATCAGAAGTACATGACTCTCCAAAATAAAGAGCATCACAAAAATTTCCTTCGCAGAACAAGAATGAACTCCAAGGAAAGTGTCCCACTTTTGTTCCTGCACGTGCCAAAGTGACTTGACATCACACCCTTGACAGAAATTGACTTTGTCCCTGACTAGCACGTGCGACAAACACACCATCAATCTGATGGCGTTTTCTTGAAGTGATGCAGAAAGCCAACTGGAAGCTGAAAACAACACAAACTGCTTCAGTTCTTCCACAAAAAAAATGGAATCGCACTCGGAATGCAAACTGAAGCGTCTCGGGGCCCACACCTGCTGGCTGCGCCGCGTCGCGGGCGCGCAGTCGTCGGGAGGGTCGAGCACGCTCGGGTCGTCGATGCCGACAGTCGTGTTGAGGAACGACATCGTCTCCCACCGGTACATGCCCGCCTCTGGAACGCGCAAAAAAGCAGGCAGAAATGACTTGTGGACCACACGACTGGCCTTCCGGAACCCACAAGTTTCAATGCAGGGCTGCTGAGAATTGCTGTTTCTGTCTGCGCACCGGGCTGGTTCCTGCGCGTCGCGATGTTGACGAGAGGGAAGCAGTCCGGCAGGCGCACCATGACGTAGTTGTTGAGGAGCTCGTCTCCGAACGACGCGGCCGGGATATCTGTGCTGAGCGAGAACTCCGCCACCAGCGGCCAGATCACTGCGGCGAGAGTTGGGGCGGGTAGCCAGGTGAGGACCAACCCAAGACTCGTGCCCGAGATCAGTTGATCAACCACGCTGGTGCGGGATCGGGTTGTCCGAGTAGAGAACACAATTATTTTTCCCCAAACAAAGTTCAAAAACTTCTGGAATGTGTTTCGAACTTCACAACCCCTGATCTTGACTTTCTGCCACTGGAAACGTCTTCACAGCCAGTGTTTGAGAAATCACGTACAATCGAAACACGGCGGGATCATGGCCACGAACTCGAAGTCTTCGTACTGGCAGCTCCCGTCGTCGAACACGTTGTAGAAGCGTGTGACTGTCTGGAGAAACCAGGAAAGGTTGAAGAATCAACATGTTCACATTCAATGGAATCGGAATGGACAGGCATGTTGGCTGACACGAACTGATAAAAATGTTCGAACGCCGTGTTAGTCGAACACCTGTCCAAAATCTCACGTCTTGTCCAGAAAAGTACTTTTGTTGGTGGCAGGTCAAAGTCACCCACAGACACTTCGCTCATGTACCAGCGAGACCTGAGCGAAGTGAGGGTGTCAGACTCGGGGGGAGATGTGCAGGTCGCACCTCACTGAAGCCGTAGTCTCCAAGTATGAAGGCGAGACCTTCGTTGTCGGGCAGTTCCAGCGAATGGTAACTCGTCTTCTGCTTCTGGTTGACGTAATCGTAGGTAAATCTGTTGAAAGATCAGCCGAACGGTGAATAAAATTCAAAAATCAAAATCTTGTCAGGTCCGACCCAGGGTGTCAAAAACCTCCCTCTCCAACTACTGAAAGATTCGTCGTATAAATTTGGAGCATATCAGGTACAAAAGCTGCATGGTCTTTGTACATGTTCGGTCGTTCGTGGAAGCAGACATTTTGCGCGTGGTTTGGGGTGAAGGAAGTACCTGGCCTTCCACCACAGCCTCAGTTGTAATGGACTCTGGGCACCAGCCACTGAGGCCAGCTCCCCGAAGTGTTGCACAGCACGGCGCGGGTATTGGGGAGTCAGATGAGCCTGAGACGTGACGGAACGAAGTTTGAGGGTCAGACCCAAACACCTGCTTACTTGGTGATTCCATTGACGGTGGCAGGTTCGAAGCCTGGCTCGTTGGTGCGCGTGTAGCCGAAGTAGATGCCCTGCAGGGTCTGCAGCTGGGTGGGCATGCAGCACTGCTGCGCCACCGCAGCGACGGGCAATACGGCCAGGAGCAGCACCGCCAGCATTCTACAGCTTGAGGTCCAAGAATATCAAAGAATATCTGAGGACCTCTGTTGAACGAGATACTCTGTGTGTGTGTGTGTGTGTGTGTGTGTGTGTGTGTGTGTGTGAGAGAGAGAGTGTGTGTGTGTGTGTGTGTCTGCCTGCCTGTCTGTCTGTCTGTCTGTCTGTCTGTCTGTCTGTCTGTCTGTCTGTCTGTCTGTCTGTCTGCCTGCCTGTCTGCCTTCCTGTGTCCACTGTGTGCGTGTGTGCGTGTATGTGTGTCTTTGTGCGTGTGTTTGCATGTATTCTTGTCCGTTGGACCACACTGAACACGACTTTCATGAATTGCGACCACTTGTACAAACCTACAGTTGTAAACTCTCGTGTGTCCTTTGTGACAATGCAAGTGTTTCAACATCAACAAATTTCACGTCACCAAGCGTGTGAAGATACCTTCTGTTCGAGACTAAAATGTGTCGACTCGACAGGCATATCCACTTGCTCGCAGAGAAATCTGAGGACATAGTTGTGCAAGTCTGGTTGGACAAAGACAGTCGGGGCGCTGACCGCCGTGACTTCAATTCAGAAATTCAACAAAAAAATAGCTCCATGGAGCTCGCGGTGATTTGAGGAAATTTCACTTGCTCTGATTTGGCTTGCTCTGATTTGGCTTGCTCTGATTTGGCTTGCTCTGATTTGGCTTG